>Ga0224499_10000438_pt1 | contig 10486 bp, 1 predicted proteins | sample SF_Jul11_sed_USG_3_FD_168125 | JGI IMG/M metagenome (GOLD analysis project Ga0224499, IMG submission 168125) | Sediment microbial communities from San Francisco Bay, California, United States - SF_Jul11_sed_USGS_24 | ecosystem: Environmental > Aquatic > Marine > Sediment | place: USA: California... | reverse complement strand
ACAACCATTAGGTTCACCACCTGCGCCACAACTGTTCCCACCAGGGCAGGACCATGTCGCTAGAGAGGTGTTAGGTATCACCAAGAAACCATACCAGAGGTCTGAGATTTTACCGGAGAGTCACTTTGGTATATTGGGCGATGTTGGATCAGGTATAGCTGGTGGTTTCCTGAGGACTGGCGAGATGGCGCTGCAGGCCGCACGTACCTTTGACCCAGTTGGTGGTTTAGATGTAGTCAGGAATATAACAACCAGAGGGATAGAGCAAATCAGAGAGTGGGAGGATGAGTACCCACGTATATTTAAGCCGTCTGAAGCGACAGAAGATAGTTACTTTAGAAGAAGTGTATATGGCGCACTGGTAAACTTCTTACCATCAGCATTCTCAGGTATAGTTGGTGGTGCTGCTGGTACCTTGATAGGTGGTCCTATCGGCACGGTGGTTGGTTTTGGTCTTGGTGCCGGGTTCATGTTTGGTAGCTCTGAATATGACTCATTCATGGAGGAAGCAGACGCTAGTGGTATTCCAAGAGATCAGGTATTTGGTGAGGCTCTGACATCAGCCTTTGTCGAGGGTGGTGGTGAGATGGTTGCAGACGTAGTCTCGCTGTTAGCCTTTGGTCCCACTGGTGGTTTGTCTATAGCTGCCAAGGGAGCGCTTAAGGAGACTATGAGGATGCCAGTACGGCAACTTGTAAAGGACTACCTTAAGACTGTACCTGTTGAGGTAGCCACTGAAATGCTCCAGGGATCAGCCCAGGTAGCATTGAGAAATAAGGCTGGTATGGATGCTGGAACTCCGTGGGGTGCTGCCCTAGAGGCCATTGGTCCAGCTATGATTATGACCGCATTGTTTGGTGCGGCTGGTGGTGCGAAGCAATCCATACACCTTAGGCAGATGAGGAAGATACTTGCCGATGGTAACGCAGACAAGGCTAAGAGACAGGCAGCGGCTGACTTCGTTGAGGGTCAGATCAAGGACAAAGAGTTCAAGGAGCTATGGAACTTCAACGCCAAGCAGTTTATAGATAACGAGTATGGTATACCGATAGACCAACCCATGGCAGACTACCTGGCGTGGGGACAGAAGAGTGAGTTCTCGCCTAAGCTGGCTGAGGACTTAGCTGAGGGTAAGGACATCAAGCTCCTGCCTGATGGTCAGGGGTTTGTGCTAGTTGGCGAGGCTTATGACCCAGAGGAGCAGGGAGAGTATGACGTATACACACCTGAATTTGCGGAGAAGGTTCTACAGGCTAAGGACACTAAGTTGTTGCCAGATGGACAAGGGTTCACGGTTGGGGCTGCGGGACCGGATCAGTACACGGTCTACTCCCCTCAGTTGGCTAAGAAACTCCGCAAAGAGAAGGAGCAGAAAGCATTACCTGCACCGACTAGGGAAGTTGAGAAGGTTGAAGAGGTCACACCTGTAGAGGCCGCAGCAAGGGGTGTGGAAGCCGCTGTGGAGACAGGTACCCAAGAAGACATAGCTCAGGCACAAAGAAGGCTTGAGAGGCGTGAGAAACAGCGACAGGGGCTTGCAAATAGGGTTCCTGCTCTGGTCCGTGGAGCCTTAAAAAGAGAGCCTAAGGCTACCATAGGGGACATATATAGAAGTGTTAAGGCCCAGGACAATACAGCCACAAGGCAAGAGGTAGCCAAGCTAGTAAATGCGGAGAGGCTCCCGGCTGGTAAGGTGGCTGAGGAGACAGAGGTACTTCCTGGCATGACCATGGGTGATGTGACCGACACAATCACCAGGGGTGAGGACGCAGGTCCTGCACTAGAGGCTGCATATGAAGGTCTCGACGACGAAAAGTTCGTTGACCTATTTCATCCAGCCAAGATAAAAGCTAGAATTTACAAGAACTTACGTGACGCAGGAGTATCACACAAGGAGGCCACATCACGTGCTAAAGGTTTAACAGAAAGCTATGATGATCAGTACGAGGCTGTAAGAAGGGTTGCGTTCACGCAAGTAGCCAAAAAAGAGAAGGCTATCAAAGAGAAGAAGCCTACTCCCAAGCTTAAGGCAAAGCCAAAGCCTAAGGCAAAGGAACAAAAACTAAAAGCCACAGAGCCAAAAAAGGCGGCTCAACCCCTAAAGAAAAAGCCTAGTGCAGCCGACCAAGTAGCTGCCATGGAGAAACCAAGGAAAGAACCCAGGACTGACGAAGATATTGAGGCACCATATAAGAAGGCTAAGGGTATCCATCACGATGACAGGGTTGTCACTCCCGACGGTCCTGGTATAGTTGACTCGAAGAACGGTCTGATGTTCCGTGTTAAACTCGACACTCCGCAAAAGGGATGGGAGAACGTAGAGGGTTACGCTCCAGAGTATCACGTTGACCAGATAGAGCATGAAGAGGGTCAGGTTGTCGAGACTACTGTGCGAGAGGTACCTAAGAAGCTTGAGGCCAAGCAAAAGCCCAAGGCTAAGAAGCTAGAGGCGAAGGGCAAGCCACTGAGCAAGATGAACGTTAAGGAACTGAAGGACGAGTTTAGAAAACGTGGTATCCTGGGAGCGCTGAAGAACAGGAAAGTACTGAAGCCTGACATGGTAAAGGTACTTAAGAAGTACGACGAGACTGGGTCACTGAAGGATACAATCCTTGCTGAGGCTCCAAAGCCCAAGAAGCTTAAGGCCAAGAAGAAAGAGGCAAAGCCCTCAAAGGTTGTGACCAAGAAGAAGGCAGCGAAGTCTAAGGAGCAACTGAAGAAGGAGGAGGAGCGCAAGAAAGAGAAGAAGAGGTTAGCCATAGGTGTAAAGGTTAAGACTACAGACGGTAACGGTGAGATAATAGGATCACCACAGAAGGACCAGTGGATAGTAAAGATGACCACTGGCTGGGCCAAGGGTGAGGAGCTTACGTTTGCCCAGTCAGAGCTTGATAAAGCCACAAGAATTATGACCTCCATAGATGAGTTGGGCATAACCCCAATAGCACAGAAAGCCCTTGACAGGATTGAAGAGATAAAGGACAACAACGTCCTAACTGAAGCAGTGGCTGATCAGGACATCACATTCCACGCTAAGGGTATCCTTGATGTATTTAAGTCAAGGACATTTGTGAAGTGGCTTGGTAAGAAGATAAGCGACTACTCAGACCTGGCTCAGATAGCTCAGGCAACCAGGGACCCACGGGTTGAGCATCAGCACATAATAATGACCAGGGGTGGGACGGTAATATACCACACAGCCCACACGTCGGCCTTGCCACATACGGTATCAACAGCACACCTGGATATGACCACCAGGGAATACGCCAACGAGATAAACAGAATAGCAGATGCTACAGGTGCTGATGCAATATGGACGGTCCATAATCACCCAGACGGAGACCCAACTCCAAGTACAATGGATAAGCAAGCAGACCATGTACTGAAGATGTATATAGGTGATAGGTACCGTGGCTCAGTGATCATAGACCATGGTAAATACGGTGTATTAAGTCCCTTTGTTAACCAGCAGGGAAAGGTAGAGTCTGTAGAGTATCAGGCTCCCCTTCCGACCAAGTCTGCCAAGGACCCACTCTTACAGGAGTGGGGTAGAGGAAAGGAACTCCTACATAAGCACTGGAAGATGGAAGACAAGAGTGTTCAAGAGACTCTAGGTATAGTTGCCAACCGACTTGTTAATGACCCACACCAGGCTACGCTGTTCTTTATCTCAACAAAGGCTACGATACGTGGTATTGTTTCAGTGCCATATAAGTTGCTAGGTAGAAGCAGACAGACACCATTTAAGAAGTGGATGAGAACGACCATGAGGAATCTTGGTGCTTTCAGGGCTGTCATCTACGTACCCAACATGGGGTTCCTAGAGGCCGAAGCTCCCAATGCTGAGTCTGGTCTAGTCAATATGGTATATGAGGGTTTCTTTAACGACATCCTTGTGGGTGATAGGGAAGCAGTACACCGTGACCCGTTTGGTCAAATGCAGAGATCGGAAGGTCCGTGGAGTTCCAAGGAGCAGGGATTCATAACATCTTCCGCTGAGGTATGGGCAGGGACAACCAACGCTTCCAAGAGTATCTTTGTTGAGGCAAGAAACAAGCTGCTTGACAGGACAACGAATAGCTACGCCAAGAGTGCGAAGAAGGCTGGACCAAAACAGAATATCCTTGTCACAAGGCGTGACAAAAAGCGAGGGGATGTTTTGATGGTTCAACTGAAGAGTCGTGAAAAGCCAGTGGATGACGAGGGAAAAGCCTATGACAAAATCTATGAAACCCGTGAGGGCTATAATCGTCCAGATGACTTCTGGGAGATACCAGTCTGGATGGCAGAAGCCTCTCATACATTTAAAGACGGGGACCTATATGTTATAAGAGATGTCACGTCTGCAATTAAAGAGCTTAATGCACTAGGCTATCCTACAGTTATGTTCAGTGCGCTGGACATTAACAAGGCAAAGATAAAGAAGATCGCCAAGAATTATAATGGTAAGATAATTGTTGGTGGCTATGTAGATAAAGCATACTTCGATGGACTTGACAACGTTACGTTCCTAGATTCAATCAAAGATGCCGCAAAAGAACTTGGTAGACCATACTCACCAGGAGTAGACTACACGCTATTTGAGGGTACGGAAACCGTTCCACGGTTATGTATGTCCAAGGGATGTAGACATACGTGCGCCTTTTGCGTGGTCCCAAAGACCATCCTAACATCAACCAAGGAGTTTATAAAGAATCAGATAGCAGGATTCAAGAACCTGAAGTTCAAACTTATCTATCTTGATGACAAAACCTTTGGTCAGGCCGATAATTATAAGGACATCCAAGACCTCTACAGACAGATAAAGGGATTTAATCCAGAGTTCGAGGGCTTTATAATCCAAACAACAGCACCCGCACTTAACAAAATGGATGACAACTTTCTCAAGAAGGCTGGTATTAAGTATGTTGAGTTGGGTGTTGAATCATACAACGATGACATATTGAGTAAAGTTAATAAGCCTCACCGCACAAAACATCTTGATGAGGCTGTAGTTAAACTCCGTAAGAATGGAATCAACTTTATTCCAAACATCATTGTTGGTATGGCTGGTAAGGGTTGGAGTGAGACACGGGATAGTTACGAGAACACAATGCAGTTCTTGGAGCGCAATAAGGACATCATATCCCACGTTAACGTATACAACCTAGCATTGTATGAGGGTACGGAGTTGCACGACCAGTTAGAGGTCAAGATAGACACCGACCTAGATGAGAATGCTGTGACAAAGAGTTATCACAAGGACAAGGACATCCATGAGGAGTTCTATAAGAGGGTACTGAACTTCATGTCAGACGTTCTTGATTTTGACCCACAGAGACCCATCAGGTTAGTACGGTACATGAATAATGCTAATGTAAAATTCATGAACCCACAGGCTCTATCACACCGTACTGGTATATCTGGCGAGGAGAGGTTCCGCTTGAAGGATGACCTCACTGCTCCTAAGCGCCTACATTACTATATAGAGGGTGGCAAAGAGGAGCCTCACATCTCAAAGCTACCGTACAGGTATGTGACGACAATCCCCGGTGGGCGACTGTACGATACTATGCGTGACCCACTCAACCTGCGTGAGGTCGCCAAGCCTGAGGGCATGGCTAGAGCAGATGTGAACCTGGCTGAGAGAATGATGAAGGATGCTGGGTACATAGGGTACTACTCCAACCAGAGAGGCCCAGACATTGTGGTTATATGGGACAAGCTCCCGGTAGAGAGAACAAAGCAGGTAAAGATGAGAGCCAGGTCTTCTAAGTCCATAGCAAGGGAGGTAGCTGCCAGGAACGAGAACAAGCTTATCGCCATAGTGCGTACAGCATTGCCAACAGCAACAGGTATTAAACCATTAGGGAGAGAAGTGTTCGAGGTTAAGCTGCCTAATGGTGCAAAGATAGAGGTGAAGTTCTATGACATGCCTGAGTTAAGCCAGGAACAGATAGAGCAGTTCCGTAGGGATAATGAGGGACTGTCAGAGATTACTGGTGGAAGCGTACCCATGGCTTTATGGGACCCAGGTGCTAACGTGACTATCACTGGTGAGGGTGTTATCTGGCTGGCTGGTTTGGGTGACCTGCAGGTCGGTGTGGACCATGAGGTCTTCCACGCTGCCAAGGACATAGTATTAACAAGGGCAGAGGAGAATCAGTTAGACAAGGACTACCCCAAAGGTATAGAGCAGCAGGCTATCGCATACGAGAAGTGGAGACTTACCAACCGTTCCAATAAGATATTCGATAAGATAAGATCATTCTTCCGTAGGATAGCTGAGGCTACTGGCTTCGGTAAGGGTAAGTCATACCAGATATTCAGAAAGGTAGAAGAGGGTAAGGTGTGGACCCGTGAGCTTGGTAAGCCATCTGGCAGGGGGAAGCTCTACGACTCAATGCACTCACTCCTTAGTGAGATTCCGAAGTTCAGGAAAGTTAAGGGTCAAGCCGTTGATGAGGACATCTACCACGACTACAAGCACTGGCAGAACACTGGTGCTGTGCTGTATATGGAGGGCCTGAAAGGACGGGAGTGGACTGCTGAGATGCAGGCTATACTTAAGGAACACTACCTTTTAGATAAGATACCTCAGGGTGTGGTTAAGAAAATACGTATAGGCTCCCAGTATGTGTTTAAAACCAGAGCCAGGGAAACGCTTGAGGGCAAGTTACCCACCATGGAAAAGCTTGTGGAGATCGAAAGGCGAGGTGGTAAGGAGGGTGGTATCGTATGGTACGACGAGCGTGATGGTTTAATTACTATAGTCGAGGGTGATAACGGTGAGATAGTAGCCAGGTCATCCAGGCAGGAGCTTGAGGAATACTTCGGAGAAGATGCCAGTTTCATGGCTGGTTTAATAGCACACCTGAGTTCAGGTATGCCAGTTGATAGGAATGTAACCAAGGCGATAGAAGTTTACATAGCTCACAAGCTTGACCTTGGGTTTAAGCCCACCCACCAGGTTAGTGTGGCTCAGATCAATAAGTACCTTAAGACCGGGAAGACATCAGGTGATAAACGGTTACCATTCTTTGAAGCGATGATGGGAGATGCCAGTGCCATCGTGGTTGACAGGTGGATGGCTAGGGTGATGGACTTCAAAAGTTGGGACAACGATAAGGGTATCTGGGTTCCATCAACTGGACCAAGTAAGGGACAGCGTGACCTAATACTAGCATGGATAAAGAGGGGTGCTAAGAGGTGGGGGATTAGTAATAGGGGTTATCAGGCTATGTTATGGGCTGGTAAAAAGGCTATTGATGAAGAGCAGACCGGGCCAACCGGGACTCTTGACCCACTGTATAAGGTAATAGAGGACAAACTTACACGCTATGCAACCCCTGTGGAGGAAATCCCAGAGGGTGAGGCCGACTGGTACTTTATCCTTCCAGGCTCAAAAGGTCTTGCAATATCCCTTAAGGAGTTCATGCCACTCCGTGGCGAGATGCTGCTCAAGGGGAAAGACCTGAAGGAATCTTATGCTCCTGAGGATATTCAACAGGCACGTAAGAAGATGCCAGCGATACCAATGGACGAGCGTCCGTCAGACCAGGTGCAGCAGACTATGTTTGCCAGGATGGGTAACCCTGAGACAGCAGTGGAGGACACCCTGGATGACATATTCGGAACACGTCATAAAGGTTTACTACAAAAGATGAAGGACGGATGGAAGAAGTTTACACTCCGCACCCAGTTTCTGGACGAGTTCCATCCGATACTTAAGCACCTTGGTGACAGGACGTATAAGCTACATCGTATGCTCAACGGTGTTCACGCATCAGTTGAGGCTTTCATGCGTCACGGCAAGCTGAAGCTTGATGATGACGGTGCTATCGTAGCCGACGGAGTAAGGCAGGGCTTTGCGGTGTGGGCTAAGAAGCATGGTCAGGATGCACTCAATGTACTCAGGTGGGCTGCAGCCAAGAGGTCTGAGCAACTTGAGAGAGACAACCCTGAGTGGGTGAACAACGAAGAGTTCCTTACCCAGGCCAAACGAGAGCGCATCTATAAGGAACTTGGTGACGGTCCTGAGGGTGGCGGTACGTGGGATGAGCTTTATAATGAGTTTGATGAGTTCCACCAGTCAGTCCTTGACATAGCACAGAAGGCTGGGATCATCGACGATGTTGTGCGTAAGGACTGGGGTGACCTGATATACGTACCATTCTATCGTGTGTTCGAGGACAAGGAGAGTAGGGAGGAGTTCCTTGCTAATCCTAAGAAAGCCAAGGACATAGCTGCCAACATGAAGCCCATTAAGGGTTCAAAACGTAAGATCGGTGAGCCGATAGAGAACGTTATAGCCAACTGGGGGTACATGATCCAAGAGAGTATGCGTAACCAGGCACGGAGAGAAGCCTACGTTAACGGTAAGCTTATGAACGAAATGTACCAACTGATAGATGACATAGATTATCAGGAGATTAAGAATACATCGGTAGATGATCGTGGAGTTATAACATATGAAACTAAGAAAGGTGATGACTTCGTGCTTAGTTTCTTAGACAATGGTAAACGTAAGTACTTTAAAGTGAATGACATAGAGCTTTATAATGCTCTTACCACAGTAAACGCAAAGCACTTTGGTAAGCTATTTAACTTCTTCTTCGGTGGACCGAAGAGGTTGTTAACTTACGGTGCTACGTTTGGACCAGCGTTTAGAATTGCTAATGCCGTAAGGGATACGCTACATACTTGGATGATAACACCGGGCATGAGCTTCACTCCGTTCCTTGACACATGGAAGGGGTTCATGTCAGCCATGAGAGAAGACGAGGCTTACGTTGCCGCACTGGCTGCGGGTGGACTTCACGGTGGTAGTTACGTACACGCAGAAGACCCAACAGCAATGCACAAATTCACGAAGCGGCTCCTTAAAAAGGAGAAGGGAGCTACTATGCTTGATACCCTGGCGAAGATTGGTTCGTTCTGGGATAAGCTTGGTGCTGCCTCTGAGAACGCTGCCCGTGTGCAGCTTCATAAAAACTTGGTAATGCAAGGTGAGGGAACTCTTGAAGCCGGGTACCAGGCCAGGGACCTCCTTGACTTTGCTCTTAAGGGTCAGGCTAAGATAGTCTTGGCCCTTATCAGAACCATACCGTTCTTGGGGGCAAGGACACAGGGTAACTACAGGCTTGTAAGAGCAGCTATGGACCCCAAGACTAGAGCGCCAATGGCTATCAAGGGTGCCATACTAGCTGCTGCTTCCCTAGCACTGTGGGCTGCGTTCAAGGATGATGACAGATACAAGGAACTTGAGGACTTTGATAAGTGGACCTACTACCACTGGTGGATTGGTGACCAGCACTTCAGGATGCCTAAGCCGTTTGAGGTAGGAGCTATATTCTCTTCGTTGTTCGAGTCAGTTGCCAATACGATGACGGACGAGGAGGAGATAGAGTTTCTTTACAGGTTCATTAATCACACATTCACTGAAACCTTTGCCATCGGTGTACCACAGACTGTTAAACCTCTAGCAGAACTGTGGGCTAATAAGAGTTTCTTTACCGGAAGACCCATTGAGGGCAAGGCTATGCAGGCACTTAAGCCTGGTGAGAGAGCGGAGCCATGGACTTCTGAGACTCTACAGTTAATTGGTAAGGGATTAAATATCTCACCTAAGAAGATGGAAGCATTGGCTAGAGGCTACTTTGCCACACTGTCAACGTTCTTCCTTGGTGCGACTGATCAAATGGCCCGGTGGGTTGGGGACTTCCCAGAGAGACCACGACCACGGACAGATGATTACCCACTGATAGGAAGGTTCTGGAGACACGGTAAGGCTAGGAATACCAAATACGCCACAAGGATTTATGAGGCGATGACTGAGTCTGATATGGTGACCCAGACTGTAAAACATTACATGATGACTGGGGACATGGAAGCAGCAGAGAAGCTGGTTGACACAGAGTTCGGTAGATTCTCTGCTAATAAGTTCCTTAACCGTGCCAGGAAGAAGCTTACACAGATACGGAGAGTCATGAAAGATGTCGAGCGAGACCGGACACTTACATCCGACGAAAAGACAAAACAGTTGGAGGAGTTGATGGACCTTAGGAACCAGTACGTCAAGGAGGTCTATAAGGCGTACATGGAAAACCTAAATACAAAATAACACTTGACTTTGTGCGGCTGGGCGCTATAATAGAAGAGGATAAGGGAAATGGCATTCACAAGCGAAGACCGAAATGTTCTAATATCGACTGCTACAAAGGTTGACCTTATCGAAGGATGGATAGGGAACCTACCATGCCATCAAATACCTCCTGTATGTACGCAGGAGAGTAGGCTAAAGAGCCTTGAGACTACCAGAGCAAGAGGGGTAGGTGCTATTATCACCTCTGTAATTCTATCCGTGGTCGCAGGGATCAGTTACCTTTTAACAAGAATAGGAGGATAAATGGAACGGTACAGCCCATCGGGTCCTAAACCCGTAGTACGAAAAGACTTATGGGGAGATGGTGCATTTGGTGCATCACGGGGAGGTAAATTCCATGAT
>Ga0224499_10000437_pt1 | contig 10496 bp, 29 predicted proteins | sample SF_Jul11_sed_USG_3_FD_168125 | JGI IMG/M metagenome (GOLD analysis project Ga0224499, IMG submission 168125) | Sediment microbial communities from San Francisco Bay, California, United States - SF_Jul11_sed_USGS_24 | ecosystem: Environmental > Aquatic > Marine > Sediment | place: USA... | reverse complement strand
GAAGCGGAGGTGACGACATGAGATCGATACGAGTACTGGAAGCCACCATCAGGGTGGCCAAGGAGTACGAGGCGCAGGCGGGGATAGAGTACGACGAAGCGATAAAAGCCACGGACAGGGCGGAGGTGGTAGAGAAGGCCAAGTCCGACACCTGGATGGCCGCCAGGGAAGCGCTGAGTGAGATGAAACGAGAGCTGGCGGAAGCCAAGGAGGAAGCGAAGTGACACCACGGCAAGCATGGAACGAGGCGTGTGACGAGTTGGAGCGAGCAGCCAAAGTGGCGATGACGCTGGCCCGGATACGGCCCGCTCTGCGTGCCTGTGGGGCAGAGGAGGAAGTCATCAAGCATATGGATGATCGCGTGGCCGCAGCATGGGCGCTGTACTATGAGGCCAAGGAGGTGGCGGAAACAGCGGCTCTACGCATGAGGCGAGCGATGGAGGAGGAGGTGCGGGAAGCGTACGGCAGGGAGTGCGAGGAGACGACATGACCAAAAAAGTGAAGACCAAGCCGCAGCCGGTACGCATCACAACAAAGGCGCTCAAGGCGCTGCTGCGGGAGAAGTACCAGCGCTTGGCGCGGGGGCAGGCTGCGAGCGAGTGCTCGCTACAGGCGCTCGCGTCGCAAGCCATACTGCAGTGCTACGGTCGGAGGCGTCGGGATGGCTGAGACACCGTGGTCCAGGAGAGACGAGCAGGGGCAGAGGCGTGCGACGCAGAGGTGGTACGCAGCGGAGCTGCAGCGTCACTTCGACATTCGCTTGGACGTCTGCGCCGAGCCGCACACGGCCGTGGTTCCGCGGTACTACGACATCGAAGCCAACGGGCTCGCGCGGTCGTGGGACACCGACGGCGGCTGGGCGTACTGCAACCCACCATGGCTACATGTCGAGCCGTGGTTGTACCTGGCGCACTACTGGAGACAGCGCGGCGTGAGTAGTCTACTCCAACTCAAGTGCGACCCGGGGGCTCGTTGGTTCCGCAGGCACAAGCACGAGGCGCACCACATCAGACTCATCACGCCGCGCATGGCCTACCTCAATGCGGACACGATGAAGATCGGCAAGGACGACCGCAGCCCGAGCCACAACTCGTGTCTATGGGTCTTCGACGGGACCTTCGCATACTCCGACAACACACGCGGCGGACCGCTGGTGATGAGGTATTGGCACCTTCCACGGCCGCGAGGGGCTAACTGATATGCCACACTGTATGACATCCGACGTCAACGGCGGCCGCGGATGCATGAGCAGAGACGAGCTGACCGCGCTGCTCGCCGAGCAGACGCGCCGAGCGGATGACCACGAGCGGATGGTCGCGCATCTCCGTGAGGATCTGGAGACTGCGCGCGAGGCGCTCGAGGCGATCCGCGGCACCGATGGTCGGTCCGAGCCAGAGTATGTGAGGCAAGCCCAGCTCGAGGTCACCGTCGCACGGAGGCGGGCACGCGACGCGGAGCACCGGGCGGCGGCGGCGGACCGAGTAGCAGCGGAGGCCAAGAGGCGCATGGCAGAGTCGCGCGCCTACGTGGCTCAGGCGGCCAAGGACTGGCGCGGCGGAGGCGAGTTAGGGGCCACGCTATCGGCGGCACTGCTGGCGCTGGGGGGCGCATGAGGCCAGGCGAGCGGAAGCACCGCGGCGTGACACGTAGCATCAAAATACCCGGTAGCGCCTATCGGGTGGTGCTTGCCGAGCAGGCGAGATCGATGATGAAACACAACGTGAAACCATCCATACTATCAGTGATAGACCGCATCGTGCGCGAGTGGGGCGCAATGGAGAGGCGAGGCATGAAGCCAGGCGAGAGGGAGCACGCGACCGGGCTGCACACTGTCGGGCTACTCGACAGCGCGTACCAGGCGGTGCTCGCCGAGCAGGCGAGGCTGGCCAAGCAATGGATCAAACGACCATCGGTGCGCGTCGTGGTAGCGCGCATAATCGACGAGTGGGAAGAAAGGAGAGCGGACAGTGAAGAAGTATGAGTTCACAGGTGCGACAGTGAAGTTCCGCGGTCACACCCTGAGACAAATTCGACGGCTGAGCGACGGAGAGCTCGGCGGTTGGATCCAAAGCGAGCGCAGCCTGAGCCACAACGACTCGTGCTGGGTGTATAGCCACGCATATGTGTGCCGTGATGCGTTCGTGAGCTACGACGCCATGGTGCACAGCGGGACGATTTTCAGGGGTATCATCGCAGGCGGCACGTTCCGACGTGTCACCATCCACGGCGGCGAGTTTTACGGAGGGGTACACGCCAATGGTGTGTACCACGGTGGCACCTATCACGACGATGCTTACGGGTCGCCGCTGCAAATCCAAGGGTCGGTGAATTTCGTCAACATCAGCGGGCGCAAGCTGGTGATCGGGTGCGAGGAGCATACGATCGAGCACTGGCTCGAGTGCTACGAGACCATTGGCGCCGGGCACGGGTACACCAACGGTGAGATCGAGGAGTACCGCAGGTACATCGAGCTGGCCGCGGCGATAATGGGGGTGCGGACATGAGTATGGAGGTCACCTTCGTGGTGTTGACCTTGGTCTCGGCCGGGTACTGGCTCGGCGTGATGGGGTCCGCATGGAGGCTCGACCCGATCGTGGCGTCGGCCATGAGCGAGCTGACAGAGGCGCGAGCAGATGCCGACCGTCAACGAGAGATCGCGGAGACCATGCGAGAGATAACCCGGCGCCGCTCGAGCGACACCGTGCCAGCAAGGAGGATCGGATGAGAGTAAAGGTCACACTAGACGCAGAGAGGACCGTGGACGTCGACGTGAGAGACAGTGACTGTCCGGGCAGGCCATGCTTCGAAGTGGCGTCATGGTACGCAGGGGCGGTGCTCGGAGTCCTGTGGGAATGCAGGCGCCGTGAAGAGAGTGGATGCCCGGACGAGGAGGAGACATGAGGTGGGAGTTACTCGCCGCGGTGCTGGCTGTGGTCGCGGTGATCGCGTGCCTGTTGACGGCGGCGTCGTGCGACCGTCCAGTGGACGAAGACGGCGCTCGTCTCGAGCGCGAGCTAGGCGACTGGCCGATTTCGCTGGCGCCACGAGCGCCGGCGATCTACCCTACAGAGAGAGAGGAGTTGACGAGATGACGACGAAGGAAGAGTTGAAGGAAGAGTCGAAGGAAGAGTGGAGACTAGCGCGGCTGCGCGTGAAGGCATACGAAGAATGGCTCGTAAGGGTGTGGGACCCTTATAGACCACAGGATACGACACACCTCCGGGCCAATTTGGCCGAGGCGCGGAGCGAAGAGAAGAGGCTGCGAAGGTGTGTGCGGAAGGAGCGCTGGAAGTGGTGGGGTTTCGGTGCTTGGGTTGCATGCTGCTTTTTTGGGGGGATGACGTTGGGACTCATCCAGAGGTGCGCCAATGGCTGAGACGACGAAGGAAGAGCTGAAGGAAGCACAAAGGCACACGGAGATGTGCGAGGCGTGGATCATGGCGGCCGAACGATGCTGTACTGCTTCGGACGTAGACCTTGCCCGAGCCCATCTAGACAAAGCACGGAGTGCGGAGAAGGAGTTGCGAAGGCGTGTGCGGGATGAGCGCTGGAAGCGGTTGGACCGCGTTGTCTGGGCCGTGTTCTGGATCGCTGGCGCGGTGAACCTCGTGTTCACGATCGCGAGGTGCATCGATGGCTAAAAGTTGGCACGACCGAATCTGCGGACCTGAGTGTGGGTTCTTTCAGTGTTACCGATACGGGATAGATTCGGCATGTAAAATCGGAATCGAACCACACTACGCTGGCATGAGGTGTTGGCTGCAGCCAATCGCCACGGCGGTGCGTGCCCCGTTGCTCGAAGAGCTCAAGGAGCTTCGCGCCGAGAACCACAAACTCCGCTACGAGATTGAAGTGCTGAGAGAGGACGACGAGTAATGGACAGAGAGGCGATACTCGAGGCGCTCGGGTCGAGGCTCAGGGCCGAGCGCAAGCGGCAAGGGCTCTCGCAGAAGAAGCTGGGCGAGATGGCGAGAGTCAGCTACGTGTCCATCGCCCACTACGAGGCCGGTCGATATGCCGCTGGCATCTTGGTCCTCGCGGCCATCGCCGACGCGCTCGATTGCACCATGGCCTACCTGCTCGGAGAGGAGGACGAGTGATGCGCATGACGGTACTGCGGCGGTCAGAGCAGCTGGCCGACAAGAGCCGGCGAGAGTCACACAGGTGGCGCGAGGACGCCTGGAGAGACGTGCAAGAGGCATGGGCCAGGGCGAACGAGACCGGCGACGAGGACCGCTTTGCGGCCTACGAGAGGGCGTGGCTCGAGTACGACGAGGAGGCGAGCAGCGCCGACAGGTCGACCGAGCGCTGGATGGACAGGGTCGACGCGCTCAAGGCATGACGTTATGCGTCATTGACGATCGCCAAGCCTAGGCGATACACATCTAGCATGTCAAAGCCCAAGTCGAAGGCCAAGTCCAAGGCCAAGTCCAAGATCACCGTCCTCTCCACTCAGGAGCGGGAGTTCTGCAGGGTCTACCACGCCACTCGGGCTCTCGGACCAAGCGCTCGGGCTGCGGGGTTCACGAGCAAGCAACCGAGCAAGACGGGCCGGGCGTTGCTTCAGAAGGCGCCCATTGCCAAGGAGCTGCTTCGGCTCGAGCGCGAGGCGCAAGACGAGGCCGGGCCAGAGATGCAACGGGAGCTGATACGGCAGCTCTCGGTGATAGCCTTCTCGGACGTGACTGAGTTCATCGAGCAGGATGAGCTTGGCAACCTCGAGCTCGCTCGTCTCGATGAGATGGACCCAGAGTCGAGGACAGCTCTCGCTGCGCTTACGCAGGCGAGTGACGGCGTCAAGACGTCGTGCCGCGTCAAGATGGTAGACAAGCTCCGAGCGATGGAGCTGCTGACGCGCATCCTCGGGCTTGGCACGGAGACGGTCCAGCACGAGTTGCTTTTCGGGCCGGCGGGCGAGGCAGCGCCACGCGAGGAGGCGCTCGCGGCCATCGGTCGGGTGCTTGCTCGGAGTGAGAAACCAGTGGACGGCGAGAAGCCGAAGTGACACAGTAAGGACGAAGGAGAAACGACATGAGCGAGAAGACGATTGAGGCGATGTGGGACGATGCCATCAAGGAAGCGGAGGAGATAGCGCGTGCTGCGCATTCGAATGCAATTGACACCGAGATAGGTGCGTGGGCGGCTGCGGAGGCAGCATGGTCCGCAAAGGAGGCTTTCGAGGCGGCATCGGCGCGAGCCGGGCCTGCGTGGGAACGAGCCGAAAACGCCAGCAAGAGAGTAGATGAGCTCGTGGCGTACGTGCAAAAAGGGAGGGAGACGACATGAGCAAGTTCAAGGTTGAGTCCAGGGCCGAGGCCGAGGCGCTCAGGGCCGAGTGGGAGGCGGCGAGTGGGGCGACTAACCGAGCCTTGGGTGCACTGAACCGCGCACACAGTGCCCTCACCCATGCGGAGGCCATGGAAAGGGCAGCGTGGGCTGCGTACGTCAACGCGATCGGGGTCGAGGCCATCGACCCGGTGAAGCCATCGAACCGCAAGCGGCTCGAGATGATGTTCGGGCCACAGGATGAGGGGTAGGTCATGAGCGAGACGAAGGCCGAGGTTGAAGCTCTCGGGGTTAGATGGATGGCTACACGTTCAGCGAAGTACTGGAAAGAGATAGCTCTGAACCGTGCACATACCGCGTGCTTTCTCGCACGGAAAGAGGAGGAGGCGGCATGGCTCGCATACACGGAAGCGGCTAGGAAGATAGTCGACTCGGTGAGGGGTAAGTGATGTATAGACCATACCATGAGAAATGCCCACGATGCGGGACTGGCCTAGAGATCTTCAGCCCGACCGAAGCTGGCGCTAGATGTGTGTGCCGGGGATGCGGGGTAAGCGGCGAATTTGTGGATCGGTACGACAGCTGCGAACGAGATACGTATCGAGCGTTCCTGGTTGCGATCGAGGAACGGATGCTGAAGGACTCCATGCCACCACCTGAAGTGCCGAGAGCCCCACCGCTACCACCGAGACCAAGGAGTTAGCGATGACTGAACGACGATACCGTGTGTGGCTGGCGCTGTGGACTAGCCAGTCTAGCTATTGCGGGTGCAGCAACGATGACGTCTATGAGGCATTCGGGAATCGTGCGGACGCCGGAGCTGAAAGGCATAACATGGGCCGGATAAACCCGAGCGCACCTGCGCTTGTGGTCTCAATAGTCGTCGACGAGTCGGCCCTGCAGGACCTGTTCCTCACTCCAGAGGGGTGTGAGGAGGTGGTGGACTCTGTGCCACAGCCTAGGGTACCCGCGCCCGGCCCGCCTGATTGTCAGTGTGGGTGTGGAGGGGAATGGCACGGATGACCGCCAAGCACGCATGACCGCCGAGCACCTAGCAGCTCGACTCAGAGCACTCCCTCCCGATGACCGGCAAGCATGGCTCGATGGACTCAGCACCCGCGAGCTCGTCGCCCTCCGCTACTACTGGCCTCTGCACGCCCGACCAGAGCAGCTCCCGCCGCCGGGGGACTGGGACTTCTGGTTGGTCGAGGCTGGTCGAGGCTATGGCAAGACGAGGATCGGCGCCGAGTACATCATCGAGGGGGCGCAGACGGGCAAGAGTAGGCACATGGCCGCGGTGGCGAGGACCGCGAAAGACGTTCGAGCCACTGTGGTGGAGGGAGTAAGCGGCATCCTGGCGTGTTCTCATCCGTCGTGGCGACCGCACTACGAGCCAAGCAAGTGTAAGTTAACATGGCCGAACGGCGCCATATGTACCACGTTCGCGGCAGCTGAGCCCGAGTCGCTGCGTGGGCCACAGCATGACCGCATATGGGCGGACGAGCTGGCGTCGTGGCGCTACGCCGATGCATGGGATCAGCTCCGCTACGGTCTCCGTATCGGCGCGCACCCGACGTGCGTAGTGTCCACGACACCGAGGCCGACACCTCTCATGCGCAAGCTGCGTGCCAACCCGCGCACTGCGCGAGTAACCGGGAGCACGTTCGACAACGCTGAGAATCTGGCACCCGCCTTCCTGCAGGCAATGATCGACGACTACGCTGGCACCCGCATGGGTCGCCAGGAGCTCTACGCCGAGATCCTCGACGACGTCGAGGGCGCCCTCTGGCACGGCACCCTCATCGAGGCCGGGCGGCATCACTGGAACGAGACCAACCCCGTGCCCACCATGCAGCGCGTTGTGGTAGGACTCGACCCAGCGACGACGTCCAGAAAGACTAGCGACGAGGTCGGTATTGTGACGTGTGGGATCGACTCGCGTGGCCACGTCTACGTGCTGCATGACGCGTCGGCTAGGTACTCACCAGACGAGTGGGGTCGACAGGGCGTCGTCCAGTACCACGGCCACAGCGCTGACAGGATCGTGGCGGAGACCAACCAGGGCGGCGACATGGTCGCGACCATTATCCGCGGCATCGACTCGACCGTGGCCTACCAGGGAGTGCACGCAAAGAGAGGCAAGCACCTGCGAGCCGAGCCCGTCGTTGCGCTGTACGAGCAGGGCAAGGTGCACCATGTCGGATACTTCTCCGAGCTGGAGCAGGAGATGACATCGTGGGTGCCGCACGAAAGTCCTAGCCCCAACCGCGTTGATGCGCTAGTGTACGCAATCACGGCGCTGATGGTGCGCAGGTCGGTAGCCGCGGCGCCAGCACCGATGGACCAACCGAGCCGATGGGTGCTCGGGTAGGAGGGGACATGAGCAGTTGCGAGAAATGTTGGAGTGACGCGCGTCGCAATGCAGGCCCGTACGGGGACACTCTGGAGCTTTACCTGGAGTACGTAAGGACCCGACAATGCACGCCCGAGGAGCAAGTAGGAGAGGACGCACACGTCTGTGTGATGTGTGGTAGGCGCACAGTGCACCAACTCACAGGGGAGTGTATGGCTTGTGGGGTGCAGGCATGACCGACAAGAAACGCCGCGTGGACGTGTACGACACGAGAGGACACAGAGTGTATGTGGACATGATCGACGACCCGAAGCTACCTTACCTCTACTGGGGGGATGGGTACGGGTTTATCTTGCGCGCGACGTTGAGGCCCTGGCGGATAGTGGCGAGGAGGGCTAAGCGTGGGAAAGCCTCGTGACTCGATAGACCTGGCTCACAGCCTGGCAGCTCTCCTCGTGGAGGTCGGCGTCGTGTACGGATCGGACGAGGAGGTGGCCACTGAGGTGGCCGCCATATGGCTCGCGAGGCACGGGCTAGGGCCGACCTGTACCCTGTCGCGGTCCGCGTACTCGAGAGCCGAGCAGCGCCGCATCGTGGACGAGTACGTCGCCCTGGCCAAGACGACGAATGACCCAGCCCGGCGCTCGGCGAAGATTCGCGACCTCGGAGTCTCGCCAGAGATCATCACGCACTGGGCGCGGAAGCACTACGGTCCCGGGCACCTACAGCGTGCCCGCCCGACGCCGACGCTGCGGCTCATCCTCGATTGGCTAGCGACACATCCGTGGTCGACGCGTCAGGAGATCTTGCTCGGCACTGGCGCGGTTCGAACGTCGATGCCGGGAGCATTGGACTGGGGGCGACGCAAGGGACGACTGCAACGGAGGATGGGAGAGCATGGACTCTACGAATACGCGCGCGCGGGCTGAGCGCTGGGCGTGCTCTTCGCGCGTCCGATGGATAGCCCGCGACATGGGAGTCCCCGCGCATGACCTCGACGACATCGCGCAGGAGGTCGCCGTGCTGGCGCTGACTAACGCGAGGTGCACGAGCTTGGCCTACACGACCAAGACAGCGGCTGGGTCGTACCTGCGGTCTGCAGAACCAGTGGCCCCGGAGCCTCTCGAGCCGACCGTGCCCCAGCCGCAAGAGGACCGCCTGTTCATCCGGGAGCTGTGGGGCCCACTGTACCACGACGAGATCGAGACGCTCGTCGACGGGCCGGGCATGACGTTAGGAGCCAAGGCTCGATGGCGTCGCCTTCAACGACGGATGAGAGGTGCGGCATGATGGACGAAGGACTCACCACAACCAAGCGCTACCTGCTGCGCATGTCGCTGGAGATGTCCATCGCGCTACTCGTGCCAGAGGTGCGCGAGTACCCGAAGTCGGTGCGCCTGCGTCAGGCTCGCGCGGCCGGGCAGGCGCTGGGTAACTACGGCGACGCGCTGCAATTTCGGAGCAAGGCCAAGCGTGTCAGGCGCGGTGGTGCCGTCGATGACCCGCATCCCCTCGGGACTGCCGAGATGCACGCGACTCTCGCCCGGGGGATGGCGTGTGCTGCGACGCTCGGGGCGGATGTAGGCAAGATGCTCGATACGATCTACAAGGAGGAATCATGAGCTCAACACCAAACAAGGAGCCGGAACCGGACCCGCGGTTTCTGACCGAGGTGATGGCCGACCTCAAGAGGTCGGCAGCCTACGTCATGGAGATGCAGATAAGCACCGGACGCGAGCGCGCAGAGATAAGGCCAGGGGCGATGTGGTGTGTCATGGACGACGACGACGATGACCACCGCTGAAGTCAAGCGCACGCAGGCGCGCGTCGAGAAGCGTGCCAACGCGATGACCCCGCAAGTGCTCGCCATGCTGCAGCGCCACGCGCAGCTCATCGAGAAGCGGGCGCTCGCCGCTGCCAAGCGCAAGCGCAAGCTCCGCTCCCCCAAAGACCTGTTGCGCAAGGCCGACACCTTGGACAAGATCGAGCGCGACCTGGCCAAGATCATCGAAGTGTACGGACTGAGGCAGCTCGAGGACTCGATGCGGCGCACGGCAAAGACGAAGGTCGACGTGCCCGAGCGCTACACGGTTCAGCTCGCCAAGCAATCCATCTTCACAGCTCGGCGCCTACTCGCACGCACTACCAAGGAAATGACGCGGTCAGTCAATCAGGTGATCGTCGACGGACTCGCCGAGGACCCTCCTGCCACCGAGGGCATGATCGCCAAGCGAATCCGGGAGCAATTCCACGGGCGCGGCGGGGGCCGCGTGGCTGACGTCAAAGAGGCGGATATGACTGTGACCACCGGGCGCACAGCCATGCTGTCGACGGACAACGGCGCGGCGTGGTGGGTATCCTCGGAGAGGGCGAGGACGATCGCCGTCACCGAGGTAGGAGAGGCCGAGGAGGCGGGCAAGGTCGCAGGGTACGAGGCGGTCGGGGCCAGCCACATGAAGTGGCGCTCCCGGCAGTGGCCGCAAGGGCGTCACCAAAGCATGGACGGCCAAACGGTTGCAATCGGTAAGAAATTCAAGTATCCCGACGGGAGCACGGGGTCGTACCCACGGAGCCCTGACAGCCCTGTCGGGCACAGGGTCAACTGCCACTGCACTACGGTGCCGGTATTCAAGGACGTATAACAGTGTCAACTGAGTCAGACAAGGCGAGAGCGTACGCGCCGAGGATGGTGGAGCTGGGCACGTCCGGTGTCCGCCGGCATGGCAACTACATCTACGACGATTTCCTGACCGCGCTACAGGGTAGGTCGGGTCGGCAGAAGTACCGCGAGATGGCCGCCAACGAGGCCGTCATCTCGGCGTCGATGCGCATCTTCGAGGCGTTGCTGCAGCAGACG
>Ga0224499_10000436_pt1 | contig 10498 bp, 10 predicted proteins | sample SF_Jul11_sed_USG_3_FD_168125 | JGI IMG/M metagenome (GOLD analysis project Ga0224499, IMG submission 168125) | Sediment microbial communities from San Francisco Bay, California, United States - SF_Jul11_sed_USGS_24 | ecosystem: Environmental > Aquatic > Marine > Sediment | place: USA... | reverse complement strand
CACGGGTTCAGGACGGGGCTCAGGCTGCGCCTCAGCCGTTACGACAGGGGGTTCCACCATGGAGCGGGTCTTGGTCCCGTTACCGGCGTCTTCCTGCAGCCACTTTTTGTTACTGCGATAAAGCAGTCCGGATGCCAGCAGGCAAAACAGGCCCGCAACAATGATCAATAACGCCATACCGGTCCCAATCAGCCCGACATGCATCTGTAAGGGGGTCTCGAGCCTGAACAGGGTGCCGGCTATCAGGGTTTTAGTCGGTACTTCCCCAAGTAAATCAGGGTCACCCCATTCCGCAAGCAGGCTCGCAGGTTGCCTCCCATTGTTTTGCGTCAGCCTGATGATGCCGACCGACCCGATCTCGGGGTTGAATCCTTTCAGCAGGTATACAGGTTCCAGGGCCAACACGATCACACCCTTTGCTTCACCCTCCTGATTGATGACGGCTGCGTCAAACAGCCTGGGCGGTTGCAGCACATTGTGTATCTGCATCAATCCCTGGTTATTTTCCAGCGTCGATGAAAGCAGTTCAAACAGGGCATAACCGTTCGGACCCAGTTCCGCCGGCCTGACTGCAGAAAGGTCCGATCCGAAAACCTGAACATCCGCCAGCTCGGTGAGTCGCCCTCCCAGGTATGCTCTCAGATCAGCCAGCTTATGCTCATCTTTCAGAGCGCGCAGCGCCAGGATTTGCACCTGTTCATCATTCATGATCCGCTTGAGTGACTTGACCGGAACAGCCAGGTCTTCGATGGCCTGCCGGCTTTCGGATTCTGCACTGGATCTGAGACCTGAATGACGCCAATCGGTGAACGACAGCCAAATAGCCGTACCTATGATCATCAGTCCAAGCAATCCAAGCGCCAGGATCAACACATTGCTGACTCGCTTTTGGGTCGAAATGCGGGTCAATCCCCCCAGTTTTTCTGTAAGATTCATAGATCGCAGTCCTTTACGATTGTCCTGTGTGGCCGAATCCGCCGCCACCGCGGTCTGAAGTGTCGAAATCGTCCACGATATTCCATTGTGCCTGGACCACCGGCACGAAAACCATCTGTGCGATGCGCGCTCCAGGCTCTATGACAAACGGCGACTCGGACCGGTTCCAGCAGGAGACGAACACCTGCCCCTGGTAATCACTGTCGATCAGGCCAACCAGGTTTCCGAGCACAATGCCATGTTTGTGGCCGAGACCGGACCGGGGCAGAAGCACCGCTGCGAGACCGGAATCTTTCATGTGCATCGCAAAACCGGTTGGAACCAGCCGTGTTTCACGCGGGGCGATCTCGATGGTCTCATCAAGGCAGGCCCTCAGATCCATGCCCGCAGACCCATCAGTCGCATAGTCCGGGAGGGGGAACTCAGTTCCGAGTCGCGGGTCGAGTATTTTGAGCTGTACAGCTTTCAATGTCGTCCTTTCCTTTGAGCCTCCTGGCAGCTTCTTCGACCAGCAGGCGTGCGAGATCTCGCTTGTTTCCTTTTCCCAGGTCTGTCTCACCTTCGGGTGTCAGGATCACTATTTCATTCATTTCACTTTCAAAACCGGAACCATCCAGCCCCACCCGGTTGGCTGCAATCATATCAAGCCTTTTGCGTGAAAGCTTATCCCGGGCATGCTGTCTCAGGTTTTCGGTTTCAGCAGCAAACCCGACCGTCAGCGGGCCCTCTTCCATGGCCGCAACTTCCGCAACGATATCAGGGGTGCTTTCCAGGTCCAATGTTTGCCGCGGCGGGCCTTTTTTAATTTTCTGTCGCTCAGGTTTAGCCGGCGTATAGTCAGCGACCGCGGCAACGCTGATAAAAAGGTCTGCTCCAGCCGCAAGAGCCAGCGCGACGTCGCGCATTTCAACCGCGCCACGAACATCGGCCCGTTCCACCCCGGCAGGCGTTCGGAGATTGACAGGTCCCGCCACCAAATGGACCCTGGCGCCGGCAGCTAACGCAGCTTCAGCCACGGCAAACCCCATTTTGCCCGAGGAGCGGTTGCCAATAAATCGCACAGGATCAATATCTTCAAAAGTGGGGCCGGCGGTCACGACCACGACACGGCCCTGCAAGCAACCTGTCCCGGACACGCCGAGCCGTTGCACTATTTCAATGGGCTCCAGCATTCGGCCGGGCCCCGTGTCGCCGCAGGCCTGGCTGCCGCTCGCTGGTCCCGCCAGCGTGATACCGCGATCACTGAGGACTTGACAGTTGGCCCGGGTGGCCGGATTGTCCCACATCTGTTGATTCATTGCCGGCGCCAACAGTACCGGCGCGGCCGACGCCAGGCAGAGCGTCGAAAGCAGGTCCGGTGCGAGTCCGTGGGCAAGCTGGGCCATGAAGTGAGCCGTGGCCGGTGCAACCACCACCTGGTCAGCCCACCGCGCAAGCTCTATGTGTCCCATGCCAGCCTCGGCAGATTCATCGAGCAGTTCCGTGTGAACCGGTTGACCTGAAACCGCCTGAAAAGTCAGCGGTGTCACAAAGGCCCTTGCCCCCGTGGTCATCACGACCCGTACTTCCGCACCGGTTTCCCGGAGTCGCCGTACAAGCTCTACCGCTTTGTAGGCGGCAATTCCGCCGGTCACACCCAGCACTATTCGTTTGCCGCTCATTGCATCGCACTCCAGGAGATTTTCCAAGGCTATTAGCTTACATCTCCTCGGGTGATTTTTCCGTAACCGCAGCAAGACTACAACCTGATAATTCTGTTATGAGCAGCATCCTGCCTCGCGAAAAATTGGCAAAAAGTGGCCTGTCTTCGTTGACTGATGTCGAACTGCTGGCCCTGTTTCTGGGTACCGGCACCGAAAAAATCCCGGTTATTGAGCTGGCCGACCGGCTGTTGCGCGTATTTGGAGGCCTGCGGGGATTGTTGCAGGCCGGTCGCAGGGACCTTGAGCACCAGCAGGGCCTCGGGCCGGCCAAATCGGCAAAATTGCTGGCCGTGCTCGAATTGGCACGGCGCCATCTGCGTGAATCACTGATCAGGAGCGGACCGATGGAAAGCCCGGAAGTCACCGAACAGTACCTGAAAAGCGTTCTTCGAGACCATCCAAACGAAGTGTTTGCCTGCCTCTTTCTCGACACGCGCCATCGCGTCATCGCATTTGAAGAGTTATTTTACGGCACCATTGACGGCGCTACGGTATACCCGCGCGTGGTCGCTGAGAAAGCGCTGCGCCATGGCGCCGCCGCTCTTATCGTGGCGCACAACCACCCCTCGGGCATCAGCGAACCCAGCCTGGCGGACCAGGCCATCACCCGGCGCCTCAAGGATGCGCTTGCATTGCTGGATATCCGGCTGCTGGATCATTTCGTCGTGGGCGATGGTACGCCGGTCTCAATGGCCGCCCGCGGAATGCTCTGACCCGCGGCGTGATATGCTACAAGTTGCTTGCATATTCATTCGCCATGGGTTATAAAGTGCGGCTGATTTTTTGCAACATTTTTACGGGAAGCCCCATGTCACGAGTTTGCCAGGTCACCGGAAAAAGACCTATAACCGGAAACAACGTGTCGCACTCGAACATCAAGAGCAAGCGACGTTTTCTGCCTAACCTTCACAGCCACCGGTTCTGGGTGGAAAGTGAAAATCGTTGGGTGAAACTTCGCGTATCCACGAAGGGGCTGCGCATCATCGACAAGAAAGGCATCGATGTTGTCCTCGCTGACCTGCGGTCACGCGGCGAAAAGGTATAAAGGAGGATTTGAACAATGGCCAAGAGCGCAAGAGATAAAATCCGCCTGGTTTCATCAGCGGGTACCGGACACTTCTATACCACCGACAAAAACAAGAAGAACACCCCGGGAAAGATGGAGATCAAAAAGTACGATCCCGTCGTTCGCAAGCATGTGATGTACAAAGAAGCAAAGATCAAATAACAAATGTTTCTTGTCAAACTACTGAACCCGCCATCACGGCGGGTTTTTTTGTTTACGCCGCTCTATATAGCCGATTGGCGAAGTCAGCGGCTGATGCCATCAGCGCAACTGAGTGCCGCCTTCGACAGCAAAGTTGCCGGAGCAGGGAAGCGCAGCCTTACCAATGCCTGAGCTGCCAGAAGTCGAAACCACGCTGCGAGGCGTCGAGCCCACCCTGTCCGGCCACGTCATCCAGCAAGTGATATTGCGCAATCGCAGTTTGCGCTGGCCCGTGACGGACGACGTATTGCAAGCCGAGGGTCAACGCGTAAGCCATTGCCGGCGGCGCGCCAAGTACCTGCTGATCGGTGTACAGGCATCAGGCGGCCTGCTGATTCACCTGGGCATGTCCGGCTCCCTGCGCATCTGTGATGCACATGAAGCACCGCTCAAACACGATCATTTTGACCTGCTGCTCGAAACCGGAAAATGTGTTCGCTTCAATGATCCGCGCCGATTCGGCGCTTTTGCCTGGTGGACCGAACCCGCTGAAAACCATCCCTTGTTGCGACACCTGGGGCCGGAGCCCCTGTCTGCAGAGTTTTCCGGTGCTCACCTGTGGAAAAACTCCAGGGGCCGGAAAGGGCCGGTCAAAAATTTCATCATGGATGGAAAAATCGTCGTGGGTGTTGGCAATATTTACGCTTCGGAGGCGCTGTTCATGGCCGGTATCCACCCCCGGCGTGCTGCCGGGCGCATTTCAATCGCTCGCTACGAGGCGCTGGCGGCAGCGATTCAGGATGTGCTGAGCCGAGCTATCCGTCACGGCGGCACCACGCTGAGGGACTTCCTCAATTCAGATGGCAAGCCCGGCTATTTCGCCCAGGAACTGCTGGTTTACGAAAGAGCGGGGCAACCATGCTTTCAATGCCAGGCGCCCTTGAAAAGAAAAGTCATTGGCCAGCGATCGAGTTATTACTGTGCCGTGTGTCAGCGCTGAGATGCCAGCGACCGGCCGTCAGCCACCATCCGAGTCTTTTTCGATCTGTTGATTCGCCCGGTCCAGGGCTTCCATGTACTGGTCTTCAACCTGTTCCGCCTTTTTCAATGACTCGATTTGAGGACCGATGAAGCTCTCTTCTGCTGTTGGTATGGGTTGTTCCGGCCAGAATTTGAACGCGAGTAATGCAATGATGATAAGGACGATGAGGAACCGCATGTCGATGGTATTCCGGGTTTCCAGTACGCGCTATTTTAGCAGCTCTTCCATCGGCTCAGAATCTCCGTCCCCCGAGCTTTCAAACGGATCGACCATGCGGATCTTTTTGCCCGCAAAAAAGACATTCTTGAATTCCTTTCTGCTGACGGAGACATATCGTTCATTCCCGCCAATCTGAACCTGTGAACCCTCGCGAAGCGCATAACCTTCATCATCGACGCGCACGACCATGGTCGCCTTCGTGCCTGTATGGCAGATGGTTTTCAGTTCTTCCAGCTGATCGGCCCAGGCCAGCAGGTAGCGGCTGCCTTCAAACAGCTCGCCCTGAAAATCTGTCCGCAGGCCAAAACACAGTACCGGTATCGACAGTCGGTCTACGACTTCCGTCAGCTCAAAGACCTGGTCGCGGGTCAGGAACTGTGATTCATCCACCAGCACGCAATGAACATTGCGCTCCTCGAGTTCCTGCTTGACGAATTCAAACAGATCGTCGTCTACTTTGAACGCGACTGCATCTGCTTCCAGACCGATGCGGGATTTGATCACTCCAACCTGGTAGCGATCATCCATCGCTGGCGTGAATAACAAAGCGTTCATGCCGCGTTCGCGGTAGTTGTGGGCAGACTGCAGCAGGAGAGTGGTCTTGCCGGCGTTCATGGCCGAATAATAAAAGTACAGCTTGGCCATGATCTCAGGCCCGGTCCTCAAGAAATTCATGCACCAGCGCCAGGGCTTCCGCCCTTTGTGTCAACGCCAGCAACACGATCAAATCACCCGGCCTTGCACGGTCAAGCGCCTCGGATGTAGCCTCGCGCGGGGCTGGAAACAACTCGATGACATCTGCAGGTATGCCAGAGCGAATGGCTTCCTGCCGAATCAGTTCGGGCACTTCACCGGTCGATCGGCCCCGCTCGTAACCCGGCAGCTCGGCCACCAGCAACTGGCCCGGCCGGACACTGCAGGCGGCTCTGACCAGGTCCGCGATGTCTTTGTCCGGCCGGTCACCGGCCTGACCCATCAACAGGATAATCCGCTCTGCCGGTACCTGCCTGATGGCGTCTGCCAACGCATTCATACCATGTTCGTTATGCGCAAAATCCACCAGGATATTAATCGTTCCACCATCCGTTTCATGCTCGAACCAGTTACCCCGCCCCGGGTTATCATGCTCGTCACCCCGGAAGACCGCCAGGCCGTTGCGAATGGCTTTGTCTGGCAAACCCAATGACAGTGCGATACAGCATGCCGCCATGGCGTTGGAGATGTTGTATCGCACCCTGCCACTCAAGGTGGCAGGAATCTCGTCAACGTTCGCCAGCTGTCGGGCATCAGCGCCGTTCGCAAACATGATCCAGCCGTTATCCAAATAACAGACTGCGCCTCCGGCGCTCCTCGCTGCCAGGAGCACAGGGTTTTCAGAATCCAGGCTGAACCAGATTTTTACCTTGTCAAGAATCGAAGCATACTCAACGACACCCTCGTCATCCGCATTCACCACCAGCGGGGCTTTGCCGTGCAGGGCTTTGCTGACAATGAACTTGGCCGGAATCAATTCAGGCACCGAGTTGATGCCATAGTCGCCCAGATGGTCGGCGGCAACGTTGGTAACAACGGCCACATCGGCCCTTTCCACGCCTAGCCCGCGGCGCAATAAACCACCTCGCGCTACTTCCAGTACCGCCATCTCAACATCTTTCTGGCGCATCAGCATGCGGGCCCCGCCGGTACCCGAGTAATCTCCGGTATCAATCACCCGTTCACCGACCCGTATGAAATCGGTAGAAGTGAGACCCGCGTTATAGCCCGCTGCCGTCATGATCGCGGCCGTCATTCGAACGGTGGTGGATTTGCCATTGGTTCCCGTTACCATCGCCAGCGGTATGCTTTCAAAGTCCGACCAATCGATCTCAGAGGGAGCAGGCAGGTTATTGGGCGACCAGATCCGGACAGACCGACCGTAACCCAGCGAGACCTCGTCGTCATCCCAGAGAAAGGGCACGGCGTGTCGATGCGCGGCAGCCTGCAAGGCCAACAGGGACGGATTACGTTCCTCATCAAACAGGCGCACCAGCCTTGGTATTTCTTCCAGCGGGTCCGGTGGGCTGTCGCCTGTCTGTGCAGCAACGGCTGTAGCCCAGGCTGTCTCGTTCAATTCACACATGGAGTACAACACATCAATCGGTGCTGAGATCAGCAGGCTTGCGCCACCGTCATACACGCGATAACAGCTGGCCTGCTCAGAATAGCCGACCGGGTCGAGCAGCTGCCGAACCGCTTTTTCCCAGGCGGCTATGATTTCCTGAGGTGATCCGTCGATGGCAACATCGATGATGGCGCTGGGGCGTTCCCAATACAGGTTGGAACCGGTTAGCCGCCTGCTGTCTTTCAGTTCAAATCGCATGCGGCCAGCCTAGTCCGATTCCTCGTCGATCCGGGCGATCCGGACGCCTCGCTCGTCCTTGATCAGTTCCGAGCCGGGATCCAGCGTAAACGCCTCCGGATCTTCCTCGACGAAACTCTGAACGTTATGTTCCGGAACGGAATCTGCCCCCTCGCCTTCATCGATCTGATGGCCGGCGACCTGTTTCCAGCAGCGCTCGATATTGTCGCCAAAAATAACCACCAGATCTCCTTCGCGAGCCAAATTCAATGATTCGTTGATGGCATCCACTTCATCCGGAATGACGCTGATCCGGCGTTTCTTGACGCCCTGTTCTCTGAGTTCGGTTCTCAGCATTTCGGGGACTTCGTCCGGTCCGCGCCCCCGCCGATTATCGTCTGCCTTGCAAATGTAATGATCAAAATGTCCTGCTGCCGCCGCGGCGATTGCCCGGATGTCTTCATCACGGCGATCGCCGGGAGCCGCCAGTACACAAATTCGCTTGCCTCCGACTTCGAGTCGGCTGACGAGTTGGCTGATACTGGCAATGGCCGCCGCATTGTGGCCATAGTCCAGGATGACCCGGAAAGGCAGTTCGTCGAAAACATTCATCCGGCCCGGCGCCTGGAAAATCGTCGAGTTAAAGGTCTGTAGTCCGTGCCTGATGTCTTCCAGTGACTTACCCATGCTGAATGCCAGCCCTGCCGCGAACATGGCATTCTGAACATTGTGAGTTGCTTTGCCCTCCATCGTGGCAGGAATCAGGTGGGTCCATAACAACTGAAAGTGCGTACCGTTGTCGTACAAAGTGATCATATCGCCACCGATACCCTGCTCCAGGACTACGGCCCGTCCACCGACCCGGATATGCTCCTTGACCAGCGCATGGGCGGGATTCATCGTCACGTAACAGACATGTTCGGCATCCGTGTAATCAGCCATCCGCAGACAATGCTCATCATCGGCGTTCAGGATAGCCGTGTCTCGGGCGACCTCGATTGGTATCCGCTTCAATTCGGCCAGTTGTTCCAGCGTGTCGATGCCTTTCAGACCCAGGTGATCGGAAGCCACGTTGAGGCAGGCTGACACGTCACAGCGGCGATAGCCCAGGCCGGAACGAAGCAATCCACCCCGGGCTGTTTCCAGCACAGCGACATCGACCGTAGGATCACGCAAAACGATATGTGCTGAGGCCGGTCCGGTCATATCCCCTTTGACCGACAGACGGCCGTCGATATAGACGCCGTCAGTAGAGGTCATTCCCACTGTGTGACCGGCTGTTTTCAGGATATGCCCCAGCATTCTGGACGTGGTGGTTTTACCGTTGGTACCGGTAATGCTGGCCACCGGAATGCGGCGGGGGCTGCCCGGTGGAAAGAGCATATCCATGACTTTGCCGGATACATCACGGGCCTCGCCTTCGGAAGGCGCCACGTGCATCCGGAAACCGGGTGCGGCATTCACCTCGACGATGGCGCCTCCGATTTCCTTGTAGGACCGGGTAATGTCAGTAGTCAGGAAATCAACGCCACCGACATCCAGCCCAACGGCCTGCACCGCCCTGACGGCCATTTCCCGGTTGTCCGGGTGCACCACGTCGGTCATGTCGATGGCGGTGCCACCGGTCGAGAGATTGGCTGTGGAGCGCAGGTAAAACACTTTACCCTCGTCTAGTACGGTGTCCTTGTCGAAACCGTCTTTTTTCATCAGGCGCTCGGCCTGGTGATCAAGTTCCAGCCGCGTCAGTACTTTCTCATGACCGATACCTCGCCGTGGGTCCTCGTTGACGATATCGATCAGCTGTTCAATGCTGCGTTTGCCGTCTCCCACGACATGGCCGGGTACGCGCTTGGCCACCGCGACCAGCTCATCGTTCACTACCAGCATTCGGTGGTCCATTCCCTCGATAAAACTCTCCACCAACACGCTACGCCCACGCGCATTTTCGCGAGCCACGCCGTAGGCCGTTTTGACCTGGTCTTCGTCCACCAGGTTGATGGATACGCCGCGGCCATGATTGGCGTCCAGCGGCTTGACAACGACCGGAAATCCGAGCCGGGCGGCGCGACGCGCGGCATCCCGCTCCGAATAAACCAGCCTCTGCTGCGGCACCGGCAGCCCCAGATCACGCAGCAGGTTATGGGTATCTTCCTTGTCGCAGGAAATCTCCACGGCGATATGCGGCGTCTTGCTGGTGATCGTGGCCTGGATGCGCTGCTGGTACTTTCCATGCCCGAACTGGACCAGTGAATACTTGTTGAGACGGAGGAAAGGAATTTCTCTTTCCTGTGCTGCTTTTACCAGGGATGCCGTACTGGGTCCGAGTTCTTTTCTCTGGGCGAACCGGATAAAGCCGTCCCGCTCTTCTTCGAAATCAAAATCGCTTTCTATTTCTCGCTCGAACTCGCCTTTGAGTTCTTCCGGTAGCAGCTTCAGCAGCAATTGCCGGGCAATTCGGCCCGCTTCCAGGCCGACTTCTTTCTGCTTGTATTCGAACACCATGTTGTACTGCCCGGGTGGTCCGATACTGCGGGTCTTGCCGAAAGAAACATCCGAACCGGCCATATTTTGCAATTCAATCGCCGCGTGCTCCCAGATATGGGCAATCCAGGTGCCCTCGTCTTCCCTCAGTCGCCGAAGAAAACCGCCCGGCTCGCCATAGGAGCAGCCGTGGTTGGCAAGGCCGGGAAGCGCTTCAACCAGGTTATCAATGAATTCCGGGCCCAGGCGGACCGAGGGCCAGTCTTCAAGAGCACCAATGTCAACCTGGTGACGAATAACCGGAAAGTGCGCGTAAAGGCTGGGGCCGACATAAACATTGGTGGCCAGGATTTTCATAGGACAAGGACCTGCAATTGAAAGCGGTCAGGGCATCTTAACGCCGGACCCCGTTATCCGCCAAAAAGAATTTTATTCAGTCCAGCGTGGCTTCCCGGGTTTCCACGTTGAAGTGTGCGCCTTCAGCCAGCACGTGCAGCTTCAGACCGATCAGCGTGACCGCCTCTGCGCGGCGGACATAGCTCATCGAAGAATGCCGCAAATCTGAAGGATCG
>Ga0224499_10000435_pt1 | contig 10498 bp, 5 predicted proteins | sample SF_Jul11_sed_USG_3_FD_168125 | JGI IMG/M metagenome (GOLD analysis project Ga0224499, IMG submission 168125) | Sediment microbial communities from San Francisco Bay, California, United States - SF_Jul11_sed_USGS_24 | ecosystem: Environmental > Aquatic > Marine > Sediment | place: USA: California... | reverse complement strand
AGATGCCGGCCTCTTTTTTTGTGCGCGAAAGGGCTTGTTGAAAAAGCCTCTGTAGCCTGTTGCGGTGGGTTCTGTCCGCCGCGGCCGACGCAAGCGAATTCGTGTGACCCGCCGCCACTGTGTCACATTGAGTTAGGTGTCGGGTCACCACTACGCCTTCGGCGCGTTCAGGACCCGACACAACAAACCACGGACTTTATCAACACTCCCCAGCGGTGCGCTTGCCTTTGAATAAGCCGGAATTGCGCTTCCCAATGCACAAGTCAGGTGCTATATTCGTCTTATAGGAGGAACGGACAGGTCGGACGGAGGAAACGAACTATGACGCAGGGAACCAGGCGTTATAACCTATGGGGCGGATCAAACCGGTGGTGCCGGATGCGATGGCCAGTAGTGTTGGCCTGCTTGGCGGTGCTCGGATGTGAGCGCAGTACGGTCGGCACCGATCAACTGGCCCAGCCGGGCTGGCAGCCGCAACACGCGACCTTTGAGGGCAATCAACTCTATGCCGTGGCTCTGGCCGACAAGAATGTCGGTTGGATCGTCGGCGGTGAAGGGGCCATCCTGCATTCTGAGGATGTCGGCGCCAATTGGAGCTACCAGAGTTCGGGTACGGTCCACGACTTGCGCGGCGTGGCCGCCTTTGATGGCGACACAGCCTGGGTGGTCGGGCAAAAAGGATCGGTACTGCGCACGATCACCGGCGGCCGGGTATGGCTCCCCTGCTTCGTCGGGGTACCAGACCACAACTACAACGCCGTGGCCTATGTTGATGCCCATCATGTCTGGGTGGTCGGAGATACCGGAACGATCATAACAACCTCCGACGGCGGCCGCAGTTGGCGCCAGGTATCCGGGTCAGTGGAGTATAATCTTCGTGGCATCGCCTTTGTTGACAGTCGGCGCGGCACGGTGGTCGGCACCGATGGGACTATCCTTGGTACCAACGACGGCGGTGCTACCTGGGAGGAAGTATCCAGCGGTACCAAGCAGCATTTGTTGTCGGTCTGTTTTTCCGGTGACAAAGGCTGGGCGGTAGGTTCAGGCGGCGCTATAGTATACACAGCCGACGGCGGCGCTGGTTGGTCGCTCCTGGAAAGCCCGGTCGGTGAGGATTTAGTCGATGTGGCTGTTTCCGACCAAGCCGACGTGTGGGCGGTGGGGCGAGGCGGCACGATTCTCTCCTCTTCCGACAGCGAACACAATTGGCAAGTCCAACCCAGCCCCACCAACCGAGACCTGTACGGGTTGTCTGTCAACTCTGGTTCCGGCTGGATCGTAGGCGCCTACACGCTGCTTCGCGCCGCCAACTCAGGCGGCTGGCTGGACAATTCGTCCGGGACATTTCCTCTGGCCACACTTGAGGAAGTTGTTTTTGTAGATGATGACAACGGCTGGGCGGTCGGGTATGGCGGCAGTATCCTTCGCACGGTCGACGGCGGCCACAGTTGGGACTATCAATCGCTGCGCAAGAATTCATGGTTCTACGATGCTCACTTTATCAACAAAGACACCGGCTGGCTGGTCGGTAGCGTGGGGCTGTTCCCTTATGACGGTCTGGTTGTCGGTACCGTTGACGGCGGGCAAAACTGGCAGCCCCAGCCCAGGTTCGACAGTGTCACATTCCGGGGATTGGTATTCGCCGATTCTACCGATGGTTGGATTGTCGGAACGGCCGAGCATGATACGCACCGCGGCATTATCTACCATACCGCCGATGGCGGTCATACCTGGCAGAAACAAGATTCTACGCTTTGGGAGCTATATGATATCGAGTTCGTCTGGTTCTACACCGGCTGGGCGGTTGGCCGTAAAGGGCTGATCGTGCGAACGGTGGACAAGGGTGCGCATTGGAGCTCAGACGGACTCGACACCACCGGCGTGATCGATCATGACGTCACACTGAGGGCTGTAACGTTCATAGACGATAACGTCGGATGGGTGGCGGGTGACGACGGTAGTGTCTATCGCACGCTGGACGGTGGAGTTACCTGGGTGAAGCAGACCACCGGGACGACACACGATCTGGCCGATGTGCTGTTTATCGATGAGCGCACCGGATGGGTAACAGGTATGGACGGATTGATCCTGTACACCTTCAACGGCGGTGCTTATTGGACCATTCAGGGAGGCGGGATGAATCGAAACCTTTCCTGTATTACCTTCATCAATGCTTACAACGGCTGGATCGTCGGCGAGAACGGCACGATACTGAAAACCAGCCTGGGTGGCCGTTGGTACGCGCGGTAGGCCTTGTTAGTCCGTAAAGCCGCACCAACCGGGCAAAAAGGACCAGATAATCCTTGACACGGGAATCCGCTTTCACTAGATTCCTGGTGGACGAGGGTTAGGAATCCAGCATCATTGGATCGCACATCTAGCTAGGTTCCTGATTACCAAGCATACAGATTATGGCTGAGAACATCCACGCAGGTGGACAACCGTTATGGTGGACCGCCGGCGCCGGGATGCAATCGCGGTGCTGGCCGAGTAGGTCCCCGAGAGGAGGTATCTTATGGGAATCGTCTTTTAAGACGTCGTTCACCGAGGTCCCGATTCGATAGCGGTACGGACCGTCAGGGCTGCACCGATATGTGCTTCGAATCGGCAAGTTCAGCAGGTTTACCAAGGCGTGGCGGTCTTGGAGCAAAGGGAGTAACACTATCATGAATCAAGATAATGGACAACTTGAGAGCGGTCATTCCGCACATTACGGTGGAATTGGCGGTGGACGCACTGGGCTGGTACTCGCTGGTCTCATGTGGTCGCTGTTCACACTGACTTTTCTTGCCGTGTCCGGGGGTGCAGCTACTCTCGGCACCGTGACAGTAACTGATAATACGGACAATGACACAGAAACGCACGCCGGGTGGAGGTGGGAGAAGGCAACTTCACACACCGTGTCCATGACACCCGGGAACTGCGGTGCCAACGTGCATCACAAGAGTATCCTAGCGATAGACGTGAGCGCCAGTGGCGGCGACCACGATGCCTCTTGGCTCGTAGACTATACCGTCCAGTTCGATGTCATCACGACACCGGGCGACGCCTACGATCTCTATATAGAAACCAGCCGCCTGATGAGCATGGTCGTCAATAATGACGGCGGCGCGTGGGCCTGGGCCGAACTCGGCGCTGTCAACGGTTCATACACCGGGCCCTCCGGCGCCGGGACACTGGATTTGGGCTCGTTTGAGGATATTGACAACGACAGTAACCATGGCTCAGACGTGTGTCAGGATATAAATGATGGTCCTGCAGTTTTCCATATCAATCACGATCAACCCTACTCTTTCGCGATCCGTTTCACATGGACCGCTCACGTAGGATCCGAGAACCAGGGGCTTATCGGTGGGGATGAGGCCGCGATCCGAGGTGGGATTGCTCAGTCCATAAGCCCCAGATTGTGGGCCGGAGATTATCCGGGCGATCCTGATCATCTCGATTGTGGTACCGGGCGTAACATTTCAACCGATGGCCACTTTGTGAAGCTGGACCTCATCAGTTCCGTGGTCGAAGGTGGTGTCACTCAGTCCATAATGAAGAAATATCTTTTCGGTCCGCCGAGACCTTGTCTTTATGAGACGTGGGGCTGGGCGGGGTGTCTTGGTGACAATTACGATGTCGATTTGTACTATACCAATTCAACCACTATGCAAGTGGTGTGCACTGATCGCATCGAGGTTCGAGATGGACGTCGCCAATGGTACACGGCCTTGGATTGTTGGGATTGCAGCGGCGACTTTGTGGCCTGGTTGCTGACCGATATCCCTGGCAAGGACGGCGGCGACGGAAACAGCATTAGCGGTACTTTTCCACTGCAGCGCGTCTATGAGATAGACAACACCCCGGCGATTGCAATCGAAAAAACCCATGCCACGCTGCAGGGGCAATATGAACAAGTCTCCATTACTATTGCCAACTCACAGCTCCTAATGGGGGGATTCGATTTCCTGATCGCTTATGATGCCTCTGCCTTGGCGACTCCCGAGGTGACACCGGGTCAACTGCTGGAAGATTGCGGTTGGGAGTACTTCACATATCGACACGGCGCCGACGGCAACTGCGGCGATGCCTGTCCATCCGGTCTGGTGCGCATTTTTGCCTTGGCAGAGACCAACAACGGCCCCAACCACCCCATCTGCTTCGGACCTCCGGATACCGACCCGCATGAGCTGGCCAACATGAGATTCCTGGTGACCAATGATCGCACATTCGAGTGTCAGTATGTGCCGATCAAGTTCTTCTGGACCGACTGCGGTGATAACTCGGTGTCGTCGGTGGACGGTGAACTGATGTTCGTTTCCGATCATGTCTACGAATTCGAGGGCACGGATATCACCGATCCCAGCTTTGGTTTTCCGACCTATTTCGGTGTTCAGTCGGAGTGCTTCGAAGGTGGAGATCCCGATAAACCGACGCCGCTGCCATTGATTGACTTCTATAACGGCGGGATCGATATCGTCTGTGCCGACTCGATCGATGATCGCGGTGATGTCAACCTCAACGGTGTGGTCAACGAAGTTGCCGACGCCGTGCTGTTCAGCAATTACTTCGTACACGGTATTTCGGTCTTTAACGTCAACGTCGAAGGTCAGATCGCGGCCTCCGACGTCAACGCCGATGGGATCGCTCTGTCGGTGGCCGATCTGGTCTACCAGATTCGTATAATCACCGGTGATGCCCTGCCGTATCCTAAACTCACCCCGATAACGGCCACGGCCGATCTTGTCAACGGTGTCCTGTCGGTGGATGCTGACATGGGTGCTGCTTATGTCGTGGTGGACAACTCTGTGACGCCTGTGTTGCTGGCTGAGTCGATGGAGATGAAATACCATTACGACGCCGACCATGATCTGACTCGCATCCTTGTCTACAGCATGGAGAAAGATCGACGATTCGCAGGTGACTTCCTCGGCGGTATCGACGGCAGCGTGATGACTCTGGAGATGACCACCTACGAAGGCAGTCCGGTGACATCCAAACTGGTGCCGGATGAGTTCGCACTGTATCCCAGTTACCCGAACCCGTTCAACCCGGTCACGACGATACCGTTCGCCTTGGCGACTTCGGTTGACTATGACCTTGTGATCTACAACTCTCTTGGTCAGACGGTGAAGACGTTCAGCGGCCACTCCGGTCCCGGTCTTGAACGCATCGACTGGAACGCCTCTGGCTACGCCAGCGGTGTCTACTTCTATCGATTGACAGCCGGTGATTTCACCGACACCAGGAAGATGGTGTTGTTGAAATAACTTCTGTGGGGCGGTTGGGCGAGGTAGCCCAACACGAAATCTCCACGTCCGGTGCAGTCAGGCGAGTCGCCTGACTGCACCTGCTAGGCAGGCTCGTTCGGTCACCCTTCGACTCCGCTCAGCACGAGGTGACGGCGCGCGAAATGCTGCAAGAAAAGATGGATGCCGGATCAAGTCCGGCATGACAGAGGAAGGAGATTGCCGCGTCGGTCACTGCCTTCCCTCCTCGCAATGACTGCCCACCCTGTCATGCCGAGCGGAGTCGAGGCACGAGCGGAGTCGAAGTATGAGCGCAGTCGATGCATGTTAGTAGAACGTTTACCCCGGGTCCAAGGGTAGACTTACCGTGAACGTCGTCCCCTGGCCCGGTTCGCTTGCTACCGTAATGTCGCCCTGATGGTCGCGCATGATCTGATAACAGATAGCCAGCCCAAGACCTGTTCCCACCCCGACACCTTTGGTCGTGTAGCCGGGATCAAAAACTTTGTCCAGCCGGTCGGGGGGAATCCCTTCGCCGGTATCGGAAACCGTAATGACACCCATTCCATCGCGCACCGCAGTTTGGATCGTGATCTCTCCACGACCGCTGATGGCTTCTTTGGCATTGGCCAATAGATTGAGGAATACCTGGTTAAGTTGACTGGGATAGCAGGCGATCCGGGGCAGGTCACCATATTCTCTGTTGACGATAATATTCTGCGCCAGTTGTCCGTGCAGCAGACCGATAGTCTCATCCAGACAGTCGTGTACATCCACTCGCTGCAACTCAGCTTCGTCCAAACGGGCGAAGCTTCTGAGTCGTTTTACAATGCCGGCAATCGAGTCTGCTCCATCCCCGACATTTCGGCTGGATGCCTCGGCCACGTCGAAGGTCTTGTCCAGATCGGTCATTCGCTTCGGATCGACCTCGGCGCCGGCCAGAAGTTGACGCAGTCGTCCGACAGCGCGGTAGGCCGTGTTGTTGTTACTTGCCATGGCGCCCAGGGTATTGTTGATTTCATGCGCAATACCAGCAACCAACATTCCCAGCGAGGCCATTTTCTCCGACTGGACCAATCGGGTCTGAGCGGTGACAAGATCGACCATGGCCTTCTGCAACTCATTGCGCGCCTGTTCAAGTTCATCACGTTGGAGCGAGATCAACTCCAGGTTTCGCCGTACTTTTCTGCGATGATAGTTGGTCGCCACCAAGGCTATAGCCAGCAGACCAAGAACGGCGAGAAAAGTCCAACGATGTCGAACCATAAAGGTCGTCAACCTGGCCAGGAATGGTTGCTCCTCAAAGTATACGACCAACGATTGAGGTTCGATCAGGTCTCTCAGCAACAGAGGTGATACAGCCAACTCCGGGTCGAAGTCCAGCCTGTGCGAATAATCATAATTAAACAGACCCTCGTACTGTGCAAGCAGGCGGAAATCCCCATCCAGCAGAAAGGTCATGCCGTCAGCCGTGGAAACAATCAGTTGATTCCTGCCGTTGTCAAGAAAACCCCCGACTTTCCAAACACTCGGTTCGGTCTCAAATTGGTATCGACCTATTTCGGTCAGCATCTTATCGTACACTATGATTTGGCCGCCTGTCGTGGTCAGCAGAATCTCGTCACTGCCGTCGGCGTCCAGATCGCCACCGATCAGTTGGCGCACGACCGGGCCCTCAGGCAACCTCAGGGAATCCAGCAGAAGCCCGTCGGTTGAAAAGAGTCGTATTAGGCTTCCCGCCTGGCCAACGGTGTCGGATTCACCAAAACAGGTGTAGGTGAGTAGTTCCTCGTCGCCGTCCCCGTCCATATCCATTGGCATTAGACCGATCTGACTGAATATCCCACCCAGCACGATGTGCCAGCGTTCATTCCCGTTTTTGTCAAGCCCGATAAGATAGGAATGTCGATCATCCATGGCATCGGTCGACACAGCATTCCCCATCGACATTACGGCAATCGCCGCTCCCGTGATCCGACCGGAAGCGTCCCTGGTAACAAATGGCCCCATCGGCAAACCGGTGATGTCATACTTCCACAGCACCGAATCGCCACGCCAGTCCAGACAGTAGTATGTCCGGGGAAGCAGATCGAAGCCTGAGAAGGCGGTCACCAGGAATTCATCCACGCCGTCGTCGTTGAAGTCCTCAGTCTTTGAGATTTTGCAGCCACCGTCCCAGCGTCCGTTGGAGTTGCTATCAACGAAAGTGAAGAGATGATGCTTGTACTCGGTCTCACCACCGACTTCAACCATCTCCACCCAAACTCCGTCCCCCAGTTGATATGTAAACGCGACTTCATACTCTCCGTCACCGTCAAAATCTCCACCCATGGGAACCATAAGGTGCCACACCCTTCGATTCACCTGATTGATTGCGCCACCTGCCAAAAGGTCGCGCCAGAAGACTATGAAACTGAGTGTATCCTCGCGCCAATGATTGGCTACTTCCCAGGCTCCCGGACGGTCCTGGCCGGGTACCGCCATCGGAGTTATGGACCCAGTACCGGATTGGAGCTTGATTACACCGTGAGTTTTGAATTGGTACGGAAGAAGGGACGCCTCTTGAGCGCTTTCAACGGTCCGCACCGCGAAGATCGCCGGAGCCGAGAGAACCAGGGACACAATTACCAAAGCAACCAGTTTCACCAACTGCCTCCTCCAAAAGTCTGACCGAATATAGTTGTCCTGCCGGATCAGGGAAAGTGAAATCATGGACTGAATACTCCTGTGAAGGGAACTGCAGGAGCGGGCATTGCTCACCAGTCAATCTCTGGGTAAAACTCCCGATAACTACAAAAAAGGGAGTATCACCTGTGCGGACGATCTACCAAAAGACAATTCCCCACACCAATTCGGAAATGGCAATTCGTGCTTTTTCTCTTATCTTTGCCCTCAGCCTCATGTTTGTCTGGGGCTGTGAAAAAGACACGGGCACAGGCAGCGGCCCGATCGATTTCAGCTACGACGAAGAATGGCCGGCCAATCTCGATGCCATCCTGACCGACACTTTTGCCGACAGCACCGACGATCAAGTGGGGTTGCCGACCTGGCAGGACGGACCACCCTATTCGGAACCGGTACCGTTTCCCTCGGTTGACGTGACACAGATAATCCTCGGCGTCGACAACGGCTTCTTGTACATGCGCGTCGATTTTGCAGGCGTCATTCCAAGTGAAACGGTGGTTATCGATTCATCGGGCGAGATCGAGCACCAGAACGTCACCAACCAGGGGATGAATATCGCACTCAACTCCGACAACGATCTGGACACCGGTGCCAATGGTGAGGGTGTCTGGGGAGTCGATATTTTCTTTGCTGTTGGCTTCACCTATGGCCAACACAGTATGGTCTACGCTAACTGGGATTTTTCGAACCACGATGTCCACCTGCACAACCAACAGCTCTACGGTGAAGCAGGACTTGGCGGACAGGGTTACGACCATGTAGTAGTCCGGTACAAGATTTCAGGTTTAGGGTCCTATTTCCCCTTGGGCACGACCATCGAATTCGGATCGTGGTCTGAGGCTGAGAGTTACAACGATGACGGAAGTCTCAAGTATCATCACTTCGCATTCGATCCGTTCACGGCTGTGACCTGGACCATCCCCAGCCAGTAAGCTTCGGGGCCGTTCGGCCCCCCGCGAGCCGCCTGACCGATAGCCTGTAAAGGCGCTCCAAGCGGCTAAAAAAGACAAAATAGTCCTTGACAAGCAGCTCCCAGTTCCTTAAGCTGTGTGCGGACGGAACTGGGAATCCATCTTCGCTTAAACATCACGCCAGGACATCTCGTCAGCACAACTCGCCAGGCCATCAAACGGCATCCCTGAATCCAGACCTGTAGGTGACCAGTCGAGATAGACGTTGTCGTGCCGGAATCACAGCAGCGTCGGTACTGGTCGAGTATTGGGCTAAGACATGAAGGGCACAGTGGACACCAGAGAAAAGACCGGATCGGCCGAGGTTCCAGAACCGACGGCTATGTCCTGGTCAGACTCCGTCGCGTTGCGGGCATGGTCGGGGGGCGAGTCGGACCGTAGCGGTCAATCGTCGATCACCGGCTGTCGTGTGAGGAACAGAACAAAGGAGTTCAATCTCCAAATGATAAGCGAACTACCAACCCAAAGGAGGCAAACGAGAGAGCTATCGATTGATGAGGCGTGGGCTTCGTCGACGTATTCGACTGAAATCGACGGGAGCTTACGCTCGGATACGGGTAGATTCGGGGGACCGGCATGGTTCGCCAAAATCAACGGACAAACTCTACAGAATAGATGCACGTGCTCACAGTCGGACCGCGATCCTCCAGTCGCAGGTACTTCTTTGCTGAGCGGATCGACGGCGCGGGCAGTAACACTAACCATTGGAGGTTACCATGCGATTCGGTAAACTCTCAACCATCCTCACGGTATCGCTGCTGGCGATCTGGGTGATACCCAGTGCGTTCGCTCAGATAGAAGAAAAGGGTGTTCCCGTGAGTTTTGGCATTACCACCAGGGCTGTACTTCAGCCTGTATCAATGCCGCCGATTGATATCCCGGCCCTCTTAGTGGAGGATAGCATACAAGAGGAGCAGGGCTACCCGTTCCGATTCGGTTACGGGTACGATGTACACTATGACCTCGATAATTCGGGCAGTTGGGAAGACTTGTCCGACGGCAGCAGATTATGGCGCTTTCGCATCGAATGCCCCGGCGCCTTCTCGATTAACCTCATCTACGATGATTTCTGGCTGCCCAAAGGCGCCCGGTTGTTCGTTTACAACGAAGACCGCAGTATGGTGATAGGCGCCTTTACTGAGGAAAACAACAAAGAATACCGCCAATTCGCCACCAGGCCGGTCAAAGGGGACGTGACCATCCTGGAATACCATGAACCGGCCGACGTCGAGCAACCCGGGATTATCAGTATCCAGCGTGTTGTACACGGCTACAAGGATATTTTCCATTGGAGCACGGTCAAAGATTTCTTAAGAAACTACGGAGATGCGGGCACCTGCAACAACAATGTAAACTGCCCGGAAGGTGACCCTTGGCATAATGAAAAACGCTCGGTAGCAATGATTCAACTGGCCGGCGGGACCAGGTGGTGTTCGGGTTCGCTGGTCAATAATGAACCTGGCGCCGACAGACAGTATTTCTTGACCGCGGAGCACTGTGGTACCGGCTTCGGAACCTGGATTTTCATGTTTAACTACCAGAGCCCCACCTGTATCAACGAGGATGGGCCTACCTACATGACGGTGTCGGGCTCTACCAATAGAGCCG
>Ga0224499_10000434_pt1 | contig 10527 bp, 5 predicted proteins | sample SF_Jul11_sed_USG_3_FD_168125 | JGI IMG/M metagenome (GOLD analysis project Ga0224499, IMG submission 168125) | Sediment microbial communities from San Francisco Bay, California, United States - SF_Jul11_sed_USGS_24 | ecosystem: Environmental > Aquatic > Marine > Sediment | place: USA: California... | reverse complement strand
GAATAAGATTTTCCGGAGATTTCGCAAAAGCAGTAGCCGCCGGAGCCTGGACGGTGATGATTGGTGGACTGTTTGCAGGGACCGAAGAAGCGCCCGGCGAAGTCGAGCTGTTCCAGGGCCGGTCCTACAAATCCTATCGCGGGATGGGCTCCCTTGGCGCCATGCAGGAGGGCTCCAAGGACCGGTATTTCCAACACGATGTGTCGGCTGAAAAGCTGGTGCCGGAAGGGATCGAGGGCAGGGTGCCTTACAAGGGCGCATTGTCGGGAGTCATTCATCAATTGCTGGGAGGTCTTCGCTCTTCCATGGGTTACATGGGGTGCGACACCGTCGAACGGTTCCGCACAGAGTCGCGTTTCGTGCGGATTACCAATGCGGGCATTCGCGAGAGTCATGCCCATGACGTGCAGATCACCAAGGAAGCTCCCAACTACAAGCTGTCCTGAACGAGACAAACATGGCAACAACAAACGATATTCATCAACACCGAATCCTGATCCTGGATTTCGGTTCTCAGTACACCCAGCTGATTGCCCGGCGGGTCCGGGAGAGCGGAGTTTATTGTGAAATCTGGCCCTGGGATTCGCACGACAGCGAGATCGCTCGCTTCGCACCAAAGGGCATCATCCTGTCCGGTGGTCCGGAGTCGGTTCACGCCGAAGACGGACCGCAGGCGCCAGCCGTGGTTTTTAACCTGGACATTCCCGTGTTGGGAATCTGCTATGGCTTGCACACCATGGCGGCCCAGCTGGGCGGCAAGGTTCTGCCTTCCACTTTCAAGGAGTTCGGTTACGCGAGGGTCACAGTGGACCAGCCTTCGCGCCTGCTGCAGGATATCGAGGACCATGTAGACCCTGACGGTAAGCCGCAACTGGATGTCTGGATGAGCCATGGTGACAAGGTCGTCGAGTTGCCTGGCGGCTTCGAACGGGTGGCCAGCACCGGTTCGGCGCCGGTGGCGGCCATCGCCGACGACGGGCGTGGTTTTTATGGTATCCAGTTTCATCCGGAGGTGACTCACACGGCCCAGGGACAACGTATCCTGGAGCGATTTGTTCACGAAATCTGTAGTTGTGAAGAGGCGTGGACTGCGGAAAACATCATCCGGGACAGTATCCGCAGGGTGCAGGAGCAGGTCGGGGATGACCACGTCATACTCGGTCTGTCCGGCGGTGTGGACTCCAGTGTGGTCGCCGCCTTACTACATCGTGCTATTGGAGATCAGCTGACCTGTATCTTCGTGGATACGGGCATGCTTCGCTACCGTGAGCCAGAACAGGTCATGGCGACGTTCGCGAGGCACATGGGTGTTCATGTCATCAAGGTTGACGCGCGCGAACGGTTCCTCGGTGCGCTGAAGGGAGTGACTGACCCCGAAGAGAAGCGCAAAGTGATCGGTGGCAAGTTCATCGAAGTGTTCGAAGAGCAGGCTCGGGCGCTTGGAGATGCGAAGTGGCTGGCACAGGGCACAATTTACCCTGACGTGATCGAGTCTGCCGGCAGCAAAACCGGCAAGGCCCACGTGATCAAGTCACATCACAACGTTGGCGGCCTGCCTGATTACATGAAAATGGGCCTGGTTGAGCCCCTGCGTGAACTGTTCAAGGACGAAGTCCGCCGAATAGGTGTTGAACTCGGTTTGCCCCGCGAGATGGTATTCCGGCATCCGTTTCCTGGCCCCGGGCTCGGTGTTCGCGTGCTGGGCGAGGTTCGGGAGGAATACGTTGACCTGCTGGCCCGTGCCGATCATATCTTTATCGAAGAGTTGGTGAACAACGGGCTGTATGACAAAACCAGCCAGGCGTTTGCGGTGTTTTTGCCGGTTAAATCGGTTGGCGTCACCGGTGATCAGCGTCGTTATGAGTACGTGGTGGCGCTTCGCGCGGTTGAAACAGTAGATTTCATGACCGCCAGGTGGGCGCATTTACCATACGATTTTTTGGAGCTTGTATCTCTTAGAATAATAAATGAAATCAATGGAATATCACGTGTTGTTTATGATATTTCTGGAAAACCCCCAGCGACCATCGAATGGGAGTAAATGATGGGCGCTGCCGCTTTCACCGACATGGACCGCAGCTGGATGGAGCGCGCTGTTGCTCTGGCTGAAGTCGCGGAACAGGAAGGTGAAGTTCCTGTCGGTGCACTGGTCGTCAAGGATGGAATCGTGCTCGGAGAGGGATGGAACAGGACCATTTCCCTGAGCGACCCTGCAGCGCATGCGGAGATCATGGCCTTGCGCGAAGCGGGCGCAAGCACAAATAATTACCGGCTGCCGGGATGTACGCTGTATGTCACGCTGGAACCCTGTTGCATGTGTGCCGGAGCCATGATCCATGCGCGGTTGCAACGGGTCGTATTCGGAGCTGCAGATCCGAAAACCGGCGCCGCCGGCGGCGTATTCAAACTGCTGAGTGATCCCCGCCATAACCAGGTGCCGGAAGTGCAGGGTGGATGCCTTGCAGAACAATGCAGTGAGCAGCTCAAACGTTTTTTCCGGCGCAGAAGAGAGGAGCAGGCCTGACCGGCAAGCGGATACTGCTCAGAACAGCTTATTCAGCCACAGTCCAATGTTGCGGCCGGGCGCATCGATCCCGGAGCCGTGTTCACGAAAATTGTTGTCCCCCAGGTTTTGTAGCCTGAGTCCGATTTCCAGTGTGTCCGTCGCCTGCCAGCTGGCGAGGAAGTTCATCGTTCCCCAACCTGCTGTGCCGAGCGGATCAATGCGGGGGTCCTCTGCATCGCGCGGGCTGAGTCGGTCCTGCCGGCCAGCGAAGTCGATGAACGGCTCGAGGCGCCATTGTTCGCCATGGTGGTAAACGAAGCCCACGCGGCCGCTCAGGGGAGGTATCCGGTCCGCCGGAACGGTCTCACCTTCGTCAGATTCCTTGCCATAGGTGTAATTTACGACGACGTACCCTTCGAGGCTGTCGGACACGAGATAGCGCAAACCGGTCTCCAGGCCATAGAGCTTGACCGAATTGAGATTGTCGCTGCGCACAACCAGGCGCCCCTCAGGGGTGACTTCACCGGTAAAGCGGGAGCTGATCTTATCCTGGTAGTCGGAATACCAGGCAAAAGCTTCAGCCTGCCAACGATCCGTCGCGACTTTTACACCGAGGTCATAACTCCAGACCGACTCGGGTTTGAGGTTGGAATTCGGAACATTGAACCGGTTGCCGGGCCGCGAACCCAGCGTACCCAGGTCAAAAATATTCGGTGGACGAAAGCCACGACCGATGTTGCCGACCAGCGCAATGCCCGCACTGACCTCGTAGTTCAAATGGACGTCGCCGGTAAAATCCGATGGGGTCAGTTTCACGGCTTCGAGCTCGGTCGTTTTCGGCAACTTGATTTCAAACCAGCTGTAACGGAGTCCGGCATTCAGGGTCAGGCGGTCCCAACGCCAGGTGTTGGAGGCGTAAACAGCAGCGCTGTCCATGGTTGAACCGTCAGGGAAGCGTCCCCGTGTATTGCGGGACTCGCCAGTGATAAGGTCGCTGCGAACGCGGCTGCTGGAGACATCGTCCCAGTAGAATTCCATGCCCCAGATCAGCTCACGCTCCGGGCCGTCGCTGCCGCCCCAGGGTGAATTGAACTGCAAGGTCAGGCCATCCAGCTGACTTTCGTTATCTTCCTGCGTGACTTCAGGCTCTTGCCAATCCTGGGTCAGGCGGTCGTCGGTAATTACCTGTCGGGCCAGGTGCGCCTCGAATAGTTCGAACAGGCGTGACTGGCTCTCAAGCCGATACCTCGCATGGATAAAGCTTCTCCGGTTTGGTTTGAATTCGTACTGTTCAGAACTGGGGTGGTCCTGGCCATAGCCCGGAATCAGTTCGTCGATCCGGGGTGTGGACGGTTGCTCCAGGTATTGCACAGAGAGCATCAGCTCGGACCGGTCGTTAGGTTGATACCGCCATTTCAAATCGCCGGCCTTGACCTTGTAGGCGGTGGGCTTGATGGTTCCGCCGCCGCCGATTTCCCGGTCATCATGGTATTGATAGCTGATACCGCCTGACAGAACCTGTCCGGATCTGCCGGCAGCAGCTTCCAACCTCCCGATCAGGCTATTGTCCACGCTGTTGAACGTGCCATAAAAGCGGCCTCTGCTGTCCCAGTTTTGTCCCTGAAAATCAGGCTCCGCGGTCAATACCTGCAAAACACCGCCCATGGCGTCGGCGCCATAAAGAGAGGGTGCCGCGCCGCGGATAATCTCGGTCCTGTCGGTAGCATAGGCGTCGACCAGGCCAAAATACTGGTTGGGTGCATTGCGAAAAAAGGCATTATTCAACCGCATTCCGTCCACCAGGTGAAGAACCTGGGACCCTTTCAATCCGCGGATGATTGGGATGCCCTGGCCAGGCGTGGTTTGCTGGAAAAAGGCGCCCGGGACGCCGCGTAGCATTTCCGCCAGTAACTCAGGCGCCATTCGGTTGACTTCATCCGCACCCACGACTGAAATCGCTTCAGCGACATCGAGTATGGATTCTTCGGTCCGGGTAGCCGTAACGACCACTGACTCCATCACCCGGTTGACCTCAGAATCGTCGCTGTCTTCACTCGCGCGAGACGGGCAAGAAACAAGGTTCACCGACAGCAGGAGAAGGAAGGCGGCGAGGCGCCTTCCTGAAAAAACATGGGTCACAATCAATCCCCGCCTGGAACCCCTCTGCCGGGTGTCCATGGTACGCCCGCCTGGTTCAGCTCCGTTTGTAACGCAGGCATGTCCGTGTCATTTATGCGCTGAATGCGCGTTTTAACATCAGCAAAATCCTTGCGAGCGATCTGCACGACAGCCTGGTGGGTCTGTGTCGGTCCGTAGGTGGAGCGGAAGGTTCCCAGCATGGCCACGCCGAGGCGGCGGCTGACGGAAACAGGTCCGAGATCGCCATAGAGGTCACGTGCTTCATTACCGGAAAGTTTCTGTTCAAGAGCGAGCAGTTCCAGTTCAAGGGCGCGAGCATGATTGCGCAGGCTGTCAGGCGCAGCTGAACGCAGCAGTGTTTTCTTGATCGCACGGGTCTCTGTCAACAGCGACTTGATCGCGGCTCCTGCGCCGGCAACCTGCCGGTTCAGATCGTCCAGGTCACGGGTAAACGCTATGACCTCGTCCAGTGACGCTCCCGGTTGTCCCCTGCCGCCAATCGGCGTGACGGTGAAGGACTGCGGCTCACCCATTGCGCTGATTTGTCCATTTACGCGCGTGGCCATACTGACCCGGTAGGTACCGGGAGCAGCCAGTGGGCCAGGGAACTCGATGTAGCTCTCTCCTGCCGGCTCTGGCGTCCAGGGCGAAGAAGCAGGGTAGCGCAGATCCCAGGCCACGCGGTGAAAGCCTGCAGTAACCGGTCCTTCGAGGCGCCGGATGACCTCACCGGCATCGTTACTGACGGTCAGGATGATGGCCGGCTCTTCTTCCACCTCTTCACTGCGCAAGGCGTCCCAACCGGGGTAGGGTGTATCGCCACCGCTTTTTTCAAGCTTCTTTTCCGCTTCCCTGCGTTGTTCTTTTGCCGTCTTCAATCCCTCGTTCAGGTAGTAGGTGAAGACCGCTCCGAACGGTGGGTTGGGCGCGACAAAGAAGCTGTCGCCCTGGCTGGATTTGCCGTTCTCCTCGAAGTCTCCCAGCGGCAGCCTGGGGATGTACCAGTCGGCTTCCCGGACCGGGAAAAGCAAGGCCTGGTTCTCCAACTGACTTTGCGTGATGGTTCTGAGCGGACTGTAGTCGTCCAGGATCCAGAAACCCCTGCCGAAGGATGCGGCGACGAGGTCGTCCTCGCGTGTCTGAATGACCAGGTCCCGGAATGATATGGTCGGTGCGTTGCCGGCCAGCTTCACCCACTTTTCACCACCGTCCACAGTGAAAAACACGCCGAATTCGGTGCCTGCGAACAGCAGTCTCGGATTGACGTGATCCTGCACGATTCGCCAGACAATGTGCCGCTCGGGGAGCCCTTTTGAAATGTGGGTCCAGGTGCCGCCCCGGTTGGTGCTTTTAAGCACATACGGAGCAAAGTCTCCAGACTTGTGGTCGTCGACTACCACGTAGACGGTATCAGCGTCGTGGAGGTCTGCCTTGATGTCGTTGACAAAGAAATCATCGGGTACTTCAGGCAGGCGCTCGATCACCCGCCAGTTGCTGCCGCCATCTTCGGTGATATGAATGCGTCCGTCGTCCGTGCCCGCATACAACAGGCCTTCCGCCAGGGGTGATTCCGACAGGGACGTGATCGTGCCATACATCGACATGGCCCACAGGTCCCAGGAAGCATCGATACTCCAGACTCGTCCCATCATGGGTTCCCGCAGGCGATCGCGGCCATGGGACAGGTCGCCGCTGATCACTGTCCAGCTATCCCCCCGGTCATCGGAGCGCCAGACCCGCTGGCTGGCGAAATACAAACGGGCCGGGTCATGCGGGCTGATCAGGATGGGGGCGTCCCAGTTGAACCGCTCGGAGTCTTCACCGTCGGCCGGCTGCGGCTGGATGTAAATCATCTCACCACTTTTACGGTCATAACGAACCAGGTTGCCCTGCTGCCACTCCGAATAAACGATATTCGGGTCGGTCGGGTCGACAGCAGGCTGGTGCCCGTCTCCAAACAGCGTAATGAACCAGTCACTGTTGCGGATGCCGTTCACGTTGTCGGTCCGCGAAGGTCCGCCCTGGGTATTATTGTCCTGGGTACCGCCGTAAACGTTGTAAAAGGGCGTGTCATAATCAACGGCTACCTTGTAGAACTGGGTGATCGGAAGATTCGATACGTAGCGGAATGTTTTTCCCAGGTCGAAAGATTCATACAAGCCGCCGTCGGTGCCATACATCAGGTAGTCGGGATCATCCGGGTCGAAAGCCATGGCATGGTGGTCACCATGCTTGTAGCCATGGGGCTGCGGCACGAACGTCTTGCCGCCGTCCTCGGTAATATGAAGCGTAGCATCCATCTGGTAGACGCGATCCAGCTGATGCGGGCTGGCAAATATCTCCTGGTAGTAATGCGGGCCGGTGCCACCCGACAGGTAGTCACTGCGTTTCTCCCAGCTTTCACCCCCATCCAGCGAGCGCCAGAAGCCACCGGTTCTGCCACCCAGTTCAATGGTGGCGTAAACCACCTCCGGGTCCACCGGAGAAATCGCCAGGCCAATTTTGCCCATGTCTTCTTCCGGCAAGCCGGTGGTCAGCTCACGCCAGCTTTTGCCGCCATCAGTCGACTTGAAAATGCCCGACTCCGGTCCGCCATTCATCAGCGCCGCCACGTTGCGCAGGCGTTGATGCTTGACGGCGAACAGCACATCGGGGTTGCGTGGGTCCAAGTGAACCTCACTGACACCGGTGAATTCGCCGCCGGACAGAATCCGCTCCCAGCTCAATCCGCCATTTGAGGTTCTGTACAGGCCACGGTCACCACCCCCTGACCACAGCGGGCCTTGCGCAGCAACGAAAACGACATTGGGGTCTCGCGGGTCCACGCGGATCATACCCATGTGCTCGGACTGCTTCAGGCCCATGTTTTCCCAGGTGTTGCCACCGTCGAGGCTTTTGTACACACCATCACCAAAGCCGACATGCCGACCGCTGACATTCTCGCCGGTACCCACCCACACGGTGTTGTGATTGACAGGGTCCACGGTCACAGCTCCGATCGAATAAGCGCCCTGGCCGTCAAAAACCGATTTCCAGGTGGTGCCCTGGTTGGTCGTTTTCCAGACACCACCACTGCCCACGGCAATGTACCAGGTGCTGCGATCAGACGGATCGAATGCGATATCAGCGATCCTGCCTGACATCAGTGCAGGGCCAATTCCTCTCCATTCAAGCCCTTTGAACGTTTTCTCGTTGAAGCCGGGCGGGCTGTCTTCGATGGCATGGGCCTCGAACGTAAGGCCGAGTAGATAAACGATTACCGCTGCTGCAGTGCTCAAAGTCTTTCGCATTCCGTGTACTCCGGGAGGGCAGGGTTGATTGCTGGCAGAAAATTAGCCGCGAATTATGACACACATTATACTGGAACTCATGAATGACAAACCCGGTACCAATGTTCACCCGATCGAGTCTTCCGGCAGGCACATTTCCCGCAATACGGGAATGGAATTCAGGCCCGAACTGTTTGGCAGTATCCGGATCAATCGAAGTGCCATCGAAAGGCGGGCAGCCACTATTGGCACCCGCCGGACGGTCAAGAAAAAATACCAGGCAGCCTGGCTGTTGCGGGCTCTGACCTGTATCGACCTGACAACGCTCGCGGGTGACGACACGCCAGGCCGGGTGAAGCGTCTGTGCCAGAAGGCCCGTCATCCTGTGCGGCACGACCTGTTGCGGGCGCTGCAGGTTGAGGATCTGGGCATCACGACTGCTGCCGTTTGCGTTTATCACAACTTTATTGCAACGGCTGTGAAGGAACTCAAGGGCAGCGGGATACCGGTAGCGGCCGTATCGACCGGGTTCCCGGCGGGACAGATTCCGATGGCGCTGAAGCTGGCCCAGATCCGGGAGTCCGTGGGTGCCGGAGCGGCTGAAATCGATATCGTGATCAGTCGCGATAAGGTGCTTTGCGGGGACTGGCAAGGGCTGTATGACGAAGTCCGTGAATTTCGCGAAGCCTGCGGTGAAGCGCATCTCAAAACCATTCTAGCTACCGGTGAACTGGCCACCCTGACCAACGTGGCGAAGGCCAGTTGGGTCTGCATGCTGGCCGGGGCCGATTTCATCAAAACCAGTACCGGCAAGGAATCGGTCAACGCTACCCTGCCGTACAGCCTGGTCATGGTGCGGGCAATCCGGGATTATTACGCACTGACCGGTTTTCGTATCGGGTACAAACCGGCAGGTGGCATCAGCACCGCAAAGGTCGCTTTGCAGTACCTGATTCTGATGAAAGAAGAACTTGGAATACAATGGGTTAAACCACATTTATTCCGTTTTGGTGCAAGTAGCCTGCTGGGCGATATTGAACGCCAGCTGGAGCACTATGTTACCGGCAGCTATTCAGCGAGCTATCGTCACCCCAACGGTTGAGCCAGGGAAGCAAAGAGCATGGAAGTCAAAGAAATTTTTGAAACACTCGAGTACGGACCGGCGCCGGAAGATGACGAGCCGGCGAAGCAGTGGTTGGCTGCGCAAAACGGCACGCTGGATCACTTTATTGGCGGAGAATGGAGGACACCGGAATCCGGTGAATATTTTCCTTCGAACAACCCCGCCAAAGGCGACATGCTTGCAATGGTGGCTGATGGTAACGAAGCAGACGTCAGCCGGGCTGTTGCTGCTGCTGCCGACGCACTCGAGGGCTGGGTGGCGATAGGTGGGCATGGGCGAGCACGTTTCCTCTATGCCATGGCCCGCCATATCCAGAAAAACAGCCGGTTGTTCACTGTTCTGGAGAGCATGGACAATGGCAAGCCGGTCCGTGAATCGAGAGATATCGATATTCCCCTGGTCGCCCGGCATTTTTATCACCATGCGGGTTGGGCGCAGCTGATGAGCACGGAATTGGCCGGCTATCGGCCCATCGGCGTGGTGGGGCAAATCATTCCATGGAATTTTCCGCTGTTAATGCTGGCCTGGAAAGTGGCGCCGGCCCTGGCGATGGGAAACACCGTGGTCCTCAAGCCTGCGGAATACACCTCGGCAACGGCAGTGCTGTTCGCCGAAATGTGCCGGGACATAGGTTTGCCGCGCGGCGTATTCAATCTGGTGCTCGGTGATCACAAGGCGGGGGAAGCGCTCGCCAATCACCTGGAAGTCGGCAAGCTGGCATTCACGGGATCCACTGAAGTGGGCAGGATTCTGCGCAAGGCGACCGCCGGGACCGGTAAGAAACTGACCCTCGAGCTTGGGGGTAAGTCGCCGTTTATCGTGTTCGAGGATTCCGACCTGGACAGCGTAGTGGAGGGGCTGGTTGATGCGATCTGGTTCAACCAGGGGCAGGTTTGTTGCGCCGGGTCACGCCTGCTGGTGCAGGAATCCATTGCCGAGACGCTGCATGAGAAGATCAGGGCCAGGATGTCGCGGCTGGTGATAGGAGACCCACTGGACAAGAGCATCGATATCGGTGCGCTGGTCGACCCGGTGCAACGTGAGACCATCACGCGGCTGGTCGAGGCCGGAGTCGAGGAAGGCGGACAGTTATGGCAGCCGTCAGCACCTTTACCTGAAAAGGGTTGTTACTATCCACCGACTCTGATCACCGATGTACAGCCGGCTGCCCGCCTGGCGCAGGAAGAAATTTTTGGTCCGGTGCTGGTATCGATGACGTTTCGGACGCCGACAGAAGCGGTCGCCCTTGCCAACAACAGCCGCTACGGGCTGGCAGCCAGTGTCTGGACCGAGAACATCAACCTGGCGCTCGATGTCGCACCCAGCCTGAAAGCCGGTTCGGTCTGGGTAAATTGCAGCAATGTGTTCGACGCAGCCGCCGGATTCGGCGGATACCGCGAGTCCGGATTTGGTCGTGAAGGAGGCAAGGAGGGGCTTTACGAATACGTCAAACCCTTCTGGGAATCCCGTCTCAGTAAAGAGCCAGTGCA
>Ga0224499_10000433_pt1 | contig 10529 bp, 12 predicted proteins | sample SF_Jul11_sed_USG_3_FD_168125 | JGI IMG/M metagenome (GOLD analysis project Ga0224499, IMG submission 168125) | Sediment microbial communities from San Francisco Bay, California, United States - SF_Jul11_sed_USGS_24 | ecosystem: Environmental > Aquatic > Marine > Sediment | place: USA... | reverse complement strand
TCAACGAAGAAGTTTTAATTTTCCCTCGCCCCTTTTTGGGAGAGGATAGGGTGAGGGGAAGAGCTTATTAGAATGTTAGAAGATGAGGAAAACTTGAGGGTTGTCTATCAGGTCCAAATTTAGGCGAGCTTCAAATTTTTGTTGACCGTGGCCATTTGGGTAAAGTCGCGATCACTGTGGAGAAGGCGCAGGTTATGTTCGATGGCGATTTGTGCAATGAGACAATCGATGGTACCTCGGATGGTGATGCCTTGCCGACGACAGTTGAAGTACAGAAGGGCAGCTTGTTCATAGCTAAGAATCGGGTCCAGAGGGTGGTAAAACTTTTGGGTGGCTAAATAGTCTTGGAGTTTCATAAAGTCTTTTAGGGAATCGGCGCCTTGTAAAACTTCTTGGTAAATGACACTGGTGATGCCAAAGGGGAGATTATGATCAAGAATCTCCTCAAACTGTATGACCGCTTGAGTCGAACGATTTCGAAAAAAATCAAGCCAGATAGAAGTGTCGACTAAATACATGGCTAAGGTTGGCCGGTACGAAGTTTCTTGTGATCATATCCTTGTCGAATTTTGACTGTACCTCTAAGTTCTCGAACGTCACGGCGCCGATGGTGTTCCACAAATTCCTCAAGCGCTTGATGGACCAAATCACGCTTGGTTTTCCCCCTGGCATATTTAAAAGCTTCTTGAACGAGTTTTTCATCCAAAACAACATTGGTGCGCATGAATACACCTCCTATTGTGTATAATTATACACCATGAGATACCTTTGAGCCAGTGCGAGGGGGCTTTCATGTAAATGGTTGGCGGACCCATCGAAAAGCAACTGTCATGGTGATTGAAGCCTAATTTTCGTGCGGATTGAAATCGATGAATGTTGCCAAGTTGCATGATAGTGTTGGTGTCATTTACATAACTTTTATAAAATTCCGGTGGAATATAAGTCATTGAATTTCAATGAATTTTAGTTGTGCCACTTAAGCCACTTCAATTTCTCGCTCAAAGACTCTCCTCGCCTGGGTCTTTAGTCTCTCCCCCTTATCTGGGCCTTTCGGTTGATTGTTGACTAGGCCAAATCTTATTAAAATCACAAGCCTTGGAATTCCATAGTTTTACTATTTCTGGAGAAAACGTTTTTTCAGTCATCTTTTTTGGAGGGCATTCTTATGTCAGCGGAACCCGATATCATTTACACCAAAGTCGATGAAGCGCCGGAATTAGCCAGTGGGTCCTTTGTTCCCGTTATCCAATCATTCGCCAAAACAGCAGGTGTGAATGTTGGCAGGAAAGATATTTCGCTTGCCGGCCGAATCATTGCGCAGTTTCCCGACAAATTGAAACCTGAGCAACAACAGCCAGACGACCTTGCCTTGCTGGGTGAGTTGGTCATGAAGCCGGAAGCCAATGTCATTAAACTCCCGAATATTAGCGCTTCTGTTCCTCAAATACAGGCGGCCGTGAAAGAATTGCAATCTCAAGGCTATGCCATTCCAGATTATCCGGAAGATCCACAAAATGATGAAGAGGAAGCGATTAAGGCTAAATTCGACAAAGTAAAAGGCAGCGCCGTGAACCCTGTCTTGCGGCAAGGCAATTCCGATCGTCGCGCTTCCTCATCCGTGAAACAATATGCCCAAAAAAATCCGCACCGAATGGGGAAATGGACGAAAGATTCCAAATCACATGTCGCGCATATGTCAGGTGGAGATTTCTTTGGAAACGAAAAGTCAGCCATGATAACGGAGCAGACAGCGGGAAAAGGGCGAATTGAATTTGTCGGGACGGATGGAAGTACCAAAGTCTTAAAAGAGGGCGTCACACTCGACAAGGGTGATGTCGTTGATGCCACGAAGATGAGCGTCAACGCCCTACGACAATTTTTCAAGGATCAAGTGGCTGATGCCAAAAAAGACCCTGATGTGCTCTTTTCGTTACACATGAAGGCCACCATGATGAAAGTCTCGGATCCCATCATTTTTGGTCATTGTGTAACGGTATTTTTTGAAGATGTTTTCAAAAAGCATGAGAAGACCTTTGCAGAGCTTGGCGTCAATGCCAATAACGGATTAGGCGATGTCTATGCCAAGATTGGTCAATTGCCAGAGGCCAAACAAGCTGAAATCAAAGCTGATATTGAAGCTGCACTGAAGAATGGACCCACGATGGCCATGGTGGATTCCGATAAAGGGATCACTAATTTGCACGTTCCAAGTGATATTATCATCGATGCCTCGATGGCTGCCGCTCTTCGGACCTCAGGGAAAATGTGGGGCCCTGATGGCAAAGAACATGACATGAAAGCCATTATTCCTGACCGGAGTTATGCCGGCATTTATCAGGCCGTCATCGATTTTTGTCGAGAAAATGGTGAATTTAATCCGGCTACCATGGGCAGTGTGCCCAATGTGGGGCTGATGGCTCAAAAAGCTGAGGAATATGGCTCGCACGACAAAACCTTCGAAGCCCCGGGCAATGGCAGCATTCGCCTGATTGATGGATCTGGAAATATCTTGCATCAACAGGATGTTGAAAAAGGCGATATCTTCCGTGCCTGTACGGTCAAAGATATTCCAATTCAAGATTGGGTGAAGCTGGCGGTGAATCGGGCTAGAGCGTCTTCAACGCCCGTAGTATTTTGGTTGAACAAAGATCGGGCCCATGATGCCCAAATCATCGAAAAAGTGAATCGCTACCTCAAGGATCACGATACGAATGGTTTAGACATACAAATCATGGCCCCGGTGGATGCCATGAAGCTCTCACTGCAACGCGCCAAAGACGGCAAAAACACCATATCTGCAACCGGCAATGTTTTGCGGGATTATCTCACTGACCTCTTCCCCATCTTGGAATTGGGCACCAGTGCCAAAATGTTGTCCATCGTCCCCTTAATTAATGGTGGGGGTCTGTTTGAAACCGGAGCTGGGGGATCCGCTCCAAAGCATGTGCAGCAGTTCGTCAAAGAAGGGCATTTACGATGGGATTCGCTGGGGGAATTTCTCGCGCTAGCGGAATCCTTTGCCCATCTCAGTCGAAGCAAAAATAACAAAAAGGCGCAAGTCCTAGCGGACACCTTAGATCGTGCGACTGGGCAACTTATGGATAATCGAAAAGCCCCAGGTCGGGTGTTGGGAGAATTGGATAATGCCGGCTCTCATGTGTGGGAGTCACTGTATTGGGCTAAAGAACTGGCCAATCAAAATGATGACCCAGAACTGAAAGCCAAGTTTGCTCCCGTAGCGAAAGAGCTTGAGGCAAATATCGACACTATTCTTGAAGAAATGAAATCAATCAAAGGTAAGCCAGTCGATATCGGGGGGTATTACCATGCCTGTCCAGATAAGGTGAGAACCGGCATGCGCCCCAGTGCCACCTTCAACAAGATCCTGGCGACATTGAATTAAGAAAGACAACGACAAAGAGGCAATGTGAGGTCTGGATGCTGGGCCGGGTTCTTATTGGAACCCGGCCCAGTTAGTTTGTAGACTAAGACCTAGGTGGTATTCGGAAATAAATATTTTCAGGAATTTTTGAACCCGGTGTATTTCCAGTGTGTTACCCGATTTTGGTTTTCGCATTACTTCTCAGGAATCATATGCCCATACTGCTGCAAGACATATTCTAATACCCGTGGGGCATGTTTCACCAAGGTTTCACGTGCGAGTCGATCATGGCATTGTCCAGCGAGGATCCATCCCAATGCTTCTTCTTGATCGCCTTTTCGATACGATTCAATGGAGTTTTCAATGCAGGTATGGCCTGAAACGTTTCCTCGAAGAATCTTTATGGGGTAGGCCTTCACGATAAATTTCATGCATGTTGGCCCATGTCTGGCAGTTGGTTTCGCGTCATTCCATATCCAATCCACTTCTTCTTGATAAGAAAACCCAGTTTCGATACCAAGACCGGTTAGCAAGATCATGAGGCCAAGGCATCGTACAAATCGAATCATGATACATCCTACTTAAAAGGTTCTTCACCTGTGTTGTCTGCGCAGTATAGAATAATAACAGGCTGGTGTTATGTGAACACCTACATCTCACAAAAGGAGGTTTTTCATGCGTCAATTCACATGCCTATTTCTCGTCTTGTCGTGTTTGGGCTTGTTGTTGTCCCAACACGTTTGGGCGGGACAGCAGCTTGATGTTCATGATGGGTCAGCGATCACGATTACATCTCCCCAGAATGGAGAAACAGTCGCGAATTCATTTGATTTGGTGTATTCCTTTAGAAAGGGCGTGATGGCGGACCATGTTCATATCTTCATGGATGGAAACTATCAGAAGGGGTTTAAGGGTACATTCAGTGACGTGCCCTCAGGCCGACATACCATTACCGTGAAAGTGGCCACGCATGACCATGATATGGTAACCGTCTCGGATTCGATAGATGTCATTGTGAAGTAAAGATCGATGGGCGATGAATATGCTGTGAGATTGGACGTATGCGCGAGACCATAATAGTAAAGAGCACTCGGCGTGAGGAATTGATCGATATCACTCAGGCTGCACGGGCAGTTCTCGAACGAAGTTCTATCCAGAATGGAATCATGCATGTGTATGCACAGGGGGCGACGGCTGCGATGATGGTTCAAGAAAATTGGGATGATAGTGTCCAGCTAGATGTGGTCAATTTGCTACGCCAACTCATTCCTCCAGGTATGTGGTTGCATGATGCGCAAGATGACAACGGAGATTCGCACTTGAAAGCTGGCCTTGTAGGGCCATCAGAAACGATTCCGATTATTGACGGCCAATTAGGTTTGTCTCAATGGCAGAACCTCTTTTTCTGCGAATTCGATGGCCCACGGACTGAGCGTCGAGTGGTTTGTACGCTCATTCGCGATTCGGATGAGGAAGGCTGAGCCTCTTGCCTCCCAGAAGACCTTCATTCCGAATATTGTGTGAATGTAGGAGTTGGACCCAGATTAAAAAGTAATTCCCCTTGATGCCAACGGGATTTCTGAATATCCATTCCAGTCTGACCTTCACAGACACTTGTCGAAAAATACTTGTTAGCATACACTTGTGGCATGGGAGCATTGCGGCAAGTGCAACCTTCATCACCGATCAAGCTGTTGCCAGCTTATACAGGTTTGAGCACCATTGATGAAATCCTTGAAAATCCACGAGCTCTTCGTCTTCTGTGGTTGGAAATTCTTGTCAATGAACATCTTGATATTTCTCCCTGGCAACATCATCCCGCTGTGCAGCAAGCCTACGAAAAAGCTTGTCAGTGGTTCACCACTTACAGGTCTCTTATCAATTCCATGATTGCTCGACATCCTCTCCCCCATAACTCTCAACCCATTGATTTTCGAGAATACCGAGTCTTTGCCGAGGCGCTTCAATTTGCAACGGCTCACCCTTAATCAAATTGTTCAAGACTTAGCCGAATATCACCGGCAAACAGGGAATGGGGTTGATCTGCTTCTTATCGGAGGGTTAGCTCTACAAGCCTATGGATTTACCGAATGCGTTACCGTCGGTGTGGATAGGGAGTTAGTCGGAGAGTTAGATCCATTGATGACGTTTCTACAACAACGTCAAATACTCGCTGACCTTGGTGAAAACATATCGGGGTGGTCAATTGTCGCCATGCCACCTGGATATCGGGAACGAGCGTCGGTTTGGCATGAAAAAGCTGGACTGCGATTGCGCCTTTTAGAGCCCGTCGATTTTATAATTGCCAAGTTAAGGCGTGGGACTGACCAAGACCTTGATGATGCCAGTTACGTCGCCACCCAGTATCGCATCCTACCAGGTGCCGTCCAAGCTTCAACAGAATCAGCAATCAGGGCGTCTCCTCAAGACACAGCGCTCTATCTCTTTAAGAAAACGGTCCAGAATTTCTGTCAACGATTAGCACCCCTGTAAGTCCGCCATCTCCACCGTTACGTCTCAGATCTGCTAGAGTCTTTCTCATATTATCTGAGAGCTGTTCCTACAGGTGTGGAGGTATTTTGCGTGAGTCGTGTGCAAGTTGTGACACTCTCCCAAATCGGGGATGTCTCTATTGTTTGTAAGACCAAACGAGACATTTCTGTTGAGACCCCATTAGATAAGCGAGATGACGAATCCCTGGGATGGGGGTATTGGGATCGGATTTGGCCTTCATCAGTGGCCTTATCGGAATATCTCATTCACCAATTTTTCCCAACAAAACTGGCAGGGGCCAAAGTACTGGAAATTGGCTGTGGAACAGGGGTACCCGGAGTTGTCGCGGCTCAACTTGGGGCGTTCATCATGTTCTCAGATATGGTTCCGGTTGCATTAGAAGCAGTCAAGGAGACATGCCGACTGAATCACATTAGCGACTTTGATACGTGCACATTGGATTGGTCTGAAGCGATTGAACCCAAAGAACGCTATGATTTGGTGTTAGGCTGTGAGGTCTTTTATGACGAGGCGATTTTGGGGGATATTTCCTACGTCCTTGAACAGGTGCTTGCTCCAGGGGGAAAAGGCCTCTTTTGTGATCCTAATAGATTAGGGCTGGACACCATTGAACTCGCATTCCAAGGGAAGTTTAACTTGGCAGTCGAGAAAATTCCTCTCAACTGGCCTCCGCGAAAAGAAAGCGGAGTACAAAAGATGGTGTATCTGTACGAACTCACCGCGAGAGTTATACGGCATCCTGACGGAACCATCGTCAATCTGGCATAACGACTCGTGGGCTCCTCAATCTACTTTTTCCCCTACTGGATTCCTGATGGCCTTAATCTACGGCTTTGCTCTTGCGATGGAACCGTAAAACAATCGCGGGATCAGGATGGAGGTTCACCTTTGATTCGCTCTTTCCCTCATAGGGAAGGGTATTCAACACATGGCGAATGGCCTCCAGCCTAGCCTTCGTTTTGCTGTTCGCTTTGACAATTGCCCAAGGGGAGTACGAGGTATGCGTCTTACTAAACATTTCTTCTTTGTACATAGTATAGAGATCCCAATGTGCTTGGGCTTCATCGTCAACGGGGCTGATTTTCCACTGCTTTAAAGGGTTATTAACCCGGCATTTAAAACGGCGTTCTTGTTCGCCTTTCGAAATCGAGAACCAAAATTTAATGATTTCGATATTGTCTTCATAGAGCATATGTTCGAATTCAGGAACCTGTTGCATGAACACTTCGTATTGAGACTTTTTGCAAAATTTCATCACAGGCTCGACGACCGCGCGGTTGTACCAACTCCGATCAAAGAAGGCGATCTCCCCAGGGTTGGGCAGATTCTTCACGTATCGCTGAAAATACCATTGCCCTTTTTCCACTTCAGTGGGTTTTGGCAAGGCGACCACTCTCATGGAACGTGGATTCAGGTGTTCGGTAAATCGTCGAATCGCGCCCCCTTTTCCCGCCGCATCACGACCTTCAAAGATAATGGCCACCCGTCGTCCGGTGAGCTGGACATCTCGCTGTAATTTCACCAATTCAATTTGCAGTTGTCGTAAGTCTGCCTCATAGCGCAGCGTTCCTAAGGCACTCTTGGGGTTAATGTTTTTTGACTTGAGGAGTTTAATCAGCCCCTGCTTGGATGACAGTTTGGTGAGATCTTCTTGCGTCAAGGGCTGAGACGCCTTTGGAATAGGCACGGCTTTCAGCTTTTTGTTAATGGTCATTGTGCGAACAGCCTCCACGGTTGTAAAGAAAGAAGATCGCCCATTCCTTTTTATTTAGCTTTTTGCGGAAAGGATGACGTAAAATTGAAGGAACTGTAGTGGGAATTGGTACTGTAATAACTTTGCCCGTAATTGTAAACCGTAGTGGCGACTTAATAAAAAGCAAAAATTGTGATTAAGGGAGGTGAAGCGATGAAAGTCTTATGCGCTGTGGATGGGTCAAAATTTTCTATGAGGGCCGTCGAAGCTTTAGGAGCCTTGTTTCATCAATCCCTTCGGGAAGTTATTCTCGTTCATGTGATTGATACCAGCCTTCTAGAATCAGGCCTCAAGAAAGAGGGAACTAAAACAGGAAAGACCAAGAAGATTCTCACAGCGTTAGAAGCAGAAGGAAAAAAAGTTCTTAAGGCTGCGGAAGCCCACGCAACTCAGGTCTTTCATCAACAGAAAGAAAAGGCCTCAGTGAAAATCCGCTCTGTGTTGGCCAAAGGTCATGCAGCCTTTGCCATTGTCAAGGAAGCAGAAAAACGAAAACCCCATCTGATGGTTCTTGGATCGAGAGGATTTCATGATATTAAAGGATATTTCATGGGGAGTGTGTCGCGAAAAGTGTTATCTCATGCACCTTGTCCGGTGTTTATCGTGAAGGATCCTGTTCAAATCCCAGCTCAGGTGGTTCTTGCAGTAGATGGCTCCACTGCCTCTACGCGTGCGGCGAATTACCTGAAATCTCGGATTTCTCCTGATTTGGTCTCTGTGCATGTTCTATCAGTCGTTCCCCAAGCCCATAGGGGTCTAGGTGCAAGTGCCCGTGCAAAACCGTATACCAAAGCCCTAACTGACGCATTTCAAAAACAAGCGCAAGAAACGACGGCGCAACTCCGATCGCTTTTGTTGAAAAAGAAATTCCAGGTTACCTCTGAGGTGGTCACAGGAAATCCTCGGGAGACCATTTTGGACTGTTTGATCAACCATGAGGCCAGCCTTGCGGTATTGGGAGCAAAGGGTTTGACGGGTCCTGAACGTTTTCAAATGGGAAGTGTGGCGGAATGGGTGGCCGCGTATTCTGGTTGTTCAATTTTAGTTGTACGGCCGCAACTGCGTTAAGCCATTTGTCGTTTGGAGGGAGATGCAAGACTCGAATAACTATTCCGAAATATGAGGATCTTAAGGGGCATTTGAAATATGATTTCAAGTCTGATCTTTCAATTACAAAAAATTGACGGGTTCTAGGGGGCCAGATACAATTTTCGCATGTTTATTACACTAACAGAATATGCAGTGTCGTCTTGGAGAGGATCTGAGAAATACGATGGCTTGGAAGCCGTGGTAGCGGGGATTGCCGAAGGCGCTAAGCAAATTCAAGCCAAAGTGCGCGCCGCCATGCTTGCCCATGTGGTAGGAGTTACAGGCGAAACTAATGTCCAAGGAGAAGTTGTTCAAATTTTGGATACCTTTTCCTCTGATGCGTTAGTCGATGCCTTGAGGCTATGTGGGCGTGTGGCAGCCATTGGTTCAGAAGAAATTGAAGAGACGGTTATTGTTAGTGATAGTCCCGCGCACCGGTATCTGGTGCAAATGGACCCGCTAGATGGGTCCTCGAATATCGATGTGGCTGTGAGTGTTGGTTCGATTTTGGGAATTTGGAAACGTCAGGCCGATGAAAAGATTTCGGATGCAACCCTGTTGAAAAAAGGTAAAGAACAGGTGGCGGCAGTGTATACGGTCTATGGGTCCTGTACTATGATGGTCGTGGCGACTCGTGAGAATGTTCAAGGCTTTACTCTGGACCCCGCTGATGGAACATTTCGTCTCACCTATCCCAATATTCGCATTCCCGAAAAAAATTCTTGCTACAGCACTAATGAAGGCAATTTTAAGGGATTGGATTCAAGCACCCAAAAAGCTGTGGAAGAACTGCGGAATACGTATTCTCTTCGGTATGCAGGGTCTCTTGTTGCTGATTTTCACCGAAATTTGCTAAAAGGAGGGATTTTCTTGTACCCGGGCACCGTGAAGAGTCCCGAAGGAAAACTTCGTCTCATGTATGAAGCCAACCCTCTTGCATTCATAGCCGAACAGGCCGGTGGGGCAGCCTCTTCGGGAAAAGAACGTATTCTGGATATACAACCTCAGAAATTACACCAGCGTACGGCCCTCATCATTGGGAACAAAGACGTCGTCGAACAAACCGTGGCAGTGATGAATAATAGGCAATGAGTTTGTGAGTGATCATAGGTCTTATGCCGAATTGAAGATTGCAGTAGCTGAAATGATGTTTTTTAGAGTCTGACCCTAAATTATTATTTCCTTATCGTTCAGCACTATTTCATAATCCGCCGCAGCCACTTCAGTTTGTCTTTGTAGGGGGCGTAAATTAGCGGCAGATCCAGCCAGGTGGCGGATTTCATCACGCCTTTCTTATGGGAGAATCTTTCAAAACCGCTGAAGCCGTGGTAGGCGCCGATGCCGCTTTCTCCCACACCGCCGAAGGGTAGGTAGGGGTTGGCCAGATGCAAGACGCATTGGTTGACACAACCTCCGCCGAATTGAAGACGTTCGATCAACTCATTCTGTACCTGGCTGTTGCTACTGAAGACATACGCTGCGAGCGGGTGCTGCGGCAGTTGGGCGAGGACATCGTAGATTTCGTTATACTCCGTGTAGTCAAGAACCGGCAGAACAGGTCCGAAAATCTCTTCGGTCATCACTGTGTCGTTCAGCGTGATATCGCGCATGACGGTTGGCCCGATGAAGCGGCTAGCCGCATCCACTTGGCCACCGACAACGATTTTTTCTGGGATAATCAGGGCGGCGATGCGCTCAAGATGTCGGTCACTGACAATGCGGCCGAAGTCAACGCTTTTGCTGGGATCCTCGCCGTAGGCCTCAATAATTCGGATCTTGAGCTTGTCCAGG
>Ga0224499_10000427_pt1 | contig 10614 bp, 10 predicted proteins | sample SF_Jul11_sed_USG_3_FD_168125 | JGI IMG/M metagenome (GOLD analysis project Ga0224499, IMG submission 168125) | Sediment microbial communities from San Francisco Bay, California, United States - SF_Jul11_sed_USGS_24 | ecosystem: Environmental > Aquatic > Marine > Sediment | place: USA... | reverse complement strand
CTGGATGAAGCTCGCGAGACGCTGGAAAAGGCGCTGGAGATCGCCGAGCGGACCGCGCCGGGCACCAGTCTTGGTGGTCGGGTCATGCGTCATCTGGCCGAACTATGTGTCAAGATAGGCAACTACCGCACAGCTCGACGGTACCTGTCGAAAGCGACCGTTACAATGGAAACGGCGCACGATCGTGTCGAGATTGGAGCCCTCAAAAAGGTAGCTGCCATTATCGCCGAGGCTGATGGTCGGACTGATGAAGCAACCGCTCTATTCGGTGAAGCTCTCGCTATGCTTGAAGCTACCGGAGTACGAGCCGAATTGGCCGAAGTGTTGATAGCGGCCGGTTGCTCCGAAGTCTATCCGGTGCGGCGACGACTCACCCTGTTATTCAGGGCCGAGGAGTTCTTCACCGGAATGAAGCTGATGGTCAAGCGTCAGGAAGTGGAAAAACTGATAGGCGCCATCGACTACCATGAAGGGGCAAGCGGTCATCGACTCAGTCGGTCGGACGAGAGCGATGTAGACTTCCCGACCAACTGTGCCGCGATAATTCAATTCAAGGAACAGTTGGCCGCTATCGGACGAGCCGATCTGACCCTTCTGTTGACTGGAGAAACCGGTGTCGGTAAGGATCACATGGCGCGCTATTACCACCATGTGGTTCGACCGGGAACACCATACGTGGCCATAAACTGCGCTTCGGTACCGCACACTCTGCTTGAATCCGAGTTGTTCGGCTATGACCGCGGCGCTTTTACCGGCGCCGACAACAAAAAGCCAGGCCTGTTTGTAGCGGCCAACGGTGGCGTCCTGTTGCTGGACGAAATCGGTGATATGCCGCTTCAGTTGCAAACCAAACTGCTCAATGTGATTGAGGAGAAAGAGGTAACACCTCTCGGTACAACTGAACCTGTTCGCCTGGATATCAAACTGGTTGCCGCGACCAACCAGGATCTTGAGGCGATGGTTGAACGGGGTGAATTCCGGCGTGACCTGTACTACAGGCTCTCCGGGATTCCTTTCAGTATACCGCCGTTGCGCGAACGCAAAGAGGACATCCCAATGTTGTTGGATCACTTCCTCACTCAGCGAAAGCTTTTGGCCGAGGGTCAGAAGCCGCCGATGGAGTTAGTGCGCCAGTTTGTGGCCTACGACTGGCCCGGCAATACACGGGACCTGTTCAACAAGGTCAAACGGCTTGAGGTCATGGCCGACCTGGTAGCCGACAAAGACTTAGTTGAGCTGTCGCGAACCCTATTCACGACCGAATCTGCATCAGCCGGCAGTTCCTTGTTCGAGCGGGTTGAGCAGTTTGAACGTCAATTGATAGTGGAGGCACTAATCACCGCCGGAGGAAATAAATCCGAGGCGGCCCGGATGCTCGGTATCCACGAGGCTACCGTGCGAACGAAACTAAAACGATACGACATTGTGCCCCAGTCAGGGCAGGCCAGCTAGCCCAGGCAGCAGGCTTGTTCCTGGATGCATGGTGAAGCTTCGGCGCGGTTGAGCAGATGCCAACGTGGGCCTGACGAGGCCACATTTGATGCGTATCAATACCGGTGGCCCGGCCTGCCTACCTTAGCTGCGGCGACTTAGCCCTGTATCAGGCAACATTTTCGTATTGAGCGACGAAACGATAGATCACTCCTTGGTTGCGGTAAGCGTCTGTATTACAGGCGCTTGCCGCTTTTTTTGTGCGTTTTCGCTCGTACATCTGTACGAATCGAATTTGCAGGCGAATCCTCAATTCTGGCGGGGGCTTACGGTAATCGGTTGGCACACTGTAGGTTATGGGCGCTAATAGGCGACTCCAGGGAGATGCGGCATACCGGTTGCATACATGTTGACTGTCATTTTTGCTCCCTGAGCGCTGTAAAATGTGCTTGGATGTTTTTTCTCTGAGGACAGGCCACCCGCATTCGAGGGGAGTGCGGGTGGCCCACTATCTCGGGGCGGTATTTCAACGGGCTCTCTGGAATGCCGCCCCGCTTTTTTTACCCGGTCGCACAGTGCTACCGGTTTACTTTTGGACCGCTTTGACTTATTCTTAGGCAATGTCCAAATACGCCCTCGGCCTTATAGAAACGCGTGGCTTGATAAGCACTATCGAGGCCACCGATGCCGCCGCCAAGGCGGCTGCGGTAGTGGTCGCGTCGGTTGAGTATACCGGTGCCAGTATGATGATCATACGAATCGAGGGTGAACTCGGAGCCGTACAGGCTTCTGTAGAGGCCGCAGCTCAGGCAGTGGAACGAATCGGTGAACTGGTCGCGGTACATGTCATCCCCAATCCCGACGATGGTTTGTCGCCGCTCATCCCGACAAAAGTATACAACTCGCAGTTCCGTCCCGGTGACGACCGCCCGCCACTGAGTTACGACTCCGCTCCCACGCCGCCCAGCCCTACTGTTCCCGGCGGATTGTCGGGTAGGGCCCCGATAGCTCCGCCTAAATCGTCGGCGCCTTCGCAGGTCGTGGATCGAACTCCAGGTGCTGATCCGCACGATCTCGAAAACATGACCGTGGTCGAACTGCGCCAGGTGGCCCGTGGACTCAAGCGGTTACACTTGAAAGGGCGCGAGGTTTCAAAAGCAAACAAACAACAGCTAATCGACGCTATCAGACGCGTCATAGATATGGATTAAAGCATGTTTATCGGAAGAGTTGTCGGGTCGCTGTGGGCTACTCGAAAAACCGCCAACACCGAGGGGATGAAATTCCTCATCATCCAGCCGTATAACCTCGATAAAGCACCCAACACCGACACGGTAGTAGCGGCCGATATCCTCGGCGCCGGTGAGGGGGAGTTGGTGATGGTGGCTTATGGACGCGCGGCCAGGTTGGCCGTGGAGAATGACGACTCATCGATCGAGGCGGCTGTGGTCGGAATCATCGATGAGTACGAGGTCAAAGAGCAGTTTTACAGAGGTGATCTGGACCCCGAGAAGATCACTTTCAAAAAATCGGTGCATGAAGCATGAAGGATTTCATGATGCGTAATCTCAAGTGGTACTATATTGTCGCCGCCGTGGTCGGACTGGGTGCGATTGTTGCCATAGTTTACATTGTTGTTCGCTCCGGTGGGCTTTTGGAGCGTATTAATCACCGACGGGCTCAGCAGCTCGAATCGGATGTTGAGGTTTAGCCTCTTTTGTGAGGTCGATTTGTCGGTCATTGCAGAAAGCGTCTTTCAGGAAGAGCGCAGTCTTATAAGTCCCCTCTTGAGAGTCGGTTTAGGGGTGTGTTATTGATTTCATTGCGTGAAGAACACACCCCGCCCCGCCGTCGGCGGGGCACCCCTCTCTAGAGAGGACACACAAGTGTGTTTTTCGCTCTACATGCGGTTGTGCGGGAGCACAATTGCCGTCATTCCCGCGAAGGCGGGAATCCATTGGTCACCCTGAGCGCAGTCGAAGGGTGAGAGATATATCGGAAAGATCATGCCTCGACTGCGCTCGGCATGACAAAGGTGCGATTTAGATTGGATAACGGGACCGTTCCGAGTGCATAAAATAGTTGAACAAGTAAAACAGGCCGGCATCGTGGGTGCCGGTGGCGCCGGGTTCCCCGCCCACATAAAGTTCGACGCCAACGTTGAGATAATGCTGGCCAACGGCGCCGAGTGTGAACCGCTTTTGTCCAAAGACAAAGAACTCATGCTGCGCTTTCCGAACGAGGTCAAGCAGGGCATGGAACTGGCCTCCGAAGCTGTGGGTGCCTCGCGCACGATTCTCGGAATCAAAGCCAAAAACTCAGAAGCTATCGGACAGTTCAGGCGCATCTTCGGCGACACCGGTTTCGAGATATTCGAAATGGGTGACTACTACCCGGCCGGAGACGAGTACGTGCTCGTCTTTGAAGCAACCCAGCGACTGATTCCGTATGGTGGCTACCCGGTCGATATCGGCTGCGTTGTCTCAAATGTCGAGACGCTTCTGAATGTAGCCAATGCCGCCAGCGACATCCCGGTGACCGAGAAGTTTATCACCATAGCCGGGGCGGTGAACAGACCGATTACGCTGAAAGTGCCAATTGGAACCAGCTTTTCCGATCTATTGCGACTGGCTGAAGGACCCTCATGCGAAGGCGATATCGCCTTGCTCGATGGCGGCGCTATGATGGGTACACTGGTGACCCATTTGTCATCCCCTGTCACAAAAACAAGCGGAGGATACATCGTGCTGCCGGTGGATCACACCCTGATCCGTCGTCGCAGCCAGACGATACCTGAGATCAAGAAGATAGGTCAGTCGGCGTGCGACCAGTGCACCTACTGCACCGAGTTTTGCCCCAGGTATCTTTTGGGCTATGAGATCGAGCCACACAAAGTGATGCGAACTCTGGGTTTTGCCGGTGAGAAAGAAGATTTCTGGAGTAAGTTCGCCCTCAATTGTTGCGAGTGCAATCTCTGCTCGCTTTACGCCTGCCCGGAGGATCTCGATCCCAAACAAGCCTGTGTCCGTTCCAAGGTCAATGTCCAATTGAAAAATCTGCCCTACACACCGCCGGATCACGACCTTAAGGCCCATCCGATGCAGGCCGACCGCAAAGTGTCTATCAAACGTCTGACTCGCAAGCTTGGTTTGATGCCGTATGATAGACCGGCGGAATATGTAGAAAACGGTTTCCAACCCGAGCAGGTAGTGATACCTTTGAAACAGCACTTTGGATACCCGGCTGTCCCGCTGGTAGAGGTTGGCGAAAATGTCACGAAGGGACAGAAGATCGGCGAGATACCGGAAGGAACAATCGGTGCGACTGTGCATGCATCAATCGACGGACGGGTGACGCACATTGACGACGGCATTAGAATCGAGAGTAATTAACAGATGGCTTACAACGCAATCGGCCTTATAGAATACAGTTCAATCGCCCGTGGTATCGGCTCGGCCGATGCCATGATGAAAGCGGCGGCGGTCGAACTGGTGCTCAGCCGCACGATCTGTTCCGGCAAGTTTATCAACTTGATCGCCGGTGATGTACAGGCGGTGCAGGCATCTATAGACGCCGGTGAGCAGCACGGAAATGAAACGGTGATCGACTCGTTCGTGATTCCGAATGTTCATCCGGATGTTTTCCCGGCTATGTCGTCTTCAACCGATGTGAGCAAACTCGATGCACTGGGCATTATCGAGTCGTTTTCGGTCGCCTCGTTGATCGAAGGGGCCGATGCCGCCGCTAAGGCCGCCGATGTTAAGCTGATTGAAATCAAACTGGCCATGGCCCTTGGTGGGAAAGCGTTTGTTACGCTGACCGGTCCGATCGGCGCCGTGCGTTCGGCGGTGGAAGCGGGCCGTGAAGTGATTTCACGAAGCGGGATGTTGGTCAATATCGAAGTGATCCCCTCCCCGCGCGCGGAGTTGTTGAAGGATATACTGTAATGGAACCACACAGTCATTCCCGCAAAGGCGGGAATCCATCCGTGCTCGCCAAGACTTCAACGCCGAAGGCGAGAAACCGATTTATCGGTGTCACCCTGAGCGCAGTCGAAGGGTGTTTACCGACAGTAAAACGTCATGCTTCGACTCCGCTCGGCATGAGGTTAGTGTGTTTTTCAAAGTCCCCTCTTGAGAGTCGGTTTAGGGGTGTGTTATTGATTCGAACTCCCAAAGAACACACCCCGTCACGCCTTCGGCGCGACACCCCTCTCGAGAGGGGAAGGAAGACGGTGGCCCACCCTGCCCCGGCTGGGCTGTGGGATCATTAGGAATGTAGATCAGTTGACGGATATACTGCGATGCAACTTTGCTGTCATTCCCGCGAAGGCGGGAATCCATCCGTGCTCGCCAAGACTCCAACGCCGAAGGCGAGAAACCGATTTATCGGTGTCACCCTGAGCGGAGTCGAAGGGTGACAGGCAAGCCTGTTTTTCGCGCTACGCGCGTGACTGGTGTACCCCCAGCTTGCTGTGGAATGTGAAGGATAAAGATGGAATGGTAACATGAGCTTATCAGACTTTGAAATAGGCAAGATCGCCGAGATCGTCGCCGGACAGTCCGGGACTAAACTCGACGCCAAAGCGTTGCGCCAGGTGATCGACCGTGTCGTCGACCAACTCAACCAACAACGCGGCAACCCCGAAGTCGAAGGCGCGACGTGCGACACGCCGGCAGCCAATGAAAATGAACAGGTCACGAAGCGACAAGAAGTGGCTTCGCCACCAGACCTGCCACCAAAGGCGGGTTCGAAGACGGACCCGCCCTACGAGGAAGCCCCCTCCAGTCATTCCCGCGAAGGCGGGAGTCCATCTTCGCCCGTGGGTGGCCCACCCCGCCATAGCGGGCCTGTGGGTTCCCAGCTGCCCCCTCCCGACGAAGCGTTGGTGGAAGCACAAGGCGGGCTCTACCAACAGATCGAAAAGTCCGACAAGACGCGTGTGATAATCGCAGCTTTCGGCAAGGACCGTCCCGGTGTCGGCGCGGCGTTGACCTCTGTGCTGGCCGAAAGTAATTGTTCTATCGAGGACATTTCGCAGACGTTGTTGCAGGATTTCTTCTCGATGATAATGATCGTGAACATCGAGGGGAGTACTGTTGACTTCAGTGGTTTGCGGGAACGTTTGCAGGAGACCGAAACGCAACTCGGCATGAAGGTTTATGTCATGCACGAGGACATTTTCAGGTACATGCACAGGATATAGGCGCGTGACCAAAAAGGCAGCAAAAGAGAATCTCAGGGAGCTTAAGAGCCACTTCAAGAAGAGCATCACTGAGTTGTCCAGATTCGTAGCACTGGTTGGAGAGAAAGCCCACGAGGAAACTAAAAAGTCCGTCAACGCATTTATTGAAGAAGTGGTCGACGCGGCCCAGAAAGCCCCCCAAGTTGTGAAGTTAGAAGCCAAGCCAGGCCCACTTGGTGAGCCTCCAAAGGGTGAGGAGTACAAGGACGCCCTCATAGAAGCAGTAGCAAGAGAGCGAAAAGCCCGGTTCCCGAGTTGGCAACAGCGAGTGAGTCAAACAGGTTTTCCGTACAGCATAGCCATCGTCAATAAGATCGCACTCGTCTATGGGATTATGTTGTTTGAAGAAATCGTGAAAGAGTATGTGCGAGTGTTCTTCGCATGTAGGCCTGGACAACTAATTGGTGGTTCAAATCAGCGGGATGGTCAACAACGGAAGTCCCTCGACTATAGCGAAATCTTGTCAGCGTCTTCTGTAAAGCAGTTGAAGAACAACATTATTGATCGGGAGTTAGACCGACTTGGTCATGAGAGCATCGACGGCATTGCAAAGTTTTTTCAGGAACGTATGACTGTTCACATTAGCCAAGACCTACTCAAGTGGTCCGATCTCAGGGCTGCCTATTACACTCGAAACCTTGTCGTGCATAATCGAGCTGAAATGAATAAGTACGTCCATGATCGCATAAAGCTATGTCCTATAGGACAGAAAGTGACCGTCAAATCGAAGCTCATTACAGATCTGACTGATGCTCTGACCGAGTTGAACGAACATCTATATAGGACTGTACGAGTCAAAGCTGGAGTTGCGGACAAAGCTTAAGTACCCTTATTGATAGATTGAGCGAGCCCATGCCCTACGATCCGAACGAAATAGTCGAAACGATTCACATGACCGAGGTGCAACACCTCGACATAAGAACCGTGACACTCGGTATCTCCCTGCGCGATTGCGCCAGCCCGGACCCGGGCAAGCTGGCGTCTAATATCCGAGAGAAGTTGCTGAGAGTGGGGGAGCACCATGTCAAGACAGTCGAGACGGTCTCCAGCGATTTCGGGATACCTATTGCCAACAAACGTCTGGCCGTGTCACCTATCGCAATAATCGCCGACGGACACTCGCATGAAACATTTGTGAACATTGCCAAGACGTTGGACGAGTGTGCCGCTGAACTCGGTGTCGACTATCTCGGTGGCTTCTCGGCGTTGGTGCAAAAAGGCATGACCGCAGGCGATGTCACCATGATCGACTCGATCCCCGAAGCACTTGCAGCAACCCAGCGCGTTTGTTCATCGGTCAACGTCGCCTCGACCAAGGCCGGGATCAACATGGACGCGATCGGTCGCATGGCGATAGTTATTAAAGACCTTGCGGAGAAGACCCCAGAAGCAATCGGCTGCTGCAAGCTGGTCGTGTTCGCCAACTGTGTCGAGGACAACCCGTTTATCGCTGGTGCCTTCCACGGCATGTCGGAACCGGACACGGTTATCAACGTAGGTATCTCCGGACCGGGCGTGGTGCTTTCAGCAGTCAAGAAAGCGGGACAAGTCGATCTGGGCGTCCTGGCCGAAGTGATCAAACGGACGGCCTTCAAAGTAACCCGCATGGGTGAGTTGGTTGGTCGCAAAGTATCCGAACGGTTGGGCGTACCGTTCGGCATTATCGATCTGTCATTGGCTCCTACGCCCGCCGAGGGCGACTCGGTGGCCGATATACTTGAAGCGATGGGTCTCGAACGATGTGGTTGCCCCGGCAGTACCGCGGCTCTGATGATGCTCAACGACGCAGTCAAAAAAGGCGGTTTGATGGCGTCGTCGTATGTCGGCGGACTGTCCGGCGCGTTTATTCCGGTTTCCGAAGATGCCGGTATGATACGTGCGGTCGAGGCGGGTGCTATCTCGCTTGAAAAACTTGAGGCGATGTCGGCGGTCTGTTCGGTCGGGCTGGATATGGTCGCCATACCCGGCGACACACCGGCTGAAACTATCGCCGGGATCATCGCCGACGAAGCAGCTATTGGTGTCGTCAACAATAAGACCACCGCCGTGCGGATCATTCCGGTGCCCGGCAAAATGGTTGGCCAGTCAGCCGAGTATGGCGGGCTTTTGGGGACAGCGCCGATTATGCCGGTGTCGAAGTTTTCCTCGGAGCGGTTTGTTCTTCGCGGCGGACGTATCCCCGCCCCTTCGACGGGGTTGAATAACTAAGACGGTCAAGCCGTGTTTCTCGCGCTTCGCGGCGATAAATCGCTCTCTCGCGCTTCGCGGCGATAAATCGCTTTCTCGCGCTTCGCTCCGACTTCCTACTATCCACTACATTTCCTCCACCCCATCCTGAGCTCCTCCTCCATCTCATCCTGAGCGGAGTCGAAGGATGAACTTCGGTATCCCACCAAGAGCGATGCGGCTCGTGGGTTCGTTCACGTCTATCAGAGCCTTGAATCCCGGACTGAAGTCCGGGCCACCCATCCGCTGCAATGACGCGAACCAGCACGTTGCATGTGCTGTTAGGCGACTCGCCTGACAGCAGGCAGGTTGACCGGTAGGCGTCGGGCGGGGTCGCCCAACGCCACCCACGAAAGGTCCGACTATCCGCCCGCTTGCCTTACCCCGCTTTTTTGCCTACCTTGCCCGCCATGTTTGCAGGACTGTTTTTGAAGAACAAGTTGTATTTCAGAATGGAGATAAAATGACAAAGAGAACTTCGACACTGAACTTAGCGGTTCTACTCGGACACTTGTGCATCGTTGCCATGGTGATGGCGGCTTCCTGTTCCTCGGGCGGAGGAGGTGGAACCGGCGAAGCGAGCAAAGCAGCCAATGCAGCCCACGACGCCTACCGTGCGACCGATTGGACAACATACGCACAGGCGTTGCACCCCGACGGTCTGGACCGCTACCAGTCGATCTTGCGTCCGATGGTCGAATCTGCGATTCAGGTCGATTCCACCGGCGCCGTGGCCGATAGTTTTCAGTGGCTCGGTCGGTCACTCAACACGCAGGAGTTTATGAACATGTCAGCCGCTGAGTTCTTCGCCTTTTCCATGACGGAGATTCTCACCGCCGTGCCGCAGTTGCAAGCGGCCATGAGTAGCGCCGAGATCGAGATACTTGGTGAAACGGTGGAGGGTGACACGCTGGTACATGTGGTAGTGCGGACGTCGGCTGAGGCTATGGGGATCGGCATGTCGGAGGTTTCGGTTTTGACCACGAAGAAACATGAGGGTGTCTATCGCGTGATGTTGTCCGGGCAGTTGGAGGGCTTGATCACGGCTATCGCCCAAAACATGGGACCTAGGTAACAAGTTACTTTTTTCGCGCTACGTTCCTTAGGCAAGAAACCGACTTATCTGTGTCACCCTGAGCGCAGTCGAAGGGTGAGCGCGTGGCGAATAGGATTTCATGCTTCGACTGCGCTCAGCATGACACGGTATTAGTCATTGCGAGGAAGCATAGCGTCGCGGTAATCACCTGTAGGTCGATACCCTCGGTCCGAAGGACTGCCCTGAGCTCAGTCGAAGGGTGAACGGACCCAAAGATCGAAATTGACACATGAATAACCAACCCCACCTCGCGGCCCGCGTGTATCGCGGTGATGAAATCGAAGCGCTACACTATGCCTCGATTGCCGTAGTCGACGCATCAGGTAAGCTGACCCATTCGCTTGGTGATCCTGAAATGGTCAGCATGACCCGCTCGTGCATCAAACCGTTTCAGCTTCTCCCGCTGATGACCGCCGGCGCCGCCGACCATTTCAAGTTCACACCGCGACAACTGGCTATCATGTGCGGCTCACACAACGGTTCCGACGACCACCGCGATGTCGTGCTATCGATTCTGGAAGCCATTGGCTGCACGCCGAATGATCTCCAGTGTGGCAGCCACTGGCCGCTCGGTATGCAAGAGACGATGGAGTTTCCGCATGACGGCGAAGAAACC
>Ga0224499_10000422_pt1 | contig 10658 bp, 7 predicted proteins | sample SF_Jul11_sed_USG_3_FD_168125 | JGI IMG/M metagenome (GOLD analysis project Ga0224499, IMG submission 168125) | Sediment microbial communities from San Francisco Bay, California, United States - SF_Jul11_sed_USGS_24 | ecosystem: Environmental > Aquatic > Marine > Sediment | place: USA: California... | reverse complement strand
TTCATAAGAAACCCCTTTTCGCGATAATCTAATCTTCGATGAGATTATTCATTCTAAGTAAATATCCAGCTATAAAAATACCATAAAACCTTCTTATTTCAATTATTGCAATCTTCAGCAATTAAAGAGCAAGCCAAACGAATCGGATTTCTTATAAATCCTGATAAACAAAAAATTTTATCTGTAGGCATGGAGCGGCACTTGATCAAACCTTATAGTCTGTGTCAGGTCAGGTTTGAGCCACTTTACCTAAGTAAATGACCGGTTCCACTATAATAAAATCGGCTAGATTCACAAACAGAGCTTATAAAAAGAGTGCGCCGACCAGGTGGACATCCTCGTCGGCGCAGCCTTTCGATAGTTTACGTAGCTTTCTTACTCTCCAGCCGAGAGCAGAATCCAGGGCGCAATTGGTTTAGATCAATCCCAGTGTTTGATCACACCTGACTCAAGAGCTGCACGTTCGACCGCAGCCGTTACATCCTTGTGAACATCGGGGTGTAGCAAGGAAGGAACAAGTTCGTTTTCTTCAGCATGCCTGGCAATACTCAGGGCTGCGGCAATCTTCATCTTGTTGTTGATACGGGTGGCTCGCACGTTCAACGCACCACGGAAGAGGCCGGGGAAGGCCAGAGCGTTGTTGACGCTCTTGCCGTCGGCAGCGAAGGAGGCCCCTGCCTGCAGGGCAAGATCAGGGTTAATCTCAGGGTTCGGATTGGACAGAGCCAGCACCACCGAACCCTTACGGACCATTTCCGGCTTAATCAACCCGGGGCAACCTGTCGTAGCGATCACGATATGGGCTTTCCTCATCACCTCATCCAGAGAACCAATGGCCCCACCGGCCGCAGTCAAACGATCACAAGCAGTCTCGTCAAGATCGGTCCCGATGACATTCTTTACACCATAAGAAAGAAGCAGCTTGCTGATTCCCATGCCCGCAGCACCCAAACCAACCACACCGACGACGGACTTCTTCAACATCAGGCCGGAGAAGCGGGTCGCGTTAAGCAAAGCCGCCAGAACAACCACCGCCGTGCCGTGCTGGTCGTCATGCATCACCGGGATGTCAAGTTCGGCATCAAGCACATCTTCAATCTCAAAGCACTCCGGGGCTTTAATATCTTCCAGCTTGATCGCACCGAAGGTCGGGGCGATATTTCGCACCGTGTCAATAATCACTTTGGAATCGCGATTCTGGATCAGAATCGGCACTCCGCTGACACCGACCAGGTAGTCAAAGAGCACGGACTTGCCTTCCATGACCGGCATGCCGGCAACGGCTCCGATATCACCAAGGCCGAGAATCGCCGTACCATTGGTGACGATAGCCACCTGGTTGGGAATCGACGTATATTTGTAAGCGTGCTCGGGATAACGCTCGATATCCTTGCAGATGGCCGCAACACCCGGCGTGTAAATCTGGCGAACATCCGTAATCGTCTCAATTCGAACCTGGCTTTTCGTAGCAATTTTGCCGCCTTCGTGCACCTGGTGAACCAGGTCGATCTCGTCCTCGATAATGATCCCTTGCAGATTGGCGATGGCCTCAACCACCTCTTCAAACTGATGATCAGAATCAACATAGACTACGATCTCACGCGTGTTGTGCGTTCTGCCGACCCGCAACAGATGGATATCACCAACGCTGGCATTCTTCGAGGCAATCGCTGCCATCACGCTCGCCAGATGCCCGGGCTTATCACTGAGCATCAGCTTCAAGCACTTGGCGATCTTGCCCGCTCCCTGTTCGATTTCCATAACATCTCCATTCAACATCCGGAACCCGCAGCCGGATTGATTTACAAAATTACTGAGCATTATAGATACTCAGGCATCCTGTGCAACGTCAAATATTATTTCTGCTCTCAAGACAGACACAATTCTCCCACAAAAAACAAAAAGGGCGACCTGACAAGGCCGCCCTTAATAATTGATTTCCTTGTCAAACTGGTCAGTGTCCACCAATATTCAACAGGACCAGGGAGCCACAGACAGCAGCAACCGTAACAAAGACATAAAGTGCACGAGCAACAGAAAGCACGTAACTATTCAGTCCTGACATCTTCATTTCGCTATACCTCCTAAAAAATACAGAACCCACTAAAACAAACAACGGTAAACTTAGCGGCAATATGCCTCGCGGCAAGACCTATGTCAAGAGTTATTTATATGAATTAATATATTAATTCAAAGAAAGAGAGATAAACAGGCAAGTCAAATAAAAAAGAAGAGACAAGTCAGTGACTTGCCTCTTCTGAAAAAAAACCACGATCCTGTCAGTTCTCAGGGTTATTTCAAACCGAGGCGTTCCATGACCGAAACAGGAACCTTGTCGTAATGACTGAACTCCATGGTAAAGGACCCTCGGCCCTGTGTGGCGCTACGCAGTTCGGTCATATAGCCGAACATTTCCGAGAGTGGGATGTGGGCGCGGACGAGGTCGACAACCTCTCGAGACTCCATCCCTTCGACACGCCCACCCTTTTGCTGCAGGCCGCCATAAACCTTGCCGGAAAATTCTCCTGGGGAGATAATTTCCAGCGCCATCACCGGTTCGAGCAATACGGGTTTTGCGGCCCGGATCGCCAGGGTCAGACCCCGCTGCGCCGCGGCACGCACGCCAAGCACGGAAGTGACTCCTGGTGTCACCGGCACCCGGTCAACAACAACAGACATATCAACCATCGGATAGCCGAGCTGCACCCCGGAGCCGAGGGCCATCGTCAAGGTTTCTCGCAGCGCACTCAGAATCTCTTCGCTTAAACCCTCCGTATCAAGAGGGGACAGCAGAATCTCGTTTCCGGACCCACGCTCACGAGGAGCAACCCGTAAACTGACTTCACCCCTCTGCAGTTTACCTTCGATCTCGCGCTCGAAGGTTTCGGTGTGGCTAGCCTCAGCAGAAACACTCTCACGGTAAACAACCTGCGGTTGACCGGCATTGACCTCAACACCAAAATCATCGCGCAGGCGGCGGAGCACCACTTCCAGATGCAGTTCACCCATTCCGGTCAAAACCGTCTGCCCGGTGTCTTCATCTTCCCGCACACGGAAAGTCGGGTCTTCCCACTGCAGTTTCTCAAGGGAGAGCATTAGCTTGTCACGATCCTGAACTTGACGCGGCTCCACCGCCAGAGAGACTACCGGTTCAGGGACAGCGAGGCCAGCAAGCAAGAAGGGTTGTTCGGCACCGCAGAGGGTATCACCGGTCAAAGCGTCTTTGAGGCCCGCGACAGCGACGATATCCCCGGCACGAGCAACATCAATGCGTTCACGCTTATGGGCATGCATGCGGAAAAGTCGCGCTGCCCGCTCCCGAACGTTTTGGGTCGCATTCAACAAGGTCTCCCCCGCCTTCAATGTCCCGGAATAGATGCGCAGGTAGGTCAACTTGCGCCCTTCATCGGAGAGCACCTTAAAAGCCAACGCGCAAAGGGGCCCGGAAATTTCACATGGCAGGAGAATGCTTTCGTCTTCCTTCGGGCTGCGGACTGAAACCGGTGGGAGTTCAAGAGGAGAAGGTAAAAGAGCGGTGACTGCATCCAGAACCGGCTGAATACCCTTGTTGCGCAAAGCGGACCCGAGAAAGACGGGGAAGAGCTCTCCGGCAAGGACACCTTTGCGTAAAGCTGGAGCGATACGCTCTGCCGCAACCTCCTGTCCTTCGAGGAAATCTGCGAGCAGGTCGTCATCCCAGTCTGCAGCCGCTTCAACCACAGCGTCTCTAGCCACGGCAACCCTCTCACGGAGTTCCTCAGGAACAGGTGAGCAACCAACATCCACACCCAGGTCGTCTTCAGCAAAGGTCTGGACAACCTCATTGACGAGATCGACGACACTGTGAAACTCACCCTCTTCACCAAGAGGTAACTGCATCAGCACCGGGCGGGCCCCGAGACGTTCCTGAATCTGTTCAAGAACGGCCTGATAATCGGAGCCGACGCGATCCAGTTTGTTGATCAAACAGATGCGCGGTACGCCATAGCGGTTGGCCTGGTGCCAGACCGATTCACTCTGCGGCTGCACTCCCTCGACCGCACTGAAAATCACGACCGCACCGTCAAGGACGCGCAGGGAACGTTCTACTTCAATCGTAAAGTCGATATGCCCCGGCGTATCAATCAGGTTGATCCAGATATCCCGCCAGCGACAGCTGGTGCTGGACGCCGTGATCGTGATGCCACGGTCCTGCTCCTGGGCCATCCAGTCCATGGTCGCCATGCCATCATGAACCTCACCCAGCTTATGGATTTCTCCGCAATAATAGAGGATGCGCTCGGAGACAGTTGTCTTGCCGGCGTCGATGTGCGAGATAATGCCGATATTGCGGATCTTTTTGAGGTCTGGTTGGCTCATGTTGACGTTCGCAATCGGAAAGAGGAAGAGTTTAGTCCGCGTAGCCTTTGCGGATCAGGTAAAGGTTCTCCATGTCGAGATCATTAAGCTCGAAATATTCCCGTTCAAGCTCTTCCACGTAAAAACGGTCAAGGCCGCTGTTGTCGAGGAAGTCTTCACGTAGGCTGGCATCACGCTCAGAAACAATCTTGGGCAGGAGGTTATGCAGGTAAACCGCCTCCTTCTTGATGTTCACCACCACGTTATGGAACTGGCCAAGGGGGATGTCACCGGTATAGAGCCCCTTGTTGTAAAGCTCGTCGGCCACTTCGACCAACAAGGCCTCCTGTTCCACACGGGTATTGTACTTCGAGTAGAAGTTACGAATACGCTCTTTAACGTGACCGAGCAGGACCGTGTAAAGACGCTCCTGCTTCTCCAGCACAAGCAGCTGATCAACGAGGGCGGTAATTGTCAGGCGGCCGTCCTCAATCAGCGCCAGCCCTTTTTGCAGGCAGGCGATCTTCTTCCGACCGAATTGCCCCAAGTACTTGTTCTCAAAAACCTGTTTGAAAAAGAGGTCTTTCCAGAGCTTATCGTTGAGTTCGTCAAACGCCTTCTTGTTGCCGAGAAGACTGCGAATTTGCTCTTCGCCGAAACGGACGTTCTCCATAAAAGCGAGCTGATTGATCACCGAGGAGGTATTATCGTAACGATCAAAGTAGGTGATAATGTAGGAGAAATGCTCAAGCAGGGTCAGGTCGGCCCCTTCATGGATCTTTTCGTCACACTCCTTCCCGGTTTCCAGCAGGATATGCTCAAAGGTATGGTCGCGGTTTTCACTCGCCTGGCGCTTGGCGTGCAGCAGCAACGACATATCCTCGGAGTTGATGCTGGCGTCGATCTGGGCTTCGGTAAAGAAGATGCCTTCCAGGACCTGCCGGGTTTCAGCGAGGTAATCCTGTTCATCAAGATCAACCAGCTTGTCATGCTTGAGCATTTTGTCTAGGGTATAAAAGAGCGCCGCCGGAATCTTGTTACGCACTGAAAGCGTTTTCAGTCGAGTCAGACGGGCGTTCTCCATCTGGTTGATGCTCCCTTTCAGGTTACACTCAATCAAGATGTTTTTGTACTCGTCGACAATCCTCTGGTTATCCGGATGCTTATACATGACATCGATACGAATCCGCTCCTGCTGATAGCGGTCGATCTCGAGCTCGTTGGCAAGCTCCTGCAAATTCTCGTATTCGTGATCCGGAATCGTCTTGTATTCGTCGTAAAGAGCCTTGAAGGCATCATGATACTGTTTGTGCTTTTTATTGATCAGCTTGACCAGGTAAAGGGAGCTGCGATGACCAAGCATGGAGTAGATTTCATCGATCAGCTCGGTATCGTCGCCGAGACCGACATGGGCGGAACGCTTGAGGGTTTTACCAAGTAAACGGGCGATATTCTCCTGCTGCTCCTGCAATTTCCCAGAGACTGAGCCGGTCATAAAGAAGAAATAATTGACCGTGGCGTTGCCTTCAAAGAAAACCTGTTCAAAACTGCTTAGACCATCAGTCTTCGGCGTAAAGTCAAGATTGCTGCTATCACTGTCCTTGTAAAAGGCCCCGTAGAGGACCAGCCGATTACGCACATCAGTCTTCGCCAGGTCGGAGAGCGGCTGGTCGACACCGAACATATATTCGCAGAAAGAGCCACCATTGCCACGATGACTGATCTGTTCGCCCCCAAGGATAAATTCATTCCCCGGCGAGAAAAAACGCAGGTTTTCACTATCTGCCTCGAAGAAATATCGACTGTAGGCATCGCGTGAAGCCGCCATGGCAAAATACTCGATGGTCTCGTCAAGGTGTCCGTGGAGGCGTATTTCCTGATGTTCCGGCATGGGATCCTATCGTTCTATTAATTTTTGAGCAGAGGCAGGGTCAAGGTCTGCCCGTCATAGGCAAATTCGACACCATCGGGTAATCCTGTCGCATGCCGCGGATAATCAATATCATGAGTCAGGTGAGTCAGCAGGGTTCTTGGAACCCGTAATTTTTTGGCCACCTCGATCGCCTCGCTGATACTGAAGTGAGACTCATGCTCTCGGAATCTCAAGGCATCAATAACCAACACCTCCAGCCCTTGGAGAAGACGCCAGGAGGACTCGGGCAGGGCACTGCAATCGACGATGTAAGCCAAGTTGCCAACCCGGTAGCCCAAAGATTCACCCGGACCATGCAGCAGGGGAATCGGTACCACGGTTTGACCAAACAGGTCAAAAGGGCCGACAACCTCGTTCACCTGCAGACGCGGCCGATAACCAGGCGCATCCGACTCGCTGAAGATATAGTTGAACAGTCCCTTGAGCCGATCGAGGACACCACGGTCGGCATAAGCGGGAATCGCATTGCCGGTACGCAGGGTAAAGGTGCGCAGATCGTCAATGCCATGGACATGATCGGCGTGAGCGTGAGTAAAGAGAACACTATCGATCTGTTCGATCCCCTCACGCAGAGCCTGTTGACGAAAATCGGTCGCCGTATCGATCAGAACCTTGCGACCTGACCATTCGAGCAATACACTGCAACGGGTTCTGCTATTGCGCGGATCACTCGAAGAACAAACGGCACAGTGGCAACCGAGAACAGGAACACCGGTGCTGGTTCCCGAACCCAGAACTGTCAATTTGAGAGAGGGGCCGGTCATATCTTGAAAACCCCGACCTCCTCTTCAAGAGCAGCGGTCAGACGCGTCAGCGTTTCTACCACGTGATCCAGATCCGACGTACGACTGGCGTTGCTCTCGGCAACCTTGTGGACACTGCCTACTGCGTCAACGACATCACGACTGCGCTGGGTCAATGAACGAGTAGAATCATCGATAAGCGAGATCATGGAACGAATCTGCTCCATGCTCTCGTTAATCTGGCGGCTACCTTTCGCCTGTTCACTGGTGCTCTGCTTACCGTGGGCAGCAATGTCACGCATCGACTCTGCGCCTTCGGCAAGTTGACGGGCACCTGATGTCTGCTGATTGATCGCCGAAGCAATCTGCTCCAGCATGGAGGCCACCTGGTTCATGGAATCTGTAACCTGTCGACTGCCCCGGGACTGCTCCTCTGTCGCACGGACGATACCGTTAACCTGGTCCATCGCTTTCAGGGTACTGCTACGGATTTTCTCCAAAGCAACGCTGGAGTCCTTGGAGCGCTTCACTTCCTGGTGAACCTGCTCACTCCCCGCCTTCATGGCAACGACCGCCTCCTGGGTTCCTTCCTGGAGGTTGGTGATGATGGTACCGATCTCCCTAGTCGAGACGGCGGTACGTTCGGCTAATTCACGAATCTCATCAGCGACCACGGCAAATCCTTTACCATGCTCTCCTGCCTGGGCGGCAATTATCGCCGCATTCAGTGCCAGCAGGCTGGTCTGGTCAGCCACTTCATCGATAACGGTAAGGATCTTGCCGATCGCGCTTGACTGATCACCCAGATCCATAATCGCCTCGCTGGCGCGATCAACTGTCTGACGAATTGATTCAATACCGCGAATCGTCTCTTCAACCGTCTGCATACCACGTTGAGCGTCTTCTGCCGCCTTGCTGGCCAGCTTACTGGTTTCAACGGCGCTGCCTTCGATTTCCTTGATCGACGCGTCCATCTCCAGCATCGACGAAACCGTCACCTCGGTTGAAGAAGAAAGAATGCCGACATTCTCGGCCACTTCCTGGCTGGCAACCGACATCTCGTTGATAGAGCTGGAGACTTCATCAACGGTGCTAAACAGCTTCTCCATCTGCGAGGCAATTTCCTCGATCGTGGCACCCAGCTCCAAGGTCGCAGAAGAGCTCCCTTCCGCAGCCGTAACCAGGTTGCCCGTACTCTCGGCGATACCACTAGCAGCCTCGTCGATCCCCTCGATCGCCTTGGAGGTTTCCTCCAGGGCCTGTGATTGACGAACAGCGCCCTCCATGACTTCATGGGACGAGTTACGAACCTGCCCATTAGCCGCCGCCAGATCCTTGGTCACCTCACGCAGGCGCCCCACCACCTCACGCTGACGAGCCAGAAAAGCGTTGAAGCACTCAGAGAGTTCACCGACTTCATCGGAGGTACGGACGTCCAGCTCCCGACTCAAGTCGCCACCACCAGCCGAGATCTCCCGCAAATTGGCCACCACTTCGCGCAAAGGCCGGATGATACCGGTCGCGACGAGTAAGCCTATAACAACTGAGATGACCCCGACGATGAGGGTTATTAGCAACAGGGCCTGCTGAAGTTTATTGTTCGCTGCATCCAGCTTGGTGATATCCAAAGCCATCAGCACACCACGATTCTTGCTACCGATCGAGTTATAGAAAATCCGGTGTTTCTTCCCGCCGATCTCTGCTTCGTAACTGCTCGCCTGGAGAATAGCTTTCAATTCAAGGGCTGAGAGATCCGGAGAGGTCGCGGCAAAAACACCTGTTTCGTCAAAGAAAGCTATCTCCATGCGGCTGAGGGCTTTCAAACGGGTCGCCAGGGTTTTATCGAAGTAAGTGACTCCGACAAGGTGGCCGATAGGTTCACCATACATACTGATAGGAGCTGCGGCGGTGATCGCCATGCGGCCATCAAACATGCCGCTTTCGGCGTAATCTTCACCTTCCAGGCTCGCTTCAATAACCGGCTGTTCAACCCCCGAAGTGGCAGGGGTCTCCTCGTTGCCATTGGCAAAGCCGCGGTAAAGTCGTGCGCCCTCCTTGTCGAGGACCTGTACCTGGTCAAAAGGCAGGTCTTCCATGTTGTTAATAACGCTGACCAGCTGAGCGTTGTCGTGACTCAATGCTGCTGAGTAGACGGCGTTGACCATGAAAGGGTTACTGGCCAGCATCTGTATCAGTGTCAGGTTTTCGGTCGATGTTCTGGTCGTCGTCTGCTCAATAAAATTGGCGGAATCCTGTGCACGCACCTGCATCTGCACTTCGAGCTCGTCAGAAACCATACCGCCAATCATCAGAAGAGAAATCACAAGAGGAAGCACACTCACCGAAACCAGTGCTAAAAGTATTTTGGAACGCAACTTCATAAAATCAACATCCTTCCAGGAGAATCTCGTCTGGCGTTATCGGCCAATTATTCTGCGGGAACAAAACTTCTTTGCAACGCCCCTTTACCCTTTGGGCTTTTGACCAGAGCGATGAAACGAGCCAGGTCCCCTTGCGGTTCGCCGTTGGTCACCAGGGTAAGTGGCTTGGTCAGCGAGTATTTTCCTGTAGCAACATTTTCCGCCGTTCCTGCGACGCCATCCACTTTGACCGTCTTGACATGATCGGCGTCGAGCATACTCCGACTCACGGCAGTGATTCCAACCGGAAACATACTGACTTGCTGGTCAGAGGCCGCAACGATTGCCGAAACAATTTCCCTGCTGAGATAATCTTTTTCTTGCAGGATCATTTTTTTCACTGCATTGCGCATCCCTGAGCCCTTCGGGCTGGTGATCACGACAATAGGCTTATCTGCCCCACCGACCTGCTGCCAATTCGTTAACTCGCCAGAAAATATGCCCTGCAACTGTTCGTGGGTCAAATCTTCCAAGGGATTATCTTCGTGCACGACAATCGCCAGAACATCCCAACCGAGAAAATGCTCTACCAATCCCTGCTGCTTCTCTGCATCAGTCAAAAGCCGTCCGGCTCCGGCCATATCAACATCACCTTTAAGGAGAGCCTTGATTCCGGGACCAGTGTTGCCGCCCTCTATATTCACCTTTATCGTAGTACCATTGGTAAATATTCGACCGACCTCAGGCATGAAAAAGCGCTGTAAGGTGGTAGCACCAGCGTAACGTAGGACGCCTTCAGCCCAAGCGCCCCCAACCATAAAGACCAAGATTGCCGTTAAAATCACATACTGGCGCAGTAAACCCATAGAGCACACCATTACCTGGTAGCAGCGATTTAAAAAGCCCTCAAAATGGATTATTAAACTTAAAAATTAACACCTTACAATACCCCAGTGCGACACCTCAGGCAACTCTTTATGCACGCTTCCCAGAGGGCGATTTAATCTGTGGGTGTCTGCAGGTGAGGGGGTTGCCATAGATGGTAGCAGTAACGCACAGGCCAGCCCAAAAGCCCACTCTTCATCAGTTATTGCCGAAAAGCCCCGCTTGGGTTAATCTTAACGCGTCCTCAACATAGGAGAAGATTGAATGTCAGACACCATCAGCAGCCTGCTCCAGAAAGCGGAACGCGCCCTCGAACGTGATGAAACCCTGGTCGCGCTCCTGCAACTCGAAACAGCCCACGCCATTGAACCCTTACCTGGAGTGAAGTCCAAACTGGCT
>Ga0224499_10000421_pt1 | contig 10671 bp, 6 predicted proteins | sample SF_Jul11_sed_USG_3_FD_168125 | JGI IMG/M metagenome (GOLD analysis project Ga0224499, IMG submission 168125) | Sediment microbial communities from San Francisco Bay, California, United States - SF_Jul11_sed_USGS_24 | ecosystem: Environmental > Aquatic > Marine > Sediment | place: USA: California... | reverse complement strand
TCGAATAGGCTTAGACTGGAACGGTGTTCTCACGGTCCAAAGAACATGTAATGGAGAGGAGGCGGTGTGGCTGTTGCACATCTACACATCAAACATTGTGGTTAAAAAAAAGTTCCGCTTGACCGAATGAAAGGCTATGAGGGACCTCACACTCACAGCAAAAACTTCTTCTTCAGACTATGAGCTCATATCGGTCTGCTGAGGTCGGCGGCGGCGGTTATTGGTGATTCCGACCGACAATCCGCTCCGTACCATCGTATGAAGTATGCTGGTGGCCACCATGGAGAAATAAGATTTTTTGATTTTATTTTTTGCGGAAGCTGGTGGAAGTTCAAGAAGGTGAATGACAGACACGTACCTTTTTGTCCGCAGTACAGCAGTAAGAGTAAGCGTGGGGTGACCTGTGGTAGTGGTAAGAATATGTGTGATGGAGTCCAGTTTGGCATACTGTGCTGGGATATTATGTTCTGCACAGGTAGGTGAGTAGGCAGTACAGTAGAGCAATGGTTGTGGACACTACTCCAGATGGTAAAAGTATTGTTCTGGATCAATGACGATGATCAGCCGCCCGCCGGCAAGCAGGTTGCTGTGAGTTGCTGATGCAGATGTGTAGGTAGCAAGCCGCAAGAGTATGAGAGAGAGAGAGAGAGTAAGAAGATGTGTAGGTGAGGTAGTGCAGGTGTCTACATGTGCTGCATAAGAATATAAGCATAGGTAGGTATGAGCAATGGTGGCAGGTGGTAGGTAGGTTGGGAGAGGTGGTGGGTCTGCTGAAGCTGAAGCTGAAGAACAAACAAGGAGAAGGGCACAGCAAGTCAGTGTGGTGCTCATATGGGCTCATAGTGATGGTGGTGGTGAGAATAGGAGTGCAGAGGGCAAGAAAGTGTTGAAATATGTTCTGGTGCATGGTAGGCAATGGGTATGGGCAATGGTTGTCTTGGGAGTGGCTGTGTTGCGTTATTGAAGTTGGCAGAAAATGGCTAAGATAGATAGACGATGACGTCACGTGTCTCTAGATACTCGAACTTTGTGGGAAAAGAAGATTAAAGATGCGAAGCCATTTTTTGCAGCTCTCTACTACTTAGCTCTCCCTCTCACTCTCCCAAAAGATCTACAAATACACAATAAAATATTAACAGCAGCAGACAGCAGACAGCAGCAGTAGATTGACAGTATAATTATTTTGTCCTTACGTCTACAACAATACATCTCATAAGAATCCATGCCGCATATTTCGGGACACAGGATGAAAATCGAAGGAAAAGGAGTGCATAATTGTCACCGGCATGTTTGTGGAAGTAGCTGTCGACTCGATAGCTGCAGCAGTAGCTTCTACAGCACGTGCCAACAGAATTATCTAGCTACTGCACGTGCCAACAGAATTATCGTCGTGTGTGGCGGCTGCAATATAGCCTTTAGAGAGTAAAAATGGCACATTAATGTCGGCACGGATAGTACGGAAGGACACTGCATCAAAGCTATGCAACAATTATCGATTGTCGAGGTGCTACAGATCTTCCGGCAAGCAACTGCATGCAAGTGAGATGTAACTCTCTCTCTCTAGAGAGAGAGAGGAGCACCAATACAATCTAAGTAAGTATCACTTCACTCACATCATTCCTCCATTCCTCCAGCTGGTGCAGAGCGGTAATAGTTTCATGTAGGTTTCCCTCGATCTGTAACTCCGTATCGATGTCTGCTGGAAGGTGTTGGATCGTGCCACATCACTGACGACAGAAAGCTGCAATGTATGTTCAGGCTGACTGCTCAGTTGGGCCGCGAGCGTTGCCTACAGATTAGTTGAGCATCTTCCATGACAAATATATCTGCCCGACAGATGTGAGATGGGATGTGTGTGTGCTTGTGAGGAAGCATCTTAGAATGCTGATCATGTATAGCTCTAGAGTGCAGGTATGTAGTTAAAAAGACAGTCAAAGGAATAGATGACTTCAAAAGGATCGAATGACGACAAGTTGGAAATGTCACGGTGGACGAAAGCGACGGAGGGAGGTTTAAAGCCAAATTCCTCCGCTTTGGAATAAACTTTTTTGAGGTTGCCTAATGAGGCAAAGTAGAGAGGGTAGTCAACTTCAATGCCAACTGTTAAGCAGCGTAAGAAGCTGCTGAAATGCAAAGATGGTTTCCCTACTCCGGAACCAAGCTCAAGAAGTAAACTCCCAGGGCTCACAAGTGAGAGCCGCAACAGTTCATAACAGAGGCTTTGGATGGAGGCTGGAGTGACCTCGCCGTAACAGAGGGAATAAGTGCCCGACGTAATTTGACTTGACCTTCCAATGGCATCATATACGATCGATACACAAGTTGGGATTTGGATGACGTTCACAATCTGGAAAGAGTGAGTTGAGAGGATTGGCACGTATGTCAAATCGGATAAGTAAAGGGAAGACAGTAGCATTAGAATGACGCCTTCAAGATCAGTTGATCTACTCACTTTGCCGAAACATTTCCCCAATCTCCTGGCTTTCGGTTTCGTCGTACGAATCGGAGCTGGTGCTGCAGAAGACTGAGTCGGAGTGATAGACAAGCACTCAAACTCAGCTGCCAAGTCCAAGTAATAGAGTGCTCTCTCAACTTTCCTTCTGTAGTATCGGTTGCTTCGCTGCTGTTTGGTCAGTCCCATCGTGTTGTTACATGTGTGAACATAGAGCTTGAGTGGAAGTTGTGATGAAGCGCATGCCTCGGAAAAATAATGAGCCGAGATATTGCTCCACAGCAGGGCAGCAGCAGCAGCAAGCAGCTACAGAGGAACTTTGTACTACCCTACCTAAAGCAGGAGCAATGCTCACAATCAAACCTTCATGTGCGTTCGAAATGGCGTCGTGTCAGCTTCTTTGGGGGCCATAAAAACAAACGCATCCACAAAACAAACGCTACAAAACGAACGCTAGTGAAACGAAGTTAACAGGTATCGGGTAAGTCGTTTTTGGCGCCACATCAACTCTTAGCTCGTTTTACTAATTACGTAGGATTACCTAGCGAATTAACCATCTTCTCCCTACTCACCATGGCGGCCGATCTGCTTACTACCATGCTCTCCTGTGGATAACACCAACCTATTCCAATGGATTCAACGCCTCAGATCGATAGTATAGATAGTTATGAGTTGATTGGCCGCTTTGGATTCATTAATTCATTGTTGGTTGCTATTTCTCTACAATATATGCTCATACTTAGTGAGATTTGACCCGCCAGAAAGACTGGTTTATGTAGCTTGGGGCATATAATGTCTACAGTATGAGATATTTGACCACTACTACTGCGCAACATTGCCGACAGTGACCAATAGAAGAGTGATGCACCCTTGGGAAGGGTTTATTTTTGCTCTATTTTACCGATTCAATGGTGTGTGTCAAAACATACAAATTCAAAGTTGACTTGCAGGTGAATGATAGGATTGCTCTTGTCTTTTTCGTATTCGCCGCAATAAAATAATATTTAGCAACCTGCTCTAGCAAAACTATATAAGAAGGGATTGCGCATATTCAAATGCTGTGAATAACCTCCAATTCCACAAAATATCGAAAGGCGCAACGAATTTGGGTCGTCTGAAAGCATGTTCAAAAATCACCTTTTCGTATCTAATGCTATAAACATCGCAGAAATAAGCGAACAATTGCTCATTGTACTTGGGTCCGATAGTATAGAAGTCGGTTGCCACTTCTTAGACGAACAACATTGATAGAAGCGAAGATACAGCATCGTAGGTGACCTGATACGGCTGAATTTGGCCTGGATTAGAGCATCTCCTTCCATCACTATTCCGTGTGCTGCACTGTGAGTATGGCTAATATAAGCATCTAGCCACGCATGCACGTCTCTGACAATAGTATGAAAGTAAATTGACACTGCTACCGAGGTGTTCACTGATAGAAGTGATGATAAAACACTTGATGCCTACTAGCTATGGCCAAATTTGCGCTTGCCAGCTGAAACGCAATAATTGACCATTATGAGTCTTACGCTCCAAATACGGCAAACAGTTGCGTCCAGTGGCTCATTATACTTCACACTAATACCATTGAAGCCATTTGTCGCCGCCTGGGTGAATTGCATGTGTAGAAGTGACGATGCAACATCATAGGCGTCCAGATTCGGGCAGCTCAAGCCACTGTATGTAGTGCCCAAGGCACCGCTCCCACTAATACATTCCGTGTAGAACATGGCAACCATGGCAAAGAGGCGCAAGCAATGACCCATTATACTTCACATCGATAGTATTGAAGTCTATTGCCACTGCTCAGATGAGCTGCTTCGATTGTATTGGTGCAAAGACTCCGATGATGCCGATTGTAGAGTAAGTTGTTGTGCCCATTTTACTCCGTAGAAGCCACAGAGCGACTGATTGTACAGTTACCATCGATTAGAGGCAACACCAATCGACTAGGACATCCATTTTGGTTAATACCATTGAAGAATGCAATTGCCATGCTGTTGTTTGTTGTGTGATAAGTTCATGGCTCCCATGTGTGTGCCAGATGATGCCATCGGTGCTGAGTCCATGATTCTCAAGATGGCATGATGCAGTTTGGTTCTAATGACGCCACTCCGATAGAATTGCCACACCAAGCTGCCACTCCGGCGGTAATTGTTCATATGAAGTGAATATGATAAGATTGTCGGCTGTATGTGCAATATTCATTCGAATTATGTAATCAACCGCATCGCCTTTGTGCTGGATCGGCCCATCGCGACATGGTTGATATGTGTCACCGACGTGCTTGTGCCATTCATTATAGCGCCTACAACCGACAAGATGTTGCGCCTGGACTTGTATGATAATGCTCTGGGCCGATCAGGGAAGATGATTCATCGAATGATGTGACTGGTGCCAATATCTACTGCTTCCGGGTCAACATCCTCCGCAAGAAGAATGCACTGCCGTACTATTAAGAAGGGTAGAGGCTGATTCGCTGTCAAGTTTTTGCACGCTGGATGAATATATCATGCAGAAGGCATTGGTAAGTGCTTTGATGCGGGTAGTGGGTATTGCAACCATTGTCAATGATAAACCACCGTTCATTTCCTCAGTTTTATTGCAAGAAGTCAAAAAGAGAAGCCCTTGCGACAAATGACCCAAAGAGTCATCAAGACACGGTATCAGATGTTACGTAGGAATTCAACTTAACTTTCCGTTCGAGGGTTCTGCACTACATACTGCGAAAATAATGACCGAGCTATTGTACTACTTGCTTTGCTAAGAGATCAAAGAGATGATGACTTGCATCGTTCGTTCTCATCGTATGACTGCTTTGGCGGCGACAATAGAGGTCCAAAATCTCCTCTTATTTAAGCTCGGACACCAGCATATCGTCTGAGCAGCGACAATGGGCGTCTCTAGAGTGTTAGTATGAAGTATAATGAGAGAACAATCAGCAAGTTGGTCTGCAAACGGTGTGTGAATGGAATGGATCTATTAGCTCTGCACAAAACGAGATTCGTGAGAGTGATATTAGTCCCTTTGCAGTTTGAATTTCAGCAATTGAAAGGTCGCCTTGCAGCTGGAAGTAAGGACTGTGAAGGCAGACAGCACGGTTACGATAGTGTGTCTGCAATAGGGCTATGAATAAGAATCTGATACTCGACAAAATCAATTTCCAATCATGGATGGTATCACCGCATCTCGTAGGACTCTTTGAGGGTGCCTCTTAGTTGCTGATGAGGCTTGTAGTATGCAGATATCCAAATGCTGTCATTCTGAGATAGAGACCTGCTGAGAGGGGCAAGCATGTACTATGGTGGATCACATTTTGCTGTTCCTGGATGCATCTCGTGAGTAAGAGGCAATGAACAATGTTGGGTGGTGTGATAACTATGAGATGATACGGCCCAAATAGCCTAGCAGTGTATATGACGTACAAAGCATCGCTTGGATAGCATTGACTTCACCTATCGAGCAGTGGCAGATGAGTATGTATTGCGGATGGTAGTTGAAGACTTGATGGGACTAATCAGGACGTTCGAAGTATTATGGCGCCGATAGATGCCAATCAATGTTCTGTTGCAATAGGTATGTTGCATACCATGATGCAAAGAATGATAACGATGAATAGGTGTGACGTATGCCTAGAGATTCGATAGATGAAAATGACTTGTTCTTTGGAGTTTTAGATGCTATGTGTCAGCGAGATGAGTACCTTCAACAAACTGTGCGTGAGGATCTTGCAATGAAGGGATGTGTCAGCTTGACAGCTAAGTATTGCGAAGTGGACGCAGGTTGATAGTTTGGCTCACTCAACGAGACATTTCCAGAGAGTTTCCTAGAAGGGATGATTGTACAACTATGCAACAAACGGTTAGCTGATACCATCTTGATACCAGTCGAGGCAGTAGATGTTCTAGACACGCTTATTGATCTCCAAGGAATGTGACGATTCAAGGGGATGCAGGTGAGATGTGAACTAATTTGCTTGTGGTAGAAAGAGTGAGAGAGGTATGTAGTCGGTGACTCGGGTCAGATGCTCTTTTGGATTACTGAACTGTTCTGAAATTATTGCCTTGCGTGATAGCTGTGCAAATCATGAGCATCGTGGCACATGAGGCGCATTGGATGCTAGAAGGAATAAATATATACACAGGAGAAGTACTTGAGCATGTGCCAGCAGGGAATAGCCATTTTGAAACGTTGTTTGGTTGGTATGAGCGATGTCACTCTTCGTGGATGGAATGAACTCTTCGAGGAAAGTGGTTGAGGCTGGGATAGAACCATAGCAAATGACTCGGAATGAGGAGAAAATGCGAGAGCGTCTCGTGTTTATATGATATGTTCTACACAATTCGTGGATGTAAGCAAAGATGCGACAACTGTAGCTCCGACGTGAGGAGTAGCTTAGGCCAGGTGTGGTTTGACGATCTAATGATATCAGCAGCTTGAATACATATCCATGACAGTAAGGCGAATTGTAATACTTTGTGGTTGAGTTTGAAGACAATGAGTGACAGGCATACCTGTGAAACTGTTACGTGCAGTGTTCAGGGGAGCGCCGTACAATACTGAAGATCACTGGCTGAACTTTGTGCGTTGTGATAGGTCAGAATTGTCGACAAGGATGGAGACATGATGTCTATGTATGCTTGTCAGACAAGGCGCTGATAATTATCAAGCCATGAACACTGTGACCTACATGCTTGGATACCAGATGATGCGAGCAGTATGGAATAATGGCCTGACATGTCTTTGAATGAGTGAACCAATAGCGTATATGACGGATACTGTCAAGAGATCGAATGGAGGGCTTAGAAGAAGTACATCACGATGAGGTACGATCGATGGAGCCTCTATATCTGCGGTCGAGTGAATGTTATTGAATATGTATTGCTTTCGGTCGAAATGAATGGGTCGAGGTGTTCTATCGAGGCTGGCTGACGATCTGAGAGATAATAACACTGGTGAGTTGGCTGCGACGAAAGCTGGTAAGTTGTACGGCATGCTAGCGTGAGCCATGATTAATGATGAAGTTGCATGTTAGTTGGCTGGTCTCGTACACATATGGAAAGAGATCACAGCTTCGAGTAGGATAGGTAAGAACATGAGGGGTTCAAGTGCAAACTGGAACCATGTTAATGTGATGTGCCACGAAGTGCAATTCGCCTATGCCGAAATGAAGGGTCTTATTGTGTTCCAGGAGAAACCAAGAGTGCATATATCTTGCATCTGTAGCAATGTGGAAGTGCTAGAACGTATGTTGATCCAGAATTGGTGTCGAGAATGAACGAATGAATGAATAGAGGAGATTACAACATTGATCTCATTAAGAAGTTATAAAATGCTAGTAATCTAAATCTCCTCTATCATAATACACAGTACTCTCTGTTATCATTGCCTTCTGTTGCCATGGTCATCCCTCTTTTCTTACTTCACCTCCTTCACCTTCACCTTCACCTTCACTTGCCCACTTTATTATTGCACTGCACTTAATCATCCTGCCCTTTGCATCAAATGTCTACAGATTGGGCATTTGAATTGGCGCTTCATCCTCAAGTGGTCAAGGCACCCGCGATGAATTGTATGGCCACATTGCAACTCGACAAGAAACTCTTCGAACAAAAATCTCTCAGTACACACAGGGCAAATATCTTGGCCAGTTGTGTATGTAGTAATCTGAAGATGATCAACGTCCGGTGGGTTGTCGACAAGGTCCAAGAATGATGGCTCGACTCGAAGGTTCCCATGTGCGGCTGGATCGCCACCCAGTGAAGTGTTCGGCAGCCATCCCGTACTTGGTGGAATGTGGGGATTATAATTTAGTCCCCCTGGGAGGTGGAGAGCCGAATAAAGATTGACCAAATGTTCTTTGCCTGTTGCAAGATTAAACCCTACACCTCGGAATGATATGATCCATCGACGGGAATCCAAAACTGGGCGCCTGCGAATAATGAACTTGTTGTTTAGTGGTCCGTCTTTAGCGTATTTGAATACGTAGTCCTCAAACCCTATCAAGTGGTATATCCCGTTAATTGATTCAATGGGAGAGCCAGAGACCGTAACAGATTTGGCAAATCCCAAGGAGTCGGCATCGGCAACGCCTACAAGAGCTCCATTGTCGTCAGCAGCCAAATCGTTGTCCATAGCTGCTATAATTTTTCGATGGCGGTGGATGCAGTGTCGTTGGAAAATGTCGCAATGCAGCTGCAGCGGGAGCAGGCAGAAGCAGGCAGCTACAGAGGAACTTTATGCTACCCTACCTAAAGCAGGAGCAATGCTCACAATCAATATCAAACCTACATGTGCGTTCGAAATCGAAATGGCGTCGTGTCAGCTGCTCTTTGGGGGCCATAAAAACAAACGCATCCACCAAAACAAAAAAGTGGTCTTGGGTTCATTTTCATTCTCTGCGAGGTCTGTCGTGGTCCGTCTGATCCGTAAGTAAAGTACCTCTGGAGGTAGGTACTCCTCTCTCTGTCTACATACCTCTAGAGAGAGCTAGTAGGTACCTGTACCTACCTCCAACGCACTGAATGCTAGCTGCGCGCACTGCGGCCAACAAAAATCATCACCACCACCATGATGAGCCCATCTACTACGCCTCTTACCACAGCCCTTATAACGCAAACATAAAGATGATACCTTGGTGAATAATACAATCACCCATGCTCTATCGGCTGGTATGCTCGGATTGAGCAATAATTTTGACCATAGCGACATATATCCATATTCGTCGGCAGAGGCTGTTTTTCACCATATCGGCCATCTATCTATCACCGTGATGGTAGCTGCTCACATTTGTTGATAAATACAGCGATTTTAGATTTACTACGAAAATAAATAACACACAAAGTCGTCTTACCCGGAGCCTCGGCTTCGAGTTTTTCGTACTGTGCCGCCTAGGGATTGAATATCGATTGCTCTGTTGGCCTCAATCAAAGTGCCATTGGAATGTTTTGTGAGAATATCACAAACGATTGGGTCGGGCTGGGAGTCACTCCTCTCTGGAATTCTTCTTGTATATACAAAACATGTTTTGAGCTCTCCTGATCCTATCATTTTCATTGGAAGTTTTGCCATTAAACGGAGACCAATGAAGCCAAGGTCCTGCAAGACAGCAGGCTTTTTATAACTCATGAATACCTTGCACTTTGATGAATCATTAAAGACTCTTCCAATATGCATCAATAAGGCTGGCTCAAAAAGACAGTCAAAGGAATAGATGACTTCAAAAGGATCGAATGACGACAAGTTGGAAATGTCACGGTGGACGAAAGCGACGGAGGGAGGTTTAAAGCCAAATTCCTCCGCTTTGGAATAAACTTTTTTGAGGTTGCCTAATGAGGCAAAGTAGAGAGGGTAGTCAACTTCAATGCCAACTGTTAAGCAGCGTAAGAAGCTGCTGAAATGCAAAGATGGTTTCCCTACTCCGGAACCAAGCTCAAGAAGTAAACTCCCAGGGCTCACAAGTGAGAGCCGCAACAGTTCATAACAGAGGCTTTGGATGGAGGCTGGAGTGACCTCGCCGTAACAGAGGGAATAAGTGCCCGACGTAATTTGACTTGACCTTCCAATGGCATCATATACGATCGATACACAAGTTGGGATTTGGATGACGTTCACAATCTGGAAAGAGTGAGTTGAGAGGATTGGCACGTATGTCAAATCGGATAAGTAAAGGGAAGACAGTAGCATTAGAATGACGCCTTCAAGATCAGTTGATCTACTCACTTTGCCGAAACATTTCCCCAATCTCCTGGCTTTCGGTTTCGTCGTACGAATCGGAGCTGGTGCTGCAGAAGACTGAGTCGGAGTGATAGACAAGCACTCAAACTCAGCTGCCAAGTCCAAGTAATAGAGTGCTCTCTCAACTTTCCTTCTGTAGTATCGGTTGCTTCGCTGCTGTTTGGTCAGTCCCATCGTGTTGTTACATGTGTGAACATAGAGCTTGAGTGGAAGTTGTGATGAAGCGCATGCCTCGGAAAAATAATGAGCCGAGATATTGCTCCACAGCAGGGCAGCAGCAGCAGCAAGCAGCTACAGAGGAACTTTGTACTACCCTACCTAAAGCAGGAGCAATGCTCACAATCAAACCTTCATGTGCGTTCGAAATGGCGTCGTGTCAGCTTCTTTGGGGGCCATAAAAACAAACGCATCCACAAAACAAACGCTACAAAACGAACGCTAGTGAAACGAAGTTAACAGGTATCGGGTAAGTCGTTTTTGGC
>Ga0224499_10000419_pt1 | contig 10725 bp, 8 predicted proteins | sample SF_Jul11_sed_USG_3_FD_168125 | JGI IMG/M metagenome (GOLD analysis project Ga0224499, IMG submission 168125) | Sediment microbial communities from San Francisco Bay, California, United States - SF_Jul11_sed_USGS_24 | ecosystem: Environmental > Aquatic > Marine > Sediment | place: USA: California... | reverse complement strand
TTTTACAATGTTTATATAGACCTAAATCTAAAATAGATTTAGGTAAGAAAAATAGAGATTCTACTACTGATACAAAATATTTAGCTTCTAATGCTTTAACTTCGGCTGGTAATATCCCTATTCAACATGAAGAACTAACTCATACTGATTATTTTGATAGGCCGCAATTCAGTCAGTTAAGTTGCGAATTTTGTTTAGAAAAGGGTTTTTTGAACAATGCTGATTTATTACATCATGTTATAAAGAAACATTCTCCAAATTTTTATAAATGTGATATATGTGGATTTTTTTTCAAACTAAAGTCTGATTTTGACAGTCATAAAAAATTTGCACATATAAAAATAAAGTGTACCTTGGAAGATCATGGGATGCAAAATAGATTTAGACATTATAGATTCTGGCCTGAAACAAATGAAATACTTGATGTGAAAAATTTCTTCATCAATATTAATGAAAATTTGAGAAAAACATTATTAGAAAATATGATGAATGGTTGCAGTTTGAAAATTTATATGTGTGCCTACGTTTCATTTCATAAACCTTTAATAAATAATGAAGCAATTGATATAATGACTGAAGCAATACCGGTGTTTAGATCGTCAATATTTCTTATATTTAATGAAAATGAAATAAGTGATACACTAAGTGAAATTCAGAATATATTTGACTCTAAAATTGAGATGTTTCAAACTCTTGCTAGTGGTTGGCATTTTAATAAAATAATGATGATTGATTTACATTTAACATTATATGAACCGTTATCTGGCAGTACATATGTAGCAGTTCCTGATTGGATACGAACGAAACATTGTGTTATCAATGTTCACAATAGTGATAATCGTTGTTTTATTTGGTCAATTTGTGCAAGTCAGTTAGAATTATTACCATTTGAATCAAAGAATCACTATAGAATCAAAACATTAAAGAAGGTACTCAATTCTTTAAATTTAAATCTAGATTTCTTAACTTTTCCAGTTTCAATCAACCAAATACATTTTTTTGAGAAATATAATACTTCGTTTAACATTAATGTTTTTGGAGAAAATACGAAACAAAAATCTATATTTCCAATTTACTTGAGTAAAAATAACGGTGACAAAATTATTGATTTACTTTTAATAGAAACAGATGAACAGAAACATTATACTTGGATAAAAAATATGAAACCGCTTTTGCGTAATAAAAATAAAGGTTATATCAGCGATTTTTGTAGAAATTGTCTAATAACATTTCGAACAAGAAAATCCTATATGAATCATATCCCGGATTGTATAGTACAGGGTAAACAAAATATAATTATACCTAAATCAGGTGTTATAGAATTTAAAAATCATCATCATAAATTAGTACATCCATTTTGCATATATTGCGATTTTGAATGTACTTTAGTAGAACATGAACAAGTGGAGAGATGTATGGATTGTACTGGTACAGATATCATACATACACATGTACCCAATAGTTTTTGTTTTGTAACGGTAGAAACATATAGTGATAGGTTAAAATCGGAGTATTATTTAGGCGAAGATTGTATAGACGTGTTTATTAATAAGTTAAAACTTGAATGCAAACGATTAGCCATATTGAAATCAAGATTTACTGTATCATTAGAACCAGATGATTTTTTAACATTAGAAAAGAAAATTTGTCACATATGTGAAAAAATAATTATTCCTTCAGAAAAGGCAGTACGTGATCATTGCCATGTCACTGGAGATGCTAATGGTTTTGCACATAACAAATGCAATTTAAAATATCACTATGAAGCTGCAGTACCTTTGATAATGCATAATGGTGGAAAATATGATCTTCATCTATTTATAAAAAAACTCGCAAAATATTCTAAACGTTTAAAAATAATTCCAAATTCAATGGAACAATATCAAACTTTAACATGTTTTTGGAAATGTGCAGAATGTATAGTAGGCGATTCTAAACCTTGTAGTCATTATCTACCTTTTCGATTAATTGACAGTTACAAATTTTTGAATGCTAGTTTAGCAGATTTAGTGCAAAATGCGAAAAATGATAAATCAGATTTTCCATTATTGACAAAATGGTTAGAAACTGAATTTAATTCATTTAATCTTGCAAAACGTAAAGAATTATTAACACAAAAAGGTTACTATCCATATGAATTTGTTACTAATTTGGATATTTTTAAAACGCAAATGGAATTACCACCGATTTCAAAGTTTTATAGTAGATTAAAAGGAGAGAGTATAGATGAAAACGAATATCAACATGCATGCAATGTTTATGAGGAATTTAATTGCAATAGTTTCTTAGAATATCATAAACTTTATCTATTTTCCGATACCTTTTTACTCGCTGATGTGTTTCAAGCTTTTAGAAAATTATCTTATCAAGAAAGCAATCTTGAAGTTTTATATTATGTATCTGCACCTAGTTTTGCATTTGATGTTATGTTGAAACAAACTAAAATCCAGCTTGATTTGATTACTGATTACGAACAATATGCATTCATAGAAAACTCTGTTCGCGGCGGTTTAGCTCAAATTTCAAAACGATATAGTGAAAGCAATAATCCTTTACTTAACGATTTTGATCCTAAACGACCTATAAATTGGATCTATTATATTGATTGTAATAACTTGTATGGTAAATGTATGATGGATTATCTTCCATATGGTAACTTTTCATGGTTAACAGATAATGAAATTGATGAAATTTATAAACTTCTACAAACTAATGATTTTTTAGATTACTTGTTAAGAAATCCAACACAAGGTTATTTTATTGAAGCTGATATAGAATACCCTTCTACCTTACATGAACATCATAATTCATATCCTTTATGTCCCGAACAATTTAAACCTAGCTTAGACATGTTATCTCCGCTTCAACAAGAAATGAAAGGTCATTTTTCTTTAGGGAATTCTTCTTATACAAAACTGATACCACATTTTTTCAAAAGACATAAATATAAAGTTTATTCTGAAACATTAGCTCATTATGTAAGACTAGGATTACGTGTAACTAAAATTTATAGAATTTTACACTTTAACCAATCAAGATGGTTAAAAGATTTTATTTTTGGTTTGATTGAACAGAGAAAAAATTCAAAGAGTCTAATTAAATCAGAATATTTAAAAATGATAATAAACTCAATTTATGGTAAATTTTTAGAAAACGTGAGAGAGAGATCTAATATTAAATTAGCTACAACTGAAAAATATGCAAAACGATTAATCAATCAATCATCATACGTTAGACATCAAATATTTGATGAAAACTTAATAGGCATTCAAATGATTCATACAAGTATAGTTTTAAACAAAGCTATATATGTTGGAAGTTGCATTTTGGACAGAGCTAAAACACATATGTATAATTTCTATTATGATGTTTTGAAACCAAATTTTCCAAACATGGATTTAATTATGACCGATACTGACTCTTTTTTATTAGACATTCAAACAGATGATCTATATAAGACTTTGTCTAAAATACCTAGTTTTTTTGATTTTTCAAACATGAATAAGAATCATATTTTATTTCAAAATAAAGAATATGATGATATACACGAATATCTTGATATAAATGCTAAAACGCCAGGTAAATATAAAGATGAATCACGCGGTTTGTTAATAAAAAAGGTTACTGCTTTGAAGGCAAAATTATATGCAATTCTACTTAGTCAAAATCAACGTAGCAATATAACAAAAGCAAAATATAGATTACTCAACAAAAAAGGAAAAAAAGAAGCTAACAGAACTGAATATAAACGCGGTAAAGGTATTCCAAAAGCCATTGTTGAAAAGCATCTCACATATGATGCATTTGAAAATGCGCTCTTCAATTATGAAGATGTTAGAATAAAAGCATATCGTATATCAAGTAAACATCACACTCTTAATACAATAGTTCAATCAAGAACAGGAATCAGTTGTTATGACGATAAACGATATATTGAGTCAGATAATATTCATACAAAAGCTTATGGTCATTTTTCTTTAACTAGTAAAAATGGATAAAACAGCTGACGCTATTGATAAAATATTAAATCCTTTGTATTATAATATAAAATCGTCTGTTTCTTTTGGAAATCAAAATACATTATATAATGCTGCACGTAAACATGGTATCACAAGAACCGATGTTAAAAATTGGCTTTCAAGTCAACCAGTTCATACATTACACAAACAAGCAAGAAAAAAATTTCCACGAAGAAAAGTTCATGCTACTGGTGAAAATAAAATATGGCAATGTGATTTAGCTGATTTTGCAATGTTAAAAAGTAGTAATAATAATTATAAATATATTTTATGTTGTATAGACGTATTTTCACGAAAGGCATACGTTGAACCTTTGAAAAATAAAAATGGAACAACAGTTAAAAATGCTTTTGTAAAGATTTTTGATACACGCGCACAACCGCTTTCTATATCTACTGATTTAGGAACAGAATTTTTCAATTCTATTGTATCTAAATTATTTAAATCTAAAAATATAGATCACTTTACTACACATAGTGAAATAAAAATGGCATTGTGTGAACGATTTATACGAACATTACGTTTAAAAATATATAAGTATTTAACAGCAAATTTAACACATCGATATATTAACGTGTTACAACAAATTGTTGAAAATTATAATAATACTAAACATTCTTCAATTGGTATGTCTCCAAATCAGGTAAAAAAATCAAGTATAGAATTAGTTTGGCATAGATCATGGAATAAAAGAAGGTCAGCACTACCAGATATAAAACCAAAATTAAAAGTTGGTGAATTAGTTCGAATTTCCAAATATAAAAAACCATTTATGAAAGGTGCTTTACCAAATTTTTCAGACGAAATTTTTACTGTTCATGCAATACAATCAATAAGCCCGCCTACTTATATTTTACGTGATAGTAAAAATAATATATTAGAGGGCGTTTTTTATCAATACGAATTACAAGCTGTAAAAGAACCTGACTTATATAGAATAGAAAAAATTATAAAAAAACGAAAGACAAGTGTATTAGTAAGATGGCAAGGTTATTCTTCAGAATACGATACGTGGATACCAAAACGAATGTTACGCAAACAATACGGGTATATAAAAGCAAGGTAAATTAGATGCTTAATATCCATTCTTCAAAATGTCATTACAAATAGAAGACGGTTTGCAAATTTGGTTACCATCAACTAGTAGTAAAGATATTTTTCCGGATAATACAGCTGCGAAATTTAAAATACAATTAAATCAAGATTTAAACTTACAACAAGGCGCATATGAATGTGCTCTCTTGGAGTTATTCTATAATCATGATTGGAAAAATATACGAGATAAAAGAAATCACTTATTTATACGCAAAGCAAATAAAGTTTTTAAAGTATCGATAGAGAGTGGATATTATGCTAACGGTGATCAAATTTGCGATACAATAAATTTTCAATTAAGACAGTTAGGCGTTGCAATCAAACTATCATATTATAAACCAAGTAACCGTATAAGTATAGCAATAAGTACAGAAGACTATTTAGCTTTAATGGTTGATAGGAAAAGCTTATTAGGACCAATGTTAGGTTTAACACCATTTGTAGAATATACTGCATTCGGTCAATTCGACGTATTCGAACACAGAGATTATTACAAAAAAAAATCTGATGCACGTGAATTAAATGATCATAGTTTTCAAACAAAACGTTCTCATAATTATGATATACTAAACAATCCTTTATTTAAGATAGAACCAGTTCTAAAAGAATTTGCTCGTGAAAAACCTGCTGTTTTTAGCTATGAGGATTATCTTAAAAAATATCAAAAATATCCTGCAAAAGGTTTAGAAGTTTCGCTAAATAAGACAATAGATCATATGTTTAAAGTATATGAAAACGGTATTAAAGATAAAACTATTGAAAAAATAGGACCTGATGATGTAATATCCTTGTTTGATGTTTTATCCCATATTGTTAAGGAAGTTAATGAAAATAAATTACCAAATCTTCCATCCCATATAACTAATGATATGTTGAAAACTGCTAACAATATACGAAAGCAATTAAAATGGGTGAAACCGGAGGGTAATGTAGATATGGATACAATCAAAGTAATTTATGTTTATACCAATATAACAGAACATAGGTTTCTAGGACGAAAACAACATCAATTATTAAGAATTATTCGAGTTAATGGCGAACATTTAGAAATGGGACATAGCGAATTTCATCAACCTCAATGGGTGACAATTAATAAAGATACAATTTCACAAATACACATCTATCTGTACGATTCATTCGGTTCACCAATTGATTTTAGTCCGAATTCTGAAAGTATAGCCGTTATCGAAATAAGAAAAAAGAAAAAACTATAAATAGCTGTGTATGAAAGTATTTCTTATCATTCACAATGGATGAGCGTACATGTTACGATTACTATTTAAGTCAAGCTAAAACGGGCGGCGGAAATGATTTTTACGATCCAACTCAAGGTGGCGGGTTATTTAGCATTTTTAGTAAAATAATACCTTTCATTTCTAAAGCGATCAAACCTGCTGCAAAATTAATTAAACCTGCATTACCAGTTATTAAATCTACAATAAAACAAAAAATATTACCTAACTTGATGCAAAAAGGTGTGGAAGCAGCCTCCGATGTTCTATTGAAAAATAAAGGTATAAAAGAAACGGTTAAAAGCAAAAGTACTCAGTTTCTAAACCAAGCTATTCAAGACACGTTCGCTGTTCCTAATACTCCAAAAAAACGTAAGAGAGCAGTAAACAGTAAACAAGCAAAAAGAAATAGAAAAAAACAGCGCTATGTCATCTAGTAAAAATTCACACGCTCCATCGTGTTTAATATCAGGATTTGACATTTTCAAACAAACGCCTATACAAACCAGCACAGAAAAAACATTTTATCAGATTTATCAACCATTAGGAGCTCTTAATGAGGAAAGTGTCTTAGAATTTGATATTCCGCCAAGTGAAAATTATTTAGATTTAAAACATAGTTTTATACATTTAGACGTAAAAGTAACAAAAGATACTGGAGGTGATATAGCAGATGCTGATGATGTTTCAGTTGTAAATAATTTTTTACATTCACTTTTTCAACGAGTTGATTTAGAAGTAAATGGTGTAGTTGTGTCAGATTCTACAAATTTATATCCATATCGAGCTTATGTAAACACATTATTAAATTATTCTGAACAATCAAAAAATAGTTTTCTTTCACAAGTTGCATGGGAAAAAGATGATGCTGGTGAATTTGATCCAGATCTAACTAAAGCTTTCAGTGGTTCTTTAACAAGTAGAAAAACATATATTGAAGATAGTAAAACTTGCGAATTACGTGGACGTTTACATTTAGATTTATTTGAACAACCACTACATCTTTTACCACATGTACGTTTACATTTTAAATTCATTAGAAGTTCGCCAGAATTTTCTCTATTAGTTAAACCAGTTGCTGCAGGTACTGCAGCAAGTAAATATAAAATTAAATTTACAAAAGCCGAATTGCATATACGTAAAATTAAGTCTACAGAAGTACTATCTTTGACTCATGAAAAAATATTGTTGAAAGAGAATCATCTTGCAAACTATTCAATACGTCGGATATATTGTCGTCATTTTAATATTTCAAATGGTGATTCAAATTTTGTTCGTCAAGATATGTTTCAAAGCAAAAGACCTGATGTTTTGTTTCTAATGCTAGTTGATACTGACGCATTTAATGGTTCATTTCAAAAGAATCCATTCAATTTTCATCATAGTAATGTTTCATATTTAAATGTACAAATCAATGGTCAACAAGGTGTTTTACAACCATTAACACCAGATTATACCAATGGAAAGTATTTAGAATGTTACGATACATTATTTAGCGGAACAAATTCATTATTTAAAGAATGGTCAAGAATTGATATAAGTAGACAAGAATATTCAAAAGGTTACTGTATATATGCTTTTGACTTATCTGCCGATCAGAGTGCATATGATTATGTAAAAAGTGATCATCAAACAGGCGAATGTAAAGTTGAAATAAAGTTTAAAAGCGCACTAACCAGCGCAAAAACTTTAGTCTGCATTGGTATGAGTTTAGGTTCAATTGAAATTGATAGTAGACGCAATGTTATAACAAACTATTAAAAATGAATGATTTAGAAATAAGAGATGTTTTAAAAAATTTATCAATTTTTTACGGTGTTTTTAGTTCCGATAATTTACCACTTATTCCAAATGGAAAAGCTATTGTTGTAAATACTAAATGTTTATGTAACAAACGGGGAGGACATTGGTTAGGTATATTTAAAAATAACAATGGTATTACCACATTTTTTGACAGTTATGGATTACCGCCAAAATTTTATAATTTAGAAAAGTACTTAGGTAACTGTATATATGATACAAGATGCATTCAGTCTTTTACCTCACTTGTTTGCGGTGCATATGTTGTCACATTTATTCTAGCTCAATCTGTCGGTATATCAATAGAAGATTATAAAAATAGTTTTACTGTTGATAGATTGTATAATGATATATTTATAAGAAATTTTATGTTAAAGCATTTTAATATTGATGTTCCTTTATTTAACGGTAAAAAATGGTGGTGAAATTATTTCATGTACCGTTTAATATGATTTTATCAGGACCATCATCTTCAGGAAAATCATATTGGTTATATAAATTGTTTCTCAATATAGATAATATTTTAACTAAAGTACCAAATCGAATAGTATTCTGTTATCAATATTGGCAAACTGACTTATATCCTGCATTAGAACATATTGTAAAACAAAGGATATCTTTTATTAAAGGTTTACCTGAAAATATAGAAACAGAGTTACAAAATAGTAATAATACGTTGTTAATAATAGATGATTTACAAAATGAATTAAAAAATAGAGAAGATATATTAAATGTGTTCACACGAGGCGGTCATCATAACTGTATAAGTACAATTCTTATTACACAAAATCTTTTTTCGGATGGTAGGATTTTTCGTGAATTAAGATGGAATGCGCATTATGTTGTTATTATGCGTAGTCCACGCGATATAACTCAAGTTGACTGTTTTGCTCGACAAATTGTTGGCAAAGGATCAAAACGTATTGTTGATATATATAAAAAAATAACACACGGTAAACGTTATAGTTATATGGTTTTCAATTTACATCCGAAAAATATTCATTTACCTAAGGTTTTAACAGACATATTTAGTAATAAAATCCGCGGTTGGTATTTGAAATAAATAACCCTGCACATTTGTGTTTTCATTTCAGTATGCAGGTGGCTTCGTCCACACCGGTTCTTCTACGAAGAATAGGAAATGTTCGAAAACCTACCATTAGAAAAAAGATTATTGATTATGCACCGCAAAATCTGATCAATGATGTTTGTAAATGTTCAAAAAATTTGCTTGTTGGGAAAATTAGAGCAAGTAAACAAGAGTTAAAACAATTACGTAAAGATAGAGGACATATCATACGTTTAGCGAAAGCAAAAACAGCTTCAACTAAGAAAAAAGCTTTCAAAGAAGCAGCACAATCAGCAGGTCTTCTTCCACTTCTAGCCAGCCTTCTAATACCAGCAGCTCTTGGAGGTATTATCGACGCAGTAAAAACTCCAAGCCGATAATGGAAGAAGAAGTTCTAATACTGCCAAAATCGGAAATCAGTTATCAAAACAGTAGCGGTTATCGTCAACAACTACTTAATCCTGCAATCGCAAAAGCTGCAAACGTTGAAAAACAATTGGATACGGTGATAGAAGACAAACATTTGGACGATCATAAAAAATATAAAATTTACCAACATTTACTGGAAGAATTATTAAAACTTCGAGAAGAAAATGTAAACCGTCCGAGAGCGAATACAACTCCACGACCGAGATCGAATTCAACTCCACCACCGTCAACAGTCAAAAACAACGAGGAAGAAGCTTATAAACTAGAAAATCTTCAATCAAAATTAGAAAATATACTATCAAATAAATTAGAAAGAGAGAAATCTGTTAAAATTTTACAACAACTTTCAGAAAAAAATATATTACCTTGGAATAAAAATACGGGTGTGTTAAATATTGATGGTAAAGAAATATCTAATTCTAATATAGTTGATGTTATACAATATTTTACTTCAAACATGCCGATAAAATCGAAACCTATAGGTGCAAAAGAATTAGGTAATATATTTAGAAATATGAATTTACCAAGTAATTTGGTACATTATAAGAAAAAAGCAGCAGTAATGAAAAAGAAAGATTCTATTTCTCCAACTAAAAAAGTAAATACAAGTTTTAAAAAGAGATATCCATATACTAGAAGTAAAAAAAAGAAAGATAAAAAAATGGAAGAATTATTAGCAATGTTTGAAAATTAAAATAATGTATCTAATGTATGTATATATTATTGTAAAACTATCAGATTTGTATTCTAAACTCTTATTTTATCTTCTTTGTATATTATATTATGCATTATAATGTTTGTAAGAATATATATTTTTATGTTATGTATCAAAATAAAGACATTATGGATTAATACACGTTTTATGTTTTATTTTGTGATGCGTTCCAACTATCATTTTTTAAACAATAATGATTTTAGTCTGACTTTTTTTTTTAAATGAGAAGCTATATATCTAGACTATCATTTAAAAATATTAAAAGTCGAAGATATAGTATGTACGACTTGGACAGCTTTTTTTTGAAGCGCAGTTGACCGGGCCGGTCAGCGTTAGCTGACCGGACCGGTCAAATGCGCTTAAAAA
>Ga0224499_10000413_pt1 | contig 10782 bp, 10 predicted proteins | sample SF_Jul11_sed_USG_3_FD_168125 | JGI IMG/M metagenome (GOLD analysis project Ga0224499, IMG submission 168125) | Sediment microbial communities from San Francisco Bay, California, United States - SF_Jul11_sed_USGS_24 | ecosystem: Environmental > Aquatic > Marine > Sediment | place: USA... | reverse complement strand
AGACTTGGCACGGCTTCGTCAAGCTGATCACCTACTCGACCGCCGCCGTCATCGTCACCCTGGTCCTCATGGCGTTCTTTCTGCTCTAAGCGCGAGTCTTTCGTAGCCCGTCGGACGCCGGGCGGGCGCCTTCGCGCCTTCGGCTTCGCACGCCCCTTCGACACGCTCAGGGTGAGGTGGCGTGCGGGGCCGCGATGCGAGCGAAAACGGGGACAGGCACCATGCCGCTGCGCGGCAAGGAGCCAGTCCCTGTTTCCCTCCTGCGTTTCGCACCGCCCGCCGCAGGGTCAGCCGACGATTTCGTCGTCCGGGAAGAAGAAGGCGATCTCGATCGCGGCGTTCTCGGGCGAGTCCGAGCCGTGCACCGAGTTGGCCTCGATCGACTCGGCGAACTCGGCGCGGATCGTGCCCGGCGCCGCCTCGGCCGGGTTGGTCGCGCCCATGACCTCGCGGTTCCTCTCGACCGCCTTCTCGCTCTCCAGCACCTGCACCACCACGGGGCCGGAGGTCATGAAGGCGCAGAGGTCGGCGTAGAACGGCCGTTCGCGATGCACCTCGTAGAAGCCTTCGGCCTGCTCGCGGGTGAGCCGAACGCGCTTCTGGGCGACGATCCTCAGGCCGGCCGCCTCCAGCATGGCGTTGACCTTGCCGGTGATGTTCCGGCGCGTCGCGTCCGGCTTGATGATCGACAGCGTCCTCTCGACGGCCATGGCATGGGTCCCCCAATAAACCGAGTTGCGGGCGGCCTTATAGCGGCTTTGCCGCAATGCGGCAATGGCGGCAATGGCCGGCAATGGACAGTAATTGGCGGCGGTCGCTCGAGGTCAGTAAGCCTTCCCCTCGACGCGCGAAGGTTCGGATGGGGGGGTAACAGCGCCGGCACCGCTCTCAGCCTTGTGCTTTCGACCGGAAAGGCCCAACACCCCCCTCCTCGGTCCTCCACCAACGCGGCTACCGTGTGCACACATCTTTTGCAGCGATATCAGGGACATGGTGTCGATCGGGGCAATGTCCGTGGTGTGCGGGTCGCGAAGATGGTCACCGGGGGCCGAGGAACGGTCCGCCGCGCCAAGTTTCACCCCCCCACCCTGGCCCTCCCCCGCAAGGGGGGAGGGGACGAAAAGCGAGGGGCTTCAATGCTCTGCTCCCTCCCCCTTGACGGGGGAGGGCTGGGGTGGGGGTGACAAACCCATTCAAACCCCGAGCCAGGAGATGTGTGAATCTGCTCCCCCGCAAGGGGGGAGGAGGTGAATCCTCTGCTCCCTGCGGCAACGCGGCATTCGGGGGGCCGGGGAAGACACCCGCCGCTTTCCGCCCCACCCCAGCCCGTGCTATCTCCCCGCCATGCTGCACGTCAACGAGCTCAACTACCGGGTCGCCGGGCGGCCGCTTCTCGAGCGCGCGAGCTTCGCGGTCGACAAGGGCGAGCGGGCCGCCCTGGTCGGGCGCAACGGCACCGGCAAGACGACGCTCCTGAAGCTGATCTCGGGCGAGCTCGCGGCCGACGCCGGCGAGATCTCGCTGCCGCGCGGTATCCGGGTCGGCAAGGTGGCGCAGGAGGCCCCCGCGGGCCCCGAGAGCCTGCTCGACACCGTGCTGGCCGCCGACCAGGAACGCGTGCGGCTGCTCGCCGAGGCCGAGATGGCGCACGAGCCCGTGCGCATCGCCGAGGTCCACGAGCGCCTGGCGGCGATCCGCGCCGACAGCGCCCCGGCCCGCGCGGCGCGCATCCTGGCGGGCCTGGGCTTCGACGAGGCGGCCCAGGCGGGCGCCTGCAAGGCGCTCTCGGGTGGCTGGCGCATGCGGGTCGCCCTGGCCGCGCTCCTCTTCTCCGAGCCCGACCTGCTGCTGCTCGACGAGCCGACGAACCATCTGGACCTGGAGGCGACCCTCTGGCTCGAGGGCTACCTCAAGGGCTATCCGGGCACGCTGGTCCTGGTCTCCCACGACCGCGACCTGCTGAACCGGGTGCCCGAGCGCATCCTCCACCTCGAGGCCCGGCGGATCACCGCCTATGCCGGCAACTACGACCGCTTCGAGCGCACCCGGCGCGAGCACCTGGCCCGCCAGGCCGCGCTGAACGCCAAGCAGCAGGCCGAGCGCCGCCATATCCAGGCCTTCATCGACCGCTTCCGCTACAAGGCCAGCAAGGCGCGCCAGGCTCAGTCGCGCATCAAGGCGCTGGAACGCATGGAGCCGATCGCCGGCGTCATGGAGGCGCAGACCGTCACCTTCGCCTTCCCCGCGCCCAAGGCCCTGCCGCCGCCTTTGGTCACCCTGGACGGCGCGGCGGCCGGCTACGCGCCCGGCAAGCCGGTGCTGAGCGGCCTCGACCTGCGCCTCGACATGGACGACCGGATCGCGCTGCTGGGCGCCAACGGCAACGGCAAGTCGACCTTCGTGAAGCTCCTGGCCGGGCGCCTGACGCCCGCGGACGGCCGCCTGGTCCGCCCGTCCAAGCTGAGGGTCGGCTATTTCGCCCAGGACCAGGCCGAGGAGCTCGACCTGACGGCCACGCCCCTCGACCACATGGCGCGCCTTATGCCCGACGCGACGCCGCAGAAGCTGCGCGGCCAGCTCGGCCGCTTCGGGTTCGGCCAGGACAAGGCGGAGGTCGCGGTCGGCAAGCTCTCGGGCGGCGAGAAGGCGCGCCTTCTGTTCGCGCTGATGAGCCGCGAGGCGCCGCAGATCCTGCTGCTCGACGAGCCGACCAACCACCTCGACGTCGACGCGCGCCAGGCGCTCATCCAGGCGCTCAACGACTACGCCGGCGCCGTGGTGCTGGTCAGCCACGACCCGCACCTGATCGAGCTGATCGCAGACCGCCTCTGGCTGGTCGCCGGCGGCACGGTCCGGCCCTACGACGGCGACCTCGAGGACTATCGCAAGCTGCTGCTGGAGCAGCGCCGGGCCGAGCGCCAAAAGGCGCGCGCGGAACGGCCCGAGAAGACCGAAACCGTCAGCCGCAAGGACAAGCGCCGGGCCGCCGCCGAGGCCCGCAACGCCGTCGCCCACCTGCGCAAGGCCGCGCGCGACGCCGAGGCGCGCCTGGAGAAGCTCGCCCGCAAGAAGCAGGCCCTCGAGGCCGAGCTGGCCCGGCCCGAGGTCTACGACGGCCCGACCGCCGCGCTCCAGGACCTCCAGCTCGCGCACGGCGCCCTCAAGCAGGCCATCGCCGAGGCCGAGGAGGCTTGGCTCCAGGCCCAGGCGGCGCTGGAAGAGGCGTGAAGCGGCGGCCCGGCGGGTGGCGCGAAACGTGAGCAAACGAGCCCATGCACAGTAAATATGCGTTTGTTTTCAATGGGTTGTGGGGCGGCCGGAAGGGCGTACTGTCCCGTAAGCCATTGAAACAAAAGGGCTTTACCACGAAGACACAAAGGCACGAAGGAACAACTTCGGTTATCGCGCGCGCAGCGCGCAAACAAGACCTTCTTTGTGTCTTCGTGCCTTTGTGGTGACCCTTCGTTGTTTCGGAAAGCGACTCAGTTCCTAATATGTTCTTGATAAACGCCATTTAATACGCTATAGTTCCTATCATAAGAATTTCAGGGAGGGCTCCATGGACCCCTATCAGGTGATCGCCGAGGGCGGCGAGGCGCTGATCGCGGGCTGGTTGGGCGTCACGCTGTCGGCGGGTCTGCGTCTGCCCGAGAACCTGCCTTCGCCGAAGCGGAGCTCCGGCTCCGCGCAGGCAGGTGAATCGGAAGACCGCCGCGAGTTCCTCCTGGCCGGCGCCAAGGCCGCGCTCGAGCAGCTGGCCCCCGCCAGCGCCTGGCTCGGCGAGCGCCTCCAGGCCGTCCAGTTCCTCTGCTCCCACGCCGCCGCCATGCACTGGCAGGCCTCGGCCAACTCGCCCGTCCTGGGCGAGCCCGTCCGCCACCGCGCCCAGCGCTTCGCGACCCAGATGATGGCGCTGACCAGCCGCCAGCTCTCGACCCTGGCGCACCTCAGGGACGCACGGCGAAAGGAGCGCGAGGCCGCCGAGCGCCAGGCCTGGCGCCAGGAGGCCCACGCGACCAAGCAGCAGCTCGCCCGCGGCAGCGCCTTCACGGCCGAGCTCGAGCACATGATGAAGCTGGGCGCCGAGAGGGACGCGGTGCCGGAGGCCGCGGCCGCCCCGAAGGCGGCGGGCGCCGGCGTGCCCGAGCCACCGCCCGGGCCGGCCCCCGCCCTCAACCGCCGGGAGCGGAGGGCGCTGAAACGCCTGGACCGGAAGCAGCGGCGTCGGGCCGGGGCAGAGTGAACGCGATCGCGATCCGGAGTCCAGGCGCCCGGGATACGCGGGGGCGACTCGTCACTTGAACCGCGAGGCGGCGGATTTGACGGCTTCGCCCAATCGACCCCACGCGCCTTCGATGCCCTCCCTGAGATCCTCCCAGGCGTCCTCGCTGCTCTGCCGCAGCTCGCTCAGCTTGGCGTGGGCGGCCTGCTGCTGCTCGCGCAGGGTATCGATCTGCTTGTGGTAGGCCAGCTGGGCATTCGCCTGGGCCTTGTCCGCTTTCGCCTTGAGCTTGTCGATCTCGGCGCTCCACTCGTCCAGCTGTGCCTGAAGCTTCCGCTCGTAGGCTTCCTTCTTGCTCATGGGACTGCTCCTCGGCTCTGTCCTGTTCCGTCGGCTCCGGCGTCTCTCGGGCCGTGACGTCCTAAAGATGCCGGAAAATTCGGCCGGATGCATCCTTCGAGATGCGACGTGCCGAGCCGGACCGGATCCCGGTAAAAAAAGGGACAGTATACTTAATTCGACAGCCCCAGACGTGGGCTGAATTAAGTATACTGTCCCTTTTTTCGCCTGGGGACTGTGGGCCTGTTGAAGACGCCGGTATTTTCCGGGGCGGATAATTTCCTCACGTGCGAGCGGCCTTGGCGCTACAGTTTACGCCGGGACGCCGTGGCGTCCGGGTGCCCCCGCGGCGATGAGACAGGAAGCAGCGACGATGGCTTTTCCGCACCTTCGGGGCCTGGCCGTGCGGCTGGCCGGGCTGGTTCTGGCGATGGCGGCGCTTAGCGCGCGCGCCGCCGAGCTGCCGATGATCGACGCCCACAGCCAGGTCGACCAGCATGTCCCGCTCGAGGAGATCATCGGCCTGATGGACGAGGCCGGTGTCGCGCGCACGATTCTCTCGCAAAGAGCACGGACCCGTCCCGAGGACCTGATCGCGTTCGCCCAGCGCCATCCCGAGCGGATCACACCCGCGGTGCGGACCAAGGGGCAGCGCGTGCGGGAGGTCAAGGAGCTGGTGCGGCGCTATGCCTACGGCGCGATGGCCGAGGTCTTGATGTGGCACCGGGAAAAGACCCGCCGCACGGTCACCACCAGGTCCGGCGAGACGCGTTCGCCGCCCCAGGTCGTGAGGCCGCCGGACCACCCGAAATCGCAGAAGCTGCTTGCCATCGCCCGCCGCAACGACTGGCCCTTCATCCCGCACATCGAGTTCGGCTCCGCCGGCGCCGACGCCGCCCCCTTCATGGCCCAGCTCGAGTCGATGCTGCGCCAAAACCGCGATCTCCCGTTCGTGCTCATCCACATGGGCATGCTGGAGCGCGGCGAGGTCGAGCGCCTGATCGAGACGCATCCGAACATCCACTTCATTCCGGCCCACAGCGACCCGATAAGCGTCGAGCGGTCCGACAGCCCGTTCACCAGGATGTTCGAGGGCAGGTCGCTGACCGCCGCGTGGAAAGCCTTGATCGTCGCTCACCCGGAGCGCTTCGTCCTCGGCTTCGACAACGTGTTCGAGAACCATTGGCGCAAGCGCTATGTCAAGCAGGCCGCGATCTGGCGCAAGGCCTTGCTCGAGCTGCCGCCCGATGTCGCCCATGCCGTGGCGCACCGCAACGCCGAACGGCTGTGGCGGCTACCGGCCTTGGAATAGACACCCCGGCAAACGCCGAAACGGGCGGCCGTTGGACCGACCTTCGACCGCAAGCCTCCACGCCGCCGCCCTCCAGCGCATCGCGCGCGCCTTGGAGAGCGTTGAAGGCGGTCAGGTCGAGGTTGCGCAGCACGGCCACGACCTCGGCCTTGGCCGAGGGCAGCTGGGCATACTTCGCCGCGGGGATCGCGGCATAGACGTACTTGCCGGCAGTCAGGAAGGCTCTCTGGCCGGGGGTCTCGGCCTCGCCGAACCAGCTGGAGCTGGCGCAGGCGACCACGAGCAGGGCCGCGCAGGCGGCCGCGAGGGTCTTGAGCTTCAAGGGTGCACCTCCTTCTTGGGGGTGAGCGCGACCGGCCGCTGGCCCAGGACCATGCCGACCAGCCAGACGATCCCGGCGACGATCATGGAGATGACCGCCTCGGCCTCGCCGGCGGGGATCTCGAAGCCGAGCGTCGCCAGCTTGGCGACGACCCAGCCCACGCCATAGGACACCGGCATGGACCAGAAGCGCTTGGATTTCAGGAAGAAGACGGGTTCCATCCGACCGGCTCCACGTGGTTGCGGTGCCGGCCAAGCTATGGGGATCTGCCCGCGGCGATCAGACGGAACTAGTTCCGGGAGGGGCTGCGCAAAGGCCTGGCGCCATGGTTGGGCGGCGCCCGGCGCTTGTCAATCGTTCGGCTCTATTGGCGGTCCCCTGCAGACCAGTTGGCGGGCGGGTGCGAACGGGTGAAGTTAGCCAAGACCGGTCATTCCTGATCCGCGATCCGCCTGATCAGCGCCATCCTTCTGGAGCAGAACGATGAATGGGCAGTCCAGAGGGCACGATGCATGACCCTGGAAACCATTGTGCCAGTGAGCGACAATGCCCTCGTCAAGCTGCCTCGCGCGGCCGCTTGAGACATCCAGCTCAAGCCACCGGATGTACGCCTCGCTTCCACGACGCCGAACTACTTGAGATCACCCTCTCCAGCAATAGGCAGAGCACTCTGCGAATTCACGCTTGGGTGATGACGGACGAGGTGGACTCTCAAGGCTATTTCGTGCAGGACAAGCACGTCGTCGTGACGGTCACCCTCGATCAAGTCACGCATGTTGCCCTTTCGGACTTCCACCTGAAGGGAATCATTTTCGATCTGAGGATTACGAGGATAGACGACGCCTATCAGATCAGTTGGACAGGGTCGTATGGAGTCGAGGGTACTTTGCGTGCGAAACAGGTGAGCTTCGATCTTTGTGCCGGAAAACCCTGAAAAAGCACAAGATTCTAAAGATATGGAATCGTTCATGACGTCAGACGGAATGTCTCATTTGGGTGATCTTCACCCGTCGCAGCGTCGACCGCCGATGGTTGGTAGCTGAGGGTCAAGCGGAAGAACCGTGGCAGAAAACCTACCTTCCCGGCCTAGTTTCGGCAGGGTCTCAAACCGAGACACTCCCCGTCGCTCGGGCCCTTACGCCAGATGGCAGGCGGCCTCGCGATCCCCGTCCCGCGGCATCAGGGCCGGCGCCTCGGCACGGCAGCGCGCCTCGGCGAGCGGGCAGCGCGGGGCGAAGGGGCAGCCGACCTCCAGCCGATCTTGGGCCAGGGGCTCCAGGCCCGGCGCTTCCCCGGCGATCGTGGCGCGCCGCCGCCGGGCCCGGCCGACCCGGGGCACCGCCTCCAGAAGCGCTTTCGTATAGGGGTGGAGAGGATCGGCGAAGACGGCGCTTGTCGGGCCCTGCTCGACGATCCGGCCCAGGTACATCACCGCGACCTCCTCGGCGACGTGGCGCACCACCGCGAGGTCGTGGCTGATCAAGAGGTAGCTCAGGCCGAGGCGCTCCTGCAGGTCGGCCAGCAGGTTGAGGACCTGGGCCTGGACCGACACGTCCAATGCCGAGACCGGCTCGTCGGCGACGATCAGCTCGGGCCGGGTGATGAGCGCGCGGGCGATCGCGATGCGCTGGCGCTGGCCGCCGGAGAACTCGTGCGGGAACTTCTCTTGGTCGCCCGCCTTGAGGCCGACCGAGGCCAGGGCCTCGGCGATCCGGTCGCGGCGCTCGCCCCGGTCGCGGACCGTCTCCAGCGCGTCGAGCGGCTCGGCGACGATCCAGCCGACCTTGCGGCGCGGGTCGAGCGATCCATAGGGGTCCTGGAAGACCATCTGGACGTGGCGGCGCATGGCCCTGAGCTCCCCCGGCGGCAGGGCGAAGAGGTCGCGGCCGAGCAGCCGCACCCTGCCCGCATTCGGCCTCTCGAGGGCCAGCACCGTGCGCGCCAGGGTCGACTTGCCGCAGCCGGATTCGCCGACCACCGCGACGCTCTGCCCGGCCCCGACCGCGAGGTCGACCCCGTGCAGGGCGCGCAGGCGCGGCGCCGGCGCCAGCAGACGCCGCCGGGGCAAGACGTAGTCGCGGACGATGCCGTCGACTTCGAGGAAAGGCTCGGCGGCGCTCATGAAGCCTCGTCCCCTTCCGGGACCGGGTGGTGGCAGGCGGCGACATGGCCCGGGACGATCACGGCCTCCGGCGGCGCCTCCCGCCGGCAGATGTCGTCGGCCCGCGGGCAGCGCGCGGCGAAGACGCAGCCGGCGGGAAGATCGGCGGGATCCGGCACCTGCCCCGGGATCGTCGCCAGACGCGTCCGCCCAGGGCCCAGGCTGGAGCCCCCCGGAGCCTCTTCCACCGCGCCGGGCTGGGCCGCGAAGAGGCCGCGCGTATAGGGGTGGGACATGCGCCGGAAAACCTCTTCGGTCGCGCCCCGCTCGACGACGCGCCCGGCGTACATGACGATCATCTCCTCCGTGTTCTCCCAGACCACGCCCAAATCGTGGGTGATCAGCATGAGCGCCATGCCCGCCTCGGCGACCACCTCGGCGATCAGGTCGAGGATCTGCGCCTGAATCGTGACGTCGAGCGCCGTCGTGGGCTCGTCGGCGATCAAGAGGTCGGGGCCGCAGGCCAGCGCCATGGCGATCACGACGCGCTGGCGCTGCCCGCCGGACAGCTGATGGGGGTAAAGCCCCGGGGGAAAGCGCCGCGACGGCAGCCCGACCCGCTCGAGCAGCGCCACCGCGCGGCCCTCCGCCTCGGTCCGGCCGAGACCGAGGTGCCGCCGCAGGCCCTCGGCCACTTGCACACCGATTGACTTGACCGGATTGAGCGCGGTCATGGGCTCCTGGAACACCATGGCGATCCTGCGCCCGCGGATCGCGCAGAGCGCTTTCTCGTCCAGGCCCAGCAGGTCCTCGCCGGCGAAGCGGATCCGGCCTCCCGCGCGCGCGGCCTCGGGCAACAGGCCCATGACGGCGAGCGCGGTCATCGACTTGCCGCAGCCCGACTCGCCGACGATGCCCAGGCTCCGCCCCCGCTCCAGGGCGAAGTCCACGTGATCGAGCACCCGCGCCCGGCCCCGGTCGCCCGCGATCTCGACGTTCAGGCCTTCGACTTCCAAGAGCGCCATGGCCTAGCCCGGATTTCTCACAGAAACAGGTGCATCGGCCCTGCGAATCTGAGAAGATTCTTTTGCAACAAAGAGTTACTCAGGTTCGCGAGGAAGGCCGATGCAAACAGAGTGTAGTTCAGAAGTTTTGGAATTTGAAGGCTGTGAACGTCGCCGCGTGGTTGCGGCGTTTGACGGCGGTGAGCTGACGTCGGATGCCGGGGCTTTGCTGTTGCGGCAGGCTGACCGGGTTCTTGATCTAAGCGGGCGTGTGGCGGGCTGCTTTGCCGATCACCGGAACCAGGATCTGGTGGAGCATAGCGTGCAGGCGATGGTGTGCCAGCGGATTGCCGGGATTGCGCTGGGCTATGAAGACCTCAACGATCATGACGAGCTGCGCCGGGACCCGGTTCTGGGCTTGCTGTCGGACAAGCTGGAGGGCAAGCGCAGCGACTGCGAGGCTTTGGCGGGCAAGAGCACGCTGAACCGTCTGGAGCAGGGTCGGGCCGGGGTGGTCGATCGTTACCACAAGATCAGCCACGATCCCGCGGCCTTGGAGACCCTGTTCGTGGATCTGTTCCTGGACGCCTACGAGCGGGCGCCGAAGCGGATCACCCTGGACCTGGACGCGACCGACGACCCGCTGCACGGCACCCAGGAGGGCCGGTTTTTCCACAGCTACTACGGGCACTACTGCTATCTGCCGCTGTACATTTTCTGCGGCAGGGCGCTTTTGGCAGCGAAGCTGCGGCCTTCGAACATCGATGGCGCGGCCGGCGCCAAGGAGGAGCTTGAGCGGATCGTCGGGCGGATCCGCCAGCGCTGGCCGCAGGTCAAGATCCTGGTGCGCGCCGACTCGGGCTTTGCCCGCGAGGGGCTGATGGCCTGGTGCGAGGCCAAGGGGGTGGATTATCTTTTCGGGTTGGCCAAGAACAAGCGCCTTATCGGGGAAATATCGCTGGATCTGGCCGCCGCTCGGGCGCGCTTCGAGGAGACCGGCGCGCCGGCCCGGCGCTTCAAGGACTTCAGCTATCGGACCCTCAAATCCTGGAGCCGGGCGCGGCGTGTCGTCGGCAAGGCCGAGCATCTGCCACAGGGCGCCAACCCGCGCTTCGTGGTGACCTCCCTGTCGCGCGGGGAGCACCGGGCCAAGGAGCTCTACGAGAAGCTCTACTGTGCCCGCGGCGAGATGGAAAACCGCATCAAGGAATGCCAACTCGATCTCTTCGCCGACCGCACCTCGGCCGCCACCCTGCGGGCCAACCAGCTGCGCCTGTGGTTTGCCTCCTTCGCTTACGTCCTGATGGAGGGCCTGCGCCGGATCGCGCTGCACGACAGCGTGCTGGCCGACGCCACCTGCGGCACCATCCGCCTCAAACTCTTGAAGCTCGCCGCCCGGATCACCGTCAGCGTGCGCCGGATCAAGCTCTCGATGGCCTCGGCTTGCCCTAATCAGAACATTTTCGCTCTCGCCCATCGGCA
>Ga0224499_10000412_pt1 | contig 10798 bp, 9 predicted proteins | sample SF_Jul11_sed_USG_3_FD_168125 | JGI IMG/M metagenome (GOLD analysis project Ga0224499, IMG submission 168125) | Sediment microbial communities from San Francisco Bay, California, United States - SF_Jul11_sed_USGS_24 | ecosystem: Environmental > Aquatic > Marine > Sediment | place: USA: California... | reverse complement strand
AACTTAACCATTATTATGATGCGAACCAGGTATGGAAGCCTGGGCATTTTAGGTCATAGTTTGAGAAATAAAATTCCAATTGTGGGCAACCAGGGAGGAAGTGAGGCGGGCAGTAGGGACAGGTTTAAGTGGATAGGAGATTGAGAAACGCAAACTCACCTCAATCACAGGAAAAGTTACATTACCTCCCTTAATCCACACTGGGCTGGGATTTACTCTGGCACAATATGTTGAGAGTTGCCTGGCAGGGATACCGGAGAAGGATGAGCTTCAGTCTCCACTATATCGGAAGCTTTGGCTTTCGTAGCTCTTGCTTGCACCGTTATATATTGGTAAATTGCTCCTGATTCTAATGGGTCGCCCTTTCTCAGGAGGTTTATTTCCATGAAGTTCGAGGCCGTGTTGTTCGATCTGGACGGAACGCTTCTCGACAGCATTGAGGATCTCACCGACTCAATGAACATAGTACTCGATGGGTTTGGTTTTCCTGGCCATGATGCCGAAGTCTGCAAACATTTTGTCGGCGACGGGGTGGAGATGTTCGCCCTGCGAGCTCTTCCCGAAAACCGGCGTGATGAGGCCACAGTTGCTCAGTGCGTCGCTGAGATGCGGGCAGAGTATAGCAAACGTTGGTCGCTAAAAACGCGACCTTATGATGGTATCCCTGCGCTCTTGGACGACTTAACCCTCCGCAACCTCAAACTGGCCGTGTTGTCTAACAAGCCAGAAGAGTCCACCAAGGAGATGGTGGCTGAACTACTGTCCAAGTGGCAGTTCTATCCCGTTGCCGGCGCCCGACCCGCAGTACCAAAAAAACCCGATCCCATCCTCGCCATAGAAATATCGCAACAACTCCGCGTGCCTGCTGATAAATTCCTTTACCTGGGCGACACTGGTACTGATATGAAGACGGCCAGGGGAGCAGGCATGTTTCCAGTAGGGGCATTATGGGGTTTTCGCACAGCCGAGGAACTCAAGGATACCGGGGCAGAAGTGCTGGTGGCACACCCGTCAGAGGTATTGCAGTTTTTTTAGCCCGGATATTTCTGTGGCTGAAACCCTTGCTGGGGCCAGAACGTGGAGATTCCGCCTTCTATGCTCAGAAAAAGCTTACTGGTAACCAGTGTATTCTCGCTGATCTGCATTCTTACCGTTCTCATTGGCGGCTGTGCGCATCGTCAAACTGCCCCGAAGAACATAGACAATATTTGTCAAATCTTCCGAAAAGAGCGGGACTGGTATAAAAGTGCGTACAGATCTTCCGAAAAGTGGTCCGTTCCCATCCCGGTGCTCATGGCCATTATGCATCAGGAGTCAAAATTCAAGGCCGGGGCCAAACCAGCTCGGACTACTTGCCTTTGCTTTTTCCCAGGTCCCCGACCTTCCTCTGCCTATGGATATGCACAGGCGCTGGATGAAACCTGGGAAAGATATAAAGCCAACACCGGTAACTGGGGGGCTGACAGGGCCAACTTTGCCGATGCAATTGATTTTGTCGGCTGGTACAGCAATCTTAGCTATGCCATCTGCAAGATTGCTCGCGATGACACCTATAATCTATACCTCGCCTACCACGAGGGACATAATGGTTTCAACCGCCGAACATATCGAAAAAAAACCTGGTTGAAAAAGGTGGCGTGGAAAGTCCAAAGCCGAGCTAAACGCTATTCATACCAGTTGGCTTCCTGTGAGGATGAATTCGAGAGACCACCACCATGCTGTCTCTGGCCATTCTAATGTAAGAAGTCAGGAGCCAGAATCCAGTAGTCAGTAGTCGATTCGCCAAATAGTAAACGGTAAGCCCTTCGACAGGCTCAGGACGCTTCGCGCAGTGAGCAGTAAGCGGTAAAAATTTATCTGTTTGACTAATTTTCTAATTCTCTAATTTTCTAATCAACCAACCTGCAGCTGCCAGCAGTATTTCCCTCTGCCCCATGCTTTTCACTTTGCGCCCAGCGAATTGCTAGAATTTCTCTTGACAGTTCCCGAGCCATTCAGTCATAAATTAAGAAGCAGTTTCCCATTGTTCAAATTTCATCACAACACATCTGCTTAGAACGAATAATTGGCAATTCAGATAAACACAAGGGGGTAGTGTTATGAGAAAACTTATCCGTGTTGACATGACCGAGGGGAAAATCCAGGTGGAGGAACTTGCCCCGGAATACGCAGCACTTGGAGGGAGAGGTCTTACCTCAGGGATCGTGGCAAAAGAGGTACCGCCACTCTGCCATCCTCTAGATCCCAGTAACAAGTTGGTGGTGGCTGCAGGCCTTTTGGCAGGCACAACCTGCGCCAACTCAGGGCGCCTTTCCATTGGTGGTAAGAGTCCCCTTACTGGAGGAATAAAAGAAAGCAATGTGGGTGGCAATGTGGCAATCAAGCTCGGCAAATTGAGAATAGCCGGGATGGTACTGGAAGGGCAGGCCCCAGAAGGTAAACTATTCTACTTGCTGGTGAACAAGGACGGTGCTCAACTTCAGCCCGCAAACGAATTCAAGGGACTGAAGAACTACGACCTCGCCAGTAAACTGCAAGACAAGTATGGGAAAAAAGTGGGGATAGTCTCAATCGGGCCAGCCGGGGAAATGAGGTTCTCAGCAGCTTCGATAGCGGTTACCAGCACCAATGGGACACCATCCCGACATGCCGGCCGAGGTGGCATGGGCGCGGTTATGGGCTCCAAGGGGCTCAAGGCCATTGTGGTAGATGACACAGAGGCTCCCGGGGTCACCTATGCAGATAAGGAAGCCTTCAAAGAGGCCGCTGGGGTTTTCAGGGATGCCCTGCGTGAACACCCCGTCACGAAACCGGGGGGAGGATTGGCCGTCTACGGAACCAATGTGCTCACCAGCATAATTAACGAGGCGGGGGCCTTTCCCACCCGCAATTTCACCGCGGGACAGTTCGAAGGAGCAGCGAAAATTAGTGGTGAGACCATGCACGATGTTATCAAGGAGCGTGGCGGTAATCCCACTCACTCCGGCTGCTCAACTTGTATCATTCAGTGCTCAAACGAATATGTTGACAAAGACAAGAACTATGTAACCTCCGCCTTGGAGTACGAAACTATCTGGGCCAATGGCGCCAACTGCGGCATTGATGATCTTGATGCAATTGCCGAGATTGACAGATTGTGCGACGACTACGGCCTGGACACCATAGAGACAGGTTGTGCAGTTGCTGTGGCAATGCATGCCGGGGTCAAAGCTTTTGGAGATGCTGCCGCTGCCATCGAACTGATCCACGAGATCGGCAAGGGAACCCCCTTGGGCCGAATCCTCGGTAATGGAACTGCGGTCACCGGGCAGGCCTATGGAGTTTCGCACGTGCCAGTGGTAAAACGCCAGTCCCTCCCAGCTTACGACCCGCGGGCAGTGAAAGGTATAGGTGTTACCTATGCCACCACTACCATGGGCGCGGACCATACAGCCGGATACGCAATAGCCACCAATATATTGAAAGTGGGTGGATTCGTAGATCCCCTCAAGCCTGAGGGGCAGGTTGATCTTTCCAGAAATCTCCAAATCGCCACCGCCGGAATTGACGCCGCAGGGCTTTGCGTATTCGTCGCCTTTGCCGCTCTGGACATTCCCAGCGGCCTGGAGGCAATCCCCAAGATGCTCAACGGTCAATATGGCTGGAATTTGACCCTGGACGACGTCATGGAATACGGCAAGCAAATAATCAAAACGGAATTAGAATTCAACAGGGCTGCCGGCTTCACACCCTCTGATGACCGGCTTCCTGAATTTTTCAGCAAAGAGCCGCTGGCGCCGCACAACGTGGTCTTTGACGTAACGGATGAAGAGCTGGACACGGTGTTAGATTTCTAGAACGAACCACAATTGACTCGTAACCAGGGGGCCTATGGCCCCCTTTGCTAATTCAAAATGCTCCAGCGAGCGCATTCCCCGTAGCTTGTCGTAGCGAAGCGGAGATCCCGCCTTCGGGGCTGCGGGGTTAGCGAGCGAACTACAATAAATGGTATAAATACCTTACATTTCGAAGATTCCCTGTCCCGCTTTAGTCCCGCCAAAGCGGGACAGGGAGCTTCAATATCGAATGGATGCAGCCATGCGAATAACCGTTCTTTTAGGTGGAAATCTAAGAAACGAAGCGGGGGAGGGGTGCCAAGAATTTGAAGTGGAACTCCGGCCCGGATCGCAGGTTGAAGACCTGCTACCTCGTCTTGGCCTCCCTCAGGACAGGATCAAAATGATTATGGTAAATGGCCGGGGGGCCACCCTGCATACAGAGATCAGCGAAGGAGATCGGGTGGCACTTTTTCCACCGGAACTCGCTTTTAACACCTTCGTTTCCCTTGGCTTCAGGAAGGAATCGGTGGAGCGGAGAGGGAAGGGGAAGCAAAGCGCATAGCGTAACAAAACATTCCAATCCAGATTCAAACATTTATGCGGTTGGGGATAAACCCCACCCCTACAAGGCATAGCCTTGAATCAAAAAATGTAGGGGCGGGGTTTACCCCCGCCCGAATTGAATCTAGAGTCAGGGAGTATAAGATGCTCAAACATGTGGTCTTCCTCAAGTTCAAAGATGGAGTAGGGGAGGATGAAATTGTAGGTCTGGAGAAGAGCCTTGCTGCGCTGCCCCCCGTAATTCCAGAGATTCTTTCCTTTGAGTTTGGTCGGGACGTGGTTCGGTCGGAAAGATCATGCGATCTTGCTCTGGTCTCTTCATTCAAGGATCTTAAATCCATGCAACGCTACCAAAAGCACCCCGCTCACCAGGTTGTGTCAAAAAAGGTTAACGCCCTCTGTAAGTCCGTCCTGGCGGTAGACTTCGTCACGAAATAGCAGGAGTATAGAAGCAAGACGATTTCGGATCTGGGAATGCGCCGAGTAACCCTACCTCTTAAGATGACCTGAACGGAAATCATAAATGCATTTCTTGAAGCTCACGCCAGGATTCAGTTCTATCCTGTCTGCTAACCGGTCTGCCAAGCTCCTCAATCACATCATCAACATACGATTCTTGGCGCATTCCAACCAAAACAGTCGTTATTCCCAGGGTGGATCGCAGTGCCCGCAACGCCATCTGGCTCAAGGTCGCAGCCTCGGCCCAATCCGCATCTGCTGAGGACACCCTGGCTTTGGTCCGGGCTGCATTTTCGGCTGCCTGTTCCTGATAGACTGAAGAAATGGCCCGAAACACGGCCTGGATTATTTCCTGGTGTGACCGTATCCAGGGGGAGACCGATTCTGTAAGACTTTCCTGCTGCTCCAAGAACTGCACCACTCCTCTTATCCGCGGCGCAAAATAGTATGATTGAAGTTCGTGCCAGCGTTCATAGCTGCCAAAGTTTGACCATTGTTGCTTAAGGACTCCACCAATGGCGACTTGCTCTAGAACCTGTGCTTGTAAGGATGGCGTCAGGCTGAGTTCGGGGAGAATTTTTCGCTCGAGCAGTTCTTCCGACTGAATGAGGTCATCCATACGCTGAGATATCTCCTCTGTGCTCGCAGCTCGAGCTGCCTGGACCTCAGCCAGACGAATGAGTCTGTTATCGATGATTGCATTCAGCGGCCGATTAATGAGAACTCCCAGTTTCTTGTCACGGGCAAACTGGATAACACTCTGCCCGTTCGATTGATTCGTTTCTGTAACTCCTCCTGTCTCCAGGAGATTCATCGGTAGCTGAATGAGGCGAAAGTGGTGCTTGGACGAAAGGGATTCAGCGATTTCCCACACCCTTTCCAAAGAGGTGAATTCCGGATCGGCAGCAGAGGAGGGGAAGGTATTAGAGCTGATGCCATAAAAGCTGATTCGACCTCTTTCCACTTCGTGCTCTAGGTGCTCGAACGCACATCTTATACGGCTGTAGTATTCCCGCCGAGCCTCCTCCAATATGAGTCCGGTTTTACTAGCCCAGCTGAGATAGTATTCGGGATTGTGGAGAAGATAAGAATCCAGACAGCTGAGTCGCAGTCGTTCCAAACTCCGGGTAAGTTGATCTTCCAGAAACTCAGGATGAATGCAGTGTTCCAGACCATCTGCGTAAAGCACCAGTTCCCTGAAAGGGTTTCCTTGCCGTTTGCGTTCCTGGCTGAGCTCATAATTCTGCCCCTGAAGATAGCCCACCTTGGATACTACGACCACCGACTCTCTGGAAATGTCACCCGATGAGGCTAGGTCCCCTAGAACAGCTCCGACCAGTGCCTCCGACCCACCATCTGCATAGTTTGAGCTGGTATCAATGAGATTAGCACCAGCTAGCAGCGCCCTCCGCAAGGCTTCTCGATGCTCGGCAACGGTCGCATCCACACGATAGCAGCCGAATCCTGCCTGGCTCACCAACAAGCCGCTCTGGTCCAATTCGCCATAGTGGAAAGAACTGTGCTCTTGCGCATAGAACTCCGTACCCTCGGGTGTGGCAAAGCCATCAAGCACTTTATCCTCCTGTTGAAACGAGCTGAAAAGTTTTCTCGTAAGGTAAGTTGTTCCTTCAATAAAATCAAGTGATTAAGATAGACTGTTTCTCCATTTCCGCATATTTATAACATACTGATAATGAACAAATATTATACCCTTGACTATTTACGCTATATTTACTATTAAAGTAGTAAACCAATCTTGGAGGTGAAAAAATGGCAGATACAGCATACACCATCAGGCCCTTTCCACAAGAGTTGCACCGCAAAGCAAAAGCCACAGCAGCACTCGAGGGCATCACCTTGAAAAAACTTATCTTGAAAGCACTGGCTGAGTATGTCGACAGGCAACAGAGTCATATGACCGCGGGTAAACCAACTCTAGAAGAACTGCTCCTGAAGTGTGAAGAGGACTTGGAGAGAATTATTGGTCCGACAGAAGCAAAAAGGTTGGGCAAGTGGCGCGAATTCGAAGGTAATTACTTGAGACTTATCCCTTTTGTCCAGTGGCGTTTGAGAGCTGCAAATGAGGAGATTCTCCACAAACTTGACAAAGAGGGTGGCCTGAGTTTGGAAAGAATAGCCCTGGATTACTATCCGGAATTTTTCAACCCGAGTGACCTTCAGAAAGCCAGAAAAAAATTGGGAATCAAAGAAGAATCATAGTCAGCATAGATGTATGCTGGCACTATCTAGATCGTTACCATAAAAATTTAAACTATTTTAATAAGTTTATAATAAAACATCATCAAATACAAAGACTTAAATAATCACAGGAGAGCAGGAAAAATGGATATGGTGAAAGTCAGACCTTATGGGGAATGGGTATCCCCAATCACCTCAGAGTTGATCGTATCTGAGACCGTATCACTAGGACAGATCGTTCTGGATGGTAATTACATATACTGGAGTGAGTCCAGACCGGCAGATGCTGGTCGCAACGTCATCGTGCGCTGGAGCCCGGATGGCAAAGCCGATGATTTGACTCCAAAGCCATTTAATGTCCGTACACGCGTGCACGAATATGGGGGCGGGGCCTATATTGTCTCAGATGGGACTATTTATTTCTCCAACTTCGCTGATCAGGGGCTGTTTCAACAGGGCCCCGACCTTGAGCCCCAGCCTCTAACCGGGGGAACTGCAAGACGGTATGCAGACACGGTGGTGGACACCTTCAGAAATCGGCTGATCTGTGTGCGGGAAGATCACAGTGTTAGAGAGGGCGAGCCTGTCAACACTATTGTTGCCGTTGGGATCAACCATGAACAGGAAGAACGGGTGCTGGTCTCCGGCAATGACTTCTATGCCACACCTAGAATCAGTCCCGACGGCTCTTATTTGGCGTGGCTAACATGGCACCCTCCTAATCTCCCCTGGGATGGGACTGAACTGTGGGTGGGTGAAATACAGGCCGATGGCTCGGTGGAAAAGCCCCAAAAAGTAGCAGGAGGCGTCAATGAATCCATATTCCAGCCGGAGTGGTCACCTGGGGGCGTCCTCTATTTCATCTCTGATCGAACCGAATGGTGGAACTTGTACCGCTACCACCAGAACCTGGTGGAACCGGTGTGCCCAAGGGAGTTTGAATTCGGCAGGCCCCAGTGGCTGTTTTCAATGTCTACGTCTGGCTTTGAGTCCACCGATCGGATTATGTGCGCCTACACGAGCAAGGGAACCTGGTTCTTGGCCAGCCTTGATTGTAGCACTGGAGAATTGGAAGAAATCGCAACAACATACACTGAAATATGGAATCTGCGCGCTTCGCCAGGACAAGTGGTCTTCTGCGCCGGTTCCCCCACACAGACACCCTCCATCGTTAGGCTGGACCTTGCAAATATGAAGTTTCAAACACTCCGCCTTGCCAGCGACCTCAAGGTAGATAAGGGTTATGTCTCTATCCCTGAAGCCATTGAATTTCCTACGGAACACGGAAAAACTTCACACGCTTTCTTCTATGCACCTCAAAATTGTGACCAGCAACCACCGGACGGGGAACGGCCACCGCTTTTGGTCAAGAGCCATGGTGGCCCCACTGCCGCCACCTCAACTGCTCTAGCCTGGGAAATCCAGTATTGGACCAGTCGAGGCTTTGCGGTGCTGGATGTAAACTACGGGGGCAGCAGTGGCTACGGTCGTGCTTATCGGCAGCGGTTAGAAGGACGGTGGGGGATAGTGGACGTGGACGATTGCGCTAATGGCGCACGCTATTTGGCGGAGCAGGGTAGAGTTGATGGCAAGCGCTTGGCCATCCGCGGCAGTAGCGCCGGCGGCTACACGACTCTCTGTGCTCTTACCTTCCGTAACATCTTCAAGGCTGGCGCCAGCTATTATGGAATCAGTGATCTCGAGGCCCTTGCAAAGGAAACCCACAAGTTCGAAGCTCGCTACCTGGACCGACTCGTCGGACCCTACCCGGAAAGGCAAGACATTTATCGTGAACGTTCACCAATCCATTTTACTGATTTGCTTTCCTGTCCGCTTATACTTTTCCAGGGACTCGAAGATGAGGTGGTTCCCTCTAATCAGGCCGAGATGATGGTGGCTGCTCTGCAAGCGAAGGGCTTGACTGTGGCTTACGTCCCGTTTGAAGGTGAGCAGCATGGCTTCCGCCGAGCTGAGACCATCAAACGTGCCTTGGACAGTGAACTTTATTTTTATTCTAGAGTTTTTGGCTTCGAGCTCGCAGAGCCAGTGGAACCGATTGAAATCTACAACCTCTAACTTGCCTAGATTATTGCACTCTTACCTAAGAACTTAAGGTCCAATAATATTGCCTACTGCTTACTGCCTTTACTGCGGTACCATTCCCAGGTCAGTTCCAGTCCCTTCTTGAAGCTGTAGTGAGGTTCGTAGTCTAGTAGCTCTCGGGCCCGGGAGATGTCGGCAACAGAATCTCGAATGTCTCCAGGTCTTTCCTCTGCTCTTTCAGGCTCACCCTCCACACCGGCAAACTGGGAGATGTTTTCCCAAAGACTGTTAACGGTCACAGAACTGCCAGTCCCTACATTGATAACGGCGCCAGCTATATTGTCCCGGTAAGCAGCCAGCAGATTTGCCTGAACCACATCGGCTACATAAACAAAGTCCCGATATTGCTCCCCATCTCCGAAGATGATGGGAAGTTCGCCCCGGACAGCTCTATCCATAAAAATCGATATCACTCCCGAATAGGGCGAGGTAGGATCTTGTTTGGGGCCGTACACGTTGAAATATCTAAGACAAACAATCTCGAGGCCATATAAGTCACCATAGAGAAAAGCGTAGGCTTCCCCGTGCAATTTGCTGGCAGCGTACGGGCTCAACGGCCTGGTTTCCCCATCTTCCCTCTTGGGAAGTTGGGGTAGATCTCCATAGACGGCGCAGGAACTGGCGAACACTACCCTCCGAACGCCGGCCCGGCGAGCCGCTTCAAGTACATGGAGTGTACCGAGATCGTTTACCATTGCGGTCTCGATAGGGTCGTCTACGGATTTAGGTACTGAGACCACTGCCGCCTGGTGAAACACCACCTCCACTCCAACCATAACTTCCTGAAGCGTGTCTAAATCCCGCACGTCTCCTTGCTTGAAGTCAATGTCCCCCAGAAATGGTTTTAGATTCTCCAGAAATCCCGTAGTTAGGTTGTCCAGAACCCTCACCTGCACGCCATCACCTATCAACCGCTCGACAAGATTGGAGCCGATAAATCCCGCGCCACCAGTAACAAGACATTTCTGCATTTTTTACCTTTCAATCGAAAGAATAATATTCCCGGAAACGTCGATAGAGTCTAGCCAATTGCTGCCTTGGGTCCCGGTAATAATCTTCCTCCGGCAGATCGATCCATTCAACAGAGGCCTCATCTTCTTGCGGTCCAGTTGGCCTGGACCCGAGCACCGAAGCTGCAAGCTTTGGGCTGCCGTCAGAGCGCACAAGGCCGCAAAAGCGCTCGCTTACCCTCTTGTCGAGCGGTGGCCAGTCCCAAATGGAGGGGTGGTAATCTCCGTAGGTCTTCCAAACCCCCCCCATCATTTTGAACCTCCTCAACCGGGTCAATACCTCTGCCGTTATTTGGGCTGAATCCTCCTCGCTGACCAAGACAAGATCAGCTTCACGCCTGAATTCACGGCTACTAGTCTTGGGCAAATCAGGCTCAGTGGCCACACCGAAATCCTGAACGAACACAGGTATTTTCCCCAACCACCCGACAATACACCCTAGAAAAGGCGGAAGGGCCGCATCTAGGGGATCTTCCGCCCATGGTACCCGGCGTGCTGGAACGTGGATAGATAAATAGTCCAGATACTTAGCGACTAGCCTCGGTTTAAGACCGCCGTTCTCAGTAAGATCGTTTACATGCAGGCCCAGGGTTATCGGTATGGTATCGTCCTTCTCTTTGAGAGTTTCAGTCATTGCTTGCAGCAGAG
>Ga0224499_10000407_pt1 | contig 10856 bp, 10 predicted proteins | sample SF_Jul11_sed_USG_3_FD_168125 | JGI IMG/M metagenome (GOLD analysis project Ga0224499, IMG submission 168125) | Sediment microbial communities from San Francisco Bay, California, United States - SF_Jul11_sed_USGS_24 | ecosystem: Environmental > Aquatic > Marine > Sediment | place: USA... | reverse complement strand
CCCTTAGGGCTGGGAGCGCTTGCTTCTGAGCCAGGCCGTAACCGGTTCCCACTCATCCCAGTCCGGCCATGCGAGATACTCCGGCAACTCGAAGATGCCGAGACCGCGCGTGTACGCACGCACGTAGTTCTGCGCTTCACGCAATGCCGCAATATACGGCGCCTTCGCGTTGGTCAGATACTCATCCAGATCATCAAAAATCAGCGTGTTATCGCGAACGCGGTTGGCCACGAGGCCGAGCTTTGCCTGCTTGCGTTCGATTTTGCCCACGCTTTTGAGTTCGTTGAGAAACGTTGTCGTCGCCTGCATGTCGATCGTCGACGGCAAGACCGGGACAACAATTGTCTCCGCATGCGCCACGAGGTTTGTCAGTTCTTTGCCATGCGACCGTGCCGGCGCATCGATGACAAGAATGTCAGCATTGCGAGGCGCGTGGCGTAGACCATCTTCAAAGCCCGCAACGGCGGCAATTTCCGGGCGGTTGGCCGGACGCCTGTCGAGCCAGTCGAGGCTCGAGCGCTGGGGGTCGTAGTCAGCTAACGCGACGGTGGCGCCTTCATTAGCAAAGTAGGATGCTATGTTTGTAGCGAGGGTGCTTTTCCCGCAACCACCTTTCGCATTCATAACCATTATGTGCCGCATGACGCTCTCCAGGGGCAATGTTTTTAGATTGGTTATCGTTCGACCATTTTCAGGTTTATGTAAACTACAGACGCCGACAACAAAAGTCCATCCGACAAGGAAACGTGGCGCAAAAATAATTTAATGAACGTTGCTTACACAAAAATGCATGGTACGGGTAACCAGATTCTCGTCGTCGACCAACGCAATGGAACGGCCGTGCCACCGTCGCCGGAACAACTCCGCGTGCTTGGCAATGACACGACCGGACCGGGATTCGACCAGCTGATGTGGGTAACTGCGTCCGACGATCCCGCGTTCGCAGCCAGTTACCGCGTCTTTAACAAAGACGGCTCCGAAGTCGAGCAGTGTGGCAACGGCGTTCGTTGCATTGCCAGCGTTCTCGCTAATCAAAGCGGACATCCACAGGCCTTCATTCTACTCAGCCCTGCTGGCGCGATTGAGGCGCGCGTCGATGACGACGGACTGGTTGCGGTCAGCATGGGTACACCAGAGTTTGAACCCGACCAGATCCCTTTCGTGGCCGATAAGCGAGCAAATCGCTACACGCTCGAAAGTGACGACGAGCAATTCGAAGCCTGTGTCGTTTCAATGGGCAATCCTCACTGTGTTTTGCACGTTGACGATGTCGACGCGGCGCCCGTCAATGAGCTGGGCCCGATTCTGGAGCGGCATGCACGGTTCCCCCAGGGCGCCAATGTAGGCTTTGCGCGAATTCGCGACAGGGGGAACATCGATCTGCGCGTGTTCGAGCGCGGGGTCGGCGAAACCGCGGCGTGTGGGACAGGTGCCTGTGCGGCGGTCGTCACGGGCCAGGCCCTCGGGCTGCTGGACGAGGCTGTCGATGTGCGACTGCCCGGCGGCCAAGTCGTGGTAAGCTGGCGCGGTGGTTCGGAGCCGGTCTGGCTAACGGGAAACGCCGAGTTTATTTCTGAAGGAATCATGGACTTATGAGCACGCAACGCAAAGAGGAATTCGTCGAAGAAGGACTGTCGGAACAGTCGATTCATGACTTCCTGGCGGCCCACCCGGACTTTTTCGAGCGCCATTCGACACTCCTCAGCTCGCTCAATCTGCCACACGCCAGCGGTGGCGCTGTTTCCCTGGTGGAACGGCAGGTCTCCGTACTGCGGCAGAAGGAGCTGAAGCTCGAACGAAAGCTCAGAGAATTGATTCAGGTTGCCCGCCAAAACGACGTCCTGTCTGCAAAAATTCACGAACTGACACTGCAGTTGCTCGCGGCGAAGGACCTGCACAGGACCATCGTCGTTATTGAGGAAGCGCTGCGCTCAGGATTCGGCGCAGACCAGGCGGTGCTTGTATTGTTTGGAGAGCCCGACGCGTTTGACGACATCAATGTAGGCCGCTTCTTCCGCGTGGCGCACAAGGACGACAGCGGCCTCAAGCCATTCAGCACGTTTCTCAATGGCAGCGGCGCACGTTGCGGCAAAATTCGGGATTCACAACGCGAATATCTGTTTCAGCACGACGCCGACGACATCGGCTCGGCCGCACTCGTGCCACTCGGCGACGGCGCGGAAATCGGTTTTCTGGCGGTCGGCAGTGTCGACAGCGATCGATTCCATCCGGGCATGAGCATCGATTTCCTGACCCGCCTGGGTGACCTGGTTGCAGGGTCCCTGAAGCGCTACTAGAGACATCCCCGTGACTGACGCTGGCTGGATTGATCGGTTCATCCGGCACCTGGAGTATGAGCGACGCCTGTCGCCGCTTACCTGTAAGAACTACCGCCGGGATCTCGAAAATCTGGCCGCCTGGTGCGAAGCATCGGGCGTCAGCCAATGGGGCGATCTCGATAGCGAGCATGTCCGCGCCTATTCTGCCTCCTGTTTTCGCAAGGGCCTCAGCGCCAGGAGCCTCCAGCGCCGCCTGTCGGCTTCCCGCACATTCTTTCGTTACCTGATTCGAGAAAAGGAGGTATCGAAAAACCCGGTCTCGTCGGTGTCGGCCCCCAAGGGCAAGAAGCGCCTGCCCGGCAACCTCGACGCCGATCGCATGGCACGCTTGCTGGACATTCAAGGTGACGGCGCGCTCGTCGATCGCGATCGGGCAATCCTTGAGCTGCTGTATTCCTCGGGGCTGCGTCTTGCCGAGCTTATCGACCTGAACCTCGGCGACGTCGATATGCACGACGCCACGGTGCGCGTTACCGGCAAAGGCAATAAGGATCGCATCGTGCCCGTGGGCCGCCACGCGCTGAAGGCGCTGAGCCAATGGGGCATTACGCGCGGTGATCTGGCCAATGCGGACGAAAAAGCCATGTTCGTCAGCAATCGAGGCACACGTATCAGCTCACGTTCGGTGCAGGCCCGGGTGAAGCACTGGGCCAAGCAGCAGGGCCTGGATGCCAACGTCTACCCGCACCTGTTCCGGCACTCTTTTGCCACGCACGTCCTTGAGTCCAGCCACGACCTGCGCGGCGTTCAGGAACTGCTCGGGCATGCCAATATCTCGACAACCCAGGTGTATACGCACCTTGATTTTCAGCATCTCGCCCAAATTTACGACCAAACTCACCCGCGAGCCCGCAAGAAAGACTAGATAACGGGCCAGATAGCAGGAATTTCACGATGGAACAGTTCAGAGGGACAACCATTGTCTCAGTCCGGCGCAATGGCAAAGTCGCCATCGCCGGTGACGGCCAGGTCAGCATGGGTAACACCATAATGAAGGGAAATGCCCGCAAGGTGCGGCCCCTCGCTGGCGGTCGCGTCATCGCCGGCTTTGCCGGTGGCACGGCCGATGCGTTCACCCTGTTCGAACTCTTCGAGGCCAAGCTCGAGCAGTACGGCAACCTGACGCGCGCCGCGATTGAACTGGCAAAGGACTGGCGGACTGACCGGCGCCTGCGGCGGCTGGAAGCGCTGCTCTGTGTCGCCGATAAGGAGAGCTCCTTTGTTGTATCCGGCAACGGTGACGTCATCGAGCCGGAAAACGACCTGATGGCCATTGGCTCGGGCGGCCCCTTTGCCCAGGCGGCCGCACTCGCCCTGTTGAACAACACGGACCTCGAGGCACGAGAGATCGCCGAAAAAGCTCTCCTGATCGCCGGCGAGATCTGTGTCTACACCAACCAGAACGTCATCATCGAAGAATTGTAGGAGCGGTCTTCAGCCGCGAATTAAATATGTCACAAATGACCCCCCGCGAAATCGTCCAGGAACTGGACAAACACATCATCGGCCAGGATGAGGCCAAACGCGCCGTGGCGATCGCCCTGCGCAACCGCTGGCGCCGTGTGCAGGTAGATGAACCGCTGCGCAGCGAGATCACACCCAAGAACATCCTGATGATCGGACCGACCGGTGTCGGCAAAACGGAAATATCCCGACGGCTGGCACGCCTGGCCAAGGCGCCGTTCATCAAAGTGGAGGCCACCAAGTTCACCGAAGTAGGTTACGTCGGGCGCGAAGTCGACAGCATCATCCGCGATCTCATGGATGTCTCCATCAAAATGATTCGTGAAGATGCCACGAGCAAAGTTCGCTTCCGCGCCGAAGACGCGGCCGAGGAACGGGTGCTGGACGCATTGCTGCCCCCGGCGTCGCGCAGCGTCGGCTTCACGAACGAACCCGAAGCACCGCCTGCCGACTCGGATACGCGCCAGAAATTCCGCAAGATGCTGCGCGAAGGCAAGCTCGACGACAAGGAGATCGAGATCGACATCCAGGCTATGCCGATGGGCGTCGAGATCATGGCGCCTCCGGGCATGGAAGAGATGACGAACCAGCTCCAGGGCATGTTCCAGAACCTCGGCGGCAACCGCTCGCAGACCCGCAAGCTAAAGGTCAAGGATGCCTTCCGTATGCTGACTGACGAAGAGGCAGTCAAGCTCGTGGACGAGGAGGAGCTCAAATCCAAAGCGCTTGAGGCCGTGGAGCAGCAAGGCATTGTCTTCCTCGACGAGATCGACAAGGTCGCCCGCAGCTCGGGCACGCAGGGCGCCGACGTGTCCCGTGAAGGCGTACAGCGCGATCTGCTGCCGCTGGTCGAAGGCTCAACGGTCAATACCAAGTACGGCATGGTCAAGACCGACCACATCCTGTTTATCGCCTCGGGTGCGTTCCACGTGTCCAAGCCGTCGGACCTGATTCCCGAAATGCAGGGCAGACTGCCCATCCGCGTGGAGCTGAAGTCGCTGACGACTGAAGATTTTGTGCGAATCCTGACCGAACCCGATGCCTCGCTGACCTCGCAGTACAGCGCGCTGCTCAACACCGAGGAAGTGGCGCTGGAGTTTGCAGAGAGTGGCGTCCGGCGTATTGCCGAAATCGCCTACCAGGTGAATGAGAACACCGAGAATATCGGCGCACGACGACTCCACACGGTCATGGAGCGCCTGCTCGAGACGGTGTCGTTCGAGGCGTCTGACAAGAGCGGGTCGAAACTCACGATCGACGCCGGCTACGTCGACGATCACCTGGCTGAACTGGCACAGGACGAGGACCTCAGTAGGTACATCCTGTAGGGGCGGCTCCCTGGTTTTTCCGGTATCCTCGCCTGCCGGAGGAGAACAAGAACCATGGCCAAGCAGGACTCCGATAACACGACGCATTTCGGCTACCAGGACGTGTCCGCCGACGACAAGGCGAATCTCGTTCGTGGTGTCTTCGATTCCGTAGCCAGCCGCTACGACATCATGAACGACCTGATGTCAGCCGGGCTGCATCGTCTGTGGAAACGCCACACGATCGCCCAGGCGGCCGCTCGACCCGGGGACGTGGTACTCGACCTTGCCGGTGGCACCGGCGATCTCGCTCGCGAATTCTCAAAGAAGGTCGGCCCCACCGGCCACGTCGTCCTCGCCGACATCAACGCCGCCATGCTCAAGCAGGGACGCAGCCGCCTCGTGGATGCCGGCGTCTCGGGCAACCTGTCGATCGCGCAGGTAGGCGCTCAGGACCTGCCCTTCGAAGACGGCACGTTCGACTGCATCACGATCGCGTTCGGCCTGCGCAACGTGACAGACAAGGAAGCGGCGCTCCGCTCCATGTTCCGTGTCCTTAAGACCGGCGGTAAGGCGATGATCCTGGAGTTCTCGGAACCCAGCAAAGTCATCAAACCTGCGTACGACCTCTATTCGTTCAAAGTGCTGCCCGCAATCGGCAAGCTCGTCACCGGCGACCCGGACAGCTACCAGTACCTTGCCGAGTCGATCCGTATGCACCCGGACCAGGAAACCCTGAAGGCGATGATGGAAGAGGCGGGTTTCGAGCGTTGCCGCTACAACAACCTCGCAGCCGGCATCGTGGCTCTGCATATCGGCTACCGGATCTGACTGTCATGAATCCGCTCGAAGCCGCACTGCGACCCGTCGCCAATGTGCTCAACAAGAACATCCGCGCAACGACGCCTGCTCGTGACCTTTGCAAGAAACTCGACGGCACCGTCGTGGCGGTTCGCGTGCGTAACACGTCACTGGCTACCTGGTTCGTCGTCCACAACGACTGCCTCGAACTCACCGCAGAATGCGACGCCGAGCCCGACGTTATTATCGCGGGTTCACTCATTACGCTGGCACGTATGGCGGGCGAAGCAGGTGTTGGCGCACTGAGAGACGGCTCTTTGGAGCTTACCGGTGACCCGCATCTCGCAGATGATTTCCAGCAACTTCTGGAGTACGCCAAACCTGATATCGAGGAAGAGCTATCAGGTGTCGTGGGCGACGCGGCTGCACATCGACTGGGCGAAATCGCAAGAGGCGTCAGCAACTGGACGCGCAGCGCGAGCTCCACCATGGGCGCGAACATTCGCGAGTATCTTCAGGAAGAAAGCCGAGACGCGCCCAGCCGCTATGAGGTCGATCGCTTCGCCGGCAATGTGAACACCCTGCGTGATGACGTGGACAGGCTGGAAGCACGTATCAACAGACTGCAGGACGATCGCTAGCATGGCTCGCCGCCGCACACTGTTCCGCATGCTTGCGATCCAGCGCGTGCTGGTTAAATACAGCCTGGACGACATCATCAAGGAAACGCACTTGCTGCGGCCCTTGCGCTTCCTCTTCTATCTCGCACCACGGCGTCGCGACAGCTCGGCACCCGTCGGCGAACGCATCCGCCTGGCGCTGGAGGAACTCGGCCCGATCTTCGTCAAGTTTGGCCAGGCAATTTCAACCCGCCGGGATCTGTTGCCACCTGACATCGCCGATGAACTCGCCAAGCTCCAGGACGCGGTACCCCCGTTCCCGGCCGAGGTTGCGATTGGGATCATCAACGAGGCCTACGGCGAACCGGTCGAAACGGTGTTTGAGCGCTTCGATACCGAGCCGCTGGCAGCAGCCTCTATCGCACAGGTGCATACCGCGAAATTAAAAGCGGGCACCGAGGTGATCGTCAAGGTCCTGCGCCCGGGCGTACTGGAACAGATCGAACGTGACCTGGGTGTGCTCCGCATGATTGCCGGGCTCGCCGACCGCTACTGGGAACACGGCAAGCGCCTGAAGCCCCTCGAGATTGTGGACGAGTACGAACACACGATTCTCGATGAGCTCGACCTGATGCGCGAAGCCGCCAATTCAGCGCACCTGAAACGCAACTTCCAGGGCTCGGACATGTTGTATGTGCCCGAAATCTACTGGGATTACTGTCGCCCTGAGGTGCTTGTCCAGGAACGCATCTTCGGCACGCCGATCAGCGATATGGATACATTGCGCGAGGCCGGCACCAACATCCAGGTGCTGGCCGAGAACGGCGTGGAAATATTCTTCACGCAGGTGTTCAGGCACAATTTCTTCCACGCGGACATGCACCCCGGGAATATCTTCGTTCTCCATAACGACCCGGAGAGGCCCAAATATGCGGCCGTCGATTTCGGCATCGTCGGCACATTGAGCCCCGAGGACCAGCGCTACCTTGCTGAGAATTTCCTCGCGTTCTTCGATCGTAACTATCACCGCATTGCGAAGCTGCACCTCGATTCCGGCTGGGTGCCACCGGGCACGCGAGTCGATCAACTCGAAGCTGCTGTTCGCACCGTTTGCGAACCCATCTTCAATAAGCCCTTGTCAGAGATTTCCTTTGCGCAGGTGCTGATGCGTCTGTTTCGGGTCGCACAGCGATTCAATGTCGAGATCCAGCCGCAGATGATCCTGCTGCACAAGACCCTGTTCAATATCGAGGGACTCGGTCGCCAGCTCTATCCACAGCTCGACCTCTGGAAGACAGCGCATCCGGTGCTCAAACGCTGGATGGACGAACAGGTAGGCGGGCGCGCGATGCTCAAGGACGTGCGCGAAAACCTGCCGCAGCTGCGCGATGCGTTGCGCGAGTTGCCCGCCATCCTGAACCACGTCGGCGAACAGGTCGCAGAGGGCCGCATGCTATTCAACGTGCAGTCTCCGGAGCTCAAGGAAATCCAGAAGCAACTGCACGAACAGCGCCGCCAGCGCTACTGGCTGACCACCGCGGCCACCAGCGTGGTCGCCGGCTCATTAATCATGACGCTGGGCGCTGTTCCCTGGGTCGGATGGGCGCTACTGGGCGCCGGCGCGTTGGCTGCATATATCGCGAGACCGTAGTTAGTCTCCAGACTGGGTATACTGGCCGACCATCTGGCCAAGACCTGCTCATGCCCGCACTCTCCACCACTCTCTACGGCTACAACAACTACTGGGCTGAATGCTACGGCACGGCGCCAGAGCTGCCGATGTCGCGTGCGGAAATGGACACACTCGGATGGGACTCCTGCGACATCATCATCGTGACGGGCGATGCCTATGTGGATCACCCGTCGTTTGGCATGGCGATCATCGGCCGCCTGCTTGAGGCAAATGGCTATCGCGTCGGCATCATCGCGCAGCCGGACTGGCATTCGAAAGATGACTTCGAGCAGCTGGGAAGACCGAATCTGTACTTCGGTGTTGCCGCCGGCAACATGGATTCGATGATCAACCGCTACACCGCGGACAAGAAAGTCAGGAACGACGATGCTTATACGCCGCATGGTGTCGGCGGCAAACGCCCCGACCGTTGCTCACTGGTGTACTCGCAACGCTGCAAGGAGGCGTACAAAGATGTGCCGGTGGTTCTCGGCGGTATCGAAGCGTCGCTGCGCAGGATCGCTCATTTTGACTACTGGCAGGACAGCGTCCGTCGTTCGATTCTGCTGGATGCCGGTGCCGACATCCTCGTGTATGGCAACGCGGAACGCGCCATCGTCGAGCTCTCCTATCGCATTGCTCGCGGGGAAGAGATTCGTGACATCACCGATGTCCGCGGCACAGCGTTTCTTCGCAACGACAAACCAGAGGGCTGGTGGGAAATCGATTCGACGCGAATCGACAGACCTGGCCGCATCGACCAGATCGTCAGCCCCTACGTGAACACCCAGGAAAGCGCGGCTTGCGAGACGAAGCAAAGCGAACCCGTCGAAGAGCAGAGTGTTTTGCGCTTCGTCCCGGATGCCAAACGCAACCGGGATCGCACCGTGATTCGACTGCCGTCCTTCGAGAAGGTGCGCAACGATGCCGTTCTCTACGCGCACGCGAATCGAGTACTGCATCTCGAGACCAATCCCGGTAACGCGCGGGCGCTGGTGCAAGCGCACGAAGGCAGGGACCTCTGGCTGAATCCGCCCGCACAGCCGCTGACTACCGCGGAAATGGACTACGTCTTCGGCATGCCGTTCACGCGGGTGCCACATACATCCTATGGCGATGCACGCATCCCGGCCTACGAGATGATTCGTTTCTCGGTGAACATCATGCGCGGCTGTTTTGGTGGCTGCACGTTCTGCTCAATTACCGAGCATGAGGGCCGCATCATTCAGAATCGCTCCGAAGAATCGATCCTCGAGGAGATCGAGAAGATTCGCGATACCGTTCCAGGCTTCACCGGCGTCATTTCGGATCTCGGCGGACCGACGGCGAACATGTATCGGCTTGCCTGCAAGAGCACTGAGATCGAGGCCGCATGCCGCCGCCCGAGCTGCGTCTTCCCCGGCATCTGCAGTAACCTCAATACCGATCACTCCTCGCTAACCACGCTCTACCGCAAAGCGCGTGAACTGCCGGGTGTGAAGAAGGTGCTCATCGCATCGGGTCTGCGCTATGACCTGGCCGTCGAAGACCCCGAGTACGTCAGGGAACTGGTGACCCACCATGTCGGTGGATATCTGAAAATCGCTCCCGAGCATACGGAGAGCGGCCCGCTCGACAAGATGATGAAACCGGGCATCGGCAGCTACGACCGCTTCAAGGAGATGTTCGAACAGTTCTCGAAAGAGGCGGGCAAAGAGCAGTACCTGATCCCCTACTTCATCGCGGCGCATCCGGGCACCACGGACGAGGACATGGTGAACCTGGCGCTGTGGCTGAAGAAGAACAACTTCCGGGCGGACCAGGTGCAGGCGTTCTACCCGTCACCCATGGCGACCGCGACCGCGATGTATCACTCGCGCAAGAACCCCTTGCGCAAAGTCACCTACAAGAGTGACGAAGTGGAAACCGTCAAGAGCCCTGAGAAGAGGCGCCTGCATAAAGCGCTGCTTCGTTACCATGACCCGAACAACTGGCCGTCTATTCGTGAGGCGCTGCGAGAGATGGGGCTTGGTCGCCTGATTGGGACGGGCGAGGACCAACTGGTGCCTGTAGATCAGCCACCGGAAGACAAGGTGCGCGGGTCAGCGCGCAGGAAGAACACCGCGTCGGCACACGCCAAGCGCATCCGTAAGGGCAAGGTCCTGTCCCAGCACACCGGCTTGCCGCCGCGTAAAAACAGCTAGCCCCTTAGCCTGGATCCAGCACGAAACAGACCTCCCGGCCTGTTTCCGAAATCCCAAAAATCCTGTAACCAAGCTGCCGCAAGCGGCTGATACTGTGCGCTGTGCGTTGTTTCCCCACCCCCGGGAATCGATGGTGGTACTCAACGAGCAACTGCCTCGGCAGGCTGTCTCCTTCTCGCAGGCCATCCAGGATGAGGTACTCCGCTCCTTCGACATCGATTTTCAGCATGTCTATGTGGCGATGCCCGAGCTTCTCCATCATCGTGTGAATTGTATAGGCAGGCGCATCGATGAAGTCTTCGGCATCCCCGGCATCGCTCCCGGCGGTCCACATCACACCCGACGCCTTGCCACGCGTATTGACGCGTCGATACAAACGCAGACTGCCATCCTCGCCCGCTGCCGCCCAGGGATGAAACACGAATCTGTCGGGCAGTGTTTGCCCCTGAATCCACTCTTCGGCGAAAGGC
>Ga0224499_10000399_pt1 | contig 10980 bp, 9 predicted proteins | sample SF_Jul11_sed_USG_3_FD_168125 | JGI IMG/M metagenome (GOLD analysis project Ga0224499, IMG submission 168125) | Sediment microbial communities from San Francisco Bay, California, United States - SF_Jul11_sed_USGS_24 | ecosystem: Environmental > Aquatic > Marine > Sediment | place: USA: California... | reverse complement strand
TCACCAAGAAACCCCTCGCTATCGCCCTGGGCGCAGCATTCGTTACTTCACTGGCCAGTGCACCCATTGCCAATGCCGCAGAGAATCCTTTTGCCATGTCTGAACTGGCCGGCGGTTACATGGTTGTCGATAGCCACATGGCAGGCGATCACAAGGCCAAGGCCGAGGGCAAATGCGGCGAAGGCAAGTGCGGCGGTGCCAAGACAGAAGGCGCCGAAAAGGCCACGGCTGAAGGCAAATGCGGTGAAGGCAAATGCGGCGGTGAAAAGAAAGAGGCCGAAGGCAAATGCGGTGAAGGCAAATGCGGCGGTGAAAAGAAATAAGCAGCAGGCAAACCTGCTGTGAGCACTAAAACCTATCCTGTCTCAGGATCTGGTTTGGGCCTGCGGCGGTCCCTGATGGGGCCGCTGCAGAAAACCCCTACTGAAGCTGTCGATTTTTTCGAGGTTGCCCCGGAGAACTGGATAGGCATCGGCGGAAAAATGGGCAAGGACTTTCGTCGTTTTACCGAACGCTATCCGTTTGTTGCCCATGGACTGTCGCTGTCAATCGGCAGCCCCTCCCCGCTTGATGAAACTTTCCTGCACCGGGTAAAACGCCTGCTTGACGAACATAACTTCCGCTTTTATACCGAGCATCTCAGCTATTGCAGTGATGACGGGCACCTCTATGACCTGATGCCGATTCCCTTTACTGAAGAAGCCGTGCACTACGTTGCCGGTCGTATTCGGCGCGTGCAGGACATACTGGAACGCCGTATCGCAATGGAAAATGTTTCTTACTACGCGGCACCTGGCAAGGAAATGGAAGAAATCGACTTCCTCAATGCGGTGCTGAAAGAAGCCGACTGCGACCTGCTGCTGGACGTGAACAATATTTACGTAAACAGCATCAATCATGGCTATAACGCAGAAGAATTTCTGAAATCACTGCCGGCAGAGCATATCGCATACTGCCATATTGCCGGCCACTATGACGAGGCCGACGACCTCAAGGTTGATACCCACGGTGCAGATGTAATCGAACCGGTCTGGTCTTTACTGGAAACCGCCTATGAACATTTTGGCGTCTTTCCGACATTACTTGAACGTGACTTCAATATCCCGCCGCTGCCGCAACTGCTTACCGAGGTAAGCCGGATTGCAAGTCTGCAATCCAGGTGCAATAAAAACCATGACGGAGATATCGCGCATGGAAAGCTTGCCTGATTTCATTCGCCGGCAATATGAGTTTGCCGCACATATACGCGACCCTGAGAACCAGCCTGCACCTGCCGAGATTGAAGACCGGCGCATGGCTATTTACCGGGAACTGTTTTACAACAATGTGGAAGGTTTCCTTAGCGGTACTTTTCCGGTGCTGCGGACTCTTTATAACGACACTGACTGGCAGCTGCTGGTGCGCGATTATTTCAGTCACCACCGGGCCCAAACGCCGCTGTTTCTTGAAATCCCCAGGGAATTCATCAACTGGCTGAAGAACGAGCGTGACACACAGGCAAATGACTTGCCATTCCTCCGTGAACTGGCCCATTACGAATGGGCTGAACTGGCCTTATCCATATCGGAAGAATCAACCGACCAGGAAAACGTCAACCCCGAAGGAAACCTGTTGACCGGCATACCTGTGCTTTCCCCGCTTGCCTGGCATCTCAGCTATCGTTTTCCGGTTCACCGGATCGGACCGGATTTCATACCGGAAGAACCGGGCGAGCAGCCAACAAACATAGTTGTCTATCGTAACCGTCAGGATGCCGTCGGTTTCATGGAGGTGAACCCGGTAACCAAGCGCCTGCTGGAGCTGATCAGCGAAAACAGCAGTAAAAACGGGAAACTGTTGCTAGACTGCATTGCACTCGAGATGTCACACCCTCAACCGCAGGTTGTCATCGCAGGGGGAGCAGAAATACTTGCCGGACTGGCTGCTAAAGACATCATTCTTGGTACAAAAATCAATACTTGAATAACAGTAGCTGCAGCATGCAGTTATAAAAAACTACGTAGTGGGGGATATATCCATGGTCAGTCTACTTAATTTTTTCCAGAACCTGCTCGACAAAACACGTGCAATCGATTTTCTGGCGCCGCTGGCACTACGCCTGTACCTGGTGCCGATCTTCTGGATGGGCGGCACTCATAAACTCAACAATGCAGGACTTGACTGTATGAGCAATGCTGGCGGCGGTTGTGACTTCGCCCCCAAGCAGGACATTATTGACTGGTTTGGAAATCCCGACTGGGGACTTGGCCTGCCGTTTCCTGAATTGATGGCTTACCTGGCATCCTATACAGAATATTTCGGTGCCATCCTGTTGCTGATCGGCCTCGCGGTACGCTGGATCTCCATACCCCTGATCGTCACCATGATTGTCGCCGCGGTGACCGTGCACCTGCCAAACGGCTGGTCGGCCATTGCAGAGGGCAGCGGCATCTTTGCGACAGCGCGTACCGAAGGTGCCGTCGAACGCCTCGACAAGGCCAGGGAAATACTGCAACAACACGGAGACTACAGCTGGCTGACAGAGAATGGCAGCTTTGTTGTTCTCAACAACGGTGTCGAATTTGCTGTTACCTATCTAATCATGCTGCTGGCCCTGCTGTTTTGGGGAGGTGGCAGGTATTTCAGCCTTGATTACTGGATTGCACGTAAATGGCGTACAGCTGATAGTTCCTGAAAGTCAATTCAGGCCGGTGCTGTAGATACCAGCAGCATCGGTCAGTCCATTACTTGCAATTTAAAAACGGGGTATTCACATGGACATGATTTCCGGTGAAACATTTCCGGTTATAGCAACCATCATGCAGGTGTTTGCGGCCCTGTTCGTCATATTGATCGGCTTTGGGGTACTGGCCATCATTGTGATGTTTTTTGTCGACATCACCCAGACAAAAAGTGCCATCCGCAGAAATTATCCGGTAGTCGGAAGGTTCCGGTATTTTTTTGAACACATCGGTGAGTTCTTCCGCCAGTACTTCTTCGCCATGGACCGGGAGGAACTGCCCTTTAACCGGGCACAGCGTTCCTGGGCCTACCGGGCCGCCAAGAACATCGACAATACTGTCGGTTTTGGCTCCAGCCGTGACCTGCGCCCGACCGGCACCGTGCTGTTCGTGAACTGTCCCTTCCCCACCCTCGGCGTAGATGCAGCCGTGCCAGGTAATATCACAATAGGGCCAAACTGCCGCACCCCCTACACCACCTCGTCGCTGTTCAATATTTCCGGCATGAGTTACGGCGCCATTTCGAAACCTGCGGTACTTGCACTGTCACAGGGTGCAAAAACTGCCGGTTGCTGGATGAATACCGGTGAAGGCGGCCTGTCGCCCTACCACCTGGAAGGCGGCGCGGATATTGTCTTTCAGATAGGCACTGCCAAGAACGGTGTGCGCGACCTGGAGGGTAACCTGGACGACGACAGGATACGTGAAGTAGCTGCACATACCAGTGTCCGCATGTTTGAACTGAAAATGAGCCAGGGTGCCAAACCCGGCAAGGGCGGTATTCTCCCGGGCGGCAAGGTGACCGAAGAAATCGCCAACATTCGCGGCATAACAGTCGGCAGCGACGCCATCAGCCCCAATCGTCATACAGATATCAATTCAAACACCGAGCTGCTGGATGTAATCAACCGGGTACGCGATGTCTCCGGAAAACCCGTTGGCTTCAAGGCAGTCATCGGCGCCTATGGCTGGCTGGACAAGCTGTTTGCAGAAGTACTGGAGCGAGGCATCGAAACTGCGCCGGATTTTATAACCGTGGACAGTGCAGATGGCGGTACCGGTGCCGCCCCGATGCCGTTGATTGATGATGTCGGTCTGCCACTGCGCGAAAGCCTGCCGTTGCTGATCGACAAGCTCAATGAATACGGTTTGCGTGAGCGGGTAAAAGTCATTGCTTCCGGTAAGCTGATCACCCCGGCCGATGTTGCCTGGGCACTGTGCATGGGTGCTGATTTTGTTGTCTCGGCGCGTGGCTTTATGTTTGCGCTGGGCTGTATCCAGGCCCTGCAATGCAACAAGAATACCTGCCCCACCGGCATCACCACCCATAACAGGCGCCTGCAAAAAGGCCTGAACCCGGATGACAAGGCTGTGCGCGTTGCCAGCTATGCGAAAAACATGGTCTACGAAGTCGGCATCATCGCGCACTCCTGCGGCGTGAAGGAGCCGCGTGAGTTGCTGCGCTTCCATGCCCGGGTCGTTGGTAACAACGGACTCTCCGTGCCACTCAACGAATTACATCCGGACATGCAGCCGAGCAGGCAAAAAGCCGGCGCAATTTAAAGAAATAACACATGGCAACAGCAACTCAACACTCCCTGCTGCTGCTGTTCAGCCTGCTGCTGCTGGCAATCCTTGTTCAGCCGCTGGCACGAAAAGTTCACCTGCCGTTTACCGCCATCCTCGTCATCACCGGCTTTATTGCCTCGGAACTGCTGGTAGTGGCTGGCATCGACACCGGCATTCGGGCGGAAAATTTCCATGACCTGATCTTCTTTGTGTTCCTGCCGGTACTGGTTTTTGAAGCAGCCTATAACATCAATGCCGGTCTGCTGTGGAAAAACCTGCTGCCCATTCTGTTTCTGGCCATCCCCCTGATGTTGCTGTCAACACTGGTAACAGCCACACTTATTTACTTCGGCATTGGTCACTCGACCGGCTTTCCCTGGATTGCAGCCTTGTTAACAGGCGCACTGCTGTCAGCAACTGATCCGGTGGCGGTGGTAGCCCTGCTGCGACAGATGGGTGTTTCCGAGCGTCTTGCTATCCTCATGGAGGGTGAAAGCCTGTTCAATGATGCGGTTGCCATTGTCGTCTTCAGTGTATTTCTGGCACTGGCAACCGGCAGTGGCGGACCCATGTCGATCACAGATGCCGGCCTGCAGTTTCTGCGCGTTTTCTTCGGTGGCATTGCAGTGGGGCTGGGCACGGGGTTGATATTCTCCATCCTGATAAAACTGCTCAGTGAGACAATCATCAAGGCACTGGCAACCATAATCAGTGCCTACCTGGCATTTATCATCGCCGAGTCTCTGCTGCATGTATCAGGCGTAATGGCAGTACTTGTCAGCGGGCTCCTTCTCGGCTACAGGAGCCGGCATACGACGACCGGCAAGCAGTCCGGTTTCGAGCAGGAACTCTGGGAATTTAATGCCTATGTCGCCAATGCACTGGTATTCCTCTTCATGGGCGTTACTGTCACATCGGGAATGTTTGAGGAACGCTGGCTCGCCATGCTGATAGGTGTAGCCGGTGTGTTGCTGGCACGCGCACTGGGGATTTTTACCTGCGTACCTTTACTGAACCGGATAACACCGATTGAACCTATTGGTCGTCCGTTTCAGGTTGTCATGCTATGGGGCGGTCTGCGCGGTGCGGTTACCCTTGCGCTGGCCCTGTCGTTACCTGTCTCACTGGACTACTGGTGGACCATCCAGTCGATTGCCTTTGGTGTAGTGCTGTTCACCCTGTTTGTACAGGCCACAAGTATGGCGCCCTTGCTGCGTCATTATGGCTTGAGCAAACACTGAAATAATTCGCACACGAGGCCCGCTCCTGCGGGTACATCCGGTTTTTGCAGGCTCTTGTGCCGGCCGATTCGGCAATTATCGCTTTACGCCAGGCTGCTGTCGCGCAGGCACAGGGCCCACCTGAAGTCATTCAGGACGAAACCACTGGATAAAACAGGATGGTAGCCGCAGATATCCGGGAACAGTGAAGCGTGACTCATATCGCGGTTTCTGCCCGGCCGTCCGGGTAATACTGGAGCTCGGCCCGTAACCAGGATTGCACGGGCCAAAGCTGAAAGAGTACTCGCAGGGACCGGGCTGTCGTCATGACCATGCACACGCCCCCTGACATCATGACATTGCAGTCCGGTCCCTTGCGTTTTACTACCGTGCTGTCGTTATTTCAGGGCACGTACCTTGTCAAGCAGTCCTTCATCATCCCATTCCCGGCTACCGATCGCCCGGTAGGCAATCGTACCATCCGGCGCTATCACGTAAGTGGTTGGCAAACCCTTTACCGGCCACTGCTCAATCACTTCACCGGCCTGATCCATCAGTATCGGAAAGTCAGTCGGATAGTCCGCAGAGAAAATAAAGATCGTGTCCTCGTCCTCACCCATATTGATTGCCAGCATCGCTATACCCTCCTGCTCCAGCTGATGCCAGGCACGGTTCATCGAAGGCAGCTCTTCCCGACAGGGTGGGCACCAGGTTGTCCAGAAATTAATAATCACCGGCTTGCCACGGTAATCTGACAAGCGATGCAACTTGCCGGCCGTGTCCTGCAGGGCAAAGTCAGGCGCCTGCATCTTGTTGTCAATCGGGGTCAGTGTCTCTGCTGCCGGTAAGTTCATCGCCAGACCCAGCGAGAGGGCCATACAAATACTCTTGATAACCTTCATAAATTCCTCGTTCGCTTATCGGGGATACTCACTTCAGACTGTCAACATCCGGAGCGCAGATAATATCGTGGATGGTACCGGTATATTGTTTGCCACCTTCATTCCAGTTTACCTCCAGGTCAAACTGCGCAGCTGGTGGAATACCATAGGCGGTCAGCCCCCAGTTATAGTCCCCCGGCAGATATTCCTGCTGCGTTGGAAACATCCCCCAACGAACAACCAGCCTGGCCTTCTGGCTTGCTTGCTGGTCCGACCACGACTCAATCAAGGGTTCTTTCAACAGAATACCGCTTTGCCTGCCTGCGTGTTGCATGCGCCACAGCGTCAAATCAACAGACACCGACTCCCCCGAACCGGACTTGCCATTGTTGCGAATAATTGTCTGAAACATACAACTGGTCGCCATGAACTCGACGACTTCACTGGAAAATTCGTGCTTCATCAACATCGCACGCGTCTGGTCCGGCAGACGCTGCACCAGCTCGATCTCTATATCACCCTCGATAAAATGCCATTTTTCCAGGCCATTTTCCTCATTACTGCTGCGTTGAACCTCTGCCTGCACAAGCCACGTTATCGCGAATCCGGACATCAGCAGTCCGCTTGTCACCACTATTTTCCAGATTTTCAGCATGGCGTTACCCGGTCAGGTTCAGAGGTCGATTTTAACAATAGCACGCAGGATAAATCCGCTGCCATTGCTAAATTCATTCGCCTGTCACCGGGAGTGCTCGCGAAAGCAACCTGAATGCGCCGGCTTCAGGCTGGCAATCAGGGCAACAACAGGCTTCTTGTACGGCTGCTACGGAACAAGGTATTGATGTTCAATACCCTGCTTCCAGTGAATAATATTCTCCATCGCGAGACTGGTATAAATGTTACCGTCTTTTGTAATAAGCAGTATCTTATGAGCACCCATCCTGTCAGCGACCGCCTTCCAGTCTTTGATGCCTGCTATCAGAATAGTGACAGCAGACGCGTTGGCAATCATTGCATTTTCATGCATAACAACAACGGACTGAATAGCGCTGGCTGGCATACCGGTACGCGGATCAACAATATGCCGATAAACAGAGCCACTCTTATCAAAAGACTTATCAGACGCACGGACTGCGACAACTGCCTGATCATCGATGTTTTCAATTGAACCGATCAAGTCCTTGCCGTCAGCATCCAACAAGCCAATCCACCAGTCATGATCCCCGCGCGTACCGATGGTTCGAACGCTACCACCGATGTCGATCATTGCATTTACCACACCGATCTCCCGCAGCCGCTGTATGCCTTTATCCAGAGCAAGCCCGCGTATCATGTCGCCAAACTCCAGCTTAACCTGCCGGTTGCGGCTGCTGATCTTGTTGCCCTTGATGATCAGGTCATCCATGGACGGGGGACGGGTGATAATTTTCGCGACTCGCTGATCGACCAGTTTCTGGACTTCACTTGGGTAGGGAGAGACCTCGCAGTCATCCTTGTCGCAGTGAAATTCCCAGAATGCTGTCAGTTGCCCTGCTGCAGGATTAAACAAGCCGCCACTCAGGCTGAAGAGCTTGCTTGCCTCGATAATTACCTCCAGTAGACCATCACTGACGGTCATTGATTTCCTGTGTGCGAGCGCCTCATTCAACTGCTGCAATTCACCTTCAAGCTTGAATGTGTAGCCAACCTTGTCCAGCTCCAGCAGCTCCTCTTCCACCATGAGTGCGGCCTGCCTGGCTTGTTCCGCTGGAACGCCGGAAATACTGATTTGCGCGAAGGTTCCGAGCGCATTTATTTTATCCTCGAAAACACCCCTGTTGCGTTCACAGCCGGCAACCAGAAAAGGCACCATGACCGCCAGCAGGGAGCCGATGATGATTTTATGTTTCATGGCAGATTCCTGTAAATATTGTCCTGTCGGGAGACGCAGCAGTTTGAATTCAGTTTCATGTTGTCATCAGAAATATGCAGCATTTATCCACATATGAACCATGATACTGGCGGCATAACCCAGTGCAATGACCGGTGTCCAGCGCAAGTGTCCAAAGAAGGTGTACATACCACGCGCCTGCCCCGTCAAGGCAACACCGGCAGCAGAACCGATTGACAGCAAGCTGCCACCTACGCCAGCGGTCAATGTAACCAGCAACCACTGTCCTGTTGACATATCCGGGTTCATGCTGAGTACAGCAAACATCACCGGTATGTTGTCCACGACAGCGGACAGGACACCAACACTGACATTCGCGGTTGTTGCTCCCCACTGCGTATACATAAGCTCTGAGGCCATACCCAGATAACCAATGAAGCCAAGGCCACCGACACACATAACCACACCATAAAAGAACAACAGCGTGTCCCATTCGGCACGCGCGACCTTGTTAAAAATATCGAAAGGAACGATGTCTCCGAGCCTGCCGGCTTGCTCTATTTCGCTACTGGCGGCAGATAATTTCTTCAGTTCGGAACGTTTCAGGAAGAAACCAAACAATTGCAGGTACCCAAGCCCCGTCAACATACCCAAAACCGGCGGCAAGCTGAGGAAGTTGTGAAAAGAAACGGCCGTGATAATAGTAAGCAGGAAAAGTATCATGATGCGACGCGCACCCGGCTTTAAAGCGACGATCTCATCATTACCTTGCGGGTTTCCGACCGGCACAGCAAAGTGCATGATGGCTGCCGGCACCATAAAATTAACCATTGACGGCAGAAACAGGGAAAAGAATGTCCAGAAGTCCACCATATCCTTCTGCCAGACCATCAGGGTAGTGATATCACCAAACGGACTAAACGCACCACCAGCATTTGCACCGACAACGATATTGACACAGGCAATGGTGACAAAACGGGTATTGTCGCCACCCACAGCCAGCACCACGGCACACATTAACAATGCTGTAGTCAGGTTGTCGGCAATTGGCGAGATAAAGAATGCCAGTATGCCGGTTAGCCAGAACAGGGTGCGGAAACCAAAGCCCTTGCGCACCAGCCATGAACGCAACGTATTAAACACCTGGCGCTCTTCCATGGCATTTATATAGGTCATCGCAACCAGCAGGAACAGCATTAACTCTGCATATTCCAGCAGGTTGTGGCGTGCAGCCGCCTCGGCGGCATGCCCCAGTCCGGCTTGCGTCGACACCCAGCCAATCAGACCCCAGATCAATCCGGCGGCGACAATAACCGGTTTCGATTTTCGCAAATGCGTAAACTCTTCTGCGGTGACCAGGATATACGCAAACGCAAAAATCGCCAGGGCAAGATAACCGACCGTATGGGTTGTCAGATCAGGCGTTCCTGCATGTCCAGCTTCGCTTGCAAATACGATTACAGGTATGAATGCAACACCAATCACCGAGAGTACGGCCAGGACCCTGCAGATAAAACCGGTCTTTAAACAGGAGTATTTATTCATTTTCATATACTTAGAAAAACAGGTTCATCATGACCATCATAACGATCAGAAACAGTACCGTCATGATGCCGCCAGCGCGCATGAAGTCCGGTACGCGGTAACCACCAGGCCCCATCAACAACGCATTAACCTGGTGTGTCGGAATCAGGAAGGAGTTGGAGGTAGCAATAGCCACAGTCAATGCAAATACTGCCGGGTCAGCTCCCGCTGCAATCGCAAGATTAACCGCCAGTGGTACCAGCAAGACGGTGGCGCCCACATTTGACATCACCAGGGTAAAGAAAGTCGCCAGCACAGCCAGCGCTGATTGCAACACCCAGACAGGTACATCACCGAGCACGGAGAGTGTTTGCTGGGCAATCCATGCGGCGGTTCCTGTGTTTTCAACCGCCATACCCAGAGGTATCAGACTGGCGAGCAGGAACACGGTTTTCCAGCTTACCGCTTCATAGGCTTCGTCAATATTCATCACGCCTGACAACACCATACCCAGCGCACCGGTCAGCAGGGATATCGACAATCGTAAATCCGAGAACAGCACCAGGCCCAGTGCGACAAGAAAAAAGAACAGTGCATAACCCACCTTCTGCGGACGTGTCTCCTCATGAGGATATTCGGAAGTCACCACTACGAAATCACGGTTTGATTCCAGCCTGGCCAGTGCCTCCCATGAGGTATGCACGACCAGTGTGTCACCGGCCTCCAGCGGCAGATTGCGAATATCATCGCCCTCTCGCAGCGTCTCACCGCGACGATGCAGACCAACCATGGCAAGCCCTAAAGTCTTTCGCATCCATACATCACGCGCACTCTTGCCTATTAACTGGGAACCGGGTGGAATAACCACTTCGGCCACACCGGAACGTGTCGAAGCCAGCACCTCACCAAATACTTCCAGACCATCACGTTTCTGCAATTTATATTTATCGACAAACACGCTCACATCGTGCGGTGATGCCAGGATACCCATCACCATACCCGCCTCAAGACCCAGGTCACGTGCCAGCGCACCCGGTCCAACGCGGGTTTCCTTGTTGCTGCGCCGGGTTGCGATAATACGGATATGTGAACTGCTCTCGACATCATCGAGCATAAGTCCAACCAGCGGACTGTCGTTCGGCACCACCACTTCAAACAGGGCATAATCGATGCCGTAGATTTCCTGGAAATAGCTC
>Ga0224499_10000395_pt1 | contig 11027 bp, 9 predicted proteins | sample SF_Jul11_sed_USG_3_FD_168125 | JGI IMG/M metagenome (GOLD analysis project Ga0224499, IMG submission 168125) | Sediment microbial communities from San Francisco Bay, California, United States - SF_Jul11_sed_USGS_24 | ecosystem: Environmental > Aquatic > Marine > Sediment | place: USA: California... | reverse complement strand
AACCAGGCCGCCGCAACAATCCGCCCAGCAAAATCCGCTTCCCTAGCGAGAATTTTGCAAGCAGCTCTACTGTCCCCTTATTTCATTCGTCCCAGTAGGCATCAGGCTTGGCGGGGCGCGGGCGCGCTCTTTCGCGGCGTGACCATCGCCAGGCCGCCCAGCATCACGGCGAGCGAGAGCCAGACCCAAGGGGAGTGCTGCTCGCCGAAGATCGCCATGCCCCAGAACACGCCCGAGAGCGTCACCACATAGGCCACCTGGCTGGCGAACACCGGGCCCGCGCGATTGACCAGATAGATGAACAGGCTGTAGGCCACGGCGTTGCCCGCGCCCAGGCCGAGGATGGCCCATTCGACCCGGCCCCAGGGCCAGGCGAATACGACGAAGCTGTCCGAGGCGAAGACGACCGGCGCCAGGATCGCCGTCGCCATCAGGTGCATGCCGCAGGCCACCATGAAGGGGCTGGCACGGTCTGGCATGCGCAGGGCGATCACCAGGTTCTCGGCGGCGTAACAGACCGAGGCGAGGCAGGCGACCAGGACCCAGAAGACGGCCGAGGCGTCGGGCAGGCTGCGCTCCGGCGCCACAAGGAGCACGACGGCGAGCAGGCCGCAGAGCACGCCCAGCAGGCGCAAGAACCCCAGCCGCTCGACGCCGAGCAGCAGCGCCAGGAAGACGGTCAGAATCGGCACCAGGGTCACGGTGATGGCCAGCACGCCGGCCGGCACGTGCGCGGCGGCGTGGTAGAACAGAACGCCGGGAACCGCCGTGCCGAGCAGGGCGCAGATCACATAAAGGCCGAGCAAGTTGCCCCTGAAGGAGATCGTCTTGCCCCGGCCGGTCGTGACGGCGAGCAGGAAGACCGCGCCGAGGCCGGCCTGCCACAAGGTGATGCCCAGCGGATCGCCCCCGCCCTCGACGGCCATCCTCGCCAGCGAGAACGAAAGCCCCCAGACCACCCCGGTGAACAGCAGCACCAGCCAGCCCCAGAGGCGCGACACCTCGCCGTAGGGCGTGGCCACGGCCTCGCTCAGGCAGACGCTCTCTACCGCGGCGACGGCGACAGCGCCGGCGGGCTCGTCGCGGCGTCCTTCAAGGCTGTCGTTCGGCATGGCTCGGGCACGAATTCCAAAGGGTCGCTGTTGCCGGCGCGCCGCGCCGCGGCGATCGGGCGCAGGCCAAAGAAAGGATATTGGATCCCTGCGCCCTGTCTGTCCATCCGCCTGTGGCGCTACTTTCGGCCGCCAGCGGGGACGGGAACCCTGCCGGGGCTGGCGCGGGGGACGGATCAGGCGGCAACCGGAAGCGGGATAAAACGACTTAAAACGAAACCCATTTATGTTTGAGTTAATCATCGCCCCCGTAAATGCCTCGGCTACCAGACCCCCCACGAGGTCCTAAAAACCAACGATGGTGCACTTGCAACCTGAATCCGCCTTCGATATTGCGGGCGGAAACCCGAATGGCTACGCTGATGCTCACGGTCGGCGGCCGTCCGGGGAGTCTCGCGCCCGGCTGGTCGCAAGACCATCGGCCACCGCGCGCCAGGCACTCCGGCACGGCCTTCGCGGCGTTATGGACTACTCGGGGGAGGGCACCATGAAATTCAACCGCCGCATCGCCCTCGCGGCGATCATGTTCTTCTGTGTGGGCATGGCCGCCACGGCCGCAATGGCCGCAATGGCCAAGGACACTTTCGACACGGTCGTCGAGACCAGGTTCGGCATGGTCGAGGGCCGCGTCGTCGTGGGCTTCGACACGGTGGTCTGGATGGGCATACCCTATGCCGCCCCGCCGGTCGGCGCCGCGCGCTGGGAGGCGCCCCGGGAGCCGCAGGCCTGGGCGGGCGTCCGGGACGCCGGCGACTACGGCAGCCGGTGCTTTCAGCCGCGCGGCGGCGGCACCGGGCAGGAGGACTGCCTCTACCTCAACATCTGGCGCCCCGACAGCGCGAAGAAGAACCTCCCGGTCTTCTTCTATATCCACGGCGGCAGCAATACCGGCGGCTCCGGCGAAGGCTCCTGGTACACCGTGGCGCATGCCTACGACGCCGTCGTGGTCACCATCAACTACCGGCTGGGCGCGATGGGCTGGTTCTCGCATCCCGCCCTCATGAGCGGCGATAAGCGAGACGATTCGGGCAACTTCGGCACTCTCGACCAGATCCAGGCGCTCAAGTGGGTGCGGGACAACATCGGAGCCTTCGGCGGCGATCCCAAGAACGTCACGATCGCCGGCGCCTCGGCCGGGGCGCAGAACGTGTCCTATCTGATGCACACGCCGCTCGCCAAGGACCTGTTCCAGAAGGCGATCCTGGAGAGCAACTTTCCGGGCATCCGCCCGGTCGCCGCGGCCTTCAAGTCCTCGAAGCAGGTGCTCTACAACCTGCTGGTCGCCGACGGCGCCGCGGCCGACACCGCCGCCGCCAAGGCGCTGGTCGAGAGCAGCATGAGCGACCAGGACATCCGCGACTATTTCTACGGCAAGACCGCTAAGGAAATCACCGACGTCTACCGCAACGCCTATTGGGGCGGGATCAACTGGGGCGACTTCTACCGCGACGACATCGTGTCGGGATCGGACTTCATCCCGCCGCCGATCGTCCAGTTCTCGCAGGACCGGCCGGAGTTCGTCTACTGCATCGGCGACGGCTTCGTCCTGCCGGACGATCTGGACTTCGCGGACTTCTCGGAAGGCAAGGTCTTTCCCAAGCCGGTCATCGTCGGCACGACCAAGAACGAGAACAACCTGTGGAACGCCGCCTGGCCGTTCAACTACCAGCAAAACAAGTCCCTGGACGAGCTGGTCACCGAGGCCGTGGAGAACACCAACCCGGCCTATGGCTACCTCGCCGAGTTCTACAGCAAGTTCGGCCCGACGGCCGAGGCCTTCAAGGCCAACTACACCTTCTCGACCGAGCTGATCGACGAGGTCGACACCTACATCGGCGCCCAGCTCTCGGCCCGGAACCTGGCCAAGGCGGCCGCCAACCAGAAGGTCGACATCTACGTCTACCGCTTCGACTGGGGATCGGACCCGGCGAAGGTCTACGGGATCCCCTCCGAGGATGCCTGGGTGTTCTACAACGGCGCGATACATGTCGCCGAGTCCAACTTCTTCTATCAGAAGTTCTTCGGCCTCGCCGACGGCGATTCGGTCGACCGCTACGAGTACACCGACGAGAACCTCCCGGGACGCCAGGCGCTGTCGCTTGCGGCCAAGTCCTATCTGGCCGAGTTCATCCACCACCCGCGGGGCAAGATCACGAAAAAGCAGGACCAGCCCGTGGAATGGCAGCCCTGGACCGCGGAGAACGAGCGCTTCATCGTGTTCGACGCCGACGCGGTGGCGGCCGACGTCCAGATGAACGACACGGACATCACCCGCACGCCGGAGGCGCTCTACGAGGCCCACGCCGCCCATCCCAACGCGACCGTCCGGGATTTCATCGAGTACTACATCATGTGGTCCTGGCACTGGAACTGGTACCCCAACGCGAGCGTCGATCCCTTCGACACCGCGCCGGGGCCCAACAGCCTGTTCGACCCGATGGATCCGTGAGGGTCAGGGTCGGCCCGGGGGGTGCCGATCGACGGGCCGGCGTGGGATCGGGCGGCATCCCAGACCGCGCTAGCCGCACCCGCCGCACTCGACCCCCCGCCCTCACGGGTGCGCGTCGTACGCCTCGCAATCGTCGTCCGGGGCGGTGAGGCGGGAGACGGGATCTTCGCCGGGATATTCGTCAAGCTCGATGACGTTGCGGTCCGGGTCGCGGATGAAGATCGCGTTCATGTCCTTGAAGGTGAAGCGCCCGGTGATCTCGATCCCCTTTTCCGCCAGGAATGCCTCCGTCTCGGCCAGAGAGTCGATCCTGAGGGCCATGTGGGTATAGCCCGCGTACTTGCGCTCGACATCCATCAGGACGTTCTCGTCCTTGTCCTCGGTGCCCGGCCCCAGGAGATTGAGCACGATCCCCGAAGGGTGGCGCATGATGATCGGGTGGCCCTTCTCGAAGCCGGTATCGACGATCAGCGCGAATCCCAGATCCTCGTAGAAGGCAATGGAGCGGTGCTTGTCGCGCACGCGGATGCCGACATGGTCGATCTTCCGAATCCCGATCATGGCTTCGCCCTTTAAGTCTCATGGCGCGGCCCGACGCCGCAAATCCCGGCCTATCCTTCGAAACGCGTTCTTCGAACGCTCCTCTTGGAGGGAAAGAGGGACTGGCTCCTGGAGTGGACCCCGAAAGTGAGACAGCTAAATTAGGGACAGTTCCGAAAGGAGGAACTGGACCTTATGAGCAGATCACGAGTTTTCAGCCGTGCATTCAAGCTTGCGGCCCTGTCTCGCATGGAGGGTGGGGAGAATGTTTCGGCGCTTTCGCGCGAGTTGAGTGTTCGGCGCAAGCTGCTTTACGAATGGCGCGACGCCTTTCGCGCCGGCGGCCCGGAGGCGTTGCGAGGGCCGGGTCGTCCGCGCAAGGGGTCGGTTGTGGTCGGTGCGAAGTCTGGCGGCGCGCGCGGCTCCCGGACATCTGGCCCCGGTGACGAGCTTGCGGCGGCACGGCTGCGGATCGCCGAGCTGGAGCGCAAGGTTGGCCAGCAGGCGCTGGAAGCGGATTTTTTCAGGCACGCCTTGCGGCTCTTCGAGACCTCCCGCGGGCCGAGCGATCGGCCTGGCGGGACGGCGTCCACGGCCTCGTCCAGGCCTGGGCGCGGCGGCAAGGCGGACTGACGGTGGAACGGATGTGTATGCTGTCGGAGGTGAGCCGGGCGGGCTACTACCGGCATTGGCGGGCCTCGGCGCCGCGCCTCGAGGAGGCCGAGCTGCGCGATGCGATCCAGCGCCTGGCGCTGTCCCATCGGCACTACGGCCATCGCCGGATCGCGGTCCTGTTGCGGCGCGAGGGCTGGTGCGTCAACCGCAAGCGGGTGCTGCGGCTGATGCGCGAGGACAACCTGCTGTGCCTGCGCCAGCGGGCCTTCGTCCCGGCGACGACCGACAGCGCGCACCGCTTTCGGGTCTATCCCAACCTCGCGCGCAAGCTCGAGACCACGGCGGTCAACCAGCTCTGGGTGGCGGACATCACCTATGTCCGGCTGCAAGAAGGCTTCGCCTATCTGGCGGTGGTCCTCGATGCCCACAGCCGGCGCGTGGTCGGCTGGGCCATGGAAACGCACCTGCAGGCGAGCCTCGTGCTCCAGGCCCTGGACAGGGCGCTCTTGGAGCGCGAGGTCGTCCCCGGCGGCCTGGTCCACCACTCCGACCGCGGTGTGCAGTACGCCTGCGGCGACTACATCGCCCGCCTCGAGGCCCACGGCATCCTGCCCTCCATGAGCCGGGTCGCCTGCCCTTATGACAACGCCATGGCGGAGAGCTTCATGAAGACCCTCAAGACCGAGCAGGTGGAAGGCCGGGCCTACCGGAACCTCGAGCACGCCAGACGCGATATTGGCGCTTTCATCGAGCAGGTCTATAACCGCCAAAGGCTCCACTCGGCGCTGGCCTACAGATCGCCCATGGAGTTCGAGCAAGACAACCAGGTGACACGGGCTGCTGCGCAGCAGACCATGTCACTACACACCAACTGTCCCTAGTTTCCTGTCTCAGTACAGGGGTGCAGTCCACTACTTTTCATGAAAAGTTGAATGTCCCCTTTTTTGCCGGCCGCTGCACCCGGCGGGCGGGCTGCGGTATCATCCGCGGATGGGGGAGAGCTTTCGAGACGGCGCGCGGCGTCCGGGGGCAGGCGGCCGGCGCCGCCGCGCCTGCGGTATCGTCCTCTTGGCCGCGCTCGCGGGAATCGAGGCCGCAATCGGGTTGCGATCTCTCGGACGACCAACTTTGGGAAGGAGAAAGACGATGCTTTCGAACGATAGCCGACCACACCGGTCACGAAACCGGACTCCCGGCCGGCGCTCCATGGGACTTGCGTCATGGCTCGCGACTGCTCTGCTGGCGAGCGTTCTGACGCTTGGGGCCTTCGCGCAGGACGCGGTTTCCGGGGACCGCGACAACGACGGCAAGTTCTGCACAGCGACGGCCGAGGCTGCGCTAGAGGCCTGCGGGAACGAGGTGCGGGACGACTTCTGGATTGCCCAGGGCAACTGCATCAACGTTTCGAACCCCGGCGACAGAAACAAGTGCTTCAAGCTCGCGGAGGAGGAGCGCGCGGAGGGCAGCGAACTTTGCGAAGCCCAGCTCGGCGCACGATTGGACCTCTGCGGCGCGCTCGGCGAGGCGCGCTACGACCCGAAGTTCGACCCGAAGGATTTCGTCGACCCGCTGGAGATCGGAAATTCCGTGGCGCCCAACCCCTATTTCCCGCTCGAGCAAGGCCGGAAATGGGTATACGAGGGCGGCGACGAGACCATCACCGTCACCGTGACTTCGGCGACCAAGCTGATCGGCGGCGTCACCTGCCTCGTGGTCAACGACACGGTCGAGGAGGACGGCGTGGTCACCGAGGACACAGACGACTGGTACGCCCAGGATGTCACCGGCAACGTCTGGTACTGCGGCGAGATCTCCCTCGAGTTCGATCTCCCGGACGGCGAGGACATATCCGAGCTCGTCGGCGTCGAGGGCTCCTGGAAGGCGTTCCGCGACTTCGCGAAGCCGGACATCCTCATGGAAGCGACGCCCCGGGTGGGCGACGTCTACCGTCAGGAGATGGCGCTGGGCGACGCCGAGGACGCGGCCGAGGTCTTGAGCGTCACGGCGAGCGAGGCGGCACCCGCCGCGTCCTGCGACGGCGACTGCTTGATCACCCTGGACTTCACGCCGCTCGAGCCGGACGTCTTCGAGTACAAGTACTACGCGCCCGGTGTCGGCCTGATCCTCGAAGTGGATCCGGAAACCAGCGAGCGGCTCGAGCTCGTGGACATGACGCCGTAGCAAGCCGGGGCGGCCACCTGCGGCCGCTTGCAGCCCCCGGAACCGGAGCGGGCCGGAACAGCCAACAGCCGGCCCGCTTCGCCTTCCGTCCGTGTCTCAGGCGGCGGTCTTCAGCTTCTTGGCCTTGCCGGAGACATGGACCGGGATCTTCTTGTAGGCCTTCTTGGCCTCGGGGGTCTTGGGCAGCATGACGGTCAGCACGCCCTTTTCGAAGGTGGCCTCGACCTTGTCGGTCACGACCTCCGCGTGCAGCGGGATGGACCGCCGGAACGAGCCGAAGGACCGCTCCTTGTAGGCATAACCCTTCTCGGCCTCTTCCTTTTCCGCCTTCTTCTCGCCCTTGATGGTCAGGACGTTGTCGCCCAGGACGACCTCGACGTCCTTCTCGTCCATCCCGGGCAGCTCGAGCGACACTTGGATCCGTTCCTCGTCCTCGGTCAGGTCCATCCGCGGCGTCATGCCCGCCATGGGCCGCTCAAGGCGGCCCAGCATGGGCAGCTCGAAGCCGCGCCAGAAATCCTCGAACAGACGGTCGACCTCGCGATGGAAGGTCTCCATCGGATGGTCCTCATGGCGCTCTCCGCGCAACAAGCCCAAGGGCCTGCGCCACGGTGCCAGGCTGGTCTTCAACATCGTCTCCTCCTCTCTTGCAGCCATTCAAGGGCCACTGGAGGAACCCGACGCGCACACGCCCTCCGGGCCACGCGCGTCCGGCCCTTGAAGTGGCGACCTTGCAAACTTCAAGTAATCGTCGATGCGTCGTTTTCAAGCGGCCCCGGCGGATCGGTAAGACCGGTAAATTGGACGTAATAAAGGATCGCGCGCAAACAATTGAGGGCTCAGTCGTTTTTTGTCCCTCGACTTCCGGGGGCCGCCTGGATTTCTTTGCGCAACAGCCCCGCGGAGTCCGAAGGGCGGCGGGCGACGGCCCCTGTCCTCGGTGCCGCACCGCGCGGGCGGATGCGCGCGGGCCCGTGCATTTCCCCGGGCGCGTGCTATATAACCGCCATGCGCCGCCCGACCTCCACTCCGCCCGCCGAGCCCGGCCGGGTCCGCCCGCGGCGGCAGATGCGCACGCTCAGACGCCTGCTGCCCTACCTCTGGCCGACCGGGCGCGCGGATCTCAAGGCGCGGGTGTCCATCGCCATCGTCATGCTGATCGCGGCCAAGGCGGTCAACGTCTACGTGCCGATCCTGCTGCGCGGCGCGGTCGACGGGCTGTCGCCCGACGCCTCGGCCGCGCTCGCCCTGCCGCTCGGCTTGATCCTGGCCTATGGCGCGGCGCGGGTGCTTGCGATCGGCTTCGGCCAGTTGCGCGACGCGGTCTTCGCGCGGGTCGCCCAGCACGCGATCCGCGAGGTCGCGCTCAAGGCCTTCCGCCACCTGCACGCGCTCTCGCTTCGTTTCCACCTGGAGCGCCAGACCGGCGGCCTCAGCCGGGCGATCGAGCGCGGCACCAAGGGCATCGAGTTCCTGCTGTTCTTCGTGATCTTCAACGTGGTGCCGACGCTGCTCGAGATCGGCCTGGTCTGCGGCATCCTCTGGTGGATCTTCGACTGGCGCTTCGCGGCGGTGACCGCGGTCACGGTCGCGGCCTACATCGTCTTCACCTTTAGGGTGACCGAGCTCAGGATTGTCTACCGCCGGCGCATGAACGACGCCGACAGCGAGGCGAACACCAAGGCGATCGACAGCCTGCTCAACTTCGAGACCGTCAAGTACTTCGGCAACGAGGACCACGAGGCCCGGCGCTACGACCTGGGCCTGCGGGACTACGAGAGCGCGGCGGTGCAGAGCCGCGTCAGCCTCTCGGCACTCAACGTCGGCCAGGCGGCGATCATCTCCGGCGGCATCACCGCGATCATGGCGATGACCGCGTTGGGCGTGGTGCGCGGCACCATGACGATCGGCGACTTCGTCATGGTCAACGCGTACCTGATCCAGCTCGCCATGCCGCTCAACTTCCTGGGCACGGTCTACCGCGAGATCAAGCAGTCGCTGGTCGACATGGAGGTCATGTTCGACCTGCTCGAGGTGCCGTCCGAGGTGGTCGACCGGCCGGGGGCGCCGGCGCTCCGGGCCGACGGCGGCGCGGTCGCCTTCGAGCAGGTCGACTTCGGCTACGACCCGCGCCGGCCGATCCTGAAGAACGTCGACTTCTCGGTGCCGGCCGGCCGGACCGTCGCGATCGTCGGGCCGAGCGGCGCCGGCAAGTCGACGATCAGCCGTATCCTCTTCCGCTTCTACGACGTCGCCGCCGGGCGGGTTCTGATCGACGGCCAGGACATCCGCGACGTGTCGCAGGAGTCCTTACGCGCGACGATCGGCATCGTCCCGCAGGACACGGTGCTGTTCAACGACACGGTCTACTACAACATCGCTTACGGGCGCCCTGGGGCCGGCCGCGACGAGGTGACCGAGGCGGCCAAGCTCGCGCGCATCCACGACTTCGTCGAGGGCCTGCCCGACGGCTACGAGACCGTGGTCGGCGAGCGCGGCCTCAAGCTCTCGGGTGGCGAGAAGCAGCGCGTCGCCATCGCCCGCACGCTCCTCAAGCGCCCTCACATCTTCCTCTTCGACGAGGCGACCTCGTCGCTCGACAGCAAGACCGAGAAGCAGATCCAGCAGAGCCTGCGCGAGGTCTCTGAGAACCGCACGACCCTGATCATCGCCCACCGACTTTCGACCGTCGTGGAGGCTGACGAGATCCTGGTCTTGGAATCCGGGCGCATCGTCGAGCGCGGCCGCCACGACGCGCTCCTGGCCGAGGGCGGCCACTACGCCGCCATGTGGCGCCGCCAGCAGGCCGAGCGCGAGGAAGAGCCCGCGGCCCTGCCCGAAGGCGCCGAGCCGGCGATCGCCGCGGGCGACGGGCTGGACGGCGAGCCTGGCCGGCGGATCGAGGACGACGCCGCGGTTTTCGAAACCGGCATGCCCTCAGGGGAAATTTAAAACCGATACGCGGTTTTGGCGGGCTCGCGCGCGGCCACCTTGATGCGGATCAATGAGGCGGAGGGTCGGTTGGTGCCAAATGCACCCCAGGAGGACTTGGCATGAGCCGCAAAATCGCATGGTTGCGGGCGAGCTATTGGGCGGGCGCCGTCGCGGACCTGGGCATCGGAATCCTGACGCTCGTCCCCAGCCGCATGGGCGAGACGGAGTTCCGCTATCCCATGGGCCTCGCGGCCGCCGTCATGTTCGCCTGGGTGCTGCTGCTGATCTGGGCGGACCGCCGGCCGCTCGAACGCAGGGGCATCCTGCTGCCGACCATCTTCGTCATCCTGGGTCTGCTTTCGGCGGGCTTCTTCGCCGTCGCGTCCGGCATCTTCCCGATCGCGCGGATCGTACCCACGAGCATTCTGGGCGCGGCGCTGATCGCCCTCATGGGCTTCAGCTACATGAACGCGAGAAACGTCGATTAGAGGCCGAAGCAGGGGACAGCATCCCAGACCGCCCCTGGGGCGCGCGGGTTCGCACACCCCGCCCGCTCAGGCGCCCTCGGCCCGGGCGACGCGGATCATGGCCTTGAGGCTGCGCTCCACGTCCCGGTCGCCGGTCGCCCAGGACGATACGCTGATGCGCATCGCCGGCCGGCCCTGCCAGGTCGTGCCGCCGCACCAGCAGGTGCCCTCGGCCTGGAGTCCCGCGATGACCCTTTGCGTGGCCTCGGGGGCGCCGAAGGACACCAGAACTTGGTTCAGGACGACCTCATTCAGGACCTCGAAGCCGGCCGTCCCGAGCCCTTCGGCGAAGCGCGCGGCCTGGCGACAGTTGCGCTCGACCAGCGCGGCCAGGCCCCTGCGGCCGAGGGACTTGAGGGCCGCCCAGACCTCGACGCCGCGCATCCGCCGGCTGGCCTCCGGCGTGAAGTCGAAGGGATCGCGCTGCCCGCCCGTCGGCAGGTAGGCGGCGTCCATCGACATGGCCGCGGCCAGGGCCTCGGGCCGCCGGACCAGCGCGATGCCGCTGTCGTAAGGTACGTTCAGCCACTTGTGCGCGTCGAGTGCCCAGGAATCGGCGCCGTCGAAGCCCGCCGTCAGGTGGGCCCGACCGGGCGCCGCGGCGGCCCAGAGGCCGAAGGCGCCGTCGACGTGGACCCAGGCGCCCGCCGCCCGCGCGGCGGCGATGAC
>Ga0224499_10000394_pt1 | contig 11030 bp, 9 predicted proteins | sample SF_Jul11_sed_USG_3_FD_168125 | JGI IMG/M metagenome (GOLD analysis project Ga0224499, IMG submission 168125) | Sediment microbial communities from San Francisco Bay, California, United States - SF_Jul11_sed_USGS_24 | ecosystem: Environmental > Aquatic > Marine > Sediment | place: USA: California... | reverse complement strand
CGTTCCATGGTGCTGAATACCGAGGTGAGCCTGATGATCGACAGTCCGGAACTTGCGAGTGGCATACTTGCTGCCTTTGCGCCTGATTTCCTGCCGGAAAACAGCTGGCAGGTGACGCTGGATGATGAAGGTGAATTGCAATGGCAAGCGGGCGATGATGTGCTGAGACGGCAGCCTGCAGGTAGCATCTGGCAGCGTATGGGCGATGCCTTCTTCGGGCTGCTGCCAGTCGATTCACAAATGTGAAATTTTCTGGTCTGTCTCATGGGCACAAAAATGGCTGCCAGTATTGACAAGAAGTCATCAGTGTTGCCGGTCAGGAAATTATGCAGATCTTGTCGGCATCAACCGGCTCTCCCGGGCCACGTGGAGGCAACACGAATGTTAACCGGGGGCAGTATGAGTCCGGAATGCATTGTTTTCAAAAGTACCATCAAGATATTGAACATGGGGTGCTGTGAGCCCTCTCTGCCGAGCGCTTCGGTATTTCTTGTGTCGCTTTCACGTCCAAAAGAAAAAACTCTTCATATCAACCGGGTGGAAGGCAGGGTAGACACCCGGGGCAGGTAACTGCTTGCTGTCGTATGTTGCGTTTACTTTACTCGCTGCAGGGTGCTTTCTTTACCTCTGCGGAGTGACCGGTAGGTTAGTGCGGCATCACTCACCGACAGAATTACATCCGTATCTTGCTTGTCTTCCTGTAACAGGATGATATTACTTTCAAGATACACCCAGGTGATCTGGTTGCCTTTCAATGTCCACGTGCCTGCGTACTGCCAGGCAGGGACATTATTGATAGTCATTGTGCCGGAGAATGTATTATCTGCATTGATTATAAAAATGGTTTCTATATTTCCCTGGTCCGGATGAAGCTCTGTCGTATGCCACTTGCCGATGATCTCATCAGGGTTTATCGATAAAGTATCCGAGAGTGCGCCACCTGTGTACAGGATGATTGCCAGCAGCAATTTAAAAAAAGAGCCTGTTTTCACGGGATCCGGTTTCTCTGGATGTTTATTAAACAGGGCTCGCCTGGCCCCCGGGCCTATTCGTTCTCCAGGTTTTGCAATGCCTTTTCAGTTATTTCCTGGTGCAGGGTGCAGGCTCATCGTCCGTCCTGCCAGCTTGTGGTGTTCACTCTAGCGAGCCAGCTTTTTAAATCAAGCGCAACTGGCAAGCTTTTCTTCAAAACGTTTAATCTGGACAGCAGTCACCCCGGCAGCTGTTGAAGATTCGGTCGTTATTGATAGTCCTGTATCGCCGGATGATATTTTCCTGGCAAAATATAGCAGCTCTTCCATGGCCGGACTATGCATATTCGAGTAAAGCTCCGTTCATGTGTACGGCGCTGAAAAATCCATCGCCCTTTAGCAGGTCATCCGTATAATTGCCGCATGCTGACGTATATTCTACAGCGCCTGCTGGGCGCCTTGTTCGTCATCTTTGGCGTGGTGAGCATTGTCTTCCTGTTGATTCATCTGATTCCGGGTGACCCGGTTGAAATTATGCTCGGTGAGTCGGCTTCCACAACAGACCGGGAGGCGCTGCGGGTGGCGTTGGGGCTGAACCAGCCGCTATGGGTTCAGTTTCAGCAATATCTCGCAGGCTTGTTGCAGTTTGATATGGGTAACTCCATCCATTTCAGGCGTCCGGTTTCGGATTTGTTGCTGGAACGTCTGCCGGCAACGGGTTTGCTGGCGGCCATGACCTTGCTCATAACCCTTGTGCTGGCCTTGCCTCTGGGTATTATCGCGGCGGTCCGCCGTGACACCGTATGGGACAGCGGCGCCATGACCTTTTCCATGCTCGGCGTCTCAATCCCCAATTTCTGGCTGGGCCCGATTCTGATCCTGGTTTTTTCACTGTGGCTGGGCTGGTTTCCGGTGAGTGGCCGCAACGGTTTTGACTCCGTGGTTCTGCCTGCCCTGACCTTGAGTACCGGTCTGATAGCCGTGCTGTCACGCATGGTTCGCTCCAGCATGCTGGAGGTGTTGGGCGAAGATTACATGCGCACTGCGAGGGCGAAAGGATTAGCGTCACAACAAGTCATCCTGCATCACGGTTTGCGCAACGCCTTGCTGCCGGTTATCACGCTGCTGGGGCTGCAACTGGGTGCGCTGCTGGCCGGAGCTGTAATAACAGAAACGGTATTTTCCTGGCCGGGTGTCGGTCTGCTGACAATTGAGTCCATCCAGTCACGTGACTACCCGGTGGTGCAGGCCTGCGTGCTGTTGATCAGTGTGACCTATGTACTGGTTAACCTGCTGACTGATCTTGCCTATGCGTGGATTGACCCGCGTATTCGCCTGGGGGGACGACTGTGATCCGCTGGCGCCTTGCAGTCATGTTACCGGTAGTAGTGCTTGCCGGCTGGGCGCTGCTGTCGCTGCTGGCGCAGCACCTGCCGCTGCAACCGGACCGCATTCAGCTGGAATCGATACTTTCCGTACCCGGTGAAGATGCTTTACTTGGTTATGACGACCTTGGTCGCAGCATCGGTGACCGCATGATTGTCGGTGCGCGTACTTCGTTCCTGGTGTCGGTGTGGGTGGTCAGCCTGTCATTGCTGGCCGGTACGCTGTTCGGTACGGCTTCGGCCTACCAAGGCGGCTGGTGGGACCGGCTTGCTGTGTTGACTGTAGACGTGTTTATGGCTTTTCCGGGCATCCTGCTGGCGATCGCACTGGCCGGGTTATTAGGCCCCGGTATCGGCAATGTGGTTATTGCCCTGACGATCGTCGGCTGGGTTGGCTATGCACGTCTGTCACGCGCGCAGGTACTTTCACTGAAGCACCGGGAGCATGTACAGGCAGCAGAGGCGCTGGGCACATCGAAATGGCGTATTATTCGCAAACACCTGCTGCCGCTGATGCTGGCACCCTTGATCGTCGAGGCGACCTTTGGCATTGCGGCGGTTGTGATAGCGGAGGCCGGCCTGTCATTTCTGGGGCTTGGTGTACAGCCACCGGGGGCCTCGTGGGGTGCCATGATTCGTGACGGCACCCGTTACATGCTGGTTGCCCCGCACATGGTTATCGTGCCGGGCGTGGCGATTTTTGCAGTGGTGTTGTCTGTCAATCTGCTTGGCGACCGGCTGCGCGATAAACTGGATATACGCATGATCAGTGAGGAGAAAGACCGGAAATGACACTGGGTCCGTTGATGGCTGATGTCGAAGGTTACGAGTTAACTCCGGAGGACCGGGAGTTGCTGCTGCATCCGGCCATCGGTGGGGTAATTCTGTTTGCCCGTAATTACGGTTCGGCAGAACAGCTTGCTGCACTGGTCGCCGATATTCATCAACTGCGAGATCCGCACCTGCTGGTTGCGGTTGACCAGGAAGGCGGGCGCGTGCAGCGTTTCAAGGACGAATTTACACACCTGCCACCGCTGGCCTGTCTCGGAAAGATTTACGACAAGGACAAGGCCCGGGCTAAACATCTTGCCAGAACAACCGGCTGGCTGATGGCCTCGGAACTGCGCGCTGCCGGTATCGATCTAAGTTTTGCCCCGGTGCTGGATCTGGACTTCGGGGTATCTACCATCATCGGTGACCGCGCATTACATCAGCGCCCGGAGGCGGTTGCCGAACTGGCACAGGCCTACCAGTCAGGTATGCATGATGCCGGCATGGCGGCGACCGGCAAGCACTTCCCTGGTCATGGCGCAGTAGCCGCCGATTCGCACCTGGCACTCCCGCTTGATGAGCGTCGCTACCAGGATATTGAACAGTGGGATATTGTGCCGTTCAGGCGCATGATTCATGCAGGTATTGCCGCCATCATGATGGCGCACGTGGTTTATTCCGATGTCGATTCCTGGCCTGCCGGATTTTCCTCGCGCTGGATCAAGGATATTTTGCGTGATCATCTGCATTTTAACGGCCTGGTTTTCAGTGATGACCTGAGCATGGAAGGTGCTGCCTGTGCCGGTGACCATGTTGCCCGTGCCGGCACTGCACTGGAGGCAGGCTGTGACATGGTGCTGGTCTGCAATGACAGGGAGGCCTCCGGCCTGGTGGCGGAATCGCTCGGCAGTTATGAAAACCCGGTCGCACATACCCGTATGATGCGCATGCATGGCCGTCATCCGATCGATATCAAGAGCCTGCACAATGACCCGCGTTGGGCGCAGGCCGTGGCTGCCGTGCGAGGCTACGAGGACAATCCCGAGCTGGACCTTGATTTAAGTTAATAGATATATTAATCAGTATATTGAGAAGTTAATCTAATGTATTATACCGCAATGTTTTATGTGCCTGTTTGCGCATACCCGGTAACCAACGCTGTACCAGAACAGGGGGCCGCCGGTGGCGCTCGACCACGCTGACCTTGTAAAAATTCATGCGGACGCTGAATGCATTCACGATGCAGTCGCCGTACAGGCTATTCTCGATCATCTGGCTGGAGAGATCAGCACTGCCATTGCTGGCAGCCTGCCGATCATTCTATGCGTCATGAACGGCGGACTTGTCATGACCGGTCATCTGTTGACCCGGCTGACATTTCCTCTTGAAACAGACTACCTGCAAGCGACTCGCTACCAGGGTGAAACACGCGGTGCGGAAGTCGCATGGCTATGCAAACCGCGACTGTCGCTTGAGGGGAGAACCGTGCTGGTGGTTGATGACATTCTCGATGAGGGGAATACCCTGGCGGAGGTGCTCGCATATTGCCGCAACGCCGGTGCCGATCGTGTATTCAGTGCGGTGCTGGTAAAAAAACGCCATGACAGACTGGTCGATGGTGTTACAGCCGATTTTATCGGACTGGAAGTCGAGGATCGTTACGTCTTTGGTTTTGGTATGGATTACAAGGGCTACCTGCGTAACCTCAACGGTATTTACGCACTGGCAGACTCAGCCGGGTAACTTGCTATGTCAGTGACAGGTATTATCGGCGGCAGTGGACTGGATAAGCTCGACGGGCTTGTAATTACACATCGCAAGCGCGTGGAGACACTCTATGGTGAACCATCCAGTGCGCTCACATATGGCAGCTATGCCGGCAAGCAGGTCATGTTTCTCGCCCGCCATGGCGAAGATCACAGTATTCTGCCGCACAAGGTAAATTACTGTGCCAATCTTGCTGCACTGCAGCAGGCAGGGGCCACGCAGGTAATTGCCGTGTGTGCCGTAGGCGGTATCCGTGCGGACATGTCACCCGGGAGTCTCAGCATTCCTGACCAGTTGATCGATTACACCCATTCCCGGCGACACAGCATCTACGAGGATGCCAGTGATTTTGCAGCACACATTGATTTTACCGAACCCTATTGCGAACCATTGCGCCAGCAGTTAATAGCTGCTTCTGTAAAAGCCGGCGTTGCTGCAAGTACTGATGTTACCTATGGCGCTACCCAGGGGCCGCGGCTGGAAACGGCAGCCGAAATAGACAGGATGGACAGGGATGGCTGCCATATTGTCGGTATGACCGGCATGCCGGAGGCGTCTATCGCGCGTGAACTGGGGCTGTGTTATGCCGTCATTGCGCTGTCTGTCAATTATGCAGCCGGGCGGGAAGCCGGACCGATCGTAATGCAGGCTATTGAAACGGCGTTGCATGAGGGTATGGCTGATGTTAGATCGGTGCTCACGGAAACATTGGCGGACACGCATCCGCTATAGCCGGCAAACGCCTTACCGCAAACGTGCAGGCATAACAGATCAGCCGCTGCTAGCGGGTTAACTGATCATCTTCCTGTGGTGATGAAACGGGCGGCTCTTCTGTATCAACTGTTTCTTCAGCCTGCGCATCTTCCAGCAACTGCCGGGATTCCTCGGCAGAGTAGTAGGGCGTGACTGTGGCAATCATGCCGAAACGCGGGTTGTCAAAATAGTGAACAACGTTGCTCTTGATGCGACGTTTTTCCCTGAGCGTATAAACCGGTGATACTCCCGGGACATTTAATTCCATCACCGGATTCCGGTTAGCAGCTGCCTGCTTCATCTGCAGGTCTGTATCGAGATGCAGAAAGCGTTCGCGTATCAGACGGACATTGCCTTCAATATTCTCCCGGCCATTTGCAGCAACAGCCCGAACAGGAAGATTCACGGCGTTGGCATCACCGTAGGCCGGTTGACGCCATGCCTGGTGAAACAGAACGGAATAATTGCTCGACTGGCGCAGGCCATTGCTGATGCCGCCTAGCTTGTATTCGCCTGCTGACAGTACACGCACATCACTGCTGGAATAACCGCTGCTTGCCGAGGGATCTTCAGCTGCCTGTGAGGGCCACACTTCACCATTGTCGGCAGGGTGGCGATAGCTGAATACCACTACTTCAACATCGTAACTGTTCGGCTGTGCAGCAAATGCCGGTGCTGTACTGGCGGCATACACCAGCAGGCAGGAGATCAGCGCATGGCTGAAAAGATTACGTATTCTGCTGGATAATGTCATATCGAGTAACTCTGCAATTGGAATGTTTGCAGTATATTTTGTAATGAAACCGCGATAAACAACTTTATCGCTAAAGCGTGAACATGGCCTGGTCCGCATCAGCAGGCCGGCGAGGGGGGGCTGAGTAGCTCAAGCAACTCAGAGGCCGCCACAAAACGCGCTTCACTGGTCGGGAAGTCACCGTAAATCCGGAGCTTGTTACCTCCCTCGAAGCGGTATTGCTGCGGTTTTGACTGGACCAGTTCGATCAGTCGATCGGTGTTAATGTTCGGATCACTGTCGAATAATACCCGGGCCTCTTCCATTCCAACCTCTATTTTCCTGATGCGCATCGGTACGGCCAGTAATTTGAGCCCGGCAATTCTGAACAGGTGTTTCGCCGCGTCGGGGAGGATGCCAAAGCGGTCTATCATCTCGACTTGCAAGTCGCGCAGGTCTGCGGTGGTTTCCATGCCGGCAACGCGTTTGTACAGCACCAGGCGGGTATGCACATCGTGAATAAAGTCATCAGGCAGGAGTGCCGGTACCAGCAGGTCGATTTCAGTTCCCTGGTGCAGGGGTTGGTCGAGGTTCGGGCTGCGCCCTTCCTTGAGCGCCCTGACTGCGCGTTCCAGCAGGTCCATGTAGAGAGAGAATCCGATTTCGTGGATCTGGCCACTCTGGTCCTCGCCCAGCAGTTCTCCGGCACCCCGAATTTCCAGGTCATGGGTCGCCAGCGTAAAACCGGCACCTATATCTTCCATCGATTCAATTGCAGCAAGGCGTTTACGGGCATCCGCACTCATGGTGCGGCCCGGCGGCACCAGCAGGTAAGCATAGGCGCGGTGATGTGAACGGCCAACACGACCGCGCAGCTGGTGCAGTTGTGCCAGTCCGAGCTTATCTGCACGGTTCATGATAATGGTATTTGCCGTGGGGACATCGATGCCACTTTCAATAATGGTGCTGCATAGCAGTAAATTGAAACGACGATGGTAAAAATCCAGCATGACCTTTTCAAGGTCACGCTCGCGCATCTGGCCATGCGCAATCTCGATGCCGGCTTCCGGGACGATCCCGGCAAGCTCGACTGCCATGCGTTCAATCGTTGCCACGTCATTATGCAGGAAGTAAATTTGCCCGCCGCGCTTGATCTCGCGCAGGCAGGCCTCCCTCAGGGTTTCCCTGTCCCACTCGCAGACAAAGGTCTTTACCGCCAGCCGGTGCGCCGGTGGCGTACTGATAATGGACAGATCACGCATACCTGACAGCGACATGTTGAGGGTCCGTGGAATCGGTGTGGCTGTCAGCGTCAGGATGTCGACTTCCGAGCGCAGGTTTTTGATGCTTTCCTTCTGGCGCACGCCGAAACGATGTTCTTCGTCAATGATCAACAGGCCGAGGCGCTTGTATTTGACATTAGGTTGTAACAGCTTGTGGGTGCCTACAACAATGTCGACGGTACCTTGCTGTAAGGCGGCCAGTGCGGCATCTGTCTGTTTGCCGGAACGGAAGCGCGACAACAGTTCGATACGTACCGGCCAGTCGGCAAAACGATCACAGAAATTCTGGTAGTGCTGCTGTGCCAGCAGCGTAGTTGGCACCAGCAGTGCCACCTGTTTGCCACCCTGTACCGCCATAAAGGCCGCACGCATGGCAACTTCGGTCTTGCCAAAACCGACATCACCGCAGACCAGCCGATCCATAGGTTTGTCAGACTGCATGTCTTCAAGTACCACCCGAATGGATTCTTCCTGGTCCGGGGTCTCTTCAAACGGAAATGTCGAGACAAAGGCCTGGTATTCTTCCTGTGGCGCCGTATACGCATAACCCTTGCGGGCAGCTCGTCGCGCGTAGATGTCCAGCAGTTCTACGGCGACATCATGGATGCGTTTGGTTGCCTTTTTACGTGCACGCTCCCACTGGTCGCTGCCAAGCTTGTGTAGCGGCGCATTTTCCGGTGATGCGCCGGTGTAGCGACTGACCAGTGCCAGAGAGGCAACCGGGACATAGAGCTTGTCGCCGCCTGCATAGGCCAGCGCAAGGTATTCTGTCTCAATGTCACCGACGCGAATAGTTTCCAGGCCAAGGTAGCGTCCAACACCGTTTTCCTCATGCACTACCGGGGCATTGATTTCCAGGTCAGTAAGATTTCTGACCACACTGGCCGGATCACGCGTTGGTTTCCTGCGCCGTGTTTGCCGGGCATGATCACCAAACAGTGCCGTTTCAGTAATAACGGCCAGTGCTGAATCATTCAGCATCATCCCGGCTTCCAGGGGTGCCACCGTAATGCACAGCATCCCTTCAGATTCCAGAAAACCACGCCAGTTCTCAACCGCTAACGGTCTCAAGCCAAAGCCGAGCAACTGGTCAAGCAGGGTTTCACGACGGCCGGTTGATTCTGCTGTGATCAGGATGCGTCCTGAAAATCCGTCTATAAAACTTTGCAGGGCCATCGCGGGTTGTTCACCACGCGGCCTTATTCTGACGTCACCCGGCACGCTGATATGGTAATCGACCAGCTTGCCACTGCGGCTTGTTCCTTTAAACAGGCGCGCTTCTATGCAGGGATACCCGGCAAGCCGGGATTGCAGTTCTTCATTATTGATGTACAGCTGTTGCGGAGACAATATTGGTCGTTCTATGTCATGACGACGTGCATCGTAGCGTTCTTCAAGCTGTTCAATAAAGTTTTCACTGGCGATATCAGTCGCATCCAGCTGCAACAAGGCAGCATTGTCCGGCAGATAGTCAAACAGCGTACAGGTGTCTTCACTGAACAGTGGCAGGTAATACTCGATACCTGCCGGTGCATTGCCCTGGCTGACTTCGCGGTAGATGCTGCAGTTTTGTGAGTCACCCTCAAATGCGGCACGAAAACGCCTGCGAAACAGTCGTATCGCTTCCTCATGCATCGGGAATTCGCGTGCAGGTAACATACGAATTGATTCAACCGTATCCAGTGAGCGCTGGCTATCACAGTCGAAAGTCCGGATGGAATCAATATCCTCGTCAAGCAGGTCAATTCTGTAGGGCAGCTCGTTACCCATGGGGTAAATATCAAGTAGAGACCCGCGCACGGCGAATTCACCGTGTTCCATCACCTGTGACACGGACCGGTAACCGGCATTGGCAAGCCGTGTGCGCATATCATCCAGCTTCAGTGTGTCGCCGGTTTTCAGGATCAGACTGTTTTGATAGATATATTCACTCGGCGGCAAGCGCTGCAGCAGGGTTGGGACTGAAACAATCAGCAAGCCACGTTGCATCCCTGCCAGCTGGTAAAGCGTAGCCAGCCGTTCGGAAATAATATCCGGATGCGGCGAGAATTTATCGTAAGGCAGTGTCTCCCAGTCGGGAAGCGTGGTTACTTTTAGCTTGCTGTGTGCCGCGAAGTACTCTACCTGGTCTTGCAGTAACTCAGCCGATTGCATGTCAGGTGTAATAACCACCACCAGGCCTGCATGCTTGTCGACCAGGCCGGCAACAGCGAGTGGCAGACTGTCGCCGCCAAGCCCTGTCCAGATCAGTCGATCACGAGTGGCCGGGATAGCGGGTTCGAGTATGCTGCTGAGGGAGGTGTTATTTCCAGAAGGACGGGCTGTGTTGCTCATACAGGTCATGGTCAAAAAATAGCTGGTGCCCTGATCTCAGGGCACCAGCGTCATGGGATAAGCGGAAAATTCTCTATCAGATATTGTCGCCAGGCATCTGGCCCCTGAATCCGAGTTTCTTGAAAATCATATAACCGGGGCAGATGCCGGTAATACCGGCAAATGCAAGTGCGGCTACCGGCACATAGAGAACCCAGTGTACGACACCGAAGCCGGTTAGCCAGATTCCGAGCATTGTTAGTGCAGCAACCATCAAAAACAGCATTCTAATTGCGCTCATTTGTTTGTTCTCCTGTATTATCCATATCCAGAGCAGGTTAATGCCATCCGGGCAACTACCCGGCTCTTTGTAACACTGCAAAATATCTACTAAAAGTACTCGACTGGTATAACGGTCCAGCAGGCATTCTAGGCTGCAAACCGCAGGGTTACAAATGCAGGGAAAAGATACTAATGGAGCAGGGAATCCAGATGGGTAAAACCTATGCTGAATGGCTGGTACGCTGGCGCTATTTGATCCTGGTCGCAACACTTGCCCTGGTAGCGGGGATCGGAAGCGGCGCACGCTTTATAACATTTGATACCGATTATCGGGTCTTCTTCAGCGAAGATAACCCGCAGTTACAGGCATTTGAGGAGCTGCAAAACACCTACACCAAGACAGACAATGTCATGTTTGTACTTGCGCCAAAGGACGGCGAGGTATTCAGCCCCGAGACACTCAATGCGATTGCTCGGTTAACCGAGGAATCATGGCAGATCCCGTATTCCCTGCGGGTTGACTCGATCACGAATTATCAGCACACAGAAGCCCGGGATGATGACCTGCTGGTTGATGACCTTGTGCCTGAGGATGTGCTGGATGCGCTCGATGAGGCCGCAATACAACGCATCCGTAACATAGCACTTAATGAGCCCTTGCTGGTCGATCACCTGATCTCTGCCCGTGGTCATGTCACCGGGGTGAATGTCACCATCCAGCTGCCGGATGATACCAGTGGCAAGGAAGTTCCTTCGGTTGCCGCCTTTTCAC
>Ga0224499_10000392_pt1 | contig 11046 bp, 10 predicted proteins | sample SF_Jul11_sed_USG_3_FD_168125 | JGI IMG/M metagenome (GOLD analysis project Ga0224499, IMG submission 168125) | Sediment microbial communities from San Francisco Bay, California, United States - SF_Jul11_sed_USGS_24 | ecosystem: Environmental > Aquatic > Marine > Sediment | place: USA... | reverse complement strand
CCGGAACGCCGAACAGCACCTCGCTGCTACGTTGCAGCGCGTCCGCCGCCCATACGCCGGAGCAGATCGACTGGATCGCGGAGGCCTTTGGGCAGGTGGCCGAGGAAATGCACGCCTACGAGGCGCAGAACGCCGGGCGGTATCTGCTGCGCCAGTCGGCCGAGTAGCCTGACCGCGCGGGCGCGGCCCGCGTTCAGCGGAAGGCGCCGCGCCGATAGAGCCGCCAGGCTAGCGATGGCGCAGCCATGAGCGGATGACGCCGCTGCCATGGCGTGGGGGTCGTGTGCACGCCCGAGTGCTTCTCGATCTTCCAGAGGATGTAGTCCAGCCCGTCCTTGAAGGTATAAGCGGCCTTCAGGAGCCTCAGCACGTGCGTGGTCTTCCCAAGCAGACGCCTGATCATCCAACGCAGCCGGGCCGCTCGGCGCTTGCCCGCACTGGCCCGATGGCGGATCGCCGGCGCGCCCGCTGCCGCTAGGCACTCCGAACCGGACAGCGCCGCGGCGGTCAGGCCGTCATAGCGCTCAGAGTAGGCGCAATACAGGTCCTGGGGCCGATTGGATCGCTCGGCCCTCAACTCCGTGCCGTAGCTTTCCCGAAAGGCCCGGATCCAGAGCTGGTCCGGCGTGAATTCGGCCGGCATCAAGGCAAGCGTCTCGGCCGCCATTGTCTTTGCCGCCGCCGCAAGCGCGCCGGCCACTGTCTCTTCGACCACGGAATCGCGCGCATAGACCAGCGCGCAAGGCTGCGCGAGCCGGCCCCAGAGCGAAGGTTGGAAGGCCGCCGGCGAGGTGCGGCGGATCAATTGCCCGAGCGACACGACCGCGTACTTCGCCCGGACCACCCGGTCTCCGAAATTGGTTTCGAGATAGTAGACGTTGGGCGGCAGTATGGCGTTCAGGACAGCCGAGAGCCGGCTATCGTAGAAGTGCCGGTAGTCGTCAGCTATGGCGTAGAAGTCGATGACACGGTCCTCGTCCCGGCCGTCCCTGAGACAGGACCCATAGAACAGGCACGCGACAAGCGAAGCGCCGTGACGCCGACGGACCTCCTGTGCGGCCGCCCGGACCGATGCCGCGACCGGCTGGCGAAGTTCGCTCAGAATCATCGCGCCCATCGACCGGTCGCCCGTCGGCGGTTCGCTCAACACTGTACGAAGCGCAAGCGGCCGGCCCCGCTCAGTTCCACCGGCGTGCCGGGTTCCGGGTCGAAGAGCTCGCCGTCCAGCGTAAAGGGACAGGTCATCTCGAAGGCCACCTTGTCGGCATTGTGGCTCACGTAATTCTCCGGCAGACGGCGATCCGGGGGGCCGTAGAGGACGCGGTAGGCCGAACGGCCCAACCGCCTGGGCGGATAGGTGATCCCCATGTAGCGTAGCCGCCCGGCTTCCCGGCCCCAATAGGGCCGCGATTTCAACATCAAGCGATCCAATGTGGTGACCAGTGCCAGGAACTGGGTCACTTCCTGGCCCGGCGCGCCATCGAACCGCACGGTCATGTCGTCGCCGGCCAGCAAGGGATCGGCTGTGCCGCGCCCGAAGAAATAGCGGCCCAGCATATAGGCGAATGTCGCGGCCGCGGCGGTCGTGGATTTGAGCTTGACCGTGTGCACCCGTTCGCTGCACAGCACGATACCTCGATAAATGGCGGCCGTGCCGAAAAACAACCCGTAGACCGGAGGCTTGTTCCTGCTATGGCTCAGCCGGATCACCTCGCGCTCGATACAGGCGCCGGCCAGATCGGGCTCGGCGGCACGCGCGGCCAAGCGTGCCAAGGCTTTTTCGGGCGGCCCTCTGAGGCCCGCGTCTGCCGCGCTCATGTTGAGCATACCGCCGGACAGAAGCGCAAGCGGTGGCAACTCCTCGAAGCGTGGCCGTTCCATGAGCCCGGTCAGGGCCGCCGAGATGGTCCCGTCGCCCCCGTTGACGGCGATCAACCCGACTTCGGCCGCCGCGAATTCGTCGAGAACCTCGGCCATGCCGGTAATGCCGTCGAGCGGCCTGTGGAGCACCTCGACGCCGTAGGAGGACGCCCCGGAAGGCCTCGGCAGGCCGCGTTTGTTGCGCTGGCTCAGCGTATTGCTGATCAGACCGATCTTCATTGCTCCGCGATCACCTCATATTCTTGGCGTTAATGCCCATCCTGACGCAGGATCATCGCGGTGGCGATGGCGCCCAGAACGAAGGGCGCGGCCCAGGCTGCCAGGACCGAGGGCAGGAGCCCCGCCTCGCCGATCGTCACCACCAACTCGTCGAAGATCCAATAGACGAACCCTATCCCGATGCCGGCCGCCAGCATGAGCCCGGCGGGCCGGCGCGGATGCATGCGCTGCACCGACGCCACCGCCAGGAAGACCAGAAGAACGGTGCCAAGCGGGCGGGCGATCCTTTTCTGAATCCAGACGTCGTAGAGATAGGGCGGTTGGTTGCCGTAGCCCGACTTTCCGGCCAGCCGCTTGACCTCGGTCCAGGGCAGTTCCCGGGGATGGATGCTGAGCGAATGCAGCACGGCGCTTTCAATGGCCCCCGGCCAGGTCAGGCGCGCGACGCGGGTCGGCACTCCGGTATCCCGATCGGTCCGCACAACCTCCCTCAGGGTCCAGTTTCCGTTGTCGTAGGCGGCACTCCGGGCCTCGACCTTTTCGATCAACTGACCCTCGATATCCCGGTGAAAGATCGTCACGTCGAAGATCTCGTCTCGAGCCGCCTCGACGCGGCCAATCCGAACAAGATTTGCGCCTTGACGGACCCAGGTCATATGGTGCGATGCGCCCGCGGCAAAAACCTTGTAATCACCGACGCCCCAGACGCGCAGGCGAGCGCTGGCCGGCGGCACCGCCTGGTCCTCGACCAAGAACTGCGCCACGGCGATCGACAGGGTTGCCGGCATCAGCATCAGGATCACCCTGAAGTGGGACAGCCCGGCGCCAAAGATGGCGGTGAGCTCGCTGTGCCGCGCAAGTCCGATCAGCAGAGTCAGGGAGGCCAACAGGACCGATATGGGTATGACTTGTGCCAGAATGGCCGGCAGCCTGAGAACGCTGTATCTGCTCAAGGACCACGCCACGTCCTGATTGGTCTCGATGATCTCGTCGCTGTTGGCCAGCAGATCGGCCATGACCATCAGTGCGGCAAGCGCTACCAGGATCACCAGCAGGCGGGCGAGGAACAGGCGCGCAACATATCCGCCGACGATGGAGATCATCTGCGCCACCGCCGCCATGGTCTCAGACGTCTCCTGATTGCGAGGAGGATCTCGACGGGTGCCGGCAGCCTGCGCAGTCTGCCTTTCGAAACCTTGGAGGCCGCCCGGTAGGACAGGAAGCCGCTGCCCGCTGCCAGCACGGCGAGGGGAAGCCACATGCCGAGCCATGGCGTAAGACGATCGAGGTCCGCCATGGACTCGCCGAACTTTACGACCTGCTCGTAAACCACCAGAACCAGCAGTCCGACGGCGATCCCGTAGGATTGGCCGCCGCGCCCGCCACCGAGGGCCAGCGGCACGGCAAGCAACGGCAGGACGAGAATCGACGACAATCTGACCAGGCGGGCATGCAGCTCCGCACGGGCCTCCGATGCACTGATCCGGGCCAGCGGCGCTGACATCACCGCCCAGAGTTCCGGTATGGTAAGCTCTCGCTCGTCCTTGCCCCGGGCCCGAACCGCCTTGTCGGATGAGTCGATGGGCCATTGGAACTGCTCGAATATGAGGGTGCCATCCCCTTGATCCCGGCCGATCTTGGATCGCCGTCCGTCTCTAAGGACCAATATCGAGCCCGCATCGTCGGCGGCCCTGCGCAAAGTGGCATCGTTGGCGGTCGTGACGATGGACTTTCCGTCGTCGTTCTCTTCGTAGACGAAGACCTTGCGAAGGTTCTGGCCGTCGCGCGACGTCTCCTCCGCAATGAAGGTCATGCCGTCGGCATGTACAAAGGTACCCTCCTTTACCGCCGCGCTGAGCGATGCGTGAGCCGCCGCCACGTTCAAGGCCCGATAGTTGTAGCGCGCCAGCGGTTGGAGATAGCTGAGGGTGATTGCGGCGAACACCGCAAGCAGCAGGGCCAGGCCCATGACCGGTGCCATCAGCCGCCGCAGGCCCGCCCCGGCAGCAGTCATGACCGCAAGCTCGTTGTCGCGGTTCAAGCGGTTGAAGGTCAACATGACGCCGAGGAAGAAGGCGAGCGGCAGGGAAACTCCCAGATAGTGCGGGATCAGGGTCACCAACATCCGGGACACGTAGCCGAGCACCTGGTCGGCGTTGACCGCGCGTTCGAGGATTCGGAGCAGCCGCTCCAACAGCAGGACGGCCAGCGCAACACCGATCATCGCCGCCGACGTCATGATGACCTGTCGCAGGATGTAACGATCGATGGTGTTGATCATGCCGTCTGCTTGCGTGCCCTATGAGTGCCCTCTGCCAGCGGGGGGCGTTCCTTGGCGGGGCTAGGTTTAGCGCGCCGGACCGGCCGAAAACAGGCCTTTCGTGCGGCGCGCCGCACCGCCCGACGGCCAATGCCGATCAGGCCAACGCCGTATGCGCCGTGGTCGAGACGGTGCACCAAGCAAAAGGGCGATCCGCAGGACGTTCCGACCGACGCAACGGGTGTCGAACGATACTAGGATAATCCCTTGAGATCGGTTAAAAGGACGCGCTATCAGCGGATCGGCCCGGTGGGCCGCCGCGAGCGGGACCTGCGCCGTCGTCGTGCGGCATCGCCAAGCGCAGGCGCTTCACGGCCCAACGGCTCTCGCAGACGACTAGCTGGAACAGGCACGGCGTGGGCGGCATTTCGGCAACATCGGGTGACTACGTGGATATCGGATACAAACGCTGGCTCGAGCAAGACTACCTTCTCGACAGAATGACCCTCAGCGATCTGGTGAAGGCCTATTTCACCTATCCCGCGATCCAGGTCTATCTCCTGCTGTTCGCGGTCTGCGTCGGCGCGGCGGTCTATCTGATGGAAGCCCCGCTGCCGCTGCTTCTGGCAGCAGGGCTGTGCTTTCTGGTCTATCCTCTGGTCGAATACCTGCTGCACCGCTTCCTGCTGCACGGGCGCTGGCTTTACCGGTCGCCGAAGACCGCGGCGCTCTGGAAGCGCATCCATTTCGACCACCACCAGAACCCCAACGAGCTGTCGGTCCTGTTCGGTGCCCTGCACACCACCCTGCCGATCATCGTGCTGGTTACCGCCCCGATCGGCTGGCTCGCGGCCGGACTGCCCGGCATACCCGCCGGCCTCGCCGCAGGCTTCGTGATCATCTGCTTCTACGAGTACGGCCACTGCATCCAGCACCTGTCTTACAAACCGAGACTGCGCTACCTGCAACGGATCAAGCGGCTGCACCTGGCGCATCACTTTCATAACGAGACCGGCAATTTCGGCATCACCAGCAATATCTGGGACCACGTGTTCGGCACCTACTACGGCAAGCCCGGCGCCGTACCGCGCAGCCCCACGGCCCGGAATCTCGGCTACACCGACCAGGAGCGGGAGCGTTACCCCTGGGTGGCGGATCTGACCGAAGCAGAGGGCGACGACGCACTGGCGAGGGAAGGCCATGGCGCTTCCTGAGTCCCGTCCGGACCCGGCGGGCGAGCAGCGGGCATCCGGCACTTCGGCGGTCGAGATCGTCCAGGTCCGGAACAAGGCCGATCTGGACCGCTTCATCCGCGTGCCCTGGCGGATCTACCGGGACGACCCGCAGTGGGTGCCGCCCCTGGTGTTCGAACGCCGCCAGCACCTGGATCGCGCCGCCAACCCTTTTTTCGGTCACGCCGAGGTGCAGTTTTGGTTGGCCCTGCGCGGCGGCGAGCCGGTCGGCCGGATCAGCGCCCAGATCGATCAGGCCGCGCTCGACCAGCACCGGGACGCCACCGGGCACTTCGGCTTCCTGGAGGCCGAGGACGACGGCGAGACCTTCGCAGCCCTGCTGCGGACCGCCGAGGACTGGCTCAGGGACCGGGGCATGCGCGGCGTGCGCGGCCCCTTCAGCCTGTCGATCAACGACGAATCCGGCCTGCTGATCCAAGGATATGAGAGGCCGCCGTCGCTCATGATGGGCCACGCGCGGCCTTACTATGCCGGACGTCTGGAGGACCAGGGCTACGCCAAGGTCAGGGACCTCATCGCCTACGACTTCGACGTGGTCACGGCCAGATCGGTGCCGCGCGCGGTGCGGCGCCTGGTCGACAACCTGGCCAAGAGGCCGAACGTGACCGTGCGCCGGCTGCGGAAATCGCAGCTCGGCCGGGACCTGAAGGCGGTGCTGGAGGTCTTCAACGACGCCTGGTCGAACAACTGGGGCTTCATCCCCTTCTCGGAGGTGGAGATCGCCAAGATCGCCAAGGACATGAAACCGCTGATCCGGGAGGACTTCGTCTGCATCGTCGAGATCGACGGCGATCCGGCCGCCTTCGCGCTCGCCCTGCCCGATCTCAACGAAGCGATGGCCGACCTGGACGGCGCGCTCCTGCCCTTCGGCTGGGCCAAGCTGCTCTACCGGCTGAAGGCCGGCAAGATCACCCGGGTACGGATGCCGCTCATGGGGGTGCGCAAGAAATACCAGGGGGGCGCGATGGGCGCGGGGCTGGCCTATACGGTCATCGAGAGGGTCCACGAGAACGTCCGGCGGGCCGGCTACAAGGGCGCCGAGCTCTCCTGGGTGCTCGAGGACAACCTGCCGGCCCGCAAGGTCATCGAGGCGGCCGGCGGGGTGCCCTACAAGACCTACCGGATCTATGAGAAGGCCCTCGCTTGAGTGGAGAGACCCAGGCCGGTAACGGCCGGCGCTTTACCGCCCTGATCCTGGCCGCCTCGCGCGGCGCGGCGGACCCGGTCGCGAAGAGCGAGGGGACCAGCCACAAGTGCCTGGTCGACGTGGTTGGAACCCCCATGCTGACCCGGGTCGTGGAGACCCTGATCGCCAGCCCTTCGATCGGCGCCATCGCCATTTCGATCGAGGCGCCCGAAGTGCTTGAGGCCCTGGCGCCGGTCGCCGAGGCGGTCGCGGCCGGCCACATCACGGTGCTGACCAGCGGACCAACGACGAGCGCGAGCGTATTACGCGCCGCCGAGGCCCTGGGCAACCCCTATCCCCTGCTGATCGCGACGGCGGACAATCCCCTGCTCGCCCCCGGGATGGTCGAGCACTTCTGCGCCGGGTCCCTGGCCTCGGACGCCGATCTGTCCGTGGCCCTGGCCTCGGAGACCGTGGTCCGGGAGGCCGTCCCGACCGCCCAGCGGACCTTCCTGCGCTTCCGCGACGGGCGGTATTCCGGCTGCAACCTCTATGCCCTGACGCGCGAGGCCGGCCTCGGGGCGGTCCGGTTCTGGGCCGCGGCCGAGCGCCACCGCAAGCGCCCCTGGCGCCTGGTAGCGACCTTTGGCCTCGGGTCGTTGGTATTGTTCCTGCTCGGCTGGCTCACTCTCGACGACGCCTTCGCGCGCGCCTCGCGGGTCATGAAGGTCCGGGCCAAGGTCTTGAAAATGCCGTTTCCGACCGCGCCCATCGACGTCGACAAGCCCGCGGACCTCGCCCTGGTGCGGCAGATCCTCGCCTCGGGCGGCAGCTAGCAGGTTGCTGAAGAGGTGCGAAGGCTCACCCTCGCACTGCGTCCCTCGACAGGCTCGGGATGAGGAAGCTCAGTGTGAGGGTGAGCTTTTTCAAGGAGTTGCCCTCATCCTGAGCTTGCCGAAGGACGAGGGCGACGGGCCGCTGCGGGCTTGTTCAGCAGCCTGCTAGCCTTGCCTAAACGGCGTCGACGTAGTGGGGTTCGGGGCGACTGTAGAGCTCCTCGTAGTGGACCAGGACCGGCTCGCCAAGGGCGCAGGGCTCGCCGCCCTTGAAGGCCCATTCGCCCCGGTCGCAGTGCTCCGCCGTGACATAGCCGTTGAGGTAGAAGCGCCGGTCGACGGCCGAGGTGTTCGCCCCGGAGCCGTGCACTGTAAAGAGGTTCCAGAACGCCACGTCGCCCGGCTCCAGGATCAGCTCGACCTTTGAGGCCGGGTCGAGACCCGCCCGGGCGATATCCTCGTCGCTCATGGGGGTGTCCATGACACGGCCGTCGCGGCCGAGGTTCAGCTCGCCGAGCTTGTGACTGCCCGGGAAGACGATCATCGGACCGTTGTCCTTGCGGTGCGGGTCCACGGCGATGCCGGTCTGAACATAGGAGCTCTCCGGCTGGCGGTAGGCCGGACGCGGCCGGCGGAAGCGGATGTCCTGGTGATAGCCGAATTCGACCTTCCCGGCGCCGGGCGGCTTCCAGTGCAGCTGGTTGATGATCTGCTTGAGGTCCTGGCCGAGGAGCGGCGCCAGGATGTGCCACATGCGCCGGTCCAGGCGAAAGCGCTCGAACACGTCGTCGAAATAGGAGGGCCACTGCACGAAACGCACGATCGGCCCGAGCTTCGGGTCGGGGGCGACCTGGTAGAAGACGTTCTGGTGGCGAAAGCTGGCGCCATGGGCCAGGCCCTGGGCATAGACCCGGTCGAAGGCCGCGGCCAACTCGCGGATCTCGTCCGCCGCGAAGACGCCGCGCACCACCGCGTAGCCGAACTCCCTGTAGTGGTTCAGATATTCCCTGTCCATCGAACCCCTAAGCGCCTCCTCTCGGATCTCGCCTCCCGGGTCGACCGGAGATCGAGGATCCGCACGCATAATCACATCCTGTGATTTAATATTGTAGCGGCAATGTTAAATATTTGTAACTATGCACACAAAAATTAATTGTGAACAGCGTTTTTTCTCATTCTGTCATAGCTAATTACAATCAAGAATAGATGAAAACAATTTGTCATAATTTTAATTACAATCATTTTCATATTTCTATCTACGAATTACAGATCTCGAAGCGCTATTTATTTCACAGTCCAATGTATTTTTTGGCTCGGAGGCCGTAAGGCAGCGCATCGGGCCAAGAGGTACCGGAAGGAGACTCATCCCGCGGCGAAGCGCTCGGCCTGTTCGAGGTCCTCGGGGCGGTTCGTATTGAAGAAGGGGTCGAGCGGCCCCGCGCCCGTCTCCGCCTCGGGAAAGTCGACCGTCGCCAGCCGGTAGCGCGCGGTCCAGATGTCGACCTTGCGGACCTGCTCCTCGCGCATGGCCCGGGCGAGGTCGTCCCTGAGGGCGAGCGGCCAGAGCCCGAAGACCGGATGCGCCCGGCCCAGGGAGGCGGCGCAGGCCAGTTCCGCGCCCTCGTCCTCGACCGCGGCCAGAAGGCGCGCCACGAGGTCCGGCGGGAGGAAGGGCGCGTCGCAGGCGAAGCTGGCCAGCCAGCGGCAATCCGGCGCGTGCTCGGCCGCCCATTCGAGCCCGGTCAGCACGCCGGCCAGCGGCCCGGCGAAGCCCTCGACCACGTCGGCCGCCACCGGCAGGGCGAAGGCCTCGAAGCGCGCCGGGTCGCCGTTGGCGTTGAGCACCAGGGGGCCGACCTGAGGCCCTGCGCGCTCGATGATATGGGCCAGGATCGGCCGTCCGGCGAGCAGCTGCAGACACTTGTCGCCGCCGCCCATGCGCCGCGACAGCCCGCCGGCCATCAGCACCCCGGCGACGCGCCGATTGTCAACCGTAGTCATCGCCCGGCCTGGCGACGGTCATGCTTCGTCCCTCGACAAGCTCGGGATGAGGAACTCAACATGAGGGGTGGTGCTTCGGTTTGCCCACCGTCCTCGTCCTGAGCCTGTCGAAGGGCGAGGCTTCCGCACATGGCGTACACGCCTCATGCGGCATCGCCGGCCTGTGCGCCCTTGCGCTGGTGGCGCGGGTCCTCCTCGGCGACGGCGGCCGGGTCGCCGTCGAAGACGATGCGCTCTTCGCCGGCCAGCGCGATGAAGCGCCGGCCCTTGGCCCGGCCGACCAGGGTCAGGTTCGCCTGGCGCGCCAGCTCGACTCCCCAGGCGGTGAAGCCGGAGCGCGAGACCAGGATCGGGATGCCCATCTGCACGGTCTTGATGACCATCTCGGAGGTCAGGCGGCCGGTCGTGTAGAAGATCTTGTCGTCCGGGGCGATGCCGTGGACGAACATGTAGCCGGCGATCTTGTCGACCGCGTTGTGCCGGCCGACGTCCTCCATGTAGACGAGCGGCCGGTCGCCCTGGCAGAGCACGGAGCCGTGGATCGCGCCGGCGCCCAGGTAGAGGCTCGGCGTGGTGTTGATCTTGCGGCTCAGGCTATAGAGCCAGGAGGTCCTGAGCTCGGCCTCGGCGGGCAGCCGGACCTGCTCGAAGGTCTCCATCAGGTCGCCGAAGACCGTGCCCTGGGCGCAGCCCGAGGTCCGCACCTTCTTCTTGAGCTTCTCCTCGTAGTCGGTCTCCCGCTCGGTCCGGACCACGACGACGTCGAGGTCCTCGTCGACCTCGACCGCGGTGATCACGTCGTCGGGACGCAGCATGTTCTGGTTCAGCAGGAAGCCGACCGCCAGATAGTCGGGATAGTCGCCGATCGTCATCATGGTGACGATCTCCTGGTTGTTCAGGAACAGGGTGAGCGGCCGCTCGACTACGACCCCGGTCTCGATCTCCGCGCCGTCCTGGTCGACCCCCCGGACCCGTTCGGTCAGCCGCGAGTCCTCCGGGTCGGGCGCCAGGAGGAATTCGGCCTGCGCCGCCGGGTCGGCCGCCTTGGGCTTGGCCCGCCGGACGGTCTTGACCCCGTCGGTGCCGGCTTCGTCGTTCATGCTTCCCGCCTCTCGCTCCCTTCAAGCCAATATGCGCCCGGCCTCGGTGCGCCGCAAGACCACGGCCGGCCACCGGCAATCCTGCACTATTTTCAAGCTGGTCCGTTTGTTGTAGATAACGCGTAAGAACACATGAATTTGCAGGATGAGCGGGGAACTGCCGGCCGATGGACGACTTCGCGGGGGCCTTTTCGGCGGCCTTCAGGCTGATCGCCACGCTCGACCCCGGCCTGGCCGAGATCGTCGGGCTGTCGCTCCGGGTCAGCCTCGTGGCCGTGGGCCTGGCGGCGCTGGTCGGCCTGCCGCTGGGCGCGGCGCTGGCGCTGCTCCGCTTTCCCGGGCGCCGGGCCCTCACGGTCGCCGTATCATT
>Ga0224499_10000391_pt1:0-7500 | contig 11050 bp, 9 predicted proteins | sample SF_Jul11_sed_USG_3_FD_168125 | JGI IMG/M metagenome (GOLD analysis project Ga0224499, IMG submission 168125) | Sediment microbial communities from San Francisco Bay, California, United States - SF_Jul11_sed_USGS_24 | ecosystem: Environmental > Aquatic > Marine > Sediment | place: USA... | reverse complement strand
CAACAATTCCTCCAAAAAGTTTACCAACATCTAACTTCAATAATGGTAATTGCCATTCATTTCCAATTGTTTTAGCAGTCAAAGATTTCCCTGTCCCTTGAATTCCAACGAGTAATAAACCTCGTGGAGTTGGTAACCCGTAATTTGATGCTTGAAGACCGAATGAAGTTTTTCGTTTTTTTAACCAATTTTTTAAATTATCAACCCCTCCAATTTGAGAAATTGTTTCATCAACTGACCAATATTCTAAAATTTCTGTTTGACTTATAATTTGTTTCTTTTCATTTAATAAAAGTTTTATACTATTTTCATCAATGGTTTTATATGTAGCAATAATTTTGGATAAAACTCGTCTAATACGTTCAAGAGATAAACCTTGGCATGCTCGTGTTAAACTTTCTAAAATTTGCTGGTCAATCTCAATGTTTAGTGATTCAATTAATCGTTTTAATTCATAATTAATTTCACTTTCAACTGGTAATTGAAATTGTAAAATTGTAATTAAATCAGATAATTCTTTTGGAATATTTAATTCTGAACCAATGATAATAATTGTTTTTGGTTGAAGTTTTAAAATTCTACTTATATTCTTTAATTTTCTTGAAATTGAAACATCTGTTAAAAATCGATTAAAGTCTTTTAATAAAAATAAAGCAGGAGTTTGGGCTGTTAAACGTTCTACAAGTTCAAGTGCTTGAACTGGATTTCGCTTCGCAAATCCTTCATTATTTGGATTATTTGTATACCCATCAATAAAATCCCAACTATAAATACTTCTATTTAAACTTGTTTTGATATATTTTCGAATAATATATTCTACACGATCCTCTTCAATTGTATTAATATAAATTATAGGATACCTAGCTTTCAATAAAAGCGTTAATTCATCAGTAAATTTCATAAAATTGTTCTATCAAAATTATATTTAATAAAGTACTCTTATATTAATTTTACATAAAAAATTATTTATTATTAGAGTAAACAAAACTCATTCACTCTAATAATTTATTTACTTAACGTGGAATTGCTAATTTTTTCCGACCTTTTTTTCTTCGATTTCGTATTATTTTTCTTCCTTGAGCAGTTGCCATACGGGCACGGAAACCTGATACTTTTAAAACTGACGAACGAGTTTTATTTGATAGAGTACGTTTTGTCATAAATAAATATATATTTTTTTAATTTAATTAACCTTTATAATATAAAGGAATGTAAAAAATCACGAATTAATAAATGTCGTATTGTTATATTTCGATTTTGAAATAAATTATAAGCTTCTTCTTTGAATTCAAATAATGGATTACGTTGTCCGTAACTTCTCCATCCAACTGCATCACGTAACAATGAAATTTTTTGTAAATGTTCTTTCCATGCAATGTCTGTATAGTAAAGAATAATTGTACGTTCGAAGGATCTTATTAAACCAATTTGACATATTTCAAATTCTAAGACTTTTGATTCATATGATAACCAAAATTCTTGGAATAAATAAGTTTTTAATTCAAATGAATCTATGTTATCTAAATCATCATTTAAACTCACTAGCCTTGTTTTGAAAAGTTCTTCAATTAAAGAACTATTTTTTGTAAACCTTGAATCTTTTAATAGATTTATAATATCTTTAATAACTTGTTCACCATAAGCTAAAATTGTTTCTCTTAAAGATTGACTTTCTAAAAGTTTTCTTCGTTCATAATATACAATATTACGCTGTTTATTTAATATATCATCATAATCGAATAAATATTTTCGTCCATCATAATCTCTTTCTTCTACTCGTTTTTGAGCAGCATCTAGGCTTTTTGTTAATAAGTTTGATTCTAATGGTAGATCATCTAATAATTGATTTTGCATGAAATTTTGAAGTTTTGAACTTCCAAAATTTCGAAATAATGGATCTTCTAAGCTTAAAAAAAATCTAGAAGTTCCTGGGTCACCTTGGCGTCCACATCTACCACGTAGTTGATTGTCTATTCGACGAGAATTATTTCGCTCAGTCCCAATAATATAAAGCCCACCTAAGTTTTTAACAATTTTGTTATTAATATTTTGATTTTTTCGCTCAAATTTTATTAATTCATTTAATAAAAATTTAATTGAACATTGATAAGGGATTTTTGGAATTCGAATTTGATCAACTTCATTTAAAAACTTTAAAATTTCAGTTGATGATAAACTTAAAAATTTAGAATCATCAAGTAACGTGTCTAAGACACTTAAAAATTTTTGTGAAGTGAAACTTAAATCATTAAATCTCAGAAGGTTTAATTTTACTAGAGGGAAAATTCTACTTACCGGCGATGGGTTCTTTTGTATTAAAACATTGAAGGTTTTATAAGACACCAAAATATTATAAAGTTGCTTCCGAACTTTAAATGTAATGTTTCCACCCAAAATAATATCTGTTCCTCGACCGGCCATATTTGTCGCAATTGTAATACTTCCAAGTTCACCAGCTTGTGCAACAATTTCTGACTCTCGTTTTACATTTTCTGGTTTTGCATTTAATAATCGATAAGATAGTTGATACTCTTTTAATAAATCAGCTAACATCTCTGAACTTTCAACAGTTGTTGTACCAATTAAAATTGGTTGTTTCGTTTTTGCAATAGATTTACATTCCCTTGCAATCGCTGTCCATTTTGTTAAGCTATCTTTATAAACAAAGTCTGGCAAATCTTTACGAAGATTTGGACGAGCTGTAGGTATTTCTTCTACTGGTAAATTGTAAATCTTTTCAAATTCTACTTCAGATGTTTTTGCAGTCCCAGTCATCCCTGATAATTTAGGATACAATAGGAAAAAATTTTGATAAGTTATAGATGCGGCTGTTTCGGTATTTTGTCTAATAGGAACACCTTCTTTTGCTTCAACCGCTTGATGTAAACCTTCATTCCATCGTCTATCTGGCATAATTCGACCAGTAAACTCATCAACAATAATGATTTGATTGTTTTGAACAATATAATGTACATTTCGGAAGAATAAAGCCGTTGCTTTAATGGCACTTAAAATATAAGGAATCCAAGGGTCATTTGGGTTATATAAATCTTCAACTTGTAAGATTTTTTCAATTTGAGCTGTTCCTTGTTCAGTTAAAATAATATTTCTATTTTTTTCATCTACTTTGAAATGAACATTAACTTCCAAATATTCCGCAACTTCTGCTGCAACAATATATTTATCAATACAAGTTTCCACTGCTTGTGAAATTATTAATGGAACTTGTGCTTCATCAATAAAAATTGAATCAACTTCATCTACAATACAATAATTGAAAGGTGGTAAAACAACTTGATTCAAATTCGATGCCATATTATCACGGAGATAATCAAAAGCTAATTCATTATTTGTTACATAAGTAATATCAGCTTTATAATTTTGTTGTCGCTCTAAAAAGGCCATATCTTCTTGGATTAAACCAGTATCTAATCCTAAGAACCTATAAATTTGTCCCATCGATATTTGATCACGACTTGCTAAATAATCATTTACCGTAACAATATGAACGCCCTTATTTGTTAAAGCATTTAAATAAGCGGGTAAGGTGGCAACTAATGTTTTTCCTTCACCAGTTCGCATTTCACTAATTTTTCCACTATTTAAAACTAATCCTCCAATTAATTGAACATCAAAATGGCGAAGACCTAAAGTTCGTAAACTTGCTTCTCGTGTAATTGCAAAAGATTGAGCAATTAATGAGTCTAAATCTTGTTCTTGTTGATACTGTTTTTTTAATTGAAATGTTTTATTTCTCAGCTCAGTATCAGTTAATGTTTTTAAATTGTTTTCTAGAGCATTAATTTGATTAATTAATACTTGATATTGATTTGTAACCGTATCTTTAATAAATGGATTTTTTAGCATTTTGAAAAATTTATAACGTTCTACTAAGTAACAATATTTACTCGTTTATGTTGGCTATCTTTATAATCAAATTTTACAGTTCCCTCAACTAATGCAAATAAAGTGAAATCTTTTCCATAACCAACATTAGAACCAGGCTTAAATTTCATACCTCTTTGACGTACTAAGATACTTCCAGCTTTTACTTTTTCACCACCAAACCTTTTTACACCTAAGCGTTTTGCGTTTGAATCACGACCATTTTTTGTACTACCTGCACCTTTTTTATGGGCCATCTTTATATTCCTTAAGTATTATAAATTTATATTTAATATTTCATTTTTATATGTTCTATATGCCAACTGTTTATTTTCCTCGTCTAGTTTTTCTCCTCGCTAGTTTTTCTAGTCCTCTCCTTTTTACGTAAAAGAGATTTCTTCAATAAGAACTCTAGTTAAATTTTGACGATGTCCTTGTTTCTTACGAGTTTTTTTCTTCGGACGCATTTTGTATACGATAGTTTTACGGCTACGTAGATGTTCTAAAATTTTTCCTTTAACTGTTACACCTTTCAAATAAGGTCTTCCGAATAAAATTTTATCATCACCCTCAATACCATCATCCTTAACTACTAAAACTCTATTTAATGTAATTTCTTTTCCCATTTCTGTTGGAATACGGTTTAGATCGTAATATTTTCCTTCTTCAATCCAAAATTGTCTTCCACTAATTTCTACAATTGCGTATTTCATAATTTAGAAGATTTTCTGTTTTTATAAAATAATATTACAAAATAAAAATTACTTTAGTCAACTTAAATTAGAACTAGATAAATTTATAAATTTTTAAGTAGCCACAATTCATTATAAAAAAAATCAAAAGCTTTAGATCTATGAGAGTCGGTATTTGTAATAAGTGATAGTGTCCGAGTTATCTTAATATTTTCGATTGTTATAATTTCAACTGTTTTTAATTCAATTTCTTTTTCGATTGCTGATGACGAAACAAACGCAGCTCCTAACCCAAGACTAACAGCAGTCTTGATAGCTTCAATAGAATTTAATTCCATAATTACATTAAATTGTTTAGTTTGAATATTATTTTGAATCAAAATATTGTCAATAAATTTATGAATTGTAGAGTTTGAATTTAATGTTATAAAATTTAGATGATAAAGATCTTCTTGGCTAATTTTCTTTTTTTTCTTTCTTGCAAATGGGTGTGATTTCGGAATTATTAAAATTAATTCATCTTCAACAAAATCTTCAATTTCTAAATTTTTTTTTAAACCAGCTGGAATATCGCCCCCAACAATAGCAATATCAATAATTCGATCAGCAACTTTCTTTGCGATGATTCTAGTTGAATCAATATCAATATTTAACGTAATTTGTGGGTAACTTTGAGCAAACAGAGTTAAAACACGTGGCATTAAATAAGCACCAATAGTTTGGCTAGCACCAACTTTTAAATTTCCCCGTTCACCATCTTTTAAATCATTTAAAGCACGACAACTTTCTTCACATAATGCAAGTATTCGTTCAGAATATTGAAGAAAGACGTTCCCTGCTTCAGTTAAGGATATTTTATTACCAGTTCGATTTAATAATAAAATACCTAAACGATTTTCTAAAGTTTTAATTTGTTTACTTAAAGACGGTTGGGAAACAAATAAAATTTCAGCAGCTTGAGTAAAACTTTTTTCGGAAGCAATCGCTTTAAACATACGTAGTTGTTGTAGAGTGAATGGAAGAACCATATAACAGATATTCAAAAAATTAATTAAAGAATTTTAAAAATGCGGATGGAGAGACTCGAACTCTCAAAACAAAAGTTACTAGGACCTAAATCTAGCGCGTCTACCAATTTCGCCACATCCGCTAATATTATATTATGAACTAAAATCTAGAAATTAAGATTTATTTTCATCAATATTCAAAAAATTTTAAATTTTCTTAATATATGTTTAATTTTATACTAAGAAAATTTTAAATTTATTCATCGACGTAAAGACGATATACAAAACTTGTAGTTTTACCTCGTAAAATTGATTTTGCTAATGATAAAGATTTTTGTGCAGATTTTGCTGCTTTTCTTTTCCAATTAGCTTTACGACTATTCTTTTTTGCTTTTGATGTCCGTTTTTTAGGTACAGCCATAATTATATATAAATTAATCGAAATATTATTGGTACTGCTATTTTATCAAAGAATTTAATAATCACAGTATTACTAAGTGATGTTGCTGCTAAACCCACACCTATTCTTTTATCTAGTAAAGCTGTTTTTTTTTTAGGTGAGATATATATTTTTTTATCTTTATTTCAAATAGCTTTCTAATTTAAATTTATTGTACAAGATAGAATTTAATTTGTCTATTATTCAAGAAAAAGTGTTAGGAAAAATTTCTTTTAAGTTCTGTTTTTGGAACTGCAAACCATAACGCTAGCTGAAACTAAAATAAGAATTAGACAGTTGTTTTCAAAAACGTAATTTTCATAATTCTATGGCCAATAAAATTGATTGTTAATTTTTTGAGACGTAAGTCTCATAACTAAGGTATCAATAAGATCCCCTAACCCCATTACAATTGGTTCAGCTAGCCATTTTATTACCGAAATTTATGACAATTGTTAAAAAAATATTGTAAGTTTTATATATAATATTAATTATAATACTAGTCATTAATATTATTTTCTGTATTTAAATTTTTAACATTTCTAGAGGACTATTAGTTATGGATACTCGTTTACTAGTAATTGCTGCGCCTGTTTTAGTAGCAGCATCATGGGCTTTATTTAATATTGGTCGTTTAGCAATTCAACAAATTCAACGTTTATCACGTTAAAAAATACTTACAAGGCTAGAAATATCAAAATAGTCTTGTAATTATTTTTTTTTAAGTATTTACAAAATTAATAATTAGAATAAAAATAATTGTATACTCATTTATTATAAGTACAATTTTTCTCGGTTATTAATTAGCTTCGGTATTTTTGCTATTTGAAGATTTGATAATTTAAATTATCATAAGTAAACGTTTTAATTTGATATAAAAAAATTTTAAATCTATTTTTTTTTCTTTAAATTAGGAAAACCTGGAGTAAAATTACACAATTTTATCATTTATATTACTACAAGAAATTACTGTATCTCCTTCCCCACCTAATGACTTACTACTTGTCCGTTATCTTCTATTTTAAATCCAAACCTAATAAATAAGTAATAGTAGTTTAACTTTTCTTGAGAATCTCTTAAAACTTTTGAAATTAAAAGTATTCTCTGAGATAACCACTGACTTTTCTAGGAGTGTTAAAATTTTACTAGATTTATGTTAATTAACTTTATAAATTATTGTTTAAAACTTTGGCATTGAACTATCTTCCCAGGAGGTCCCCCCCCAAGTATTGTCGTCGATTTATAACGTTTCACAACTGAGTTCGAGATGGATCAGCGTGGTTCCGCTCAGTACACTAAAAACACCAAAGCAAAAAATCTTTAAAATATATGCAATATTTTAAAGATTTAAAAAATTCAAGTCCTCGGTCTATTAGGACATCTCAGCACATACATTACTGTACTTACACTTAATGCCTATCAAACGGTTAGTCTTACCGTGACCTTACTCACTTACGTGATGAGAATACTTATCTTG
>Ga0224499_10000390_pt1 | contig 11065 bp, 13 predicted proteins | sample SF_Jul11_sed_USG_3_FD_168125 | JGI IMG/M metagenome (GOLD analysis project Ga0224499, IMG submission 168125) | Sediment microbial communities from San Francisco Bay, California, United States - SF_Jul11_sed_USGS_24 | ecosystem: Environmental > Aquatic > Marine > Sediment | place: USA... | reverse complement strand
GGTCCTCCCACATCGACTGCACCCGATCGATCCGGGTGAAGAACCGATGCCCGCCAAGATCGAAGCGGTAGCCCTTGTAGTCGACGGTCTTGGCCAATCCACCGACCATGGGCGCTCGTTCCAGCACGGTGCTGGGAACGCCCGACCGGCAAAGCTCGTAGGCCGCTGTCAGCCCGGCGGGACCGCCGCCCAGGACGATGACCGGGCCAAGAGGCTGTTTTTCACTATGGTCCTTCGGCATTTCCCGCAACCGGTTGCCCAACTTCGCCGCCAGCCTGCCCGAAAAGGAAATGCCGCGCATCCTCAAATGGAGCGCCGCAGCCCGGCCGGCCCGCAAGCAGCATGCCGTTCACGGGTGGTGCGGGCCTTTGCGGGAGATACAAGGCCGGCGACGCCGCCAGGGGGTATCGAGGCCCCGGAGGAAAGGAAGCCGGACGCGGTTTCAACCGGCGCCCGGCTTCCACTTTGCAGAGAAAGCTCCGAGGGTGGCCTCAGTCAGTCGCCTCGAGTTTCTTGACCTTTGCCTCGAGCGATTTGATCTTCTTATTCACGGAGGCGAAGTTGTACCACTGCTCGCCCTCGACCGGGTAGTCCAACTGGGAGCCATAAACTCGCCAGGACTCGTCCCAGTTCGCGGAGTCGTTGAACCCGAGCAGCCTGAATTGCAAATAGGTCAATGTCGACCGGGTGCCGGTCTGGCAATAGGCGATCGTGCGCTTGCTCTTGTCGAGGGAGCCGAAGGCCTTCGATGCGGCGTCGGGATCGAGGTATCCGGTCGGCTCCATCTTTCCCGTCTTCGCGTTCTTCGCTTGGAGCAGCGTGTCCACATGCGACACGTTGAGCAACGCGTTGGGCACGTGGCCGCCCCGGATCGCCCTGATGTCCTTGCCGTTGTATTCGTTCGCGGTCCTGGAATCGACGAGCTGCACGCCCTCCGCCTCTCCGCTCGCGATCCTGAGGATCTCGTCCGTTTCGGCATAGGTGCTGGGCGAGGCGCTTGCCTTGAAAGTGGTCGGGCTCTTCCGGACCGGCTCGTTGTCCAGCCTGTTGCCCGCCTTGCGCCAAGCTTCGAGACCGCCATTGAGGACGTGGGTCTTGTCATGGCCCAGATGCTCGAGGATCCAGAAAGCGACCGTGGCGTCTGTCAAGGTCTTGAGGTTGCCGTGATAGAAGACCACGTGGGTGTCGTTGCCGATACCAACCTTGCCCAAGAGCTTCTCGTACTTCGAAATGTCCCTGAACGCTCTTGCTGTCGTATCCCTGAGCGCGCTCTTGCAGCGTTTGCCGAGGCTGATGGAACCGGGAATGTGGCCCTTTGCGTAGTCCTTCAAATCCCTGCAGTCGACGACGACCCAGTCCGCCTTCCCGATATTCGCTTTCACCGTCTCCGGCGTTACGAGCAGATCCGGATTAGCCCACTGCGCGGCCGTGGCGGTCCCGGCCCAAGCGGAGAGAGCGAGGCCCAGAACGCCGAAAACGAAAAGCCGCCATATTGATAGTCTTGTCATAAACCGCCTCCTTTAGTGTTGATGCGGAGCGATGCACCCGCGTGCTTCCAGCCGACCCTGACAGCGGGGAATGTTCCCAGGCGCGACGTCGTTGCGTGGCCCCTTTTCACGGGGCTCGAACCAAGAACGACGAGCAGCGCAGAGCATGCAACCAGAAGACGTAACACACCAGGCCACCTAACACGTGGCAGCAGGCGGGCAACAGCGCCCCCCGGCCCCCCTTGTTCTGCCTGCACTGGCGCATATTCCCCACATAGTACTGGATTGTTATCCAGCCGGCATTGATTAGGAATGATGCATATGCATCATGCCATTAGTTCGCGGCCGGGCCGGAGACCACGGAACGTGAAGGCTTTCGGCTTTCGTGGCGAGGGCTGGTATGCTCCGACCATGACGGAATCAGGCCTTATCTCGGTCATCATCCCCAACTACAACGGCGAGGCCACGATCGGGCTCTGCCTCGAGGCGGCGCTTGCGTCCGACTACGGGAACTTCGAGGTGCTCGTCGTCGACGACGGCTCGCAGGACGGCTCCGTCGACGTGATCGGCAAGTACCCCTGCAGGTTGATCAGCCTGCACCGCCGCCACGGCGCCGCCGCGGCAAGGAACGCCGGCGCGTCGAACAGCAAGGGCGGGATCCTGTTTTTCACGGATGCCGATTGCCTCCTGGCGAAGGATGCCCTCTCCATCGCGTACAGGGACATATCGGCATACGGGCCGGACGTCATTGTCGGGGGAACCTATACGAGGACGCCCTACGACGACGACTTCTTCAGCACGTTTCAGTCCGTCTTCATCAATTACTCGGAAGCCAAGCGGCCGGAGGCCCCCGACTATGTCGCCACGCATGCCATGGTCGTCGATGCCGGGACCTTTCTCAAAGGCCGCGGCTTTGCCGAGGATTTCCTGCCGATTCTCGAGGACGTGGAGTTCAGCCACAGGATGCGCCGGGCAGGATGCCGCCTGATCATGAACCCCGCCATCCAAGTTCGGCACATCTTCGGGTTCTCGTTGGTCGGATCGCTTCGCAATGCCGTAGTCAAGTCCATGTACTGGACGGTCTACTCGCTCGGTAACAGGGACTTACTTGCGGACTCCGGCACCGCCTCGCTCGAGCTGAAATTCAATGTGGCGGCCTGTTTTCTGGGCTTGGTCCTGCTTGGTCTCTACGGCCTCTTCGATGACCCGCTCGTTCTCTTGCCCCTTCCCCTGATGATCGCAGCGAACCTCTACGTCAGCCACGGATTGCTGAGGGCCTTCTATGACACCAAGGGCTTGGGGTTCGCCATTGCCGCGGCGTTATACTATGCTTTCGTGTATCCGCTTGCCGTGGGCGCCGGTGCGCTCGCCGGGGCGGTGAGGTCGTTCGGACCCGATGGCCGGAGATGAGATGGGAGGGCCGCCGATGTATTCGCCGCTGCGCCATATTCCCGCTGTCTTCGGGAAGGGGCGGCCCATACAACTCACCTTCTTCGTCACCCGAAAATGCAACGCGCGGTGTCCCTACTGCTTCTACCTGAGAGGCGATCGCGATGTCGCGGACGAAGCCGAGACCGCGGCGGACGAGCTCTCGCTCGGCGAGATCCAGGAGATAGCCTCTTCCCTCGATCGGTTGCTGTGGGTCGCTTTTTCCGGGGGCGAGCCCTACCTGCGCAGGGACCTCGTCGAGATCAGCAAGGTTTTCTACGACCGGAACCGGCCATCGTTCCTGCTCTATCCGACAAACGGCTCGCTGCCCGAACTCATCGCGGCGAATACGGAACGGATCCTCCAGCACTGCGACAAGAGCGTGGTCGTCGTCAAGCTGTCGCTCGATGGGCTGAACGGCGACCACGACGCGCTGCGCGGCCTGCCCGGCGGCTTCGACAAGGTCATGGCGACCCACCGGCTTCTTGCCGGGCTTGCCGAGAGGTTTCCGAACTTCGAGCTGGGCATCAACACGGTGTTCTGCTCCGAGAACCAGGACAAGATGGACGAGATCATTGATTTCGTCGGCGATCTTCCGGACGTCACGACGCATACAATCTCGCTGGTCCGCGGCGACTTGGCCGAGGCCCACTACAAGGAGGTGGATCTCGACAAATACAGCCGCGCGATAGACCGGCTCGAAAGCGGCCTCAGGAACGGCACCTCGGACATCCACCGCTTCAGAGGGGCCCGCTTCAAGGCCGGGCAGGACATTCTGCAGCGTCGTCTCATCCTTCGGACCCTGCGCGAGGGCAGGAGACAGATACCCTGTTATGCGGGAGGCCTGAGCCTGGTCCTGACGGAATCAGGAGACGTCTTTCCCTGTGAAATCCTGGCGGAGAGCTTCGGAAACATCAGGGACCATGATCACGACATGGGGAAACTGCTTCGATCGGCGAAGGGCAGGGCCCTCCTGGAATCGCTTTCGGACAACGCGTGCTTCTGCACACACGAGTGCAATTTCATAACGAACATCCTGTTCAACCCGCGCCTCTATCCCGCGCTGGCCAAGGAGTGTCTGCAGCTATAAGGCGGCCACGCGGCTCCGTTCACGGCCTTCCGCCTTCCGTCTTCCGGAGACGAAGACCGTCCTGTCGGCCCACAACCAGAACAGGCTCTTGATCCCGCGGACGGCCGCCTTGACGTCGCTGGGCGTTCGTAGTGCGCAGATCCTTCGCACCAGGAAGGACGGCCGGGAGTAGAAGCGCCGGAACGCCAGTTGCCGGAGCGCCAGGATGTCGTCCCTGGTCATCGTGTCGGGAACGAAGGCCGCCCCCTGATATGTGAAGTCCCCGAGGTCGCCGGACACGGCGCCGTATTCCCGCGCATGATCATAGAGGTAGGTGCCCGGGAAAGGCGTCAGCGCGTGGAAGTTGGCCAGGTCGGGATCGAGCTCTATCGCGAAATCTATGGTTCTCAGGGCGTCCTCGACGGTTTCGCCGGGTATGCCGATCAGAAACGGCGTATTGACCCGAAGCCCCACGTCCTTCGCGGTCCGCACGGCCCGGCGCAGCTGCTCGAGGGTTATGCCCTTTCGGAGCGTGTTGAGGTTTCTCTGCACCCCGCTTTCGGCGCCGATCAGGATGGCCCAGCAGCCCGCATCCTTCATGGCCCTGAGCAGCGGCTCGTCCACCTGGTTCGCGCAGGCCGAGGCAAACCAGGTGAAATCCAGCCCGCGAGCCTTGATCTCCCGGGACATCGCCATGGCCCGGTCGTAGTCGGCGGCGAAGGAGTCGTCGATGAACTTGATCTCGCGGTATCCCTGTCGGAGGCACTCTTCGATCTCCTGCAGGACGTTCTCGACGCTCCTGAAACGGACCCCGCGCACGCCGCTCTTCCTGTCCTTATCCATTTGCCAACAGAAGATGCAGTGTCTGCTGCAGCCCCTCGAGGTGAGGACGACGGCGACGGGCTTCCTCTTGTAGGTCGCGGGCGCCGGAAGGTATGCATTTTGATCGCCCAACAACCCCCGTGCCGGGAACGGCAGCTTGTCCAGGTCCTCGAGCAGCGGCCTCGGCGGATTGCGAACGATCCTCGGGCCCTGCCTGAAGATCACGCCCGGCACGCCGTCGAGGCCGGTTCCCGCCTGGAGGCGGTCCAGGATCTCGACCGCCGCCAGCTCCCCTTCGCCGACGACTACCGCATCGATGCCTTCGCCGCCGTCGCGCAGGCAGTCTTCCCCGGCCGTGGTCGGATAGGGACCGCCCACGCAGGTGAATATGCCATTGTCCAGGGACTTGACGGCCTCTGCGGTCTGGGCCGCGGCCGGCCACCCGAAGGTGGTCGAATAGATGCCTGCGAAATCGGGTTGGAGCTCCCCAACTCGCTGCATGATCTCCCGGTGGCTCAGGAGAGCGCCATCCAGAAAGGCGACATCATGGCCGGCCTCGAGAAGCGAGGCGCCCACGTAGAGGGCGCCCAGCGGCTGCCAGTAGTTGAGCTGCGAGCTGACGGTCTTGGACGAGAAGATCTCGTCCGGCGTCCAGGCAGGCATGATCAACACGCATCTCATGACCGCGCCCCGCCGTGCAACCTGCACGCAGGTCCCGGAGCCGCGTGACGATTATTCGCTGAGGCTCTCGTAGTAATTTTGGTACTCCTCGCTGATACCTTCGGTCGCGGCATCGCCGCCCGCGCCGGCACCGTAGCCCCCAGTTTCGACGGCTTCGAAGAAGCCCGGCTCCACGCCCGTTTCGGCGGAAACGCCGTAGCCTAGAAGAAACGCCAGAACCCCTGCTAGCAGGGCGTTCGTCAGCCAAAGAGCTGTGCGCAAGATCTTTCCTCCTCAGGCCTCGTTCATGGGCTGAAAGACGCGGCTTTTCACGGGTGCCAGTACCGTGGGCCGGTCAATTTTCTTCCAGCAATTTGCGGTAGTATTCCTCCATTTCCTCGTCGACATCCGATTTGATTCCGATGTCGCGGCTTTCCCCCCCGCCACCGATCATGCCGACTTCCAGTAGAGGGGGCACGGCATAGCCCATGAGGAAACCGGAAAATCCGACCACCACGAGGATCACCTTCCAAAAACTGCTCGTCATACTCGCCTCGTCTCTTCCGAAGTGTTTCTCACCGGGGCACCCCCGCGAGCCCGGCACTGCGCCCTCGCAAACATCAGGCCTTCTGGATGTTCCAGTTGCATTGGGCGCCCTCCTGCGACCGGCCGACGATCTCGTTGCCCGTGATGTCGCACATGGTGGAGATCGATTCGCCCGACGACGGGTTGTCGAAGACCACCTCGAGAACGTCGCCCGGCTCCAGCTTCTCGAGCGCCTTCTTGGTGTAGATCTGCGGATGGGGGCAGACATACCCCTTCACGTCGAGCAGATACTCGTTCTCGGCTTTCTTTTCGAACTTCATGTCACATCACCTCCTTTCATGCGTTGCGATAGCCTCAGAAGTCACAAGATGCGAACTCCTTGGCCATCTTCCTCTCGGTCCACCAGTTGAAGAATTTGACACCGATGTAGGCGCCGCCGATCATCCCGAGCCCGAACAGCCAGCCCGAGGGGTCGCCCTGGGAGACCCGCACGAAGAAAGCGCCGACGTTGCAGCCGAGGCCGAGGCGCGAACCGATGCCCATCAAGGCGCCGCCGATTATCGCCCAGGTCGCGAGCTCCCAGGTCGGCTTCTTGAACTTGAACTCGTTGTGCAGCAGCGCCATCACCGCGGCGCCGCCGATCAGCGCGAGCGACATCCAGTCCGCCGGGTTGATGGCGGGGTTCGGGATGCCGTTGACGAAACCGAAATAGATGTTGTCCATCTTCTCCGAGCCGAGCTTCTGAAAGACCCAGCCGACCCATTGCGCCTCCTGGGTCGTGACGTACCAGTAGCCCGGGTCGAAGACCGTCCCGTTGACCGATATGCCGAAGTCGAAGCCCATTCGCTCGAGCAGCGTGCCCGCGTTCTTGACCCCGAACTTGACCCGCAGGCCCTGGATCACGAACATGTGCAGCCCGGCCGCGATGCCCAGGACGAGGCCGGCGATCGCGGTGCGCTTGGACGCCATGATCATGGTCCAGTAGCCGGCCAATTCGTCCTTGAAGGTGAAGCGGGCCTGGCCGCCCGCCTTCACCCTCTTGTTCTTGAAGCCGCGGCGCGACCAGAAGACGTAGACGATTGCGAGAAGCGCGGTTGCTGGAATGACGACGCCGATCATGAGGTTGCCGAGAAAGGCCCCCGCCACCGACTCGTTGGACCATCCCATAATCTGCGCGTAGGTCGTTACCGGCTGATTCCAGACGTAGCCGGCGAGGTACTGGTCGACCCAGCCGTCGCCTACGTTGATCACCTCGGGCAGTCCCTTGGACAGGGCCGACTCGTGCCAGGCCTGCGGCACGAGGCGGTTGGTCCAGCCGCCGACGTCTGCGAAGATCGCCTGGGTCACGCTGATCGACAGGATGACGATCACGGCCACGCCGTTGCCCTCGCCGGCCTTGTAGAGCGAGCCCGAAGCGCAGCCGCCGGCAAAGACCATGCCCACGCCGAAGATGAAGCCGGCGACCACCGCATGGAAGCTGGTCGGCGCGGGATGGAAGGTGCTCAAACCGGTTGCCGTCACGAAGGCCCCGACCAGCGCGAACAGCACCGTGGCGATCATGATGCCGACGGCCATTCGCGGGACGCCGACCGCGAAGAGGTCGCGAAACGCCGAGGAGAAGCAGAACCGCCCGTATTGCAGGCACACGCCGTAGATGAAGCCGAACCAGAGATAGACGGAGAGGTAGGTGTAGTACTCGTTGTAGGCAAAAGTACCGAGGCTGATCAGGGCGAACATGCCGACGATGCCGTAGGCCCACAGGACGTTCTTTCGTGGAACCGCGTTCGCCTCGGCCCCTGGAAGGGCGATCGTTTCGACATTCGTAGCGCTGCTCATCTCATAGCCTCCCCACCATTCACGACGCGCGCCATCTCTGGCCTCCTTTGTAACGGCTGGTACACCTTCACGATCGTCTTGTAGCGAAACACCCTGTCCGTCGCGGCGAATTCCCCGCTCAGGCGATGCCCCGCGATCCTCCGTTTCAGTCTCTCCGGAAGCGCCTGGTCGCTGTTCGCCGATACGACCACCACCGTCGCCTCGTCCCCCGACTCGCCATCCCGGGCGGCGTAGTACCTGGCGCTGTCGTAGTCCCAGGTGAATCTCACGGGTGACGTTTCAACGGATTCCGGCCGGGCCGTCATCTCCGCGTCGGGGTGAAGGGCGATGGTCTTGTCGGTGTATATGTCGAGGATCGGAACCGCGATGGCCGGATTGACCGCGGTCCGCGTCTGCGGAAGCGCAAAGACCTCCACGTGCTCAGAAGCAAGAGTATCGAGGTGTTCGCCCGCTTGCTGAAGGTTGACCGCGCTGGTCCCCTGCAGGAACGGGAGGTAGGCGAAGACCGCCGTCACCAGCATCGCGGCCAGCGTGCACGCGACTACGTGTCTGCGGACCCTCGCGTTCCCGATCTCCGCGACCGCGTAGCCGGCCATCAGGGCGAGCATGGGAAAGGCCACGAGCAGGTATCGGATCCGCTCCGCCCCCAGCGCCAGCAGGAGCAGCAGCATCCAGCAGACGATGGCGTATCTGTAGTCCCGCTTCTTTGCGGCAACGAGCATGGAAACGGCCGCGGCCACAGCGATGAAGGGATGAAGCTGGAAGAAGAACGTCGATATGTGGCTCTCCCCCCATCGCGACAGCGCCGGCAACTGATAGCTTCGCAGCAGCGTCAACTGCTCCGCGACGACGTCGTGCATGCCGAGGATCAGGCCTCCCGCCAGGAGAGCGGCGCCCAGCGAGACGACGGCGGCCCTCCGGACAAGCACCTTCAGGCCGAGGTCGAGGTGGGTCAGGAAGATCACCGGAACGATGCTGAGCAGTATCCAGTTCGAGTACTTGGACAGCATCGCAAGCGTTATCGCGACCGGCGCCAGCACCAGAAATCTCGCCCCGCCGTGTCGGACGGTGCCGATGGTCGCATAGACCGCCAAGGTCAGGAAGAACATTGCCGGCACGTCGGAAAGCATGAGCGGAACCTGCGTGAGGAGGTAGGGCATGCCCAGAAGCAGCACGGCGGCACAGCAACCGACGGTCTCGTTCCAAAGCGTTCGCCCTATCAGGTAGGTCAGCACGACCGTGCCCGAGAAGAGCAGCGTCGTGAACGCCTGAATGGCGGTCCGCACCTCGCCGAAGAGGCTCAAGACCAGGCCGTAGAGGAAGGGAACCAGGGGCAGGTCCGTCCACGCTCCGATGTCTCCGCCCCACTCTTCGAGGAAATATCCGACGCCGAACTGCTCCAGACTCTTGGCCTGGATGAAATACCTGGAGGCGTCGATGTTCACCTCCGGCAGGCGCCAAAAGAACCCCGCGACCGCGAAAGACGAAACGAACAGCCAGATCGCCGGGTTCGACCACCGGAGGGTCGCCCTGGAAAAGGCTTGGGCAAAGAAAACGCCGACGACGAGAGACAGGAACACGAGGCGCAGGTCCGTGCCGTCAAAGACCCACTGCCAGCTGGTGAGCCGGTTGTCATCCAAGAACCGAAGAACGAAGAGGCCGGCGAAGACGGTCAGGGTCAGCAGGGAGACCAGGAATAAGAGTAGGTCCTCGTCATCGATCGAACCGGACCGGCCGCCCGCCGTCGCCGCATCCTTGCCCGGATTTTCGAGCAGCATCCTGGTCCGGGGGTCCGTCGACGGCGCCGTTTCTATCACCAGGATATGACCTTATCGCAGTCGAAAATACTGTCGATGACGGTCTCGTAAGAGACATCGTCCTTCGACAGGTCGATCACTTCCAATTCGTTTTCCTTGGACTGCGCCTCCATTATTCGATCGGCCAGTGCCTTGGGGCCATCGTTCAGTATGTAAAGGACCTTCATCGCCGTTTCTCTCACCTGTACTCGTCACTACGTTGCAGGCGGCGCATGCTCCCGACGCGCCTCTTTGCAGGCCTACAAAACGATCACCCGGTCCGCGTCCCGGTTCATCATGGAATAGTTCAACTGGCTTCCGCGGACGACCGACTCCGGCAGCCCGTCGCCCTTGATCCCCTCGCGGTCCATGCTGTGACCGCAGGCGCACATGGAAACGCCGGGAAGATCGGCCAAATCCACGAAGAGCGCGTCATCCAGGAGCCTGGTGCCGCTATCCATCGCAAAGATTCTCACCTCGTGACTCTTGCCCGTGGCCGCGCGCGTCAGCCCGACGATGTGCGCGAGGTGGTCGACCCGGTTGACCAGAATCACCAATTTCATCCCGCCGATCCCCTCTTGGTTCCGGACATACGTTCTCCTGTGTTCACAATCACCTATCCCCCCAGTTAAGCAGGATTCTAGGGTGGTGATGTGGCTGTAGGAATGATGCGAATGCATCATATCGCGCATCGCATGGCGCCCGCGCGGAGGACAGGCGGTCGCGCAGCGCAGGCTCCTGCGCGATTGCTACGACGGGTCGAGGGGCCGCCGCGCCCAGTGGATGCGCATGTGCCTGTCGAATTGGACGCGGGTGTCAATAGGGAACGACGTGATCGTAATGAAGCAACCTCAATGCCATCTCGTCGGTGGACAGGTATTCCAACCCCTCTCCGCCTTCGACGTTCGTGTAGATCTTCATTTCCAGCTCTCTCATCAGCTCGAGATCAGCCGCTGCCGGGCCTGTCTCCTCGAGCGTCCCGTCAAGTATGAACACGTCCACCTCATCGTCGGAGAGCGTCATGCCCAAAGACATCCTCAGCGCCTCGTCCTGCCTGTCGCGCACGAGAACAGCGATCTTCTTGGCCATCGTTCTCTCCTCCTGGACTGGCTGGGTCACGCCGTCCGGGTGCTGGTCGTGGTGGATTTCGGGATGAGGTTGTGCCGGTACATGTAGGCCACGGCCTCCAGCTTGCTGTGCACGCCCAACTTCTGCTGGATATGTTGGACATGGTTGCGGACCGTCACCGGACGGATCGCCAGCAGCTCCGAGATCGCCTTGGTGGAAAGACCTTCGGCCATGAGTTCCATGATCTCCTGCTCCCGCCCGGACAGGGGGGCAAGCGCGGCACGGGCGGCATTGCGGTTCGGCGTTCTTGCGGCAGGCCGTCGTTTGTGCCGAACGGGCCAGTCTATGGCTTC
>Ga0224499_10000389_pt1 | contig 11071 bp, 12 predicted proteins | sample SF_Jul11_sed_USG_3_FD_168125 | JGI IMG/M metagenome (GOLD analysis project Ga0224499, IMG submission 168125) | Sediment microbial communities from San Francisco Bay, California, United States - SF_Jul11_sed_USGS_24 | ecosystem: Environmental > Aquatic > Marine > Sediment | place: USA... | reverse complement strand
CCTGGTCAAAATGCTGGTGTGACACTCGAAAACTACCGCATATTTATTCAATCACCTAACGAATACGAGGACACATTATGGAAAGTTTATTAGCGTGGGGACATTTCCTCGCGGGTATCACCTGGATTGGAATTCTGTATTACTTTAATTTCATCCAAGTGCCGTTTCTCAAAGTTGTTACACCAGAAACGAAGGCGGAGGCCTTTAAACATTTAGTCCCTAATGCCTTATGGTGGTTTCGATGGGGCGCACTCGCCACCTGGGTCTTCGGAGCCGCATTGCTCATGAATCAACATCGAATGGGGAGTGCCTTTTTACTCCAAGGCCAAGATGCCGTTATCGGCATGGGTGCCTGGCTCGGGACCATCATGTTATTGAACGTATGGGGAATTATTTGGCCCAATCAGAAGAAAGTGTTGGGCATGAAAGAAGCCACACCAGAAGAAAAAGCCAAGGCCGGGCGGATGGCCCTCTTGGCGTCCCGCACCAATACCATGCTCTCCATCCCCATGTTGTTCTTCATGGCCAACTCCGGCCATGCCTCAGGTCTGTTTTAAGTATGATACAAAAAGAACGATCTATCCGTTAAAGTAGACAAGGCCGGCTCATATGAGCCGGCCTTTTTATTGATGAATGCCGTCGAGAGGAATGAACGTTTCTTGGCAGTTTAATTTCTAGAAGTTACCCCCAATGGGAGTGTTCTTGAGCTAGAATGGCTTCGGCAAGGAACGAATAAGTATCCTTCTTAGCAGCATAAGAACGATTTTATGGAACTACGCCGCGATTATTCCTGGACCACGATGTGGGTGTCGGTTTCTTCGACGCCGGGGATCGGGTGAATTTTGGTCATGATGAGATTCGACAATGCACGGTCATCTGGCGCATTAACCAAACCAAAGATATCCGGCTGACCAAAACAGGCATGAGCCTGTTCCACTTCAGGTAGCGCCTTTAACGTCGCCAATACGTCTTGTGCTTTCCCAGCCTTGACCTTCATCAAAATATACGCTTTTGCTGCCATGACAACCTCCTTATTCAAGATCAAGAAGCCATACTGACACCAGGATCGGTGTTATTGTTCTCAAAGCGCTGTTCTACCATAGATGCCGTTTTGGTTCCAGCAACCTTACCGACCGAATAAGGAGATCGATGCCTATTTGTTGACCGGCTCTCTCACAATTTGCTAAATAGGAATCATTACTAAGCAGGAATTAACTCAACTATCTCGATGAACCTATCCTTAGAAGACATTCAACATAAGTTTCGTGACTGCGGGTTGAAGTCCACCCCGCAGCGGACGGCCATATACCAGGCCTTAGTGCAGAGCATTACGCATCCAACCGCGGAAGATCTTTTCGCCCAGGTCTCACCAACCTATCCCATGCTCTCTTTGAATACCGTGTATTACACACTGGGCGTGTTGCGTACAGCTGGCCTCGTCCAAGAGGTCAACATCGGCCACGACCGGGCGCGTTTTGATGCCAACCTTACTCCGCATCATCATGTGATTTGCCAGGGATGCCAGACCATCCTCGATGTCATGGATCCTCGGTTAAACCGGCTCGCGGCTCCATCCGAACTTCCAAAAGACTTTCACATTACCAGCTATCAAGTGGCCTTTCGCGGCTATTGCAGCACATGCCGCAAAGCTCAAAAGCCAATCATTACTTCACCATCGGGGAAACGCCCCGTTTCACAATAAAGGAGGATTGTATGGGCAACAGTTTAAAAGGAACCAAAAGTCACGAAAATTTAAAAGCCGCCTTTGCCGGTGAATCGCAAGCGAACCGCCGCTATTTGTACTTTGCTAAACGCGCGGATATCGAAGGCTACACAGATATTGGCGGTCTCTTCCGAGACACGTCGGAAGCTGAAACCGGCCATGCCTTCGGTCATTTAGATTTCTTAAAAGAAGTTGGTGACCCAGCTACCGGCGTGCCCATCGGAAATACCGATGCCAACCTAAAAGCCGCGATTGAGGGTGAAACGTATGAATACACCCAAATGTATCCCGGCATGGCGAAAACCGCCCGCGATGAAGGGTTTGAAGAATTAGCCGAATGGTTTGAAACCTTGGCCAAAGCCGAGCGTTCACACGCCAACCGCTTTACGAAAGGCCTTGAATCACTGAATCAAGGATAATGTCCTCGCAATAATCGTCAAGGCCGCAGTTGTAGAACAACTGCGGCCTTGCATTTTTAAGAATTGATTGCCATTTTCTATGCCGAAATTTGACCTCATTACACCGGGCTGGAAGCGTTCAGATCTTGAAACGGAAACGTTACGGATCTTTGATATCTGTGACGGCTGCCGTCGGTGCTTCAACTTGTGTCCATCCTTCACCACGTTGCTTGACCGTATTGATGACCACGAAAGCGATTTATCGAAACTCGCGCCACAAGATTTCACTCAGGTTGAACAGGAATGCTATTACTGCAAACTCTGCTTCAACCACTGCCCCTATTCGCCACCACATCAGTACGATCTCGATTTCCCTCGGTTAATGGCAGCATGGAAAAAGCAGCGTACCGCAGAAGGTGGAGCCACATGGAGAGACAAAATCCTTATTCAGACTGATCTCATTGGAAAATTGGGCAGCCTCACCGCACCGTTGACGAATTGGGCCCTGCGCACACCCTGGGTACGTGACCTAGTGGAAAAAGTTGCGGGAGTCCATCAATCTCGGCAGGTGCTGCCCTTCCAATCGGAAACCTTTTCGCAATGGTGGGAACGTCGTCAACCGGCTGCGAAACCCTCAACACCCAAGGGTAAAGTCGCCTTTTTCCCAAGTTGTTTGGTCACCTTTCAAGTCACTGATGTCGGAAAGGCCACGGTCCAAATTTTAGAAAAGAATGGCATTGAGGTGGTGGTCCCACCCAATCAACAATGTTGTGGCATGCCGCGATTTGATCTGGGTGACACGGAGGGCATGCAACGCATCTCCGAAGCACAATGCCAACAATTTTTACCGTATATAGATGAAGGGTATGACATTGTCATTCCTGCCCCAAGCTGTAGCTTAATGTTCAAGCGGGAATACCCTTATCTGAAGCCTACACCAGAGATGACGCGCCTGGCTGAACGTACTTTTGATGTGTGCGAATATCTGATGCGATTAAAAAAAGACAACAACCTTTCCTTAGATTTCCCCCAGAACCCTGGTCGAGTGGCGTATCAAATTCCTTGTCACCTCCGCGATCAAAATATTGGCTTCAAATCCAAAGACGTCATGGAACTCACGGGTGCCAAGGTGCATTTGATTGAAAAATGTTCCGGGCATGATGGGGCCTGGAGTGCCAAGAAAGAATTTTTTGACATGTCGATGAAGATTGCCAAAAAAGCCGCACGAGAAATCAAAGACGAAAATTTCGATATTGTGGCGTCCGATTGTCCCTTATCCGCGCTTCAATTAGACCAGGCACTAGATGCTCCACCTTCACGACCGGCGCTGCACCCCATCCAAGTGGTTCGTAACGCCTATGGATTACCCTCATGAAAATCGTGACCCCGCAGGAGCTGCTATCCGCAGCTGACTATGAAGAACAACGCACGGAGATCCGTCGGCGGATTATCGCTCTCAAGAAGCGTCGGCGAATTACCGTTGGAGAATTCATCACCTTGGTATTTGAGAACCGTGAGACGGCGTTGTTTCAAATTCAGGAAATGTTGCGAACCGAGCGCATTTTTGCTCCTGAGAAAATCCAAGAAGAATGTGATGTCTATAATGCTTTGCTGCCGGGACCGAATGAACTCAGTGCCACGCTCTTCATCGAAATTACCGATTCCGACAAAATTCAAGAACTCCTCGATTCCTTCCAAGCAATTGATGAATCAAATACGGTAGGAATCGTCGTGGGAGAAAATCACATCTTCGCAAAATTTGAAGCTGGGCATAGTAAAGAAGATAAAATTAGTGCCGTCCATTTTGTACGATTTTTGACCACGCCGGACTTTCGGTACCAATTGGCCCAACCAGACATGCCGGCCTTTCTGACTATTACCCACCCTCATTACCAAGCCAAAGCCCTAATATCTCCTGAAATGCGGGAAGAATGGCTTCAAGATTTGCAATAACTCCATAACCGAGATGGGCAACACATCGGATCGGAACCTTGGCTCAAATTGACAATCTTAAAAGATGTGCTCTATGATGAAGACTCAATGTTGCAGTCCTTTCAACCGATTGAAAGGAAAGAAGAATTTCAAATTTTTCGTGACGTTCATACAAGGAGGATAGAAACATGGTAACCATTACCTCAATTGCAGAAGAAAAGATTAAAGAACTGATAAAGGAAGAAGAGAGTGCGGTGGGACTCCGGATTTATGTGAAAGGCGGAGGCTGTAGCGGCTACCAATACGGGATGTCGTTCGAAGACAAAACGAGTGACGACGACACGATTGTGGAAAAAGGTGACGTAAAAGTCATTGTCGATTCACAAAGTGCCCCGATGCTCAGTGGCGCTGAAGTGGACTATGTGGATAGCCTTCAAGGATCTGGTTTTGCCATCAAAAATCCACAAGCCAAATCCACCTGTGGCTGCGGCAGTTCTTTTTCGACCTAACAACATTTCCACAGAACACTGACCACATGAAGGGCTGGACTTGATGTACGCTTCGTACCTGAGTTCAGCCCTTCTTCTTTATCATCACAATCGGGATTCCCCATGCCTAAAGCCACTCTAACTAAACGCCTCGAATTCTGTTCATCCCATCGTTATCACAACTCTGCTTGGGATAATGCCAAAAATCGTGAAGTCTTTGGCCCTTGCAACAATGCCAATACTCATGGGCATAATTATTTATTGGAAGTGACGTTGTGCGGAGAGATTGATTCCGTCACCGGGATGATCATCAACTTGTATGATCTCAAACAATACCTCTGGGATGTATTGATTGAATTCGATCACAAAAATTTGAACTTAGACACTCCTTATTTCACAAACCGAATTCCGACAACGGAAAACCTCGCCCTGACCCTCTGGAACCTTCTTGAAAAACACCCACACTTACCTGCGCTCGACCGAATTCGTCTCTATGAAGATGAAACCCTTTATTCAGAAGTAAGGAAAGAGTTTGTTCAATCCCCTTCACCAATAGATATGGCACTGATTGGTCGCCGATATCGATTCGCCGCAGTACATCAATCTGAACAAGAGTCTTTTCAAGGGCATCAGTACGAACTATGGGTGGCCCTTAAAGGTCCCATCCCTTCCGATACCGGACAAATTATTAACCTTCAGGTATTAGACCAAATCGTGAAGCATGAAATTCTTCAGCGATGGGGACAACACAATATCAGTCATGATCCGCTGTTTTCCCATTCCCCCGTCACGGATGTCTCCTTAGCCAAACAATGCTGGGCCCTCCTGAAACCCCATTTATCCACTCCCCCACTCGATCACATTGCCATAAGCCAGCAATCCGAGACCTTGGCCACCTTCTCAGAATAAACCTATCCATCTCCGCCAGCAAATATCGGAGACACGAGAACGAATTTGGTTGGCTGAGGTTTGCGAAAAACTTGGTTAAATGTTTGGAGAAAAATGTTGTGCAATGAGTGCGGCTAACTCAGTGGATTCGAGTTTGCCTTCTTTTGTATCCAAAAGGGTGCCATTGGAAAAGAAGTGGGTGGTGGGGTAGGTTTCAAAGTTGTGTTGCTTTTTAATCGCTCGGCATTTTCCAGGCACATGCATTTTAGCTTTACCGAATCGAATGTTGGCATGATCTTTGGCCGAAGCTTCCAGGATAGGGTCATAGGCCTTGCAGGGCTCACAAGTGGCTATCCCATAAGCCACGACTGCTGCTAGAGCCTGCGTGAAGTCCGCATAGTTTTCATCATTCACATTATTCACAATCCCAGACATATCCTCTCCTTCTTCTTGTTCTGGCCCCTGGTACCAGAACAGACCGGACGAAAGAAAACCCCAAGGGAGCATGACTCTTTCTCCGCTTGGGGTTCCCTCATTGATCAAGCTCTTAGCTTAATTTACTTAAGGCTTCTAGGATTTCTTTATCATCCCGTGCCACTTTGATTTCTTGCACTTTGGCATAGGCCACTTTGCCAGATTTATCCACAATAACCGTTGCTCGCTTCGAACAGTTCAACGGTTCAAAATACAAACCATAGGCCTTTGACACGGTCCGGTGCATGTCAGCCAGCAACTTGTGCTTGAGTTCTAAAGAATCGGCCCAGGCTTTATGGGAAAAGAAACTATCACAGCTAATTCCCATGATTTCGGCATTGGCTGATTCAAAACTGGGGAAGTCATCGGTCAAACACTTGTTTTCCCCTTGGCACACGGGGCTCCAATCTAATGGATAAAAGGCCAGCACGACATTTTTCTTGCCTTGGTAATCACTCAGCTTAATATCGTTTTGGTCCTGATCTTTCAGGGTGAAATCCGGGGCTGCATCTCCAACTTTAATTTCGGCCGCGACATCTGACATGTTCTATCTCCTCCTTGTTGATAAAATATACGAAAACTATCTGAATCGTCTTTGGTGGTACCACGGGGTGAAAAAGTTTGTCAATCAGCACAATGGCCCTAGGGAACCGCCCATTTGGCCTTTCCTGCCTGTTCCATTTTGTATTTTCTCGCACACCCTCTTTTGAAATTTGATTATCATGAATTGCGTCTTCCTTTCCTTGTGTTTTCCCCCATCTCGGGGTATCGTAAAATTAAGGCCGTGAATTTCTCCCTCTCCTCTTACCTCACACAAGGGATTACGTTTCTTTCCTGAATGAATATCTTTCAGCAGTTTTTTTCAGGGCTTAAATCTTGGTCATGGCTTCGGATCATCCTTGTCTGCTCTTTGATTCTGGGATGTATTGGAGCTGGAACCGTCATGGGAGTCCTTTGGGTCGCCACGCGTGACCTACCGACTTTCGATTCGTTTCAGGATTATCAGCCAAGTTTGGTGTCCCGAGTCTATGCCGATAACGGAGAAATTATCGGACAATTCTATATTGAACGTCGCCTGTATACTCCTATTGATCAGATCCCAAAAGCGCTGACCCAAGCTGTTATTGCTGTCGAGGACACCAGATTTCTTGAACATCCTGGGCTCGATATCGTCGGAATTGGACGAGCCGCCTGGACGAATCTCAAAAAAGGAGGCCGATTCCAAGGTGCCAGTACCATTACCCAACAATTGGCACGTGCCCTTTTCCTGACTCCCGAACGCACCTATACCCGCAAAATCAAGGAACTCATATTAGCGATAAAAATGGAATGGGTCCTGACGAAGGATCAAATTCTTGAAATGTACCTGAACCAAATTTACTTTGGTCATGGTGCCTATGGGATCGCCGCCGCTACCCTCACCTATTTCGATAAGAGCGTCACAGAGCTGAGCCTTCCCGAAGCCGCGTTTTTAGCAGGGCTCCCCAAAGCGCCAAATACCTATTCTCCCTATCGCAATCCAGATCGCGCGAAGTCTCGAAAAGAATTAGTCCTGCATCGAATGATCGAAGCCGGATTTATCACCGAGGAAGAAGCCCAAACGGCTATCGGGACGATTTTGAATTATCGCCGTCAGTCTATTGAGCCGATTGCTTCCTATTTTGTCGAAGATATCCGGCAGCATTTAGTCGAGCGCTATGGGGAGTCACTCGTTTATAAAGGGGGCTTGCAGATCTACACGACGTTAAACATTGCGATGCAAAAACTAGCCGAAGAAAGCCTTCAAGAAGGCCTACGGCAAGTGGATAAACGGCAGGGATGGCGAGGACCTGTTGGACATGTGGAAATGACCAAAGATTTTGTGCCTCCCGACGAACATCCAGAATTACAGAATCCACGTGCAGCTCTGGTTCATGGGCTGTATCGTGGTCTCGTCACGAAAGTCACTAAAAAATCAGCAAATATTCTGGTTGGCAATACCTTTAAAGGGACCATCTCATGGAATGACATGAAATGGGCAGAACGTCACCTGAAGGACGTCAATGATGTTGGAACCGCTACCATTCAAAAAGAGGCCACTCCACGTCGCATACTCAAAGTTGGAGATATCATTGAGATCTTGCCCAAAAAGGGCAATCTCGAATCTGGCATCTTTGTTTTAGAACAGACACCGCTTGTCGAAGGTTCATTGCTGGCTTTGGATCCGCGCACAGGTGCAGTTCAGGCCATGTCAGGAGGCTATAATTTTAATCGAAGTCAGTTTAACCGGGCAGTGGCTGCGAGACGGCAACCCGGCTCAGCGTTTAAACCCCTCATTTATGCCACGGCCCTTCAACAAGGGTTCACTCCTGCCACATTGATTTTGGATGCACCGGTGGTCTATCAAGATGAAGAACTTGATCGCGTGTGGAAACCGGAAAATTATGAGAAACGTTTTTATGGAACGATTTCCCTTCGCGAAGCCTTGCGCCATTCACGAAACGCAGCCACCGTGAGACTTCTTGAACAAATTGGTGTTCCGGAAGTCGTGACTGTGGCCAGCAATTTGGGTATTCAAAGCCCGCTTAGTCAAGACCTCTCTCTCGCCCTTGGATCCTCAAGCGTCACACTCCAAGAAATCACGTCAGCCTATGGTGTCTTTTCCAATCAAGGCATGTGGTTACAACCCTATCAAATTACCCTCGTCAATGATGTGAAAGGAGAAATCCTAGAACAACACCTGTTTGAACCTCGGCAGGCCATGGCGCAAGAAAATGCCTATCTGATAACTAACATGTTAATGGATGTCATCCAAAGTGGAACGGGACGGCGTGCGAAAAAAATCGGCCGCCCTTTAGCTGGCAAAACCGGGACGACGAATGGATACAACGATGCCTGGTTTGTGGGTTTTGCCCCTAACTTAGCCACTGGGGTGTGGGTCGGATTTGATTCGGTGCGGACCTTAGGTCGCTTGGAATCCGGAGCTCATGCAGCCCTTCCCATTTGGACACAATTCATGGGTCAGGCTCTGCGCAATGTTCCAGTGATGACATTTACGATCCCTGAGGGGATTCAATTCGCGCAGGTCGATACGACTACTGGAGATTTACCAACAAAGTCCAGCCGCCATATTAGTAGTGAAGTGTTTCGGAAAGGGACGGAACCTAGGAAAGCGGCGGCTCAGAAAGCCAACCCGATGGACTTTTTTGAGTTTGATCGGATGAATTCAGGCTCTTCCAGCCAACTTTCTTCATTTTAGGTTCTTCCGACTTTGGCATGAGTAAAACATAGGGCTGAGCGTTCTGGTGTCCCCCTCCTTTGTAAGGAGGGGCGGAGGGGAGGTAGCCTCTTGGGAGCCTTCAATAGCTGAACCAGTCAGGGATTTTTGATGACTAAGGACTCTACCTCACCTGGCCTCTCCTTACAAAGGAGAGGAATTCTTCGCCGTTTCATTTTGAAAAGGGATCAGAAAACTGGGAGCCACCCACGGAAATGTCGGATGAACCTCATTTTAAGAATCCAAAATCCACTCTTCGGATTATGGGCGCTTGCTTCGGCTACCCTTTCGCATCTTGGTATTCTTCATACCACGCCATTTGAATGGCTTCGAGCTTTTTCTCATTCGAGGCTTGATGATCGTCCTTAAAATCGGGTAACGCCACAATCCAGGCATGTAAATCCGTAAATCGCACCGTCAACGGATCAAGGTCCGGATGTTCTTCTTGTAACCGGATACCAATGTCTTCGGCATCCGTCCACATTAAATCTTGCGCCATGACATCCTCTTGGTTTTTATGTCGTCTAAATGCAATCGGCTAACCATTATTTGACAAATTCAGAGACTTTTTTACTTTCCAGAGCTTCTTTCAACGTGGCATCCATCAATACTTCCGCCAGATGATGCGTCTCTTTTTCGACTTCCGCGATCCCTGCGCGAATGACACGATGGTCATCGCCCTTCTGCGTTTCACCCAGTTCTTGAATGACGCGCTGAATCTCTGCTTTCTCTTTTTCACTTATAAGTTCAGAGGCACGGGCCAGAGCTTTTTCAGTCGCGACAATAATCGCGCTTGCTTCAGTGCGAGCTTCGATGACTTGGCGGGCTTTAATATCCTCCTCGGCAAATTGGAAGGATTCTCGAATCATCCCCTCCACTTCGTCATCGGTGAGTCCATATGAGGGTTTCACTTGCACCGACTGCGCTTCACTCGTACGAATATCTCTCGCTGTGACATGCAAAATGCCATTCGCATCGATGAGGAATGTGACTTCAACACGGGGAACCCCGGCAGGCAGAGGTGGCATTTTCAATTGGAATCGCGCCAAGCTGCGATTGTCTTTCACTAATTCCCGTTCGCCTTGGAGAATATGAATATCCACAGACGTTTGCCCGTCGACATAGGTGGTAAACATTTCCTTGGAGCTGGTTGGAATGGTGGTATTGCGCCGAATAAGCGCACTCATCACGCCCCCCATGGTTTCAATGCCCAAGGATAAGGGTGTGACATCCAAGAGAAGAATTTCTTTATTATGGCCACCAAGAATATCCGCCTGTACGGCGGCCCCTAATGCCACCACTTCATCGGGGTTCAATTCACTGTGTGGTTGTTTACCAAACAGCTCCTCAACCTTGGTTCGGACCAACGGCATGCGAGTACTGCCACCGACCAGAACGACTTCATCAATTTGGTCGGCATGTAAATTCGCGTCCTTCAGCGCGGCCCGGCAGGGAGCAAGCGTCCGTTCGACAAGCTCCATGGCCAAGGATTCCATAGCTTCACGGGTCAACGTCTTCTCATATTTTCCATTGGGAAGCTCCACAACCATCGTTATTTCTGTCTCATCCGACAGCCGAACTTTGGCTTGTTCCGCTTCCAACCGCACCATTTGCATCAGGTCGGGAAGATCATGGACGTCAATCCCGTGCATTTCAGAAATCTCTTGCACCAACACATCGATAAGGCGTTGGTCAAAATCATCGCCACCTAAATGCGTATCGCCATTGGTGGCGAGCACTTCAAAAATGCCATCCTTCAATTTCAGAATGGAGATATCAAAAGTTCCACCGCCTAGGTCATAGATAGCGATAACCCCTTGGGTTTTTTTCTGAAGCCCATACGCTAGAGAAGCAGCGGTTGGCTCATTGATAATCCGCAACACTTCTAGGCCCGCAATCATCCCGGCATCTT
>Ga0224499_10000386_pt1 | contig 11101 bp, 10 predicted proteins | sample SF_Jul11_sed_USG_3_FD_168125 | JGI IMG/M metagenome (GOLD analysis project Ga0224499, IMG submission 168125) | Sediment microbial communities from San Francisco Bay, California, United States - SF_Jul11_sed_USGS_24 | ecosystem: Environmental > Aquatic > Marine > Sediment | place: USA... | reverse complement strand
TTATGTTTTGATGCTTTGTCTTGTCCTTCCTCTGCCCGTTATGTCTGCCCCGAACCCGAATGAAAATGCACTGGAGAATGCGTCTGACAACGCACGTTTCAATCGTGAGGATGATCTGCAAAAGGGTAAGCGAGACAAGGGCCCAGGTCATGAAGATGATGAGAATGGACGGCTTGAAAAGATGCATGATGATGACGATGACCTTGATAAAGGGGATAGAGACAGCAAGCAAGAGAGAGATGGTAAGAAAAGCAAGGGTGGTAAAAATAAGAAAAAATAATCAGCAGGCATCGATAACGGATTATTCTCGATGCCATTTTATTCGTTAATGGATAATCGTGCCTGGATTGAATATTTCAAAATCCTCGTTAAAGTGTGGTCAGAATGTCACTGTTTAGATCTGATAAATCATGCAAAAGGAGACCCTCCATGAAGACAACACTAAAGACTCTGATGATCGGGCTGCTAATTGCTTTGTCCTGTGCAAGTGTCTATGCCGGTGAGTATGAGGACACCAAGAAAATGTTCGTTGATGCCGGCATTGCAAGTATGTTTGACAGCGCCCACGGCTATGCACTGTTTCCAACCATTGGCAAAGCTGGTTTTTTAGTCGGTGGTGCTTACGGGAAAGGGCGTGTTTATCAACAAGGCAAGCACATTGGCAATACGACAATGACCCAGGCGACCGTTGGCTTTCAACTCGGAGGAGCGGGTTTCAGCCAGGTCGTATTCTTCCAGGATAAACGTGCTCTTGAAGAGTTTACAAAGGGTAATTTCGAATTCGGTGCAGAGGCACAAGCCACCGCAATAACCGCTGCAGCTGGGGCCTCCGCCAATACTTCGGGGAGTTCAGCGACCGCCAGCGGAGGCAAAAATAATGCTTCCACGACCGGCGCCGGCTACAACAAAGGCATGGCGACATACACCATTACGAAAGGTGGCCTTATGTATGAAGCCACGGTTGGCGGGCAGAAGTTCAGCTACACCGGCCTTTAATAAGTGTCGCAATATCCGTGAAGCCTATATGAATGGCCACCTGAACAGCGTCGGGTGGCCATTCATGATTTGTTCGCCTTTTTTTCAGCCCTCTCTGCCAGCTTAAGTTTTATGATTTTGGGAGTGCCCAATTGTAGTGGATTGCCAGCAAGCGGACCGAAATGACTGTGCCTGCAGATAAGAGTGCTGCGACCGGGCGAACCGTGCCGACAGTTTCCAGGGCAACAAGAAGAAGTCCACCGGCAACGCAGGCTGAAGCGTAAATCTCACGGCGGAAAATCAATGGCACCTGGTTGGCAAAAAGATCACGAATGACGCCCCCCGCGGTTCCTGTCATCACCCCCATCAGAATGGCTCCGAGCAGGCCCAGATGAAAGTCAAGGGCCTTGGTTGTGCCGATCACAACAAAGGTGCCCAGGCCGATGGCATCAAAATATAAAAGCGGTTTCTCAAAAGTCTTGAACTGTACGCGGTTGGCAAAAACGATCAGTGAGACGACAATGGCGATGTAGATATAGCTTTCATTTTTCAGGGAGAAGGGGGGAATGTCTCCTAGCAGCAGGTCACGCAGAGTCCCGCCACCGACAGCGGTGACCACTCCGAGGACCAGTACTCCAAACAGGTCCATATGTTTGCGCACTCCGACCCAGGCCCCGGACGCAGCAAAAGCAGCAGTGCCGATCAGGTCAAGGATGTAAATGATGTTCATGGTCGTTGCCTCATAATTATAGGATAGCTGTTTGTAAGGCAGAGACAACCTGTAATTTCGAGAGTTTTGAACTGCTCTAAAAGCTATGCTTCTTACGGCCGGAGAGACGGTGATAAATCATTTGCTTCCACCCGTCGGTTGGGATTGATGCAGAAGGTCGATTCAAGTACACTCTCAAATTCAACCTACAATATTTTCCCCGGAGTAAATACTATGATTCTCGGTTTTGCCGGTAAGGCGGCGACAGGAAAAACCACGGCTGCAAAGCATGTGGAGCCCTTGCTCAATAAAGAATGCAAAATCATTCCTATGGCGATGGTGCTGAGAGATGAAGTGGAGGCTTTTCTTCGTGCCATTGGCGCAGAGGAGTCGGTGCCTTTGGTCTATGGCTGCCAGGATGACAAGGTCCAGGTCTTTTACGTCGACGAGCAGAAGGCTCTGCAACAATGTCCCAAGTGGGCACATTTCATTTCGGAACACCAGGATATTCAGGATCGCTCAGGTCAGACGGCGGTCACGGTGAGACGCATCCTGCAGTGGTGGGGCACTGAATATCGCAGAGATCAAGATCCTGATTACTGGACCAAAGCCTGGGGGCGAAAAGTATCAGAGTATGACGTCGAACAGATGTACGTTTTGGTAGACGACGTGCGTTTCATGAACGAGTTGAACGTTATCAAGGAACATGGCGGCCTCATCGTTAAAATTGAGCGACCCGGTTTCGATGGAGCGAATAACCATGCCAGTGAGACCTCTCTTGATGATTATACCGCCTGGGATGGCAAGATCCTCAATGACGGAACTCTCGAGGAGTTTAAACAGAAGGCAGAGGTTCTGGTCGCATCGTTGGTTGATGGCTGACTTACAAGGGGCCATCAGTGAGTCCATGGTGTTGCCTGCCTTCGGTCGTCAATGTAAAAGCAGAATGGCCTGAGTATAACTATGATTATAGCTAGCTGACCCGTTAATTATATTGAAAGTTATGACCTTTTGTTCCAGATTTAAAAAAGTGAGTTAGGTTCAGTTCAGCCGATTTTTAATGCTTAATCAGATTGACACGTTTTTTCGGGGGGCGATATGGAAAAGAAAGATCTGAAAATCACGATCGATGCGAACGGCAACATTCGCAGGGAAGTTGTCGATCAGACCCAACCAGAAGAGCGTAAACCAAGGTTTCTGAAAAAGCTGTTTTCGACGCTTCCGTTATAAGAGAGAGTTAAGGAGAAACTTTTTGTCCTGTGCCCGCAATGGTCGATAGCTCGTGACCTTTCTTGTCGCGTCTCTGTGAGCAAGGATTGAATTAAAAAAAGCACCCTCATCGAGGGTGCTTTTTTGGTTGGGTCTGTTTGTTTCGTGCTTAATCTCTAGCTTGCGGAAGAATCAGGTTGAGAACAACCCCGATAATCCCTGCCAGTCCTATGCCGCCGAGCTTGACAACTGCCAGGTCGAAGCTCATGCCGCCAATACCGAAGACCAGAATGACAGCAACAATCGTCAGGTTGCGTGGTTGCATGAGGTCTGTGCCGGCTCTGACCAGGGTGTTGATACCAATGACGGCAATCGCACCGAAAAGCAGAACCATGATGCCACCCATAACGGGTACAGGTATGGTATTCAGGAAGCCCCCCAGTTTGCCAACGAAGGCAAGCAGGATAGCAGTAATCGCTGCCCAGGTCATGACCGCCGGGTTGAAGGAGCGGGTCAGGGCGACAGCCCCGGAGACTTCAGAGTAGGTGGTGTTGGGGGGGCCGCCGAGTAGTGCAGCCATGCTGGTAGCAAGGCCGTCGCCGAGCATTGTCTTGTCGATACCTGGGTCGTCAACGTAATCTTTTCCCGTGATGCTGCCGATCGCCAGAACGTCACCAAAGTGTTCTATGGCCGGTGCAATGGCCACCGGCACGATGAAGAGGATGGCTTCCAGGTTCCAGACGGGTAGAGTGAAGTCGGGCACGGCCAGCCAGGGCGCAGCGAAAACCTTCTGCATGGAGACCAGGGTAGGGCCGGTCCAGTTCTGCAGGGTGCCCGGGTCAAAGCTCGCCTGGAAGGCTGCCGAGGTTCCAGTAGCATCGAGGATCAAGGCTGTCAGGTATCCGGCTACAATGCCACAAAGGATAGGGATCAGGCGAAACAGACCACTGCCGAGCAGTGAGACAAGGACCGTGACCACCAAGGCAACCCCGGCAATGATGAAAGCTGTTGGTTCCGGAACCAGCCATGCCGAGCCATCTCCCGTGCGTCCTGAAGCCATGTGTACGGCGACTGGCGCCAAGACCAGTCCAATAACCATGATGACGGGACCGGTAACAATCGGTGGCAGAATTTTATGGAGGATGTCAGAGCCGAAGATACGAATGCTGAAACTGATGATGACGTAAAGGAAACCCGCAGCGAGCAGGCCACACATGGTGCCGGGGATGCCCCATTGTTGAACACCGTAGATGATCGGCGCGATAAAGGCAAAGCTTGACGCCAGGAAAACAGGAACCTTTCCCCTGGTTACAACCTGAAAAATTAAGGTTCCGGCGCCTGCTGTAAAGAGTGCAACGTTGGCGTTGAGGCCCGTGAGTAAGGGCACCAGGACCAGTGCACCAAATGCGACAAAAAGCATCTGGGCACCAATGACTATTTCTTTCGGGTTGAGACTGATGCGGTAGTGCTGCTGGCTATCTGACATGTTTTCTCCTCTTTATGATTATTTGGTACCGAAAATTTTATCGCCGGCATCACCGAGGCCTGGAATAATGTAGCCGACCTCATTCAACTTTTCGTCGACGGCCGCTACGTAGATGTCAACATCCGGATGTTTCTCCTGCAGATTCGCAATCCCCTCAGGCGCCGCCACCAGGAAGAGGCCCTTGATTCTCTTGCATCCGGCTTCCTTAAGCATGTCGATGGTGGCGATCAAACTGCCGCCGGTTGCCAGCATCGGATCAAGGATCATGGCTGTGCGATCTTCAATGTGCCGAGTAAACTTCTGGAAATAGGCAACCGGTTCGAGAGTTTCTTCGTTACGATAGAGGCCAACGACACTGACGCGGGCGCTTGGAATCAGGTCGAGAACACCGTCCATCATGCCGAGACCGGCGCGCAGGATTGGTACGACAGTGATCTTCTTGCCCTTGATGGTATCAACGGTTACCGGACCTGCCCAGCCTTTGATCACTTCTTTTTTAATCTCAAGGTCGCTGGTTGCTTCGTAGGTCAGCAGCCTGGCAATTTCCGAGGCAAGCTCGCGAAAATCCTTGGTGCTGATGCCGTCTGCACGCATGAGACCGAGTTTGTGGCGCACCAGGGGATGTTTGATTTCGTAGACTGACACGATGATCTCCTTAAAACATATGTGAGGGGATTTATGGAGCAAAAAAACAAGACAAACTAACACGATCATTCTTCTTCGGCAAGGAAATGAGACCCGAATTTGCTTGCCATGGAAGATTGATTGGTGGCTCTTGATAATAGCTTTTGTGTGCATATTTCTGCTAATGTGACCTTATGCATGATGCTTCTCTTGAAATGCCCCTTCTGGTGACTGCTGCAGTCATCTCCGATGGTGAAAAGATCCTTATCACGAAACGACCGTATGATAAGCGTCATCCTGGGTTGTGGGAATTCCCCGGCGGCAAGGTTGATCCCGGAGAAAGCCCCGAAGAAGCACTTTGTCGAGAGATTCGTGAGGAGTTAGACGCTGAAATTCAGGTTCTTAATATATTTGAAGTGGTGTTTCACCGCTATGAATGGGGACCTGTCCTGGTTCTCGCTTATTCCTGTCGACTGCTTACGTCAGCTATCCGGAATCTTGGCGTTACTGAACATCGCTGGCTATATCCAAGTGAACTTCCGGAATTCTCGATCCTTCCTGCCGATCAACCGATCATCGATCGCCTGATTGACCCTTCCCGTTAGAAGAAAAGCTCCTTCTGTTGAGATTACTCTTGTTTTAAAACACCATTTTTAAAATCTCTGCCTGGCTTTGGTTTAATCTCTTTAAGTTGGCCTGTTAGCTGGCATTAAAGAGTCTTGTAGGGAGAGAAGCACCCAACAAATGGGATTTTTTACAACCTCAAACAGGGTCAATTTAAAAACTTTTTTCAGCAAACTGTTGACAATAATAAAACAGCGTATTATTTTGGTTACCAGCTAGTTCGTTTTCTGTTTTTTTTGATTCCATTAAGGAGTTACGCGTGCCCTCCAGAGATAAGGAATCCTATTCTATACAGGCTGTTGAAAACGCTCTCGATGTTCTGGAAGCACTCAGTGAAATTGATGACGATGTACGCATCAGTCAGCTGAGTGAGAAACTTGCAATGAACAAGACGAGCGTTTTTCGTTTACTGGCAACTTTTGAAAATCGTGGCTATGTTGAGCGTGAGGAACAATCGGGCAAATACCGACTGGGTCTTTCTGCTTATGAAATCGGTCAGAAGTTTCTTTCTCGCATGGGCCTCTTGAGACATGCGAAACCCCTTATCGAACGCCTGGCCAGGGGGTGCAATGAAGCTGTCTATGTTGCTGTACGTCGTCGTAAGGAAGTTCTTTTCCTGGATATGGTTGATACCACCCAGAAGGTTAAAATAGTTTCTCTGGTTGGTAAACGTTTTCCCCTTGAGACCAGCGCCGCCGGTCAGGTCCTTTTGGCCATGAAGAATGGCCAGAGTCTGAAGCCTGCTCAGGGAGCTCCCGCAGATCTCAGTCAATTTACAAATATTTGTCGCCAGGGCTATGCACTGGATTCCGGAGCCCTCGGTGAAGGTATTGCCAGCGTGGCCGCACCGCTCTTTGGCAGCGGCGGTAAACTTCACGGCGTTCTCTGTGTCGTCGGGCCCGAGTACCGTCTTTCTCCAGAAGTTATCGAAAGTCAGATTATCAGTCCTATGTTTGATACCTGCGGCATAATCTCCTCCAAGTTGGGCTGGCACTCCCCTTATGTGCCCCGTAACCTGACCTGAATGTCCTCTTGGTATCTTCCCTTGCCTGCTGCAGAGTTCATGTTTGCCATTCACTTTCTACAGTAAGTGTTCTGACTCTCCTAAGGGATTGCTCTCTCTGTGCGATTGATGATAAATTAATCCCCAGATGTTAACCTCTCTCTTTCAATTGTGCGCTTATATCCTATGCCTCTGATCAAACAATTACAGGAAACAGAACCGTTCAAAGATCTCCCTGAATCTGTTTTTAGCGAATTGCGAGAGGCTGCTGTCCTGAAAAAATATCCGGCCAATCATGACATCTTCAAGCAGAACGATTCACCCACAGGTTACCTGTACGTTATTAAGGAAGGGTTGATTACGATCACCCTGGTTTCACCGGGTGGGATCGACATGGTGGTTGATTATCGCAAGGAAGGACAGTTTTTTGGTGGTACGCCGATCTTTACCGGCGAGCCTTATGCCGGCGGCGCACGGACAGTCAAGCCCACGGTCTGTTATCTCATCCCCGCTGAAATTCTCCAGCGCTTGCAAAAAGATAATCCGCAGCTGGTGACTTTCTTTACCAGTGCAGTCCTTTCACGGGTTCGTAAGCTCTATTCAGAAATTGTTACGGAGCACTCCGGTTCTGCACTGAACCAGATGGAGGCCTTTCCTTTTAAAAAGCGACTCTCTGAGATCATGACTTCGCCTGCGTTGACTTGCTCTCCGGAAGTGACTGTGAAAAACGTTGCACGGCGATTAACCGAGCACAATGTTAGTTTCCTGGTCGTTGTTGATGAGCGAAATACGCCTGTTGGTGTCGTCACAGGCAGCGATCTTGTCGCCAAGGTGCTTGCTCCGGAAAATGTCGATATAGAGTCGCTGGTGGTCGAGGATGTCATGCGCGCCAAGCCCAAAACCATGACTCCTGAAACCTATATGTACGAAGCGATGGCATACATGACCCGGCACGGTTTGAATTACCTGCCTATTGTCGATCGTGAACAGTTGGTCGGCGTTATCACGCCGAGGGACTTGCTGCGTTATCGCTCCCAGAAAGCACTGCTTCTTCTAGGTAATATCAAGGAAGAGGCGACTATCGAGGGGCTTGCTTCCATTCACAAGGAGATGGTGCGTGTCGCGCGGGCGTTGCTATCTGAAACACGCAGCACCCCCGAGGTTATGGAGATACTGTCTCATATACACCATGCCATCATCCGTCGCACCTTTCAGATCTGTCTCACGGAGATGGCCGCAGAAGGGCTGACGCCTCCCGATATCCGTTACTGCTTCCTGATTATGGGGAGTGCCGGCCGCAAGGAGATGTTGTTATATCCTGATCAGGACAACGGCTTTATCTTTGAGGATTTTGCCGACTCCAGACAGGCGGAGGTTGATGCGTTTTTTATCCCCTTCAGCGAAAAGCTCAATAGTGCCCTGGCTGACGTTGGTTATCCACTTTGTGATGGTGGTGTCATGGTGCGGAACCAGGAGTGGCGAGGACGTTTGTGTGATTGGCAGACGCGGATCAATAGCTGGTTGCTCGATCCGGAGCCTACGCATGTCAGGAATTCATCGATTTTCTTTGATTTTTTACCCTTGTTCGGGGACGTGGAGTTGGCTCATCATCTGCGTGATATCGTCACCAAAGGGATTGAGGTTCACCAGGGGTTCCTCTACCACATGATGACCCTTGATCTGCGTTACAAGGTCCCACTCGGTCTACTCGGCCGCTTCCAATTGGAGAAGGACGGCAATAACGCCGGTCACCTCTCCGTCAAATACGGCGGTTGTGTCTACATCGTTGATTGCGTCAGGATGTTTGCCCTTGAGCGGGGAGTGCAGGCAATCTCAACGATGGACAGGCTGCAGATGCTGGTCGACGAAAATGTCTTTGCCGTGGAAACGGCAGAACATATCAGGGCTGCATTTGAAGCTCTGATCTTCTTGCGGCTTCGTCATGAGATCGGCCTGATCGAGGCCGGTCAAACACCCTCACATTTTCTTGACCCTCATCTGTTGAGCAAGACTGAACAGGATCTTCTTAAAGAATCTTTTCAAGCTGTTGCAAAACTTCAGGATGCCAGTAAAAGGCACTTTTCCCGCACACCTTTCTAGAGTTTTTCCGTTCCACTCATAAAAATCTTTAAAGTTGGGGTTGAAGCTGAAGAGTCTTTTTTCTCCTGTTGCTCAGCCAGACCCCACTGAAAACCAGACCACATGCGAACCATTGTGTTGTGTTGAGGGTATCGCCAAGGATCAGCATGCCAAGCAGAACACTAAAAACCGGGATCAGATTAACAAAGCCGGCGGCCTGGCTTGCCGGAATGCGACTAACACTATAATTGTAACAACCGTAGGCTCCAAAAGTGATAAAAGTCCCGAGATAGGTGATTGCCAGCAATGGTTGAGTGCTCCAGTGAGCCGGGAAGCCAACATCGGGGAGCAGAAGGAAGGGAAAGAAAAAGAGGCTACCTACAAAGGCTTGGAAAGCTGTCAGAAACAGTGGCGGATAGTTGTTGGTCAAGTGTTTTAGCGAGACGGTATAGCCTGCTGCGCAAACCATCGCCAGGAATTCGTAGAAATTGCCGAGCAGTGGGTTGGGTGCGTTACGGTTCGTTTCGCCGGCCAGACCCAGCCAGCAGGCACCGATAATCGCCAGCCCGAATCCGATCAGGGTTTGCCTGGAGACCTGCTCTTTAAGGGTTGCCCAGGCGAGGATTGCGACGAGCAACGGCAGCATGGCCGTGATCATGCCGGCTTGGGAAGCGCTGGTTAGCTCCAGGGCCTTGGCTTCAAAGAGGAAGTAAAGACAGGGCTCGCAGACAGCCATGGCCAAGAGATATTTAATGTCCTGACGCCGCCAGTTGAGTTTGCGGAAAGATGGGATGAAAACTACAAAACAAAGGCTGGCAATCAGCATCCTGCCAAAGATAACCTGCATCGGATGATAGCCACGGAAGGCAAGCTTGAGGGCGACAAAAGAGCTGGCCCAGAGAAGCATGGCCAGAATCAGGCTTGCGAAAGGAAGTATGTGGCGTGTTTCTTTATCCACAAAAAGGCTCCTTAGCCTTTACGGGCATTTCTGGTGCTGCGTTAAGTGTCGTAACGGGGATCGTTTGTGCCCGCTAAGGGAGAGCATTATTGTTGATCTTACTAAAAAAGGAAAGAGACAACCTGCTGATTACCTGTTTGATGTATTTGTTGATTGTTCTTCTTATCTATAGCGCACAGGAATAAACTTTGTTTTGATGATCTTCTCCTTGGTTTCAGTCAGACATTTTTACTGACATAACAACGGTCACCATGTTACAAAATCGGCGTTTCCCACTTAATGAGGCATAAAAGCAAATGACCAAACTGACTGATAAAGGTCGCGGTATCCGCGACATGTTCGATCGGATCGCACCACGCTACGATCTCCTGAATCGGCTCCTGTCGTTGGGAATCGACCGGCGTTGGCGGCGCTTTGCAGTACGGCAGCTCTCTGTGCCTGAAGGTGGGATGGTTCTGGATATTGCAACCGGGACCGGGGATGTGGCTCTGGAGATCGGTCGTCAGACTGATTCTTCGGTCAAAATTGTTGGTTCCGATTTTACCCAGGGGATGCTGGTTCTGGGGCGGGACAAGGCCGCTGAATCACCCTACAGCGATCGAATCCTGATGGTCAATGCGCCCTGCGAATCGATGCCGCATCCGGACGCGATCTTCGACGGCATTACGATCGCTTTTGGTATCCGCAATGTTGTCGATCGTCAGAAAGGGCTCAGTGAGATGGTCCGTGTTCTCAAGCCGGGCGGCCGGGCGGTGATCCTCGAATTTGCGACCCCTCTCAACAGTTTCTTCCGTGCAGTGTATCACTTCTACTTTCTGCGCGTATTGCCATGGTTGGGGGGGGTGATCTCCCAGCGCAGCGCCTACCAGTATCTTCCTGATTCCGTTATGGAATTTCCTGATCGTGAGAGTTTCAAGGCGATGATGGAGGATGCGGGATTTGTCGATGTCAAGATCCACGATCTGACCGGTGGCATTGCCGCGGTGCATGTCGGAACAAAGGCCTGAATCACTTCTCTTCCGGTGGGTTTCTGGTGCCATCTCCTCCCCAGAGAATCTGAGGATCTTCGAGCAGCTTAAAGGGTAACCCTAGCACCCGTCTGAGCAAGCCTATGGTCGGCTCAGTCAGTGTGTCGAGAGGCATTGCGTTGACAGAAAAATCCCCAATCTTACCTTCCACTGAAAAATGGGCGGTCAGCAGAGCCTTGTCCTCTCCGGTTAAAAGCCATCCGGCGATCGGGACACTTGAAACGATCTTGTCTACCGTCCCGAGAGGATGAATTGCGACCTGAAAATCCCCCACCTTGTTCACCAGATTAAGTTCTCCCATGTACGACTGGTTCATCGCTTCGCTTTCAATCTTTAAATCTTCTGTTCCAAGCACACCTTTATCCAACTTGAAGTGGCCTGTCAGTTTGTTAAACGGCATGCCTTC
>Ga0224499_10000383_pt1 | contig 11125 bp, 9 predicted proteins | sample SF_Jul11_sed_USG_3_FD_168125 | JGI IMG/M metagenome (GOLD analysis project Ga0224499, IMG submission 168125) | Sediment microbial communities from San Francisco Bay, California, United States - SF_Jul11_sed_USGS_24 | ecosystem: Environmental > Aquatic > Marine > Sediment | place: USA: California... | reverse complement strand
GACCTGCCCTACTAAGAACTGGTTCACAAATTGTGCAACGAGGGTCAAGCAGGAGTGGAGTTGGAAGAACCACCCCCAAACCGGGTTTGAAGGTGCCACCCGGAACCCTATCGAGGCCAGGTGGCCGTCTCAAACCGTGTTTGGAACGGTGGGCAATCCGGCAAATTCACCCTTCGACTCCGCTCAGGGTGACACCATCAAGCCGTGTTTTTTGCGCTTTGTGCGCACTGATCTGGGCATTGCTTGATAATGTGAAGAGCCGCGAAGCGCAAGAAAGCGATTTATCGCCACCCCCAAACCGGGTTTGAAGGTGCCACCGGGGGAAAGACATTGTGGCAGGTTCGAAGACGGACCTGCCCTACTAAGCGCTATGGAAGACAGACCTGCCCTTCTATGAACTACTCCACGCAGCCGGGCAGGGGCAGAGGGCCGCCATCGAAAAAGTAAACTACCACATATATCAAGTCGGCGATATCAATCTGGCAGGAGGCATCGACATCGGCCGAATTCATAACCGGCGGTGGTGGGCCGCCCAAGAACATGTAATCTACCAAATAGACGAGATCGCCTATGTCGATCTGACCGTTGTTGTCGATATCACCATGTTCGCCTAAAACGACCGATTCACCGAATAGGTTTTTGGCATAGGACATCAGAGCGATGGCCGATTCGTCGGTTATGTACATCAGAGGAAAGGCCAGCACTACCCGTTTGCCGTTGGGACCGTCGTAGTAGACTCCACAGACGTTGCCCTCCGATGCCGGATCATCGGTCTTGGAGTCGTACAGGTAAATAGGCTGCCCTCCGGTGGCGAGACCCAGGGTTGGGATAAACGGCAGGAAGCCGAGCAGTTCGGTTGTGTCGACCTCGATATCCGGCCAACCACCTACACCGGTCGCACCGGCAAAGTCATATTCAGCATGTACCGAGTGGCTCGCAATCCGGCATTGGTCATACAAGAAATCTCCATTGGACAAAGGCGAACCGGTCCAGAACTCGATCGTCCGGAACCCGGCAAAAAACAGGTTTCCGGTGTAGCCGGCGTACCAGAAAAGGCTGTCTTCACTCTCGCTGGCCAACTTCGGCGAAAAGTCATCGTCGATCCAGAAGAGCGACGAATACTGACCGGCAGTGTTACGGGTGACAGGCAGACCGACTGTCTCGATCTGCACCAGGTTGTATGGCGTCGGAGCGAAATAGGAGGCGTAGCGCGCCTCCTGAGTTGGCTGGTCGGGCATACCGCCGCCCTGCCGGGTCTCATCGACCAACAGGATGCCGCCGTCAAAGGTGGCAGCATAAGCGGAGACTTCGGATGAGTAGTCGGACTCATAACCATCAAAATCGACCGCTGTGATTTTGTATGAGTACTCGGTTTGACCAAGCACCTCCGTATCGGTGTAGCTTGACGAGACGATGTTATCCTTGAATAGCGAATGGGGCAGCCCTTCAATTGCGCGATAGAGCCGGTAGTGACTGAAATCGGCTTCGGCGTTGTCGCCCCATTCCAGAAGTACCGAGTTCAACTCCGGCCCCGCCTCCGCTGCAGTCGGCGGCCTCGGTATCAAGTACGGGGTGGCGCTGGTTTCAGTACTGTAGACGGCGGGATACCCACCCTCGATCTGACTCAGGACATAGAAGAACCGTTCCTGACCGTCGATTAGGCCATCAACTATCCACGTGCAGGTGCCCGATGGAATATCGATACTGTCGGTGTAGAATCCCGATGAAGGGCCGTGGTAAAGCCGGTAGGTGTATTCCGGGGCGCAGGAAGTCAGATGTATCTCAAGAGCCTGTCCATCACCCTGATCGATGATCTGTTCGATTGAAATCGGGCTGGCGGAGTTACCAACTATGCCGAGGGTAGCTACGGTCATACGGGCGACCTGGTAAAGATAGTCAAAGTCCATGCGTGAAGTCAGATCGAGGTCGGTGTGCCAGCCGCCGTAGTTAAAGTCCTCTTCGATATTGTTGCAAATGTTGTAGCCGAAGTTCCAGAAAGACATGTGATCGGACGAGCCGGGACTGGAGGTACCGGAGAGTGCGACCAGATCGGGATTGACTCGACTGCAACTGGCAGCCTGCAATTCGGCATAGGCTGAGTTTTCTCCGGAGCCAACCTCGAACAACCACAGCCCGTTGCCGTTGTATCCGACCATGTCAAAGTTGAACATTACTTCCAGAGGTGTGCCGTCATGAAAGAAATCGGAGGCCGCATAGTATGACCCGACCAAGCCGACCTCCTCGGCGGAAAAGAGCATGAAGATGATAGTTTTGCGCATCGGAATGTCGGCAAGTATGCGTGCCATCTCAAGCGTGATTGTTGAGCCGGAGCCGTTGTCGTCGGCACCGGGAGCAAAAGTGTATGAGGACCCCCCGTTGTAGCTGTCGTAGTGGCCACCAATAACGATCACGTTGTCGGGTTCGGCATATCCAGGTTTTACAGCTTTAACGTTGTAACAAGGGGTACCGTTATGGTAGAACAGCGGCGTGGTGATATCTGTGTAGCCCCAATCGGCCAACTTCTGCACCGCCCAATCACGGGCAGCAAGAATCGAGTCCGTATCATAATAGCGGGTGCGAAAAAGCTCGAACCGAAGATTCATGGCGTAAATCGAGTCCTGATTTACCAGGTCTACCAGCGAATCGGTAGGGTAGTCGGTGATCTCCGACATGAGAGTGGTGATAGCAGGGCCGGTGAAAGTAATGGGTATCGGTCGTTCCGATAGCGCCACCGCAGCCAACGATGTATTCCTGGTCATTGACTCAGCTACCGATGGACTCATTCGGACCGCGTAGATATCGTTACCGAGATCAATGCTCTCCCCCAGCGTCGGTATGTCAACTGCTGCCAGTGGTCGAGTGTCCGGATAGAAAACAGCAAAGACCCGAGCTGGATCCACTTTTGCCATTATGATTTCGACCTTGATCCCGGCTGCCTGGAGATTTCTGCCTTGCTCATCTGAAACCTTCACCAGGAACCGGTTGCCGTTTCGTGAGTATGCAGTTCCCAGGACATTTTGAGCATGGTTCGCTTGATGCCGGTCGGTGATAGTAATGAAGGCAAGATCGTCCTGGTCGGCTCCGGCGCCGGGCAGAGCCAGACTAAACACAAGCAACAGAGTCCAGAAGTATCTCATCCGTTTCTCCTAAAGGATGCACCTCATCGGACTTACAGAACGACAGGTTATGGTGCTAAGATAGCCTATGTTGCCAATCTGTCAAGGTGCGGTTGTATCCGCGAATAAAGCAGCGGATAACTTGGTCGCAACCTGTCTTTCCTTTGCGCACCGGGTCGTGGTGGTGATGGGATCACCAGGCGCCTGGGACAGGCCGGCCCGTTACTCCACACAACCGGCCAGAGGAGCCGGGCCACCGAGGAAGATATACTCGGCCAGGTAAACCAGATCGGCAATGTCGATCCTGCAGGAGGCGTCGACATCGGCGGCGTTCATCGACCATGGAGCCGCGCCGGCGATGAACATGTAATCGACCACATAGACCAGATCACCGATATCCACCTTGCCGTTGTTGTCAACATCCCCTTCCACTTCGGTCACGGCCGACTCACCAAACAGATTCTTGGCGTAGTTTACTAAGGCAATTGCCGATTCGTCGGTCAGGAAATAAAGTGGGAAAGCCAGTACCACCCGTTTGCCGCCACTGGGACTATCATAGTAAATCGCACAGGTGGTGCCTTCGGCTGAGGGGTCATCGGTTTTGGAATCGTACAGGTAGATCGGCTCGCCTCCGGCGGCGATACCCAGCGATGGCACATACGGCAGGAAGCCCAGCACCGAAGTGCTGTCGACTTCGATATCCGGCCATCCACCCACGCCGGTGGCGCCTGCAAAGTCGGAAGCTGTGTGAACATTGTATGTAGCCACGCGCATCCGATCATAGAGAAAACCGCTCGGCGATAACGGCGATGATTCCCAGTACTCGATGGTGCGAAAGCCGCTGATGAACAGGTTTCCATCATACCCGGCGTACCAGTCCAGGCTGTCCTCGGACTCACTGATCAGTTTGGGCGAGAAGTCATCATCAAACCAGAAGACCGATGAATACTGTCCGGCCACACTGCGAGTGAGCAACAGCCCACTGGTTTCAATGCGATTCAGATCATAGGGCGTCGGGTCAAGCAGGCTGGTAAAGAAGGCCTCCTGTGTAGCCTGGTTGGGCATTCCGGCGCCCTGACGGGTTTCATCTATTACAAGAATGCCGCCATCGAAAGTACCGGCATATCCGGAAACCTGAGAGGACGGAACCGACTCGTAGCCATCAGAATCTACAGCGGTGAATTTGTATGTGTACTCGGCCTGGCCGATTACATCAACGTCGATATAATTCGAGTTGGCTACGTTGTCTTGATAGAGCGAGAAAGGCAGTCCACTTATGGACCGGTATATGCGGTAGTGATCAAAATCCGCTTCCGGACTGTCGGACCAGTCGAGCAGAATCTGATGATCGTCCGGGTCCAACACCGGCGAGACCGGTGCGCGTGGTATGATGTATGGTGTCTCGGTAGCTTCGACTGCATAGACGGCCGGATAGCCGCCACCGATAACACCGATAGCCAGGAAGTAATACGGCTGCCCCTCGGTCAAACCGGTTACCATATACGAACAGACGCCGGTGCCGATATCGACTGTATCGGTGTAAAGGCCGGGCGAAGTGCCATAGATCAAAGTATACTCATAGGAGGCGTTGCATGGTCCAAAAAACACTTCCAATGACTGCCCGTCCCCCTGATCAACTATTTGATCGATATTAGTCGGCTGGGCGGAGTTGCCGACAATGGCCAGCGATGCAACTGTCATCCGACCGACCTCATACATGTAATCGAAATCCATGCGCGAGGTCAGATCAAGATTGGTGTGCCAGCCGTCGTAGTTGAAGTCTTCCTCGATGTTGTTCACAACGTCAAAGCCGTAATTCATGAAGGCTGCATGATCGGAACTTCCACCGGGCGGGGAGGCGATTGGAATGAGTTGGGAGTTGACACGGTTACAGGTAGCCACCTGCATGTCTCGATATGCCGTGTTCGGCCCGGAGGAGATTTCAAACTGCCACAGCCCGTTGCCGTTATATCCAACCATGTCGTAGTTGAACATCACTTCAAGATCGGTACCGGCATTGTAAAAATCACCGGCAGCGTCGTATGAACCGTACAACCCAACCTCTTCGGCCGAGAAGGGCATGAAAATAATCGTCTTGCGCATTGGGACGTTTGCCAGAATACGCGCCATCTCCAAAGTAATAGTAGTACCGGAAGCGTTGTCGTCGGAACCGGGCGCATAGTCCATCGGATCGGTCGGCTGTCCGTAGGTGATGGCGTCGTAGTGACCGCCGATCACGATCACTTTGTCCGGTTCGGCATAGCCTGGCTTGACCACCTTGACGTTGTAGCACGGCAGGCTGCCATAGTAGAACTGCGGCGTGGTTATATCGGTGTATCCCCAGTCGATAAACTTTTGGACCATCCAGTCACGGGCGGCATGAATCGAATCGGTGAAAATATACCGTGTCTCGAAATCTTCAAGCCGGGTGTTGAATGCATAGATCGAATCCTGACTGACCAGTGCCGTCAGTGAATCGGTCGGGAAGTCGGTCACCATGGACAGAGTGTTGCCGATGACCGGATCGATGTAGCCAATCGGAATGGTTCTTTCCTCAAGCGAGGTCAAGGTAAGTTCGGTCGTTCTGGTCAACGATAAAGCAATCGACGGACTCATTCTGACGATATGCACGTCGGATTCCAGCTGAACCGTTTCACCAAGTTGAGGTACATCCACGCCGACCCCACGTCGTCCGTCCGAGTGGCGCGCGATAAAGGTCCTGGCCGGATCTATCGCTTCCATAATGACTTCAAACTCTATCCCCGCCCTGCTCAAAGCTGTTGCTTGCTCTTCATTGACAGCAACCACGAACTGGTTGCCAACCCGGCTGTAAGCCGAGGTAACAATACCAGCCACGACGTCGGCCTGATAACGACTGGCCAGATTCACTTTGGCCAAATCATCGGCCGCTACAGAACCTCCCCCAAGAACCACTAAACAGCAACAGATACACAGACATTTAGAGAGCTTCATCAATACCTCCGAAAGAAGCGAAAGTCAGCATGTACATTCCAAGGTGGGGACTTTAAGCATTGGCGGTATAAGGGCTTGTGTCCCGGCCGGTTTTCAGGAGTAACTTACGCGGATTGGGGCAATTGTCAAGGCAAAAAGGGTGGGGGGCAGGCCTGATGGCCCCTATAATTTAATACCCTTGCGGAGGGGCTCGAAACGCGGCTGAGAACTCTCAGGTTGGTCGGGCTTCAAGCCAAGTGAACTGGATTTGGGCATTGATGGATAGTCGGCCGGTGAGACCAGAGCCTGATTCTTGATGGCGTCGACAAAACTGACAGCCATCTGAAACTCACGGTTGAATCCGGCCAGTAGTTTCATGCGTTCCGATTCCGGCTTGAGGTGCCGGGAGTTACCTGTGAACGAGAAGACAAACTCCGGATTGGATGAGAAAATATGCAGATGCTTGATCTTGCGATCGGCCAGCTTGGTCTTGATGAACTTCAACAATGCAAAGAGAGCGCCAAACTCAAGGTCGATAGGATCACCCTCGGCCCTACAGCGAAAGAGAATACCCAATTCGGGGATGGAAAACACCACCAAGCCGCCGACCACGCCGTGAGCCGTCAGGACCGGGTCGATACTCTTCGGTTTTAGTCCGACTATAAAGCACTTTACACCATCGGTTGCCTTCATACCGACTGAGATAGCAACGTCGATGCCGCCGTCCGTTAACTAACAGATAGATGGGCTAAAACAGGTCGATGCATTCAGTTAGGACTCTGCCGGAATTCACGAGCCGAAGCCTGAGACGGCAAACAGTTTCACCGAAAGGTCAAAGTAATGAAAGAGCTTTCACTCTATCGATGATTCGAGAGTTTTTTTCAGATCGCTGCTTGCTTCAATGTACTTCCCGAGGGCGGTCGCACGTAACGTGTTGTCATTGCCTCGCACCTCCCCTTCGGTCAAATACAGTCTGCCCTTCGAGCCGGTGATTCGACCGGTGAACATGAGCCGATCACCGATGTTTACCGGGGCCAGATAGCGCACCGTAAGTTCGACTGTGACGGCAACCACCGGCTGGGCCAGAACCGCCTTGATCATCACTTCGTCCAAAAGCGTGGCAATGATACCGCCGTGGTAGATGCCGCGATAGCCTTCGAACGATTGGTCGGCTGTTAGTTCAGTGTATGCTTTCTCGCCGTCATAGAAAAACTTGGCCTTGAGGCCGTGAACGTTTAGATCACCGCAGACAAAACAGTGGGGGTATTTGACAACTTCTTTCATACTCAGACATAGTCCTTTCGCACAAGTCGTCGTGTCGAAACCTCACTTCGTGACCATAAATGGCATTCATGCCCATCGGGGCAGGGGTGTCGACAAACCTGGATCGCGTAGAGGGCGGCCTTGTGTCGCCCCAGAAATATGTCGCCCCTCGAGTGCCCTCGGGGTGACGGAGATCGGCGGAGACAAGCCCCGCCGCTACGCGGGAACCACCTTCCTTGTGATGGTCGAGTCTTCAGACTCGGCCATGCCCTCGGCGAATCTGAAGATTCACCGAGCACAAGTACTCTAACCAGGCGAACCTATCGGGCCAACAAAAAAAGCCCGGCCAAAAGACCGGGCTCGCAGAATAAAGTTGGGAATATTCTACTGAGGAACATCACACATATCGGAGTGGTATCCCCATACCGTGTTGCCTTTGCTGACCGAAGCAGTCATGGTGCCGTTGTTGAACGTAAAGGTGGCATTCCAGGTAGTGGTGACCGGATCGCCGTCGTCCTTGGTGTAGACCATCTCAATCGTCGTCGAAACCGAACCGCCGACGGGACAGTTGCTCCAGCCGGTGAAAGCCGAGTTCTTCAGCGTGACGTTGTTGACGTCGGCGGTGAAGGTAAAGTCACGCCAGACCGTTGAGTCGAGGTGGACAATCTTGTTGCTGGCGTTAAAGTCGCGGCTTCCGGTAACAGTGGCCAGACCTGTGGTCAGATCGGCGAAAGTGAAGTCGGCATTGCCTTCAAAGTTGGTGTGGTTGACCGTGGTGTCAAATACATCCCAGGTCCAGTGATGCTTGTACACCAACTGGTCATGATCTACCCAACTCTCCTGAGCGACACCGTTCTTCTTGTACTGAATGGAGTCGGCCAATGACATCTGCCAGACACCATCCTCGAATTGGTCCTTCTCGGTGTAGGCGATCTGGATGACATGCCAGCCGTTTGTGTACGAAGTGTCCCAGCTGTCCTGCTGTTCCGGATTCACTGCATACTGCGGCGGGATGATGTCTTCACCGTCTGAGATCCCCTGGAAAGTGTTGATACCATTCTCAAAGAAGGCGATGGTGGAATCGACGAAGTCATCCATCTGGGTCTTCACCGCCAAGAATTCGTGATCGGCCATCGATCCGGTGATTGTGGTGGGGGTGTTGGTCTCATCGTCGCCACAGCCGGCGACCAGGAGAAGCATGACACCGATCAGAATTGTCATTCCTGATACGAGAACGCGGTTTTCAAGACGCATGGGCCGTCTCCTTTCTGTTGTTCCCGTACAGGTGTCGGCGAGAGTCTGCTTATTTCAGGAGAAAGGCCATGATAGCCTTTTGAACATGAAGCCTGTTTTCCGCCTGATCAAAAACAACCGACTGCGGTCCGTCCATCACTTCGTCTGTGATTTCCTTGTTTCTTTCAGCCGGTAAACAGTGCAACACAATCGCTCCTGGGTCGGCAATCGCCAACAGGGAACCGTTTAACTGATACTTCCTTAGCTTATCTTCTTTCTCTTCAACCAGATGTTTCTGCCCCATTGAGGCCCAAACATCGGTATAGACTACATCGGCACCAGAAACGGCTTCTTTAGGATCATCGGTAATCAGTATTTTGCTATCTGAGGCGGCTTGGGCCTTTTTCAGGAGTTCCGGGTCGGGATGGCAATCATCGGCGGTCCCGACCCGCAGGTCGATGGGCAAGCGACAAGCCAGGTTAAGCCAGCTATTGACAATATTGTTGCCGTCGCCGACATAAGCGATTTTGTAGCGACCCCGTTTGCCGAGATGCTCCAGCATGGTGAAATAGTCGCCCAGAATCTGACAGGGGTGGACCAGATCGGTCAGGCCGTTGACAATCGGCACGGAGGCATGTTTGGCCAACTCCTCGACATCCGATTGTTTGAACGTCCGGATCATGATAGTCGCAACATATCGTGACAAGACGCGAGCGGCGTCGGCGACCGACTCGCGCTGACCGAGTTTGATCTCGTTGTCGGTGATGTAAAGGGCGTGACCGCCGAGTTCGTTGATGCCGACTTCGAACGATACTCTGGTTCTCAACGACGCCTTGGTGAAGATGCAGGCGACTGATTTGCCTTCGAACGGTTTGGGGGCGATTTTTTTGTTTTTCATCTGTGCGCAGAGATCGAACAATTCGTGCAGTTCGTCGGTGGTGAGGTCTGTTATTTGGCAAAGTGAGCGGGCCATGTTTATCTCCTTTGGACTGATGTTCTGTGTCTCACAATTCGGCTGAATAAATCAGAAAGGGTGGTGGATGTCAAGGCTAGTGAATTGGTGATAAATCACTCTTTTGCGCTTCGCGCGTTACTCATGTCATCCTGTTTGTGCGTAGTGTACATCCTCGTGCGCCACGGTATCAGTAGGTCAGGAGCCCGGTGCTCCTGACAAAGTTCTTAGCCGTTCAGCAGGGTCCCGGCTTTGCCGTAGGTGAAGGTGTGACCCTGCTGGTCGTTAGCGCGCTGGGTCTCACCCGCCTTCGGCGAGAAGGACCCAGCGCAACGTTGTGGGGCAATGCGACATGCAAATGGGTTCGTTTCCCGGAAAAAGTGTTTTCTGTGGGCGGCAGACGTCCTCGTCTGCACCAAGTCCGCTCTCAGTCAAGGTTTGCTCCATCCACCCAAACACCGCACAAATGGCTTTGCCTTGCTTGTGTCTGCATTATTGATACGGGATCGATGGTGATTATCGAGTGGCCCATAAACGGGTCCATTGATTCGTGCGCAGGTAACCACATCCTGAGCGGAGTCGAAGGATGCTGCGCGGCGGTGTGTATTGTGCAGGTGTTCATAGGATAGTCCTTTATGAGAGAACGTGCCACCGCGTTTTGGATGGAGTTGGTAGGGTTCTTGACAACGTGGATCGGTGGGGGTATACTTATGGTTGGAAGGCGCAGGAGACGATCACTGCAAACCAAGAACGGAGCGTGGCCCCAGGTCAATCTGGACCACCTAAAGGTCGGCAGACAGTCATCTACTGGAGTGAGTATTGTCATTAAACGTCAACGAGTGTTGAGCGAAGGCCCTGAGGTGCATGGGTGAACAAGCTGGTCAAGTGGCTGATTTTTAGTGTGATCGCCGCACTGGCGCCTCTGGTATTTCACTACATGAGTGCATTGACGACCGGTAAAGAAGTATCGTTTCTTGGACCTATTAGCGGAGGGGAGCTGCTCCTACTTTCCGTAGCATTAGCTGCCGTAGCAATCGGAGAGAACTACATGCTTGGTAATAACCATCTGACGAGGAAACTGATTCTCGGCGGTCTTTCGCTGCTGTCTCTTCTTCTTGCATCCTACTGGTACGCTTATATTTCGACTTTCGTAGGTGCGTCTGAAGCTGTCGACAGGGGATTCGTTGGTTGGGGTTCCATCATCATTTACGCAGTAACGTTGGTATTGGCAGGACTAACCATTGGTTTGCCAACCAAGACAGAGCGACAGGAGAGAGGTTAAATGAGCTCGGTTCTTGAGCCCGGTATACTTGGTAAGCTGATTAAACGTCTGCGAGCATTGGTACCTGACGTGCTAATTGCAACGGCACTGATGTTCCTCCTAAGTAGCGCACCAGCCATACTTGGTTGGCTAGGTCTGAACCAGGATAGTCGAGGCTTGCTTGTAAGATCAGAATGGATGCACTATTCACTGAATGAATTTGGCGTTCGTGACCAGGGCGTACTCATCCTACAATTGCTCAACAACACGGATCAGCCGATTAGTCTCGGTGACGGCGAGGTTCCTTTTCGAATTGAACTAAGCAATGTCGAAAGTATTCTTCGCAGC
>Ga0224499_10000382_pt1 | contig 11178 bp, 5 predicted proteins | sample SF_Jul11_sed_USG_3_FD_168125 | JGI IMG/M metagenome (GOLD analysis project Ga0224499, IMG submission 168125) | Sediment microbial communities from San Francisco Bay, California, United States - SF_Jul11_sed_USGS_24 | ecosystem: Environmental > Aquatic > Marine > Sediment | place: USA: California... | reverse complement strand
CATACCGATCTCAATATTGCCGAACCAGCGATTGGGGTCGAAACCCAGCTGTTTTGCACGCCTGCGCGCGCGTTTCATATTGCCCGGGCCGGCGTTGTATGCGGCGAACGAGAACAGCACCCGGTCGAGCGCCGAAATAGCCTCGTTCGAGTAGTAAGTTTTGCGCAGCCAGTGCAGGTATTTCACCCCCGCATGGACATTATCATCCATCGATGAGATGTCGGGGATGCCGACCGCCTTGCTCGCCGAGGTGCTGGGCAAAACCTGCATAACCCCGACCGCGCCCGCCGAGCTGATCTTGCTATGGTCGAAGCGCGACTCCTGGTAAGCCTGGGCAGCTATCAGCAGCCAGTCGAATTCATATTTTTCGGCGTATTGCTTGATGACTTCGATGGTCTCCTCGTAACGCTCACGGCCCTTACCGGCGAGTGAGTTGTCGATCCAGCGCGTGTTACCGAAGTAACGTTTCATCACAATATTGCCAAGCAGGCTACCTTTTCTGACCGTCTCGCCGAACGCGCTGATCGACTTCATCAAGGCCGGGCTATCCTTGCGAATCGCCCAGGCGATCTGGTTACCGGAATGCAACGACAATTCACGGTGAACCTTGATCTCGCCGAAAACCTGTTCCCAGAAGCCAGCCTTGTGGCTGTCGACGACGACAGCCTTGATCACCCCGGCATTCACCATATCCAGCAGATCGTAATCCTCGAGATTTTCGTCCGCCTCGGTAATCGGGATAGGATTCTTATCCTGTTGCTTGCGCTCGGCATTCAGCTCCTGCAAATGCTCAAAGTAGCTGCTGGAGCGACGCAGGTAGAGACCCGTTTTGACGAGATCATCGAAAGAGCTGATTTTTTTCGCAGCCGGCCCGCTAACCACGAGCTCGTCGACGTTTGGGTATAGCGCAGGACCGAAATCGACCAATTCCTGCCTTGCCGGCGTAATCGTGAGATTACCCATCACAATATCGCCGCGACCCTCGATCAGGCCAGGTATCAGTTCATCGCGCCCGACCGGAATGATGACGATGGTGGGCGAGCGCACGCTGCCGATCTCCCCGGCGAGGTGTTTCTCGAACATCTTGGCAATATCAGCCATCACCCCTTTCTGCTTCTCGCCGTCGAAACTGAAGAACAGTGGGTTGTGAACCGTCAGGATGCGCAGGAAGCGCCGATCGATAATATCACTGAGATCTCCGATCGCGAATTCGTTGGCGTGTTCCATGATTTCGTCCTGCTCACTGGACGCCAGTACGGGTACAGGCGCGAGGAAGAGCGGGAGCAATACAAACAAACTGATGACAGGTAACAGGAAGCGCATAGGCAGGGAGCATCGCAACTGGGGGCGCGACAGTCAAGGCGCCCGGTTAGCGTGCGACTGATCGCATAAGGGTTTGTCACCAGATGAGAATCTTGTTACCCAGAGCCGCAATCGTTGTGTTTAATCCTGGTTTGTCTCTAATTGATGCGCTTATTGATGTGAGAGGTATTCAACAGCCGGTGAATCGTCTTTGTCTAATTTGGAAATGGTACCCAGCAGGGACTTATATCTTAAAATTCCGAGATAAACCTCATGCCTACTGCCGAGACGCCATTATTCTCCTGATCTACAGACATCATGTACTCAAAATTGGATGATGAGCTGTTTACGCCGAAGCCATAGGAAAATTCGTTTTTGTCCCTGATGTCTGACGTATCGTCTTCATCCATAGTCAATTCATCTGTAATGAAACCCAGTGCGACGTAAGTGGATTTATCGTGGCTACTGCTTGCACGAATAACGCCATATGTGTCGAACAGCGGAGTAACTCCCATGCCGATACCCGTTCCCGGAGTACTGCTGGCATCCTGCGTACCATCTACTGACTTTTCTTCGAGAACCAGATTTTCATAGGCATGCTGTCCATGATCATCCGCCAATGCCACTGGCTCTGCTCTTTCAGCCATGTCTTCATGATACGAAATCACGGTGTACTGAAATGCATCGGGGGCCTGACCCTCATTTGCTGCCAACGAGGGTGAGCTGTAAAGATAGGTTTCATTGCCAGCATGAACAGCACTGCTCGCCAGAAGAACCACACCACCAATGAGGCCGACAAGTATGGCTGGTAATCTTGATGGTTTGTATTTCATGACTTTACTCCCTGCGTTGAATTCTATTGGTTTATATAGGCCAGGGGGAAGGAATCACTTATCCCAACGCGCCAATCGATTGTCTTCACCGGCGAAATCTGGCGAAATCAGGTGAAATCGGGGACAGACCACGATTATCCCTTCCTAGACGGCTGCCCCGTCCTGGCGCCAGTTATTTTTCATGCGGCTTGATGAGATCCGAGGGCATGCCCGCGTCATTCAACCGGCAACTTGACCAGGGCTAATAACGTGGATGCCTCGCCAGGCCGGCACGCTCCGGTTTCAACTCAATGTATCGATAACGAGTCATCACATAATCAGTGCTCTGAGCAGGATGGAAGCAAAGTCTCAATCGTTCTGTTTAATCTCGGCCTGCCCCCTATTTGTGCTATTTGCTACTGCCCGATTAAATTGAAGCAACAGCATTAAATTAGAGTTGGCGAGATAACTAATCCATAATCACCCGATGAATCTCAAGAATATTAGTTGCCTGGCGTTGATTGCCTGCCTGCTGACGCAAACCGTGTATGCACTGGACGTGGAACCGCGACGCTGGAATCACACTCCGATCGATATGAACTTCTTCGGCCTCGCTTATGTAAGTACCGACGCTGACATTAAAGTAGATCCTGTGCTGGAACTGGAAGATGTCGAAATGGACCTGGATATCTGGGTAGCCAGGTATACCCATAGCTTCGAAAGCTTCGGCAAAAGTTCACGGATCGATATAACGCAAACCTACCAGGATGGACAATGGGATGGATTATTACAGGGAGAACCTGCGCAAACATCGCGTCATGGCCTGGGCGATACCTTTGTACGCTATGCCATCTCCCTTTATGGTGCCCCTCCGCTGAAAGCTGATGAATATGTTGCCTATAGAAGATCCCAGGACATTGAAACCATTGTCGGCGCAGGCGTGGTTATTCGCCTGCCAACGGGTGATTATCACAAGGACCGCCTGATCAACCTCGGGCAGAACCGTTTTGTGGTTCGTCCACAGCTTGGCGTTCAGCATAACCGTGGGCCGTGGTCATTTGATTTCAGTAGCGAAGTTGCTTTTTATGAAACCAATGATGAATTTTATGACGGCAACCAACTGCGACAGGACCCGCTATTCATATTTTTGAGCACCGTAACCTACAATTTCAAACCGGGCCTTTGGGCAAGTGTCGGCGTTGCCTACGACTACGGTGGAGAAACCGAACTGAACGGTGTTGACAAGGACAACCCCAAACAAAATGAAGCCTGGGGAGCGACCATCGCCTATCCATTGAGCCGTCAGGCTGGAGTCTCACTCAGTTATATCGAAACCAGGACCCAGGAATCAACCGGCCTTGATAGTGAGTCTTTCGCAGCTGGTATTGCTTTCAGCTTCTAAAAGCATTACTCCAGAGTAAATCAAGAAGTCGAAGGCAGACCACGATTATCCCTTCTTGGTCGACCAGTGATACCTGGCAAGGTCTCGACTGCTGCGGGTCGGCAATTTATAGTTCGCGAAAAAGTCTATACACGGGTATAACGAGCGTTTAAAGCCAATGGGATCGAGGTTGCTCGAAAAGGAAGTGTAGGTACAATTACCGGACCACCTGATACCAGGTGATTGACTAAAGACCAGTGAAAAGCCATTTCTGCGGCGGCCAATGAGGGAGCGGAAGCACTCATCTCGTCATGTCAATGACGGTTGCCCCAGTGTAAATAACACCATTGAGAGTAGATCGATATCTATGAGCCTTGAGACCCATCAATCACCGCATAGAGGTAAGCCGTACGCACGCGTGTTGCTCGTGTTGTTACTAACAATTGTTATCCTGGCACTAACAGGATGGTCTGTACTCGCCATTTACTATGGTGATTCACACACCTCTTTGCTGCAAACATTGCTGGCGGCTGGCTTTGGGCTTGTGGCCTGCGTAACACTGGTTGGTATTTGGTTCAGGCGTTGGCGTCGCGGCTTGCTGGCAATTTACGTTGTTCTGTTTGTCGCCGTGCTTGGATGGTGGTCGACCATAACCGCGTCAAATGATCGGGTCTGGCAGGCTGAGACCGCCAAACTACCGTATGCGACTATCGAAGGCGATATTGTCACCATGCACAACATCCGTAATTTCGATTATCGCTCTGAAACTGATTTCACTCCCGCTTATTACAGCAAAGCCTACGATCTCTCCAAACTCGACCACATCGACTGGTTTGCGGTCTACTGGATGGGGCCGGCGGTCGCGCACACTATCGTCAGTTTTGGCTTTGATGGCGGGGAGTACCTGGCGGTCTCGATCGAGGCGCGCAAGGAGGAAGGTGAGGGTTATTCCACTATCAAGGGTTTCTTTCGCCAGTATGAACAGATTCATATTGTGGCTGACGAGCGCGATATCCTTCGCTTGCGCACCAACTACCGGCAAGATCCGCCCGAGGACGTGTATCGCTATCGTATGAAGGCTTCGCCGGAAATCGCCCGCAAGTTTTTTATGCAATACGTGAAAACGATCAACGAAGAAAAGGATCGTCCGACGTTTTATAACACTCTGACAGCGAATTGTACGAATGTGATCTGGAAGCACGCAAGTATCTTCCCAGATCGTGTTCCTTTTTCCTGGAAGTTACTTGCCAGTGGTTATACGTCGGAATATTTATACGAAATGGGCAGACTGGATACATCGATACCCTTTACCGAATTGACCCAAAAAGGTTACATCAACCCTGTTGCGCAGGCTCTGGGTGATAGTGCTGATTTTTCGCAGCGTATACGTGCTGAGTAGCAGATATTTGAGGCAGTCAGGTCAACACGAAAACAGACGATCGGGATAACGATGAATAACAGGATTGAGGCCAGGCTGCATATGACTTATATTGCACTCTACTCGCATTAGAGCCCAGGCAAAGCCCGCTTGCCCCGGACCCGTTTGATTGCCCAGCAACCCAGTAAAAACGCTGACTATTTTTAGCGTGCGAAGTTCCTGGTGAGATACTCACTGAAGCAGAGGAGAACAGTTAATCATGACAAAAAACATACAATCAGCCATCGCCCCACTAAGTCTGGGGCACATAAAAAAACTGCTGAAGGCATACGGAAACTGCAGCGAAGAGGCCAGTCGTGCCCCCGACACTCATAGATCAGGCAGGTGCAGAGAATTGAGCATGAGGCACAATACGAGAGTGCTCCTGACGGGCTTTGTACTAACCTTGACCCTGGCCAGCTGCGCGTCTACACCGCCGCCGGAACGAGTGCTTTCCACGGAGGTGCCAAAATACGCAGCGTTGGCGAATGGACACAATCCTATGGACCCGGATCAGCTTTCCCCTATGTACGCCACGGCAGCGTCCGGGACCGAAGAAAACCTTACTCGCCAAATGGAACGTAAACGCGGTCATGCGCTCAATATGCTTTCCCTGTCAGGCGGCGGTCAGAACGGCGCCTTCGGTGCCGGCTTCCTTATCGGCTGGCGTGAGAGCGGTCGACGTCCGGAGTTTGATATCGTCACTGGTGTCAGCACCGGCTCATTACTGGCGACGCACGCGCTACTGGGCACTCCAGCCGATGACGTGATACTCGAACAGATGTACACCCAGGTTACCGACGAGGATATTTACTCCAGCCGGTCATTATTTGACCTCCCGTCTAGCGATTCCATTAGAGATACTGCGCCACTGCAAGCGATGATCGCCAAATACATTACCGCCGAGACCTTGCAGCGAGTGGCTGCCGCCTTGGACGACAATCGAATGCTCATGGTCGGCACGACTAACGTCGATTATGGACAGACCTGGGTATGGAACCTGTCACTCATTGCGAAGAATGGCGAACTGGACCTGTATCGCAAGGTATTGCTCGCCTCTGCGTCGTTCCCTATCGTCTTTCCACCCGTAGAAATCGATGGACATCTTTTTGTCGACGGTGCCGCCCGTTCGAATGTAGTGGTTATTGGCATGGCCGGATCTGAGAAACCCGCACCATCTCTGTATGGACCCGGCAACCTGTACCTCATTTCCAATGGCAAATTTCAGCACCCTCCCGCGCCTTTACAAAGGGCTCTCGGGAGCGTCGCCGCCACGACCGTTGGCGTGATGATGGACCAGTCGATGCAAACGGCTTTGATGCGCTCATACTTCGGCGCACAGTTCCTCGGTTACAACTTCAATATGGTCGCCATTCCGGATGAGGTTGAGATCGGCAATGATCCTCTGGCCTTTGATCCGCAACAGATGCGCGCAGCCTTCGACGCGGGACACTCGCTCGCAAACGAGTCCGACCCTTGGGGACACAAACCACCCGACGCCGGGGACATCCCGCCCTGGGCAATGGAATTGATACAGGATGCAATGTAACGAGTTGTGAGAGAGAAGTCCGAGGGATTTAATTTCAATCCCTCGGACTTGTTATTTTGTTTAGCCCCGCCGCATTTTCTTTTTTTATTACTTTCCTGTTAATGGATCTGTCCCGGTTTTCTTGCTGGGCATTGCCACCGGTCAGGTAAACTGTTGACCCAATATTCAGGTAGATAATTCGATGACGAGATCGGCTTTGGAGCCTCCGCTAACCGGTGATTCTCCCGCTGCTCAACTGCGAGACCCCGGTTTTCCATGGCTCGCAGGAAAATAGGCGAGCAAGCAACTGAGTGCTCGGTGAGCTGCTCCAGCGAAACCTGACAGATCGATCAAGGTGCTCAAACTACACACCGTCGGGGAACAACTGTGCCGGAGCAACATTAACCGTCAATTACAAATCAACGTGCTTGAGAAAAATCCCGGGAGGAAGTTGATTTCCAGTTTGCGGGTGCCGAAGTGTTCGCTTCAGAACAAAATCAAATAACAACGGATTGATGTCGTAAATTTCGTTGAGAAGTAACCGCTCCCGCGCGGTGATAAATCCTGCCGAGACAAGATCGCTTGTGCGGATCACGACATTGACTGCCGGAAGAGGATAATCGCTGCCATTGACGAGTCGTGAGTGCAAATCCCTGCGTTCGATTATGGTAGCAAGCGGCCGTGGAAGTCGATTAGCCTGGGTAATGGCCGAGATTTCTCCGTACAAAAGGCCCTCGTATTTTTTTTCGGCCATGAGCCGCAGGAAGAGGTCAAAATGTGAAACTTCTCTTTCTTCTGGATCATCAAGATCGATACCCGTGCCGAGTGAGGCGACGTGGGCCATGATGACGGTGACCCCACGATCAAGCGCGCGCCGAAAGCGCAACGGGTTTCCATATTTCTGATCATCCCCTGCTTCGACCGCATATTCCGTTCCAACGTGAGTGTGGATTACCATATTATTCCTTTTCACCGCATCATAGTAAGAATCGATAATGGGGCTGGATGCATCGATGGCCATCGTGTTGGGTAGCCATTTGATCAATTTTGCACCTCGCCTGGCCCAGTAGTCGAGACGCTCAACAGCATCTTTTCGATACGGGTGCACCGAGATAGTCGGGATAAAAATATCTGGATACTTTGCTGCCAGATCCATCACATAACGATTAGGCGTATAGAATTCGGTTTTTTCCTCAATCGCGGTTCCATTTTCGCCGTAACTTTTGTCGAAGGCGAGTATGTGGAATTTTCCTCGATTTGGTATCCCTTGAATTAGCCGCAGGAACCGGTCGAGATACTGCGCGTCGGCGTTTTCGATATCAGTGATGCCCGAGCTATCTTTGTACACGCTAAACTGAAGATACTTGACCGGTTCGAGGAGGGATTGCATCGATGGATTGACGTAGGTACCGGTTCCGCCTGTTCCCAGCCCCACAATATGGTTGTGATAGTCCATGGTTTGACCATCGTCGATATCCGCGTAGGCTTTTTTGACCAGTTCCCGGGCTTCCGGGCTTATTTGATTGAGATCCTCGGGCTGGCCTTTAAATGCACCGCCGAGGCTCGCGCAGGCCGACGCAAACAAGAGGAACAAAATCGCTATCGCTGCACGAGCAATCATGATGCTGTGGGATAATCGCCGCTTGTTGCAATATCCTGACTATTCGTAAAGTGAGGAGTAGCACACAGCTGGAAGAACATTAACTGAAATCTAAACTCATTTTTCACCCGGTAATGATGGCAAACGGCTGAAGAAATTGAAAGGTAAACGGTCAGGGATGTCTACTTCGTGGGTACCATCAGGTTTTTCGCAGGCTGGTTGAGTCAATCCGCCAAAAATAATCCTCAGGGTAAATGAGCGCCGAGTCTCCAATAGTGCTCAGTTAGACGTGTAGATTCAGGTTCAGATGCTCCCCTTGGCGTCTGGCAGCTTATAAATTCAGTGTCGTTGTTAAACGTTACCTAGTAAAATCTGCCTGTCCGGCAATGCCGAATTACTTCCGAGTGCGGGTTAGAACATTGTTTGAAAGTCCAAAAAAATCCAAGGCTAAAGGCTTTCGCACACTCCGTGCACTGCTCATAGTGCTGGGCTTTGGCTTGAACCTGTTGCTGCTGCTTGGCGTCGGCATATACCTTTTGAATGACGATGATTACCGGCGTGTTGTGATCTGGTCGGCTGATTATTTCCTCGACAGCGAGCTTCAAATCGATGGGGATTTTTCGCTCAGGATTGGTCGCGAAGTTGAACTTACAGCTGAGACAGTTCGACTGAAAGCCAATGACGGTAGCTACGACCTGTCAGTAGGCAAACTGAATGTGGAGCAGAGATTCGGGTCCTATCTGTGGACCGGCACGCTGTGGATTAATCATCTGAACCTGGAGGATCTGCGCGGTGAGATAAAGGACACCGGGAACGGAGAGGAATTTGACTGGCAAACTTTTACCTTGCCGTTTGTGATCATAGAAGAAATACAGTTAAGTAATTTGTCGCTGGCCTATACGGAATCTGATCAGCAGCGACATACCATCGAGTTGAGTCATATTTCGCTCGATGATACTGACAACCGGGGCCCGGTAAAAGTGAGCGCTGCCGGGGTAATGAACGCACGGCCTTTGCGGCTCGAAGGGACGCTGGGTTCGTTGAAGCAGCTGCGCAGCAATGACCAAACCTATCCGGTCGATATCATCCTGAGCAACGATACCGATGATGCCGGGTCGAACAGTCAGATTATCGAACTCGACGGTACTGTTGGCCACACACCGTCGGGCAGTAGCCAGGTGGACGCCATTTTCGAACTGAACATTCCTGAACTGGTGCCGATATTCAGCAAGGAGATAGCCGCGGACAAACTGGGGCATTTACAAGGCAGCTTCATTGCCGTTGAGGAGGATGGCCGCTGGCGTATCAGGAAAACCCAGTTTGCCTCTAAAGCTACCGATGCGTATCAACTGCGTGTCGGCGGCGCGGTCGAGAATTCGGGTCAATTTGAACTGCACAGTGAATTCGGGGTCCCCGATCCAGCAGCATTCGGTGCTCGTTTTGGTATCGATCTCACCCGCTACGCGCCTTTTAAAAGCAAGGGTTTACTCTCGGGCAACAAAAACAAGCTCAATTATCAGGGTAAGATGAGCATCGGCAGGATAGACAGCAAGACGGCATTGACTGCTTCGCTCGGGGGAGACAAACCGCGGATTGAAGGCAAGATTAGTATTGCCGAGTTATATCTGGCCGATATCGGCATAGATCAAAACCTGTCCCTGCCCACGGATGCCTCAGCAACAACTAATTCTGATACCAGCGAACAACCCAGTTCCGAAACGTCAGCATCGGTAGCCGTAACTTCAGCAACAGCTAGTCCCGATACTGGCGAACAATCAAAGCCCGAAGCACAAGCACCGACATCGACCGATGGCCAGAGTATTCTGGATCGCGAGCCACTCGACTTTTCTGGATTGCAGGACTTCAACCTGGACCTGGAAGTCCTGGTCGATCAGGTTGTCGGTGCCGATTTCACGATCGATAAACTAGCGGGCCAGGTGAAGTTAGATGACGGCGCGCTGCAAATCTCCCCGGCGCGAGTGACATTTGAAGGTGGATATGCAGATATCGAATTGGCTGTGGACACGCGCAATACACCATCGATTGCGCTCAAGGTTTCAGGCGATGAACTCTTGCTTGGTGGAGTGGTACCACACACACAGCCAGAATTACAGTTAGCTGGCGAAGCCGGTGTGCATATCGACATCCAAAGTAAAGGACAGTCTGTACACGACCTGGTATCCGCGCTATCAGGGGACATTAAACTGGATCTGGAAAACGTTCACTTACCAAGGCAATACGTGGATTATCTATCAGCTGATGAACTGGGATCTGCCGCTGCCAGCGGTGCCCATACCATGCTGGAAATAAATGGTGTAGCCGCAATCAAATTTGGCGCTGAAGTCGAACTCACCGCTGAAACGGTTCGCTTGCGAACTAACGATGGTAGCTATGACGTCGCGCTAGGCAACCTGTATCTGCAGCAGAATCTCGCGCGTTATCTTGAGACAGGTGAATTTTCGATCCAGCGCCTGAACATGGCTGACATGCACATCGAAGTAGTGGAAAGCGACATCGAGGAGCATGACCCCTCGGAATATGAATGGCACGAATTTGACTTTCGAGTCGACGAGATACCGCTAATAAACGTAGAGCTGATGGATTTGAAGAATCTCTCATTGGTCTATACGTCCGGCGATGAACAGGAAACAGCCAGTTTGAGTCATTTTATACTTGATAATGATAACAGCGAAGAGCCCCTGGCGATGAGTATGAGCGGGAAGGTGAACCAGCGGACCCTGCAACTCGAAGGTACCCTGGGTACGCCGGCAGAGCCCCGGGGCAAGAACCAGGTTTTCCCTGTTAACTATATCCTGAGCAGCGGCACTGTTGAGTTCCCACCGAGAAAACCGTTGATTAAAGTCAATGGCAAAATAGACAGAACTCCACCCGCTGGAAACTTGTTCGAAGCTGATTTTGAGATCGATGTTTCTGCACTGATATCTGTTTTCAACCAGGAGAAAATCATAGACAGCCTGGGTCGTCTACAAGGCAGCTTCGAATTTGTGGATGTGGATGGACGCTGGGGTATGACAAAGCTCGATCTGAACTCTTCCGATTCAGAATTATACCAACTCGAAATGAGTGGCGCAGTGGAGCAAGATGGGCAGGGGTTTGAGCTGAAAAGCGAGCTAGATG
>Ga0224499_10000380_pt1:0-5000 | contig 11188 bp, 6 predicted proteins | sample SF_Jul11_sed_USG_3_FD_168125 | JGI IMG/M metagenome (GOLD analysis project Ga0224499, IMG submission 168125) | Sediment microbial communities from San Francisco Bay, California, United States - SF_Jul11_sed_USGS_24 | ecosystem: Environmental > Aquatic > Marine > Sediment | place: USA... | reverse complement strand
AGTTTATGAAATTTTGCCCATCTCGAGGTTATACGACACAAAGCCGCTTCTCAAGTATAATTTAGTACTACGCCATAGATGACGACCGTACAATCACAACTTTTGGTAAAGTTTAAGGATTTTTGCCCAGTTGGGTTCAATTGTTCGACACTCAAACCACCATTTACTGGCATACAATGAGGTTTCACGAATTTGTTCCAACAACGGGTTATCATTTACGCATCTTACCAACACTTGATCTGGAGTGCCTGTCCCCAGTATGGTATAAATCCAATGGGACAGGCGCAGTGTGCGTTCGACATTTCGATCATACTAGTGCTCGCAGGTCAGACCGATTCTGCAATTTGCTACAGTCTTCTTCGATCCACGAGCCGAGTGTTCCTCCGTCACGAGTAATTGATTTTAATCAATCATTTGTTAATTTGTCAGCCGTTTAAGACTCGGCTTCGACGATTTCTTATACTATTTAGAATATTTTTCAGTTTTTTTCAAAGTTGTTAAGCTAAAATCTACCATAACTTAGACGGCTCTTGAGGCCTATTGCTAAGCTTGACAATGGCAGTTTCATTTAGCTTATAGACATTTCGTCGGTTGACAGAGTCTTCTATTCAATAAGTTGAAGAACTCTGTGCAAACACATACGGCAGATACTGAGAGTTGGATTAAAGTGGTACTCCCTACGACCACATGTCGAAGACTGACAAGCTTCCACGTACCGTCTAACCCATAATAACTTTTAAAGCGCGGGTCTATACACTAGCAACGATAGTTTTAGCTGACAGTCTCCTATGGATACCTTGGCACATCAATTCGCTCGAAACAAATCATTTTTATTGATGATCATTTGAACGACGATGGACAAACTGCACTGATCCTTCCGCAGGTTCACCTACGGAAACCTTGTTACGACTTTTACTTCCTCTAAATGATCGAGTTCGGACATCTTCCCGTCGACCCTAGGCGCCAGACGACCGCCGAAGCGAGCCGAAGACTAACCTCGGGCGCCAGTCCAATGCCCTCACTGAATCATTCAATCAGTAGTAGCGACGGGCGGTGTGTACAAAGGGCAGGGACTTAATCAACGCAAGCTGATGACTTGCGCTTACTAGGAATTCCTCGTTCATGGGAAACATTTTCAAGCCCCAATCCCTACCGGGTACTGGTTTCAAAGGATTACCCACTCCTTTCGGAGTAGGATAACACGCTGCACACTACATTGTAGCGCGCGTGCGGCCCAGAACATCTAAGGGCATCACAGACCTGTTTTTGCTCTCTTTCGTGCGACTAAACGCCGCCGATCCCTCTAAGAAGACGCTGCGACGAACGCCCCTCGTTGGAGGACACCACGGGACCGTTTCTCCGACCAGTCGAACGTAGTAGACTCGGAGGGCATGGCCATCAGACAACTACACCCAACCAAAGCAGACAAGTCCACAATGGAAGAGCGAGAGCATCAGGATAACCACAACCGAGACACCACGCCAACGGAGGAGGCGTATTACCCAGGGCCACCGTCTCGGGAGACGATCCGCCGACTAGTTAGTAGGGTAGAGTCTCGTTCGTTATCGGAATCAACCAGACAGATCGCTCCACCAACTAAAAACGGCCATGCACCACCAACCACCGTATCGAGAAAGAGCTCTCAATCTGTCAATCCTTTCGGTGTCTGGACCTGGTAAGTTTCCCCGTGTTGAGTCAAATTAAGCCGCAGGCTCCACTCCTGGTGGTGCCCTTCCGTCAATTCCTTTAAGTTTCAGCTTTGCAACCATACTTCCCCCGGAACCCAAAGCCTTTGGTTTCCCGGAGGCTCCCCGTCGAGTCGTGGGTATGACGCCGACGGATCGCCAGGTAGCATCGTTTATGGTTAGAACTAGGGCGGTATCTGATCGCCTTCGATCCTCTAACTTTCGTTCTTGATTAAGGAAAACATTCTTGGCAAATGCTTTCGCAGTAGTTCGTCTTGCGACGGTCCAAGAATTTCACCTCTAGCGTCGCAATACGAATGCCCCCGTCTGTTTCTTTTAATCATTACCTCGATTCCAAAAAATCGACCAAAGAGCAGAACCGAGGTCCTGTTCCATCATTCCATGCACCATCATTCAGGCGTAATACTTTGCCTGCTTTGAGCACTCTAATTTATTCAAAGTGAACGTGCCGGTCACTCGGGACACCCGTACAAGACAAGGCATCCCTCGCGAACCAGCGGGAGTCTCGAGCCGGAGACGGACAGTTTACCACCGGGCAGACGCAAGCAAACCGCAGAGACCAAGCATAACGAGTACACTGGCCAACCACAGCGCTGGTCGAAACCTTTAGTGGGCCGCCGTTCCGGCCGTGAGATCCAACTATGAGCTTTTTAACCGCAGCAACTTTAGCATACGCTACTGGAGCTGGAATTACCGCGGCTGCTGGCACCAGACTTGCCCTCCAGTTGAAACTTGTCCAATGGTTTAGACTGAGCTCAATCTGATGGCGAGGCCTCGGAACGAGTCCCGCATCAGTATTTTTCGTCACTACCTCCCCGAACTGGGAGTGGGTAATTTGCGTGCCTGCTGCCTTCCTTAGATGTGGTAGCCGTTTCTCGGGCTCCCTCTCCGGAATCGAACCCTGATTCCCCGTTACCCGTCACAGCCATCGTAGGCCAATACCCTACGATATAGCTGATAAGGCAGTCGCTCGAAGGATGCGGCGCGGGTCACGAGGACCTGAGCGCTCGGCTAGGTTATCCAGAGTCATCACAACCATCCAACCAAAAGAGGAATGGATCGATTTGCGTACTAATAAAGGCGCCCTTACCCCCACCGAAGCAGGGTCGGAGCTCAGTTGCGTGTATTAGCCCTAGAATTACCACGGTTATCCAAGTAAGACTGGGTCAAACTCCCGTGGATTACGACTGATTTAATGAGCCATTCGCGGTTTCACCTTTTATCGGTCTGTACTGAGACATGCATGGCTTAGTCTTTGAGACGAGCATATCGCTACTGGCAGGATCAACCAGTTAATTACAATAACTTGATAGTCTTGACTGTAGAAAACTTTGCCTTTTACGAGACGCGTCGACAATTTTAGCCAAACGCAAAGGCAGTTTTGAACAAAACTTGTAACGCACTCTCACGTTTAGCATGTACTTACGTACATCGGTCCAGAGGACCTACCTTTCAACGAAGAAAGCGTTGCAACGCCGAGAATCGGTCGGTGTTTGCGATCTATACACGAGAGAATAGAAACGCAACTAAGTGCAAGAAGCTACAGAGAATTATGGTGAACCGAGCTATTCCAAGAGAAAAATATAGTCGTTGTAATAAAACGGACGGTACCCTGCACACGTGCAATTGGGCAGCCGATACAACTTTCGCAGTGGCTTGAAATTTTTTGAAAAGGGAATCCCCTGCAAATTTTGTGTTTTACGCAGAACACTCCCATTCTGCTTGTGAATTCCTGCCGACTATAGTGCGAGACACGTGTATTACTTACGGCAGTTTGTCACAATGTTGTCCACTCCCAGACATGTTAGAAGATCAGTCGGTAATTTTAGTTTGCTGTATAAATCTTTCGACAGTTCTTCACCTTACTAGTCCACTCTCAGACTAATTCCCCCCCAAAGCGATCCTGGAAAAAACTACTTGATTTTATCACAATTGTCCAAACACATCCCTAACAAATTTGAGTATATACGCAAAAAGACCTAAGAGACGCAAAACCAATGAAAAACTAACAAGAACCGGCGAATAGAGTTAAATGCCGAAATAAAACTAAACCTAACAACAAGTCTTCTCAAGAAGCCTAAAGAACTCAGTGGTTAGCACTAAACTCTCGATACAATCCTAATCAAAAATCCTACCTCTCGAGAGTTTACCAAACCTTTACTTACTTTTCAATACCTACTACACTTACCTTTCGAAACTTACCACTCTATCACTACTTACAATGTGAAATACTCGAGAATTACTTATACTAACTGCAATTGTCCAACTATTGCTTCAAACTGCTGAAAGGCAAGATGCTATGCACGCTTAAATCTAAAGTTATCTGAAAGAACAAGTCAATTTTAATCAACCTTCGATGCAAGACATAACTTTTCAAACCGCTCGACCTTTTATCGGCGAAATCCGAGAGTTCCCGCATCTCATTGGGACAAACACCAAACTCTCGACAATCGATCGGCAACACACGCAACTCTCGGCAAATCGCCGAGATAAACACAAAACAGTCGACGTTTTATCGGCAATTTAGCGGGACTAACTGCCTTACAATGAACCATACACCAAACTCTCGACGCTTGATCTGCAACACACGCGAATGTCGGCAATTCACCGAGACTCACTGCATATCAATGGAAGACAAGCAAAATGCTCGATAGCCTACCACAGACATTACAGATTCTACCTACATGGTTAAAAATATAAGAACTACTTGGTCTTATGAGGACAGTCCAAATGGCGACTTTTTTTACAAATCCTACAAATCTTACAAGTTGAAGTTTTTACAGATCTTACAATTTTTTTTGAACAATTTAACATAAAAAAATCCTTTTTTTACAGTTTTACAATTTTACAATATATTTCTACAATTTTACATTTTTTTTTACAATTTAATCATTTTTTTTTTCTTCCAATTTTACAATAAATTTGTACAATTTTACCAAAAAAAATACTTTGCACTTCTTTACAATGTTTTACAAATCTTACAAACCTTACAATTAAGTTTTGTTTTTTTCATATTAAGTTTTTACAAATCTTACAATTTTTACAATTAAGTTTAAGTTTTTACATATAAAGTTTTTACAAATCTTACAATTTTTTTTATAACAATTTAACAAACAAAATCCTTATTTTACAGTTTTACAACTTTACAATATGTTTTTACAATTTTACATTTTTTTTACAATTTCACCATTTTTTTTTTTTTTTACAATTTTACAATATCTTTATACAATTTTACAACAAAAATACAATTTTTTTCACAGTTTTACAAGTTTACCATTTTTTTACAATTTGACA
>Ga0224499_10000379_pt1 | contig 11197 bp, 9 predicted proteins | sample SF_Jul11_sed_USG_3_FD_168125 | JGI IMG/M metagenome (GOLD analysis project Ga0224499, IMG submission 168125) | Sediment microbial communities from San Francisco Bay, California, United States - SF_Jul11_sed_USGS_24 | ecosystem: Environmental > Aquatic > Marine > Sediment | place: USA: California... | reverse complement strand
ATGCCGAACAGCAGTACGGTGACACCCGGTCGGCCGTCAGGGGTATCATCGGCAGCCAGTTCCTTTTCAATCCCGGCCTCGATACCGCAACCGATTACCGAGGTAGCAAAACCGGTCATGGCTTCGGCGGCATGCCGTGCCCAGCGGTGATTCAGTGCGGTAATTATAATGCGTGTAGCTTTCATGCCGAAGGCTTCAGCATAGGTTTCGTCAATGGCCACACCATTAATATTCATCGGTTACTACGCGCAATACAGTCTGTAACCATGACCGGGCTACCGATGTGGTTTGCCATCTCATCATCACTGATCCTGAAGTTTTGTATACGGATACTGTGATAACGATCAAAGTAATCACTGAGTGATTTCTCGATGCCTGAATCAAACTCGGGGCGTACCACGTGGGTATTGCCACGTACCACGTTCCAGATGTCTCCGTCACGCACTACCAGTTCACCACTCTTGAATACATAGGCCGGGCACTCGAACATGCGTTGGCGATTTTTATCGACGTTGTACACAGCAATATCTGCAACAGCTCCTGTTGCCAGGTGGCCGCGATCCTTCAAGCCAAGAATCCGTGCCGGGCCGGCACGTGTCATGATGGCCATTTCATAAAGCGTGTACTCGCGAGTAAGCCCTGCCAGGCGCGAGTGCGCAGCAACCTCTGGATGGATCTGCAGTAACATTTCCTCGCGGAAACTGCGGTCCATCAGCAGCCGCATGAGGTGCGGGTAACTGGTAAACGGTGCGCCGTTGGGGTGATCGGTGGTCAGGAACACGCGCCACGGATCATCGACCATGAGGAAGATTTCCAGTCCAATGGCCCACTGCATGGCATTGACGAAGTTCTTGTCACGGTAACGAAATGGCACCACGCCGCAGCCACCTTCACACTCGATATCAGTGCAGACCCATTTATTGGGATGCGCATGTTGATGATTGGCGTGCTGATGCATGGTGTCCGCGGACAGGGTGACTGTTTGCCCGAACATGATCTGGCCAACATCGGCACTGATATTGTGGTTGGCGTTAATAGCCTCTGCAATCTCGGCTGCTGCCGAGGAAAACCGGTGATCACCTTCGGTACCGTAGCTGTGGAACTGGATATGCGTCAGGTGCAGGGGAAGGCCGGCAGCGGCCTCCATGGTATCCAGCGTGGTCCTGAAATTACCCGGCACCCCCAGATTGCTGGCATGCACATGCAAGGGATGTGGAATACCCAGTTCATAGAGCGCCTGCGACAGGCGGCTGACAATAGAGCGCGGCGTGACATTGTAATACGGTGTTGTTTCGTCCAGATCCAGTTTGCGCTGGTTGAACTTGAAAGCACTGATACCACCGGGGTTGACCACCTTGATGCCAACGCACTGGGTTGCATGCAGGATCCATGCGACATAGTCGTTGATCAGTTGCTGCTCGGCCCCCGTTGATAACATGCGTAACAGAAAATCGTCATTGCCAAGCATTGCGTAGCCGCCGGTATCGAGGATCGGCGTGTCCGCCATTTCCATATGCGCCTGGCGCGCATTAACCGGCAATACAGCAGGCTCGAAGGCCGAGGTATACCCCATTTCCGCATAGCGATATCCTGCCAGCAGGGTGGACGGTGTGGCACGACTGCAACCGGAACGCGGCCGGGTGTCATTTTCGCCGGGTTCACTGCGGCAGAATTCGGGTAGCAGGGTACGTGCAATATTGACCTTGCCACCGCCGATATGGGTATGCAGGTCGATGGCGCCCGCCATGACGACCTTGCCGCGCAAGTCATACTCGGTGTCAATTTTTTCATCCGCAGACGGTGTTCCGACAATATGATTGTCGCGGATATAGATATCACGGACTTCGCCATCCACGCCGTTTGCGGGGTCGTAGACAGTGCCTGCCGTCAGTTTTATTAGCATGACGTTTCCTGGCCTAGAGATGCTCGGTAATGGCCTGCAATATGGCGGCGACGGATAATAGCCCGCTAGCGCGTAATGACTGCAGGGGTAACACCGCGATGCTGTCGCAGCGGAAGATATGGCCGCTGTGATCAATGCCCGGCGTTGCTACCGGTATGAACACCTCGGGCGATGTTTCGCATTGCATGCCGGCACGCCCGAGTACTATCGCGGGTACGGCGGATAGCGGTGGTTTACGCCGGGTGTCAAAGGCCGAGATCCACAACAGCAGGTCCGCTTCCTGTTCGGATAACAGGCGTTCCCCGTCAAATAACAAGGGATCAAAGTGCGGTTTTCTGCTAGCCAGGCTGAAGCGGCTTGCATAACCTGTCTGCCAGGTAGCCACCTGTGCAAAGGTGTGGTCACCGTTGCTGCCGCCCAGCGGCAGGGCCGAGCAACGGCTTTCGATATTGATGTCCTTAACCAGCTCACAGCAGGCCTGCACGGTTAGCTCGGCATGGGGAAAGTCGAGTTCTGAACTGTTCCAGGTTACCACGCTGTAGCGGGCGTCACGCAGGCGTTGCACCAGCTCGAGTAGCTGAGACTGCGGGATACCGGCAATATTTTCCGTCTGTAGCGATTTTCCGTTTACCAGCGAGCGTAGCGCCATGGCGATAGTGCCGAGTTGCTCCGGGGCGCAGGGGAAGCGGGTTATGCGGCTGCTGTTCTGCACCAGCTCGTTGTCATTGCTTGCCCCGATGAGCACCAGTTCACGTTGCCGGGTGTCATGGCCGAACATGGATTCTGCGTTATTGAAGAAACGTTCGTAGAACCGTGGTGTTCTTTCCGCTATACCATTGCCAAATACCACCATCAGGTCAACATGATTACGCACCTCGGTGAGCGTGGTGGTCATCCAGCCACTATCCTGCACTGCAAGGATATTGCGCATCATGGCGGCACTGTTCATATGATCGACAATGGCGCCGATGCGATCGGCCAGCTGCAGTGTGGCACGTGCCCCTGCAACATCAGTCCCGAGTCCACCGAATAACGGCTGCCGCGAATCGCGTAACAGGCCGGCACTGCGGGCCAGTGCATCATCGAGTGAACAGCTATGGCCGTTGATCTGTGGCTGGCGGTTCACGGCTGCAGTTGGCGGTAGAGGTTCAGAAAAGCCCGCCTGGCAGAGGTCGCAGCCGTTATCTGTGATACGTAACTGGCTGTTTTCAACCTGTACAGTCAGGTCATCGCAACATAGACCGCAAAAACTGCAGGCTATGTTGTGATGTAATTTGTCTGCTGTATTTGTGTCCATATGCTGCTTCGCGGTTGTCTGCCGCGTTAATAATGTTTATTGGTGGCTGCTGACGCTGGCGTATCGCCTTTATGTAACGCATGGATCATGCCAATTGCTTGAGGTGCAGGGAATTCCCTGCAAGCCCGGACAAAGTTCCTTGGCAGGCGGCTATTTGCAAGCGTGAAATATTCATTCTGTGTTTGCGGGTGCAGTTGTTGTGTACCAACTGTCACGGCTGGCTTGAAAATGTGTGACACATTGTTGCAGTAATGTCGCATTAAGCCGCGGGGTGGTATACAAGCAGCTGATAAATAACATATATATTAAACTGGCATAGGCGTTGCTCTAGTCAGTGCATGAGTTCAGTGCACGCTATCGATAAAGAAAATAAATCCGTGCGGGTGGAAGCGCCGGCACGTCTGCATCTGGGGTTCATGGATCTTAACGGCAATCTGGGGCGTCGCTTCGGCAGCCTCGGTCTGACCCTGGAAGGAATTTCCACCGAAATCGAATTAAGCTGCTGTTCAACCTTGCAGGTCGAAGGTCCGGCTAAGGCACGGGCGCGGGTACAGCTTTGCGCCTCGGCACTGATCGAAAAACTCGGTTTGCCGCCAGGCCTGAGTATCAAAATCCGTAGCGCCATTCCCGATCATGTTGGCCTTGGATCCGGTACACAGATGGCACTGGCTGTTGCCACCGGCCTGTCGCGTCTCTACGACCTCGAATTACCTACGCGCCATGCGGCGCAACTGATGAGCCGGGGCATGCGCTCTGGTATCGGTATCGGCGCCTTCGATACCGGGGGGTTTATTCTTGATGGCGGGCGTGGCGAGGCGGATGCATCACCACCGGTGATTATGCAAAGTATGTTTCCCGGCAGCTGGCGCCTGCTGCTGATATTCGATCAGCGCGGACCCGGTATACACGGCACTGCAGAAAAAAACGCCTTCGGTAGCCTGCCGGAATTTCCCGAGGAACAGGCCGCGGCATTGTGCCGCCTGGTGATGATGCAGGCATTACCTGCCCTGGCGGAGCAGGATTGCGAACGCTTCGGTCATGCCATCGGTCATTTACAGCAGGTGGTCGGCGATCATTTTTCACCGGCGCAGTCCGGACGTTTCGCCAGTCCTGCAGTGGCCCAGGTGCTGGACTGGTTACAAAAGCAAGGTATCCAGGGTATTGGTCAGAGTTCCTGGGGTCCCACCGGTTTCGCCATTATTGACAGCCAGGTGCGTGCCGAAAGCGTGTTGCAGAGCGTTACAGACAGTTTCGGCGGCAATGCCAACCTGCGTTTCATGGTCTGCCGCGCCCGTAATCATGGCAGCCGTATTGAGACGTTCCGCAATTCTACAGCGCACACCACGCTGCGCGCGGCCATGTAGAGCAGTGAGGCAGGATTAATGAAATGAGCAAACCCTTTATATTGCACATGATCACCCCGGCAAAAAACCTCAGCCCGTTCGATGTCAACATGGCGGTCGATGCCGGCTGGACAACGGTGATCCCGTACACACAGGTTGAAACAGCAGAAGTGCCTGGCCTGGTACAGGATGCCATTTTTTCCCGGGGTCCCAAGGGTGTGCGCCGCACCGGTCTGTTCATTGGCGGCCGTGATATCGATCAAGCCATGGATATGCTGCAGTTGGCACAGGGTGCCATGGTGCCGCCATTTGAGGTTTCCGTATTTGCCGATCCCAGCGGTGCCTTTACAACGGCAGCCGGACTGGTGGCCGCTGTCGAGCGGCAGTTACAGACCGTGTATTCGACTGGCCTTAACAATCAGCGGGTACTGGTGTTCGGCGGTACCGGGCCTGTGGGCATCGCGGCTTCCGTTATAGCGGTGCGCGCAGGCGCCAAAGTCAGCATTGTCGGGCACAGCAGCGATGCGCGTCCGCGCCAGATGACGGCCGCCTGCAAGCAGCGCTACGACATCGATCTTGATCCCGTGGACGGCAGCAGTGATGCGTTGAAGGAACAGCTGCTGGAGGATGCCGATGTAGTGTTTGGCACGGCTGCGGCTGGTGTGCAGGTGCTGTCGTCAGATAATCTCAAAGCCGCGACCAAACTCAAGGTAGCAGGGGACCTGAACGCGGTACCGCCATTGGGTATCGAAGGCGTCGACCTGATGGACGATGGCAAGGTGATTGCGAATACAAATGGCGCGGTTGGCATCGGGGCGCTGGCCATCGGTGATATAAAATATCAGGTTCAGCATGCATTGCTGCAGGACATGATGACGGCTGAAAATCCGTGTTACCTGGATTTTCAGGATGCCTTTGAAAGAGCCAGAAACCATGTCGCACAGCACTGATACAGTACTGATTGCGGCGCTGTGCGGACGGTCATTGGTACGTGCGGCACATGCTGCAATGATTCCAGTCACCGTGCTCGATGTGTTTTGTGATTCGGATACCCTGCGGTGGGCAGATGCTGCCGGCCTTGTCGGTAATGTATCCAGCGGTATCAATTTCCAGCGACTGCTGGAAATGGCGGACAGACTTTGTCCAGCTAAAAAATGCGCGGGCCTGGTTTATGGCGCCGGTTTCGAATCTGATCCCGGGGCGCTCGCGGATCTGAGCAAGGGGCGCATGCTGTTTGGTAATGAGCCTGAAGTGCTTGCCGCTATCAACACACCGGAACATTTCTTTGCAACCCTGGAGCGTCTCAGCGTGCCATTCCCTGCGCTACGCTTTCAGGCTCCGGTCGTCCCGGACGGTTGGCTGGCCAAGCACGCCGGGGCCAGTGGCGGCGCACACGTGCAACCGGCCCGGCGTGTCTCCGGGCAGGGTGGCTATTACTTCCAGCGAAAGCTGTCAGGCCGGGTACTGTCGTTGCTGTTCCTGGCGAATGGCCGCGCGGCACAAATTGTCGGTGTCAGCGAACAATGGCAGACCGGGGCCGGTGCGACACCCTATGCCTATGCGGGTGCGATATCACAGCAGCGTGTCAGTGACGCGCTGTTTGGCGATTTCAGGGGGCTGGTCCGTACCCTGACACGGGAATGGAAGCTGCGTGGCCTGAACAGTGTCGACCTGGTGGTCAGTGGCGATGAATTCAGTGTCCTCGAGGTTAATGCCCGCCCGGTAGCGACTGCCGAGCTTTACGATAATCAAAAACACGGCAGCCTGTTCAGGCAGCACCTGGCTGCGTGTTGTGGTGCGGTGCTGCCATCAGCTTGCCGCTCCGGGCGCATGTATGCACAGCGGCTGGTATACGCCGGGCATGATCTTTATGTAACAGATTTATTTGGTTGGCCGGCCTGGTGCAGTGACAAGCCGGCTGCCGGCACCCTTGTCCATCGTGGTGAACCTGTGTGTAGCGTGCATGCCAGCGGCGACAGCCTGTACGCTGTAAACGATATTTTGCAACGCCGCAGCAGTTTTATGCAGCAGGTTTTTGAGCCGGCCTGTAACTTTCCCGGTGAGCCCGGATTACAGAACGCCGGGGCCTCTTTATGACCGCAGTGGAAACCAAAGGTGTTAAAACAGGCACCAGCTATCCCGGTGTTAACCAGCTGGCATTGCCATTGCTATACGCTTTGCGCTGCATTGCCGGCCAGTTACGTATTGTCGAGCAGCGTCTGTCAAATGGCTGCCAGGTGATTGATGCCGGCATCGATACACCGGGTGGACTGGAAGCGGGGCGCTGCATTGCCGGGATATGCATGGGCGGGCTTGGCCATGTCAGGTTTAATGCCTCTGGCAGGATCAAGCGCTGGCCGCTAAGCCTTGATGTCTACAGTAACAACCCGGTGCTGGCCTGTCTGGGGAGCCAGTATGCGGGCTGGAGCCTGTCTCACGGCGAGGGCAAGGAGGCTTTCCATGCGCTGGGTTCAGGTCCGGGTCGCGCGCTGGCCGGCAAGGAAGAGCTGTTCGGTGAGCTGGGATACAAAGACAGTGGTGACAGCACCTGCCTGGTGCTGGAGGTTGACCGCTTCCCGCCGCTGCAGCTGACAGAAAAAATAGCCCGTGACTGCGGTATCGATATTGACAAGCTGACCTTGATACTGACACCCAACCACAGTCTCGCCGGCACCACACAGGTTGTTGCGCGTGTGCTCGAGGTTGCCATGCACAAGGCACATGCACTGGGCTTCCCGTTGCAGGATATTATCGACGGTTCCGGCAGTGCGCCGCTGTCGCCGCCATCACCGGAATTCGTAACCGGCATGGGACGCACTAACGATGCCATTCTGTATGGCGGTCATGTACAGCTGTATGTCAACGGCAGCGATGAGGATGCACGTGACCTCGCAGAGCGTCTGCCCAGCAGTGCCTCGCGTGATTACGGCAAACCTTTTGCCGAGGTATTCAAGGCATATAACTACGACTTCTTCGAGATTGATCCCATGTTGTTCAGCCCGGCGCAGGTCACTGTGTCCTGCCTTGAAAGTGGCAATAGCTTTCATGCCGGCGCAGTCGATGAGCAAATACTGAATCATTCCTTTGGTGGCACTGGATGAGCCTGAGAATTGCACTGGTTACCGATGAGCCCGGCTGGCATGGCGCACGCCTGTGCGAGGCCTTTGCAGCGCGCGACTGCGAGGTACAGCTGGTGTCGTTGTGTGATTGCGCAATTGACCTGGTGTCTGCACCCCAGGGCCTGCTGCTTCCGGGTTTTGAAGAGCAATTACCTGACGGAGTGTTTGTCAGGGGTGTACCCGGAGGCACCCTGGAGCAGGTGGTGTTGTACCTGGATGTGTTGCATATGCTCGAATCCGCGGGTATTCCGGTCTACAACAATGGCCGTGCCATCGAACGCAGTGTCGACAAGGGTATGACCAGCATGCTGTTGCAGCGTGCCGGCATTGCGGTACCGCCTACCTGGGTGGTCTCCTCAGAGGAGCGCGGGCAGGACATCTGGGCACGGGAACGTGCTGCCGGACACCGGCTGGTGGTCAAGCCGTTGTTTGGTTCCCAGGGCAAGGGGCTGGCGCGGTTGTCGCTGCAGGATCCGCTGCCGCCGCTGGCAGATTACCAGGGGGTGTATTACCTGCAGCGTTTTGTCGAAGGGCAACATTTTGACTGGCGCATATTTGTCATCAACGGCAGGGCCGTGGCCGGCATGCAGCGTCATGGCAAACACTGGATCAATAATGTCGCCCAGGGGGCAAGCTGCATCCCGGCGCCGCAGGACCGGAAACTGGAAGGCCTGGCCGAGGCGGCAACCGCTGCGCTCGATATGGACTATGCGGGTGTCGATCTGATGCGTGATGCCGCCGGTGATCTGCAGGTCATCGAGGTCAACAGTATTCCTGCATGGAAAGGTCTGCAGGCAGCCTGCGATATCAATATCGCAAGCTGCCTGGTAGACGATTTTTATCGCCGCTACCTGGGTCACCGATGTATTGCGGCGGTTGGTGTATGAACAGCATGGGCCAACCGGAAGTGCTTTCAGCTGCAGCCATTGCGGACGCTATCGGTTCCGCATGTATTGCAGAACTGGGTGCGCTAAAGCCGGGCAACGTCAGTGTGCACTCGGAAGGGCACGGCATGGCCGTTGATGATTTTGTACGCAGTGCCTACGCGATTGCGCCGGCACTGGTCCGGCCGGGTCAGTCGGTAGGGGAGCGTACCCTGGGGGCGATCCTGGCTACCCGGCAGGTGGTGGATTGCAATACCAACCTCGGTATTGTGTTGCTGTGTGCGCCACTGGCACATGCCGCCCTGCACATGAGGTGCGGCCAGACGTTGCGTGAAGCCCTCGGCGATACACTGCTGGCGCTGGACACAAATGATACCGCCCTGACCTACGAGGCCATCCGCCTGGCAGAGCCTGCCGGGCTGGGTGATGTCGGACGATACGATGTGCGCACCAGTACCCCCGCTGTGAGCCTCTACCAGGTGATGCTTTCGGCGCAGCGACATGATCGTATAGCGCGGCAGTATGTTACTAACTACACAGATATTTTCGAACTGGCCTTGCCACGCCTGTACGACGGCATGTGTCGCTGGGGCAGCGAAGAGTGGGCTGCAGTGTCGGCCTACCTGGGTGTGTTGTCAGCCCATCCGGATACCCATATAGAACGCAAGCATGGCACCAGCCTGGCGCAGGATGTTGCTATCCGGGCGAAGCACCTGGATGAGCGGTTGCTCGGGGAACAGGCGGCTCCGCAGAGTCTGACCGGGCCACTGATGCAATTTGATAGCGAGCTTAAACAGCAGGGAATTAACCCCGGCACCAGCGCGGACCTGACGGTCGCAGCCCTGGCAGTTAAAAGATTGCAGGACCTGGTAAATGGAATCGGGCAATTGCCCTATCGCGGCAGAGGGGCCTTTGTAGGTTGCTGTTCCTCTGCTTTTTCTTTAACAGCAACCTGAGTAAGGAGAATTACTGATGGCGAAAATCGACAAAGTCCTGGTGGGCGAGGCCCTGGTAGGTGATGGTAATGAAGTAGCACATATCGACCTGATAATCGGCCCGCGTGGCAGTGCTGCTGAAAACGCCTTTTGCCAGACACTGACCAACCAGAAAGAAGGTGTTAACGGACTGCTGGCTGTGGTGGCGCCTAACCTGATGGTCAAGCCTGCGACTGTCATGTTCAACAAGGTCACAATCAAGGGTGCCAAGCAGGCAGTTCAAATGTTTGGACCGGCGCAGCGTGGCGTTGCCATGGCCGTTGCCGATTGTGTCGAGGATGGCACTATCCCGGCTGATGAAGCTGATGATTTGTTCATCAGTGTGGGTGTGTTTATTCACTGGGAAGCAGAAGACGATAACAAGATACAGGACTACAACTACGAAGCTACCAAGATGTCTATCAAAAATGCCGTCAACGGTTCACCAACCGCGGCAGAAGTTGTATCTCAAAAGGGCGCAAGTGCACATCCGTATGCTGCACATTCCTGAATAGCAGCACAAATTGCCCCGGTTCGCCGGGGCAATAACCCGTTTTCGAACACAATTTCAGCGAGGGATGAGTCATGCAATGCCTGGAATGCGGAACCGAGCTACAAAGGCTGGAAAACGAACACCTGTTTTCCTGTTGCGGCCTGACCCTGCATGAGTACGCATTGCGTCACCATATGCCGCTGGATTTAATATTATCGCCCGACCAGATAAATGTAGCAGACCGGGTTATGGACTACGCCCGCGCCAGTGCCTGTCCCGGTGAAACCGCGCGCAGTCTGCTGCAGGGGTTCAGACTGGCCGGCCTGTTGAAGGACGAAGGTGAATTTACCGTATTGCCAGGTGATGTTCGTCGCCTGGACCTGTTGCTCTGGAACCTGCAATACCTTAAAGATTTCGGTTTCCGGTTCCGCCAGGAGTACCGCTTTGATACCGCAACCAATCGTGTGGTAGCCGATAACCGTTTAAAGGCCAGGCGCAGCAATCTTGCCAGGCAGTATGGTATGGAGCTGTCCCTGGTACCACCGCCTGATTTTTTGATGGCGCTGGCCGGCTGTATTGCCCAGGTGGGAGAGTTACATGCCGGTTACCTGTTTATCCCTGTCCCCGGGCGTCGCGATGCGCAGGAAATTATCGGCAGTCTGAAACGACTTCGCAATATCAGTATGGTGATGCTGGAAACCGGCGAGCCGGGTGGTGGCGTAATGTTGCGCAGTCACCGGCGTGCTGACAGCGACAGGCTTTTTGAAAGCCTGCGGGAACTGCTGCAGATGATGCCGGGTGTATGGGAACGCTTTCACGTTACCACGCCCGAAGTAACCGTGGTAAAGGAGCTGGTGTTCGACTCGGCGCACTTCATTACCGACCACCCGGCCAAGTGTTCCAACTTGCATGGCGGGCGCTATACCCTGCAGGTAAAGGTGGCAGGACGTATTGATCCGGTGACCGGTTGCGTCATCGATTATGGTTATCTGAAGCGTGTCGTAAATCAGCGTGTTGTCGATCGTTTCGATCACCACAACCTGAACTTTGTTGCCAGTGAGCTGGCCTGGCGCTCCAGCACAGAAATGTTATGCGTCTATATTTGGGAGCAGCTGATCGACTACCTGCCGGGCATGGCAGAGCTGCAACTGTATGAGACTCAACAGTCATGGTGTCATTACAGC
>Ga0224499_10000375_pt1 | contig 11210 bp, 7 predicted proteins | sample SF_Jul11_sed_USG_3_FD_168125 | JGI IMG/M metagenome (GOLD analysis project Ga0224499, IMG submission 168125) | Sediment microbial communities from San Francisco Bay, California, United States - SF_Jul11_sed_USGS_24 | ecosystem: Environmental > Aquatic > Marine > Sediment | place: USA: California... | reverse complement strand
CAGAACTCCCTGCCCGAAACCGGCCAAGCCCGACAGTCCGAGATAGAGGGCCACGCCATATACGAACACCCCGACATCTGCGGGACCAAGGATACGCGCAACGATAATGAGATAGAGAAATCGAACGACGCGGCCGAGCCCCTGGCTGAGCGTCAGGGCGCCGAAGTTTCGAGCCAAGGGCGCGCCTTGGAGTACCGAACCGAGCCTGGTCAGCTGCTTAAGCATTGGCAAGCAGGGCACGCTGCGGAGAGATTATCGCCAATGACTCAGGTCCCTGGCGATCAGCTCCGACAGCTTTTCGTTGTGTGGCTGGAAATGCTTCACCAGCCGGCTCCGCGTCTCCGGCGCCATCGGTTGGTATTTCGCAGGCCTCAGGTTTCTTTCCTCCAGCTTTGAGAACAGGGCCTGGTTGGCCAGAACCTGTAGGCGCGAAGGTACGATCCTCCGATAGAGTCTTTTGAATTCGTTCTGGCTTCTGATCACCCGCTGCAACGCCACAGACCTCGGCACTCTGGCTTCGTTTATCTTCTTCGAGAAATCGATCCGCAGCTCGCTGACGTCCGCGCCTAGGAAATCCAAGATTCCACGGGTGAATTGTTCCGGGTCACCTTTCAGGTCATCAAACAGGCCGATGCACACATCTTCCGGCTTAAAGAATTGATATATATGCTTTATTTGATCGTAGTAATATCCGTGCATGAGGTAGGTGAATTCCGCCCGGTCATAGAAGCTGCCCCGCTCCGCACGCGACGTTTCCAGGGCCAATGCCGCCTCGAAGGTCTTGGATCTCTCGCGTCCCATCCGCCGCGACATCCAGTAATCCGAGTAGGCCCGGTCGACCGGGTTCCGCAGCGTAATGATCAGCTTGGCCTCGGGGTTGTATTCGTGGAGATTCTCCACGGCCCCGGGAAAAGGCATGATTTGCACATTCGACCCCCCGACCAGCGACTGGCCTGAATAGCTCTTGTAATACGGCTCCAGCTTCGACCCTGAGACGCCGTAGACCGGATCGTCGTTGAAGGCGAAGAAATCCTTGCCGTTCGGTAGAAAAATGTCGTCGTGCTGGCGCAGATACTCGTACAGCGACGAGGTTCCGGCCTTTCGTGCCCCTACGATCAGAAAGTCTATCTTGCGATTCGGCTTCATGTCGTTTCTCGCGTAGGAAAACGCTTGGCCGCCTCGGACGCGGCCGTAAACACAGCGAGATACTCTTTTGCCCAACGATCCAAAGCGAATTTATCGACCGCCGCGGATCGCGCTCTTTCGCCCATCGCGTGCAGCTCGTCGCGGTCGGCGGCCAAGGCACGTATGGCCGCGACGAAGGCATCGGTATCGTCCACCGGACAGAGCTTACCCGTAACCCGGTCTTCGACGAGCTCCGGCAGGGACGAACAGGCGGAAGCGATCACGGGGGTGCCGCAAGCCATGGCTTCTGCCGCGGCATAGCCGAACCCTTCGAATCGGGTCGGGAAGAGCAGGGCGTCTGCTTGCCGATAGGCGTTCCTCAACTCTGTGCGGCTTAGCCGACCCAACGGCGTCATGCCGGGCAGGCGGGAGAAGGGATCACCGCCGCGCATGCCCAGTGTGTAGCGCAGCTCAAAGCCAGGTCCCAGCTTGGCCATGATATCCGGCAGGAGGTCCGCGCCCTTGCGCCGACTCAGGTTACCGACGAAGAGCAGCCCGAACGGCCGTAGACCGCCATCCCGGTCGCCCTGCGTGGCAGGGTCGCTTGGCGCGTGGGGACAGAAGAAGTCAGTATCGATACCATTGAAGATGATCTCGGGCCATGGGCCGCCCAGCGCGCTGCGTAGGCTTCGGGCGGTATAGGTGCTGACCGCGACGATCGCGTCCGCGGCTTTCAGGCTGGCCTTTTCGAAACCCCGCACGAGCCACTCGTGAAACAAGGCCTGAAATGTGTTGCGGTAGGGCGAATAGGCCGGTGTGAGCACGCAGTGATGCTCCACGACGACGAGCTTGCAACCCTCGCGCCGAAACGCGAAGCCGTTCCAAGTGTTGGCGAGTATGACCTCGGTGCCGGCTGGGGCAGAGGAAAAGCGCAACGGCCAAGGGAAGTACTGCCAACGGCGACTGAATGGCGCGTGCACTGCATTGTGACCGCAGGCCTTCAAGGCGTCGGCAAGTGTCCTAGTGTAAACATCAGTCCCGCTTCCGGTTTCCAGATAGGGTAGCCAGATGTTCACCGCCGTGGCCTTTTCCAGAAAGAACGCCGCGGCACGCTATAAGGTTTAAGTAAACATTAGGTAAGTTTTCCGGCCTGCAATCAGGATGGGTCCGCGAGGCCGAGCCGGTTCGGAGACTTGGCTCGGCCGAAGCTGGACAGATGATACGGGGAGGTCACACGTCCTCCCATGTCAGCCGCGCTATCCGATCTCCTCGGCTGTCCTGCAGATATCGGCTGCGCGGGTGCGCAAGACAAGCGCGCGCGCCGACCTCGGGAAACAGGTCCGTGCCGACGTCGTTTCTCATGAACACCGCGTTGAATCCGAACTTCTCCGATCCGACCAGCCGGTAACCCTTCTTTCTGCCGAGCTTTACGAAGGCCGGAAGCGACGCGCCCGCGTACTCAGAACCGTATTCCGTAAGCTCGGCGACGAAGTCATCCGAATAGGGGATCGTCAAGGATCTGTCCGGACCCAGGATGTCGTTGCACTCCAACACAACGACCCGAGGGTCGACTGCGGTCATGGCCTCCCAGATCCAATAATCGTTGCCGTCGATGTCGAACGACAGTAGATCGATCGGGCCGGCGAATCCGTTTTCCTCGATGATGTCGTTTATGTTGTCGCGGGTGATCCAGGCATGGACGAAGGTCGGTTGCCAACGACGTGTCCGCAGGTCCCAACTGAAGAACTTCCGGCCTCGCTTGACGTTTCCCGGATCACCGTCGATCAACAGCCCCACCCAGCCATGGTTCAGAAGAAGATTGGCGGAATTGCACTGGAAACCGTCGCCGGCGCAGACCTCGACGCACCTCTTGTTGGTCTCTCCGATCAGCGAGAATATGTACAAAATGATGCCGTCTTCATCATTTTGAGAATAACACCGGAACCCGACTTCTGAAAATTCCAATACCGGCTCACCAGAATCTTTTCTTTTTTTGTACGTGAGCCTGAGGTTTTTCTGCATCATTTGCTCGGTGGCGCAGGACCTCTCATACAGGTTGCGGAACAGGATGATCGGGAAGAGCAGAATCAGGTCCTTTATCATGTCGACCATGTACTTCTTGATCTTGGCCATGATCACGCCGTGCCCCCGAGCCGCCGCACCAAACGTTGGCTTGCATCCCACAGCCCACCGCCTTGAGCCAACTCCGACAGAAGCGTCAAGCGAGTGCCTCCCTGGGCAGAATCTCCACACAAAGCGGGTACCGCTCTCCCGCGGCGCTCGTATCTCGACAGGGAGCCCATACCTCATCGCAGGTCCGCCTTGCCGGCATCTCGTTTCTGTTGACGGAATAGCGGCATAGTGGCCTTTCGTGGTTAAGGAAGGGTTAGGGACTCTGTTCGATTGCCTGCGTTGCCATCATCGCGCGGAGAGCCCTGCGGCCGGGAGCGCGGTTTAGGCGTGTTCAGTTGAGCTGACGGCGGATCGGTTCGGTCTTTCGAAACAGCTCCTCGATGTCGGTCACTTCGAAGACGTTGCTGGCTCTGTAGCGTCGTGCGGCCCATCGGGACGCCTCCAAGTGAGCCTCCAGGTTTTCGGAGTTGAGCCACACGCCAAAGTCAGACGGGACCGAGATTACCGCAGCATCCGGACGAAGCATCCGCTGCAGAACCAGTTCGCCGACCTCTTTCTTGTAGTGCGAAGACTCCCAATACCATTTCATTCTCTTTCCCGCTCCGGCCAGGGGCACCGCCTCGGTGGTGATGCTGTTGTAACCGCTAAAGTCCCAGAGAGGCACCGGCCTCTGACCTTCGACCATGCCGTGGTTGACCTGTTCCACCGCGGCCACCACGTCGCGCTTCCACCGTTCGAAAACAGGGAAAAGTCCCGCGACCCTTATGGCCTCGAGTTGACGGGCGTGCATCGGTGAGAAAAAAACATGCACGGCGATCCCCTCGCGCGCGAAACTCTCGACGAGATCCCGAAACATGGCCACGTGGCCGGGGCTGTAATCGAAGCCCGCATAGGAGCTCGGTCGAATGAAGTAGCCGTTCTCCAGAACTCGCGTGAACAGGTACCGGGGATCTTTCCTCCCATGCTTCACACTGCCATCGAGATAGCCGTTCAGTCGACTCGACGCTCTCTTCCCTAGCGAATTCATCAGCACGGTGTAGGCAGAATCCGCCAAGGAGCGGGCGGACACGAGCTCCCGCAGATAGATGTAACTCAATGAATGCCCGGCGAATCCGGAATTGTCGAAATCGCCTGATGGACGCAGCCGCGAGGAGAAGGAAACGAAATCCACCCCAAAAATGACCTGTTTGAGCTCCTGATGCGCAAGCGCGTAGCGTCCGGCTTGGTACATTTCGCGCATGCTCGGCCCGGCGAGACCCGCGTTGTATGTTAGGGGGCCAGTCAACAGAGGTGACATGGGGTCTATCCCCGACTGGGCGCGCGACGACCCGAGAATCAGGGTGTCGTATTCGCCGCGGCGGAGGTCTACCGACTTTGCGATCCGCCCGCCGTGGGCCAAGCGCCTTGCCTTCTCGAGATTGAACCCGGGCAGGCGAACCAAACCAAAAATGCCATAGGGATCCACCACCGCATTGACCGCGCCGAGAAGCAGCACCCCCGACAGCAGGAGACCGAAAGACCAGCGGAGGTAGCTCTGTGCGGTCATGGCAAGTGTCTAGAACTGGAAGTAGAGGAACTCGGAAATTCGCGACAGGTTCAACAGCGAGGTTAGGGCGATCAGGGCCACGAAGGTGGCATAGGTTCGGCTGGGCCGCCATGCCATACCCGAGAACGGTTGCGAATCAGCGTGCCGACTCAGCTCGAATGCCGGGCGGTACCGGCGCATGAACTGCTGCGTATTCGGGGCCGCCAGCGCGAAGAGAAGCAGGCCGAGGCTCAAGGCAAAGCCCTCCGCCGAGACAAGCTCCGCCAGATCGGGGCGCAACATCTGCTCGATGGCCGGGGCGCCGAGCAGGTCGACGACGTGGCCGGGCAACTCGATGCCGTTCATCCCGGCCATGCCCGCCAACATGATCGATGCGCCCTCCAGGTTTGTTGCTCGAAAGAAGACCCAAGCGACCATGATGGCCAGGAGCGTAAACCAGCGGCTCAGGGCGGTCGCGACGGCGTCGGGCGCCGCCGGGGATCCCGACATGCGCCGATGCATGCTGCGCCACAGGTGATTGACCAGAAGATAAGACCCGTGGAGTCCGCCCCAGATGACGAAGGTCCAGCCGGCGCCGTGCCATAGGCCGCCGAGCAGCATCACGATCATGAGGTTCACGTAGCGCCGCGGCGGGCCGCTCCGCCCGCCGCCGAGCGGAATGTAGAGATAGTCGCGCAGAAAGCGCGACAGGGTCATATGCCAACGGCGCCAGAATTCGATGATGCTTGTGGACTTGTACGGCGAATTGAAATTGAGCGGCAGCCGGATGCCGAACATACGCCCGAGGCCGATGGCCATGTCGGAGTATCCCGAGAAATCGAAATAAATCTGCCCCGTATAGGCCAGCACTCCTTGCCATGCGGCCAGAAAGCCGACTTGCTTGCCGGCGTCGGCAATGTCGAAGACAGGCGTGGCATAGAGCGCTAGGGTATCGGCCAGCATCACCTTCTTGAACAGGCCGATCGCAAAGATCGTTAGGCCGATAGCCAGGTTCTCGGCGGAGAGGCGTCCCATCACCCCCGTCCCAAACTGCGGCATCATCTCTTTGTGATGAACGATCGGTCCCGCGATCAATTGTGGAAAGAACGTCACGAAGAGGCAGTAGTTCAGAAAGTCGTACTCGCGCGCTTGACCGCGGCTGGCGTCGACCAGATAGGCGATCTGTTGGAATGTGAAAAACGAGATGGCGAGCGGCAGGATGATCTCGCCCGGGCTCCACCCGATGTCCGCGAACTGGGCCACGTTGTCCACGAAGAAGTTCGCGTACTTGAAATAGCCCAGCAGGCCGAGATTGCCCGCTACCCCGACGGCCAGGAGGAGGCGCCGCGGGCCCGCGGTTGGGGCGTTCCCCAGGAGGAGGCCGACTCCATAGTTGAACAGCACCGAGCCGAGGAGAAGCGGGACGTAGACCGGGTTCCACCAGCCGTAAAAGAACAGCGACGCCGCGACCAGCCAACAGACCATCGCCCGGCGATGCCCGCCTCCGCCGAGCAGATAGAACCCGGCAACCGTTACCGGCAAGAACAAGCAAATAAAAATATAGGAGTTGAACAGCATATCCGGGCTTGTTCCGAGACTACTGGGACGGCGCTGGGCGGTTCCAACCGGTGCACGGCGTCCCAAATGGCGCTGATGGGGCGGCGCCTTGGGCTCGTACTATGTCAGCAGGATAAATTGACCAGTCCAACGTCGTTATCTGCCAAATGGACCCCCGGCCTGTCTTCATTACGAATACGAGAGACCCTTTTAATTTTCGATTAACCGAGCGACCGGAGGGCCTCGGCCAACGGCGACCCTCCCCCACCGCGCGCCTGGGTTCCCCGCTTAGGGAAAATGTGGCGCATTGGGGTCTAGTAAGGGGCAATGCCGACGATCCGGGGTTCTCATCGGACGTGCCTCTATTGAAGTCAGGAACAAATTTCCCGACCTGATCCGGCAAGGCCACGGCGTCGAACCGAGGACCACCGCCAAATCGAGAAATTCGCCAAGATCGATGGAAGCACCGACGGGGCACCGGCCCTTGATGAACCTCGCCGAACGGTCATAGGGTACAGCCCGCGCGGCCAGGGCGACGCACACTGACACTCTCGAGAGGAAACTCACCGTGTTTTTGACCATCACCACGACCCACCGGCCGGCCACGGACCTGGGATTCCTCCTGCACAAGAATCCCGAGCGGGTGCACGAGTTCAAGCTATCGTTCGGCAAGGCCCATGTATTCTATCCGGAAGCCTCGGACGCGCGCTGCACGGCCGCCCTGTTGCTCGACGTGGACCCGGTCGCGCTGGTGCGCGGCCAGGGCCGCGGCCAGTCCGGCGACGGCCTCTTGAGCCAGTACGTCAACGACCGGCCGTATGCCGCTTCGTCGTTCCTCAGCGTGGCGATCTCCCGCGTCTTCGGCAGCGCCTTGGGCGGGCGTAGCAAGGATCGTCCCGAGTTGGCGCTTCGGGAACTGCCGCTGGCGGTGCGCCTGACTCCCGTGCCCTGCCGCGGCGGCGAGGCGGTTTTGCGCAGCCTGTTCGAACCCTGGCTATCAGGTCGCCGCCGAGGGACATCCGCTCGACGACGCCTTTCCGGACTGGGGCGAGAGCCGCTATTTCACCGTCGAACTCGAGACGTCGCAGAGCCTGGCGAACCTGCTCGCGCACCTCTACGTCCTCGTGCCGGTGCTCGACAGCGACAAGCACTACTGGGTCGGCGACGAGGAAGTGGACAAGCTGCTGCGCCGGGGCGAGGGCTGGCTGGCCGCGCATCCGGAAAAGGAAATGATCGCGCGCCGCTACCTGAAATTCCAAAAGCGCCTGACGCGCGAGGCTCTGGCGCGGCTGGCGGACGAAGACGAGCCGGATCCGGAAACCACCCGGACCCGACACGGCGAGGCCGAACAAGTGCTGGAGAAACCGTTGCGTCTAAACGACCGGCGCATGACCGCGGTGGTCGAGGCGCTACAGGCAAGCGGCGCCAAACGGGTGATCGACCTCGGCTGTGGCGAGGGCCGCTTATTGCGCAAGTTGCTGCGGCACAAGCAGTTCCAAGAAATTCTCGGTATCGATGCCTCGGTACGGGCCCTGGAGCTGGCCGCCGCCCGGCTCAGGCTGGACCGTCTCGCGCCCCGCCAGCGTGCCCGGGTCAGGTTGCTGCACGGCGCACTCACCTACCGTGACAAACGCCTGGAGGGCCATGACGCGGTGGCCGTGGTCGAGGTTATCGAGCATCTGGACCTGGCGCGCCTTGCGGCCTTCGAGCGCGCGCTGTTCGAATTCGCGCGGCCGGGTGTGGTGGTCGTCACGACTCCGAACCGCGAGTACAACGTGAAATTCGAGAACCTGCCTGCCGGGAATCTCCGCCACAGAGACCATCGTTTCGAGTGGACCCGTGCCGAGTTTCGGGATTGGGCTGATCGGACGGCCGGGGCCCACGGCTACCAGGTGGAAACCCAGGGCATCGGCGAGGAAGACCCGGAGCTGGGGACGCCGACCCAGATGGGGATTTTCGAGCGATGCGCATGACCTTTCCCGACTTTTGCTTGGTGGTCCTGGTCGGCGCCTCAGGCAGCGGCAAGTCGAGCTTTGCCGCACGCCACTTTCTACCCACCGAGGTGGTTTCCTCCGATGCCTGCCGGGCAGCGGTGAGCGACGACGAGAACGCCATGGACGCGACCGGCGATGCCTTCGACCTGCTCCATATCATAGTCGGCAAGCGTCTGGCGCGCCGGCGCCTGACCGTGATCGATGCGACCAACGTGAAGCGCGAGGACCGCGCGCACCTCGTTACTCTGGCAAAGCGCTACCACGCGCTTGCCGTTGCCGTCGTCCTCGACATGCCGGAGAAGCTTTGCCACGAGCGCAACCGCACGCGGCTCAACCGGGACTTCGGTCCCCACGTCGTGCGCAACCACGTCCGGCAGCTGCGGCGCAACCTGCGCAGGCTGCGCAAGGAGGGTTTTCGCTACGTCTACAGCTTCTCCGCGCCGGAGGAGCTGGAGGGGGTCGAGATCGATCGCCAGCGCCTCTGGACCGACCGACGTGACGAGCACGGTCCCTTCGACATCATCGGTGACATCCACGGCTGCTTTGCGGAACTCGAGACCCTGCTCGGCGAGCTCGGCTACGACATCCAGCCTGCCGAACGACCCGATGGCACCAAAGGTTACCAAGTTACCCATCTCGATGAACGGCGGGTCGCCTTCCTGGGTGACCTAGTGGACCGTGGCCCCGATGCCCCCGGGGTCCTGCGCCTCGCCATGGACATGGTCGAGTCCGGCACCGCGATCTGCCTGCCCGGCAACCACGAAGTCAAGCTGCTGCGCAAGCTGAACGGGCGGAATGTCAAGGTGAACCACGGGCTCGCCGAGACCCTGGAACAGCTCGAGGCCGAGCCGCTGGAATTCCGCGAGCGCGTCGCCGGGTTCATCGATTCCCTGGTCAGCCACTTCGTGTTCGATGACGGCAAGCTGGTGGTCGCCCACGCCGGGCTGTGCGAGGAGATGCAGGGCCGCTCGTCGGGGGCTGTGCGGTCCTTCGCGCTCTGGGGCGAGACAACGGGCGAGACCGACGAGTTCGGCCTGCCCGTGCGATACAACTGGGCGGCCGATTACCGGGGCCAAGCCATGGTGGTTTACGGCCACACGCCCGTGCCCGAGGCCGAGTGGCTGAACAACACCATCTGCATCGATACCGGCTGCGTCTTCGGCGGCAAGCTGACTGCGTTGCGCTACCCGGAGCGCGAGCTGGTGCAGGTGCCTGCCCGGGAGGTCTATTACGAGCCGGCCCGCCCCTTGCAGCCGCCCGAACCGGCGCTCAGCGCGCAGCAAGCACACGACGACCTGCTCGACCTTGCGGACGTGCTGGGCAAGCGGATCATTACGACGCGCCTGCACCACAACATAGCGGTGCGAGAGGAGAACGCGACTGCCGCACTCGAGGTGATGAGCCGCTTCGCGGTCGACCCCAGATGGCTGATCTACCTGCCGCCGACCATGGCGCCCAGCGAAACCTCGCGGGAGCCGGGCCTCTTGGAACACCCGGAGGAGGCTTTCGCCTACTACGAGAAGGCCGGCGCCGGACAGATCATCTGCGAAGAAAAACACATGGGCTCGCGCGCCGTCGCCATTGTCTGCCGCGACGCCGCGGCCGCGCGGCGGCGCTTCGGCATGGCTGATGAGGAGGCCGGCATCGTCTACACCCGCACCGGGCGCCGCTTCTTCAATGACGCCGAACTCGAGGCGGCAATGCTCGTGCGCCTGCGCCGGGCCTTCGAGGTCTCCGGCTTCTGGCAGAAGTTCGAGACCGACTGGGCCTGCCTCGACTGCGAGTTAATGCCCTGGTCGGCCAAAGCCCAGGCGCTGCTGCGCGAACAGTACGCGCCGACCGCGACGGCGGCGGAGGTGGGGCTCGGGGAAGCGGTGGCCGCGCTCCAGGCGGCGAGCGTACGCGGCGCGGAGACCGGCCCCTTGCTGACGCGACATGAAACACGACTGCGGTCGGCCCAAGCCTATCGGGAGGCCTATCGGGCCTACTGCTGGCCGGTCGCCGGCATCAACGACCTGAAGCTGGCGCCCTTCCACCTGCTGGCAACCGAGGGCGGGGAACACGCCGACAAGGACCATCTTTGGCACATGGCCGAGCTCGCCGCGCTTTGCCAGGCGGATGACGAGCTACTGCTTGCGACGGCCTACAGGACAGTCGACCTAGGCGATCCGGGCTCGCGTCGGGCCGCGGCGGACTGGTGGCGCGACCTGACCGAGCGGGGCGGCGAAGGCATGGTGGTGAAGCCGGCCGAATTCGTTCACAGGGAGCGCCGCGGCCTCGCCCAACCGGCCCTCAAGTGTCGTGGCCGGGAATACCTGCGGATAATATACGGCCCCGAGTACACCGCCCCGGAACACCTCGACCGACTGCGCAAGCGAGGACTGGGCAAGAAGCGTTCGCTGGCGCTGCGGGAGTTCGCGCTCGGAATCGAGGGTCTCGAGCGCTTCGTGCGGGGCGAGCCGTTGCGCCGCGTGCACGAGTGTGTCTTTGCCGTCCTGGCCCTGGAGAGCGAACCGGTCGACCCGCGCCTTTGAGCGCGGGCGGACGGTCGCAGACAAGGCCGCCACTCAGTCGTCTGCGCAGTCGATGCAGATCGGGACCGCCGGGTCGAACTCGAGGCGTCGCGCCGCGATCTCCTCGCCACAGTGGACGCAATGACCGTAGTCGCCCTCGGCGATGCGGTCGAGCGCGCCGTCGATGCGCTGCAATTCGACCTGCCGGCGCCGCTCGGTCTCGAGCGACATGGCTTGGTCCTGCAGCGCCTCCATGCGCGTCAGGCGGCCGACTCGGCTCTGGTCCAGCTCGACCGGCCGGCGCGACTCCTCGGTCACCTCCTCCAAACGCCGCAGCTCCTGGCGGCGCGCCTTGAGGCGGGC
>Ga0224499_10000372_pt1:0-10000 | contig 11242 bp, 5 predicted proteins | sample SF_Jul11_sed_USG_3_FD_168125 | JGI IMG/M metagenome (GOLD analysis project Ga0224499, IMG submission 168125) | Sediment microbial communities from San Francisco Bay, California, United States - SF_Jul11_sed_USGS_24 | ecosystem: Environmental > Aquatic > Marine > Sediment | place: USA... | reverse complement strand
TTTAAAATAAGTTACTAATAAAACGTTTAAACTACTATATGATGAATTACACAACTGCTCTACCTGATTTTATTGAAATGCAACGAGTAAGTTTCTGTTGGTTTATTGCGCAAGGACTAAATGAAGAATTAAATACTTTTTCAAGAATTTATGATTTTAGTCAAAATACAGAATATGTTTTATTTGGACAAGAATATAGTTTAGTAAAACCTATTTATAATATAGTCCGAGCTAAAAAATATACAGCAAATTATTCTGCCCAACTCGTTATTCCGTTAGAAGTTCGAAATAAAAAAACAAATATTATAAAATATCATAGTAAATTTCCTATTATTAATTTACCGTTAATGACAAGTTCTGCAACTTTTGTTATTAATGGATGTGAACGTGTTATTGTAAGTCAAATTATCCGAAGTCCGGGTGTATACTTTGAAAAAAATAAACACCAAAAAAAAAGTAAAAAAATTAAAAGAATAATATCTAGTGAAATTGGAAAATTAAAAAGTTTTACTCCTCCAAGTGAAATTTTACCTACAGAGAGCCGGTTATATTTTTTAAAACCAACTATTAAAAGAAAATTAATTAATGATAAGAAAATAAAGTTTATTAAAAAAGAGGAAGAGTGGAATTGGCAAGGAGAAACAATTAATATTTATTCGTTTAAACAACTAAAAGATTATGAAATTAACTTTGGCTCTTCATTTATTGAATGTTTTAAAGTTTATAAAAGTTTATTTAAAGTACAAAATTTATCTACAAAAATAAAACGAATTAAAATTTTTTTAAAATGGTTAGCTTCTAATGAAAACTTCATATTATCAAATAATCAACATAGAATTTTCTTAATAGTTAATTATTTTAATTTATTAATAAAAATAGTTACGAAATATAAAATTTTAAAAAAAAGAAGTAGTAATAATAACAATGAAAGTGCATTAAAAGAATTTAAACAAATTAAAAAATTATATGATAAAGTATTTCAAGAGTCAGAAACATTACTAAAGTTAAATATTAATATAGAATTATTTGTTTTTCTACTTCGAGATTTAGATAATTTTACTCAGCTTAATAATTTTAATTTCTTAAAATTAAATATCACACCAAAAATTGACATAATTATTAACAATAATAAAATACAATCTAACCTTTATTTCACTAATAGTTTTAAAGAACTTATTAAATTTAAATATAACGTTACTAAAAAAGAAAAAGATAAAAAAAGAAGCCAATCACAAACAAAAATCTTCAAAAATAAAACAAAATATTTAAAGACAAAATCTAAAATTATTCAATATAAAGATGATCATTTAATAAAAGATATTTATAAGAAAAAATATGAAGAAAAGGAATTATATACTGCAACATTAATTCCTGAATATGGGTCATGGATTAGGTTCGGCTTTCAAAAGAATACAAAAATTAATATTTCGAAATATCCTATAAAAAACCAAGAAGATGAAATTATTATTCAACTTGATAAAGTAACACAAAAACCAATTATTCATTTATTGAAAGAAATGGGTGTCACGGATTTAGAAATTTGTCAAAATTTACAAAATTCTGACTTTTTTTATTTTAATAAACCCGTATTAACTCATTCAATTTATCAACCAAATAAACTATTACGTTTTAATTTAAACAAAAATTATTATAAAAATATCTCAGAATTTTCTAGAATTTTTGATCCATCTTATTATCGTTTAGGAAAAATTGGTCGTTCAAAATTAAATAATAGGTTAAATATAAAACTATCAAAACGAATTACTACAATCACATATGAAGATATTTTTGCAATAATTGATAAATTAATAACCTTATCTACTTCTAAACAGATTAGTGATGATATTGATCATTTAAAGAACCGACGAGTTCGTTCAGTAGGGGAATTATTACAAAATTTATTCCGTATTGGATTTCAAAGGTTATTGAGAAAACTAAGAAGTCAAACAAATAAAACATATTCAAGTCAATTATCAAGTTTCAATATAGTCGGAGCGACTATCAGAGAATTTTTTGGAGCGAGTCAATTATCTCAATATATGGATCAAACAAATCCATTATCTTCGTTGACACATAGACGGCGAATTAGTGGTTTGGGACCAGGAGGGTTTGATAGAGATCGTATTAGTTTTGCTGTCAGAGACATTCATCCAAGTCATTATGGACGAATTTGTCCAATTGAAACACCTGAAGGACAAAATGTAGGGCTAATTGCTTCATTAACAACATGTGCAAGAGTTAATGAATCTGGTTTTTTAGAAACACCTTTTTGGAGAGTTATTAATGGAAAAGTTATTAAAACAGGAAATCCTATTTATTTAACAGCTGATATTGAAGATTTTTATAAAATTGCCCCTGCTGACATTTCGACAAATGAAGAGAATTATTTAACAAAGAATTTAATTCCTGTACGTTATAAGCAAGATTTTTTAACTGTTACTCCCTCTGAAGTTGATTTTATTGCTGTTTCTCCAATTCAAGTTGTTTCTGTCGCTGCATCTTTAATCCCGTTTTTTGAGCATGATGACGCAAACCGAGCGTTAATGGGTTCGAATATGCAGCGACAATCAGTTCCATTATTATTACCACAAAAACCTATTGTTGGAACAGGTCTGGAAAATCAAATTGCGTTAGATTCTGGTATGGTAATTAATGCTCAACGAGATGGAATTGTCGAGTCAGTAACCGCAAATAAAATCATTATTCGTGAAAATTCTGGACGACATCATAAATACGACTTACAAAAATATCAACGCTCAAATCAAGAAACTTGTATTAATCATAGACCAATTGTGTGGGAAGGTGAGAAAATTAAATCTGGCCAAATGTTAACTGATGGACCAGGGATAATAAGTAGTGAACTTTCTTTAGGACAAAATGTCTTAATAGCGTATATGCCATGGCAAGGGTATAATTTTGAAGATGCAATTTTAATCAATGAACGGTTAGTTTACGAAGATATTTTCACATCCATTCATATTGAAAGATATGAAATTGAAATTGATCGAACAGCAGAAATGTCCGAACAAACAACTAACAATATTCCAAATTTAAGTATTTCTGATGTTCAAAACTTAAATGAAGATGGAATCATTACAATTGGAACATTTGTAAAACCAGGAGATATTTTAGTAGGAAAAATTATCCCTAAAGATGATTCTGAACAATTACCAGAATCAAAATTACTTAGGGCAATTTTTGGAGCAAAAGCAAAAGGAGTTCGTGATACATCTTTTAGAATGCCTGAAGGAGAATACGGAAGAGTTATTGAAACTTTAACATTTAATCGACGAACAAAATTAGCATATAAATTTGAAAAAATTCAAATTTTTATTGCACAAATAAGAAAAATTCAGGTAGGGGATAAAATTGCAGGTCGTCATGGAAATAAAGGAATAATTTCTCGTATTTTACCTCGTCAAGATATGCCTTTTCTTCCGGATGGTACCCCTATTGATATTATTTTAAATCCTTTAGGAGTTCCGTCTCGAATGAATGTAGGGCAATTATATGAATGTTTATTAGGGTTAGCAGGTCATAAATTGAATCGTCGTTTTAAGATTTTACCATTTGATGAAATGTATGGCTCAGAAGTTTCACGAATTTTAATTAATAAAAAATTGCGACAAGCTTCAATTGAAAATGATGAAGCATGGCTTTTCAATCCTTATTCTCCAGGAAAAATGGTACTTCTTGATGGAAGAACTGGTAAAGAATTTGATAATCCAATTACCGTTGGTAATGCATATATGTTGAAATTAATTCATTTAGTTGATGATAAAATGCATTCGAGAGCAACCGGTCCTTATTCCTTAGTAACTCAACAACCATTAGGTGGAAAAGCTCAGCATGGTGGCCAAAGGTTTGGTGAAATGGAAGTTTGGGCATTAGAAGGATTTGGTGCATCTTTTACATTAAAAGAACTATTAACAATTAAATCTGATGATATGCAAGGAAGAAATGAAACTTTAAACTCTATTATTAAAGGTCAACCAATACCAACTTCGGGTGTACCAGAATCATTCAAAGTTTTAGTCCAAGAATTACGTTCGATTGGATTAGATCTAAGTACTTATCGAATTGATGAGTTTAGTTCAGACCGCTCGTATGAAATTGAATTAAATTTAATTGAAAAATATAATCCATTATTAAAGACATTTTCTCATACATCAAATATAAATAATATTTCGTTTTAAAAATTTAATATGATACGCTCTGAAAAAGAATTTGATTATATAAAAATAAAACTAGCTTCTCCTATGAGGATATTACAATGGTCTCATAGAAAATTACCTAATGGACAATTTGTAGGAGAAGTTCAAAAATCTGAAACTATCAATTATAGAACATTTAAACCTGAAATGGATGGTTTATTTTGTGAAAGAATTTTTGGTCCAAGTAAAAGTTTAGAATGTGCATGTGGAAAATATAAGCGAGTTCGATATGAAGGTTTAATTTGTGAGCGTTGTGGAGTCGAATTAACTGAATCACGAGTTCGACGACACAGAATGGGTCATATTAATTTAATTTACCCAGTTACACATGTTTGGTATACTAATAGCCGACCAAATTATATAGCTTTACTCCTTGAAGTTGAACAATGCGAAAAAAGAGTAGATACTGGCTGGACAGAATTTGCCGATACAAGAGATAATAAAGAAAAAGATAATAAAGATATACCGGAATATATCTCTTCAGATATTGGTAATTACCTTACAAGTCCAAAAGTACTTGTAAATTGTAAAAAATTTCTCAAAGAAAAATCAAAAGCAAAAAAATCTAATATTGTAAATTTTTATGATGAACGAATAAAACGGATAAGATTAGCGTCTCTTGCTTATTTTATTGCTGAAGATGAAATTTCATTTTATGGACTTCATTGGGATTTACAGCAATACCGCCGCTGTCGAGAATTAGGATTTACAGGGTATCCATTAAAACCACATTCAAAATCTAATAATCGGCGTCGAAATACACCAAAATATTTATTAAGATCAACACCAAATTATTTAATTGGTGCTGTTTTAATTAAACGTGAATTAGAAAAATTAAATCTTGATCAAGAAATAATTAAAACACGTAATTTTATTACACTCTGTAGTAAAGTACTTCATAAAGAGCAACCATTTTATAATTTTTCACATTGGTCTAAAAAATGGGAATACCAACGTATTTATAAATTACGAGATCAATCAATTAAACGAATTCGTATTTTAGAAAATTTATTAACTACAGGTGCAAATCCAGCATGGATGATTATAACCATACTACCCGTTATTCCACCTGCATTAAGACCAATGATTCAATTGGAAGGAGGGCGTTTCGCAACTTCGGACTTAAATGAGTTATATCGAAGAATAATTACACGCAATAATCGTCTTCTTAGACTATTGGAAATTGATGCTCCCCAATTAATTATTCGAAATGAAAAACGAATGTTACAAGAGGCAGTAGATACATTAATTGATAATGGAAAAAGAGGAAAAATTGCTTTAAGCGCAAATAATCGTCCATTAAAATCATTATCTGATATTATAAAAGGGAAACATGGTCGTTTTCGTCAAAATCTACTTGGAAAACGAGTAGATTATTCTGGACGCTCTGTTATTGTGGTAGGCCCAAGTTTGAAATTAAACCAATGTGGTTTACCTTATGAAATGGCAATTGAATTATTTCAACCATTTATAATTCGTGAATTAATTAATCAGGGATTAGCAAGCAATATGAAAGTTGCAAAAAATTTGCTGCAACAAAATGAACCAATTATAGATCCCGTTCTTGAAAAAGTATTATCAAATCATCCTATTTTTTTAAATCGAGCACCAACATTACATAGATTAGGAATACAAGCTTTTGAACCTATTATCATTCAAGGCCGTGCTATTAAGCTTCATCCTTTAGTTTGTTCAGCGTTTAATGCAGATTTTGATGGAGACCAAATGGCTGTTCATGTTCCACTTTCCTTAGAAGCTCAAGCAGAATGTTATATGTTAATGTTAGCACCTTATAATTTTTTATCACCTGCAAATGGTGAACCAATCATTATGCCAAGCCAAGATATGGTTTTAGGTTGTTATTATTTAACTGTAAATAATATTGATGGATTACTAGGCTCAAACCATTACTTTGCTGATTTAAATGATGTTATATTAGCCTATACTCAAGATCAAATTGAAATTCATACTTCAATCTGGGTTCGATATAAACATAAAATTTCTAAACCTTCAAATTTTATAAAAAAAATTGAATTAAAAGATGGAAGTTATATTGAATATTACGAAAATATTCAAATTCGTAAAGATAAAAATAATAAAACTATTGTCCAATACTTACAAACTACAACTGGACGCGTTCTTTTAAATTATACGATTCAAACAACCTTAAACCTTAAATTCTAAAGATTTAAACTGTTTGAATTTTTAAAAAAAATCAACTAGAAGAATTATGAAAGATTATATTTATCAAAACACACTTATTAATAAAAAAGAATTAAAAGCGTTATTAGCATGGAGTTTTTCAAAGTATGACTCTATGCAAGCTTCTTTATTAGCAGATGAATTAAAATATCTTGGATTTAAATATGCAACACAAGCTGGTATCTCAATTAGCATTGAAGATCTAAAAGTGCCAGTCACAAAAAATCAAATGTTAGAAAAAGCAAATAAAGATATTTTAAACGCAGAAAAAATTTGTTTAAAAGGAAAAATTACAGATGTAGAACGTTTTCAAAAAATTATTGACACTTGGAGTATAGCTAGTGAGTCATTAAAGGATAACGTAGTAGCATTTTTTAAAACCTATGACCCTTTAAATTCAGTTTATATAATGGCATTTTCAGGAGCTAGGGGAAATTTATCACAAGTTCGTCAACTTGTAGGTATGAGAGGGCTTATGGCTGACCCTAGTGGTGAAATTATGCGCGTACCTATTAAAAAGAATTTCCGTGAAGGATTAACAATTACAGATTATTTAATGTCTGGTTATGGAGCTCGTAAAGGAATTGTTGATACAGCATTAAAAACAGCAAACTCAGGTTATTTAACTCGCCGTTTAATTGATATTGCACAAGATATTATTATTAGAGAAAAAGATTGTTTAACATCGGCTTCCTTTATAATTGACAACGAAAATAAGGTAGATAATGAGCAAATTATTGGTAGAGTTTTATCAAAATCAGTTTATGATCCAAAAACTCAAAAATTAATTGCTCTAGCTAATACCTACATAACATTAAAATTATTAAATACATTGAAACAAAAACAAGTTTCAAAATTTCATATTCGTTCACCATTAACGTGTAGCTTATATCATTCTATTTGCCAAATGTGTTATGGATGGGACTTATCAAATCAAAATCTAGTTGATTTAGGAGAAGCTGTTGGTATTCTTGCTGGACAATCGATCGGTGAGCCCGGAACCCAATTAACAATGCGAACCTTTCATACAGGAGGAATTTTTACTTCTGAAGCTCGGCAACAAATTATTAGTCCAACAAATGGAGTTGTTAAATTTTCTAAAATTTTAAAAACAATTATATTACGTACAAATCGAGGTGATGATGTTTTGGTTACTAAAAATTCAGGATCATTAATATTAATTCCTCAACAACATGAGGAAAAAATCATCCAAATGGAATTATTACGAAATACAATGTTATTCGTAAAAAGTAATCAATATGTAAAAAAATCAGCAATAATTGGTGAATTAATAAGTACAGAAAAACAAACTTTAACAGAAAGAAAACCCATACTAAGTGATACAGCTGGTGAAATTTTCATTCCTAGATTAAAAACTAGAACAAATTTAATCACACAAAATCGACTATTGTGGATTTTATCAGGGCAAGTTTACCAAGCTCCTAGTAATTCTTTTTTAAATTTTTATACAGATCATAAAATTAATAAAAATAGTTATATTTTTAGAACAAAATTAATAAATCAATATTCTGGATATATTAAAGTTTTTGATAATAAAAAAAACGTATTAGAACAAAAAATACAAATTACAAATGATACCTATTTTTTAAACAATGCTTATGCTCAAAAAATTATTAAACCTAGAAATAATAAAAATTATTTAATTAATTGTGACAATTTAAAATACTTAGTCACATTAAAAGATTCAAATTTTAAAAATTGGAAACGGTATAATACCTATAAACCTTTTGCACTTTCATTTAATAATAATTTTAAAACTTTGACTGGGGGAATAATGTATTATGATCAACGAATTAAACAAAAACGACATACAATAGATAAACTGATTTCCTATAATATACCATATGAAATAAGTAAAGAAGAGTATGAAAAAATAAGTAAAAATCATAATGAAAGGTATTTAAAAAGTTTAGAAGCTAGGATTGATAAAAATGGATTTATTTTTTATCAAAATTTTTTAAACTACCAAGAAATGGAAAATATCTTTTTAAAGTTAAAATTAAAAAGAAAAATTGTCCATAATTCTTTAATCTGGCTTTCTGAAGAAACTTATAAATTAAATTGTGATAAAAACATTTTATTAGTAGAAAATGGGAACTTTATATCCAAAGATTTTGAAATCATTCCAAATATCATTTCAAAAACTGCGGGAATCATAAGTGTTTCTCAAAAAAATAATATTATTGAAGAAATTGCAATTAAAGCAGGATTTGTTTATCAAGGTAAACAATTTGAGCAATTAGATAAAAATGTCTATTATCCAGGTGAAATTATTTTTGATAATATTGAAATAACACAACCTTCATTATGTGAACATATTACCACAAAAGTTAGTAATCAATTATTAATTCGACCTTTCACTATTTATGAAATTCCTAAAGAAAAAAATTTTAAAAGAATGTTTACAAATAATAGTGAATCAGAGGTAATTTTTAAAATAATTAATAAAACTAATTATCTATATAAAACAAATCAAAAAATTAAAACATCTAATAGTTTAAATTTAATTTCTCAAATTATAAATTTAAATTCAAAAAACTCATTACGAAATAACATTACAATTGATTTAAGTAATTCTTTTAAGTTAAAACGTTTAAATTTAAAAATTTTAGAAAAATTAGTCTTAAATCAACATATTCCAGCACATTTAAAGTATACAAACTTACAATCTTGTTTACTTATTGAACCAACTCAGTTTATAGATGCTTATACAACTCTAGGATACCTTGAATCACTTACAACAAATTCTTTAGAGATAGTAAAATTTAAATCAAAATGTTCAAATAAAAAACAAGTTTTTTTAATATCTAATGATGATTGTATAACAGTTAAAAAAGAACAAGGAAAAAATAAAACAGTTAATGAACTAATCATTGATAATATCAAAGTAAATCAAACCGGAAAAGTTTTAATTGATAATGGTAAATTTTTAACTATCCAAAAAGGACGACCTTATTTTTTCCCAAATTGTAAAACTGATGATTCTAAAGAAAAGGTTGATTTACAATATAAATTATTAACTTTAAATGATCATATTTCTAATTATAAAACTAATACTTTTTTAAATTATTACGATATTACTAAACGATCAATAGTAGAAAAATTAGATCCAAATAAAAAATCATATGGATTTAAAATTAAATTTTCAAAAATGTTTATTAAAAAAAATGGAAAATTTTATAGTTCGCCAATTCCATTATTTTTAAATAATTTCTCATTAACAAAAAAAAAGCAAGAAATAAATGCTCTGCATATTAAAAATACACAATTAAAAATTAAACAATGTTTACCATTACTATTAAAAAGTTCTGCGTTAATTCCTAATAAAAATAAAGAAAACGTTCCTTTTAATACTAATCTAACAGGTTTAAAATTTTTAAAATACCCTTTTAATAAATCAATTGGCATTCATTCAATAACAGAAGATTATTTTGAACAAGAAGTAAATAGTGTTTATTGTAAAAATGGTGAATTTATTGAAAAAGGCGAAGTAATTGGTTTATTAAATTTTGAAAAAGAGATTACAGGTGATATTGTCCAAGGTTTACCACGAATAGAAGAAT
>Ga0224499_10000371_pt1 | contig 11258 bp, 17 predicted proteins | sample SF_Jul11_sed_USG_3_FD_168125 | JGI IMG/M metagenome (GOLD analysis project Ga0224499, IMG submission 168125) | Sediment microbial communities from San Francisco Bay, California, United States - SF_Jul11_sed_USGS_24 | ecosystem: Environmental > Aquatic > Marine > Sediment | place: USA... | reverse complement strand
CCAAGCATTCAAAGGCAGGAAATTTAAAACAGACAAATATGCAGCATTTGAAATCGCCACTTTGTTAATGTTGCCTTCAAAAATAGAAATACCAGACACAAAAATGTCAGTAACTTACGAATTTGGGTTCTCTTCAGCCGCTAGTGACATCGACAACGCAATTAAACCGTTTCAAGATATACTACAGAAAAAATATGGATTCGATGACAAACAAATCCACCAAATGCACGTAATGAAAAAGAAGGTTCAAAAAGGACAAGAGTACATAAAATTCAAAATTGAACCATTTAATCCAGAACAACTATCTTTATAAACATGAAAAACAGTTTTAAAACAATCGCAGCTTACATAATCGAAGCAATAGCAACAATAATGCTATGGATAATTTTCATGGCCATAAGAATAAATCGTTACGCCGTTACCCGTATAATTATCACGAGTTTTGACAAAGGGAACAGCTGCATCCCTACAAGTTAGCAGCCACAAAATACCTTCGAATGATGGGTCCGATACACATATATCCGATTAATGATCTCAAAGAACACAAGCTCGATGAATTTTGTGAATGTGACCCTGTGTTTGAAGATGGGGTTTGGATCCATAGTTCATTTAGCGGCAGAGAGTATATTGAGAAATTAATAGATGATAACAATATAAATTTGAATTAACATGAAAAAAGTATTTGGGGAAAGCTGGTGGGTCATACCATCGGAGAATGGCAAATTTGCATTGATACAAACAGAAATAAATGTCGGAGACAAGTGCCTAGAAGATTTAACGAATAAGCAAAGAAAAGGAGCTACTGTTGAAATTTTCGACACAGAAGAAATAGCTAATAAAGAAAGAATCCAAAGAGTGATGAGTTCTATAAACCTTCCGAATGATGAGAAGAACAGGTAAAAAACACCATGGAAGAAGAAAAAAGTGAAAAACAACTATCTTTATAAACATGAAAAACAGTTTTAAAACAATCGCAGCTTACATAATCGAAGCAATAGCAACAATAATGCTATGGATAATTTTCATGGCCGTAAGAATCGTTTACACACCTATTTGGACCAAACAAATAACAAACTTTAAATTCTGGAGAAAAGAAGACCAAGCAGAATACATGAGAAAGGACTTCTTCATAGTAGCAATAGTATACATTATTCCAGTAATTTACTACTTATTCGGAACGATATGTACCATAATCACATTATCGGCATATGCGATATTCGCAACTACTGTCTTTTTAAGAACATTGTACAAAGCAAAAAAACAACAAAATACACCAGAAGTCTAAAAAAAGCTATTCGTAATTAATTTTATGTTAAACAGCGTCTTCGAGGCGAACTAAAACCATAACGAAATGGAAAGAAATTATAATAGATTATGGCTATTCCTAATGACTTGGGTATTCCCCTATTTTGGTATAGTTTTGGTTTCAAGAATAATAATCGAGATTATCTGTGTTTTCATGCTCGGGATGAAACAAACTCTATTCTAATTGATAAAAAAATCCGGAAGTACCAGTTCCAGCTTTTAGTATGAGGTAACGAGGTGTGCTCATTCATCCTCGGCCGCCCATCATCTAAATCAACCGTTCATCACATAACCAACGTTCGCACCGATTATGCAACGTATCTTTGATCAAAAGAGTTCAATATGAGTGAATATACCATTTTAGATAATAGAGGATTGGAAATACCATTTATGAAAGCCGAAGGAGCTTATCATATACTTGCTGAAGTACTTGGACTTGAACATAAAAAAGAAGGGATTTTCGTTGAGAAGGGGACAAAAAAAAAGTTTGTAATTAATCGGTACGGATTCAGAGAGGTTAATCAGTATGACGAGGAAAATAAACGCAAACAACTAGAGAAGAGAGTAAAGAAACAAGGAGAGACGATAAGCCACTTGAATAATCGTATAAGTAAGAAAAACACTAAAATCTCTGACCTATATTATCAACTTGAAAAGAAAATAAAAGAGATTGAGACACTATCACTATAAAATAACGTTCGTGACCATGAAAAAACCAATCCTCAACTACATAGATAGATATCACATACGTATTAACACCGTTAGAGGAGCGCATCTTAAACTTTACTTAGCAGTTAAGCATTTACAGAGAGACATTGACAAGTTAAGAGTAACTAACTGGATATTTAAAAACAAATGGCGAAAATAAGATCCGACAAGACACATGAAAACCCAAATTATTTAGGATGGGACGAAAACCATGATGGAGATGGTGACGAATGGTTTAATTGCCCTAATTGTAAAGAAAATAATTATATAAAAATCAATGACAAAGAATGTGATCTGTGCAGAGTGCAATTAGAGTGGGTAAATAACACATGACACCTTTCTCAATTCAGACGCACTAAAGCCTTTTCGGAAACGATTGGGCTTTTTTCGTATATTTACAACATGGCTATAGGAGAAAATCTTACTAAAAAACAAAAAATATTCTGTCATGAATACGTTATTGATTGGAACGCAACAAGGGCAGCAAAAGAGGCGGGGTATAGTGAAAAAACAGCCTATTCAATAGGACATGAGAACTTGAGCAAACCTGAAATACAAGCCTATATCGAGCATATACAGGAAGATTTAGCAAAACTTGCAGGTGTTAGTGCGCTTAGAAATATCATTGAATTAAAAAATATTGCCTATTCTACAGTAGCAGATTTCAAAGATGGATGGATGTCTTTAAAAGACTTTAATTCTCTTGACGAAACGCAAAAATCTGCTCTGTGTGAAATACAATACACTACAAAAACAACTCCACAAGGAGATGAATCGTATGTAAAATTTAAACTTCATGATAAGCAAAGAGCTATAGAGATCATGAATAAAATGCTAGGCTTTAACGCTCCAGATAAAGTAGACATCAAAGACGACAGAAAATTAACTGAACAAGAACGTTTATCTGAAATTGCTGCTTTAAAGGAAAAGTTAAAAGATTAAATTTATGGCACTTACTGATGCCGAAATAATCCGACTAAAGAAACTTCTTCATGAACAAGAGGTTCACGAGAAATTTAAGGCGTTAAAATTCCCAGAAGACGACAATTCTACAATAAACTATCGCTTTTTACACGAGGCTATACATTCTCAAAAATGGGGCGTAAACGACAAGGGCGTGCCAGTTTTAGAGTCAGGTTATGCCGGAGTAGTTTTAGAAGGTTCAAGTCGATCATCAAAGACCTGGGGAGGTATAGACATAATCATACACTTATCCACGCAAGTACATAAGAATGATGGATGTACCATAAATATCTACCGAGAGACATACAACGAATTCAAAACGACTTTATACGAAGATTTCAAACGTCGATTACCGGACTTTGATTTACCAAATAAATTTGAAGATGCTCAAGAGGTTAAATCATTCAAAATAGGAAAATCAACTATAAACCTTTTAGGAGACGGAAAGCATGGTGGAGGGTGTGACTACGCTTTCTTTAATGAGGCCATGATGATCAGAAAAGAAGTGTTTGATCAAGTTGAAATGCGTTGCCGTAGGTTCTGGTGGATGGACTACAACCCATCATTTACTAGCCATTGGGTATTTGATAACGTGCTAATGAGGTTAGATGTTGGTTTTCTACGCACAACATTTTTACAGAATCCATTTATTTCTTCAGGAGAGTTAAACAAGATACTTAGTTACGAGCCATGGGAGACTGGAAGCTATGAGATAGTGGATAATTTAATAATGTACAATGGACATGAAGTAACTGAAACGAATCAACCGCCGCCTAATATAAAAAATGTAAACGCTGGAACTGCTGACGTTTTCATGTGGAAGGTATACGGACTAGGGCTTAGAGGGGCTATGAAAGGTGTGATATATTCCAATGTAACTTGGATAGATGAGTTTCCAACAGATTTATCATTCACATATGGATTGGATTTTGGGTTTACGGTTGACCCTTCAGCCCTTGTTAGGTATACAAGATGGGGCAACAACATTTACTGTGAACTATTATGGTACTCTCCTACTGAGACAGCAAAAGATATGGATGAAGCTCTTTTAGCCTGTAATGTATCCGACTTAATACCAATAACAGCAGACAGTGCGGACAAGTACGTGAGTGAAAGAAAAGGGGTGGTTCAAATGGTCAGAGAATTGTTTGATATGGGTTGGGAAATATCAAAAGTATCCAAAACAAAAGGTGTAACATATTGGATTAATGATACAAAACACTATAAGATACACATTGTTAAACCTAAGAACCCTTTAACATACAGAGCGGTAAAAAAAGAGCAGGAAAACTATAAATGGAAAGAAGTTAATGGGATCGCAATCAATCAACCCATTGATAAACACGATCATTTTTGGAACGCTATGAGGTATGCTCACATGGGATGGGAAATAGATAACCTGCAAGTGTCAGTTGAGTAACACAATTAACCAAAAACAATTATTAACCAAAAAATGTATATATTTGTTTCTAAATGTTAAGATTTTAAATGTCACGAGACTTTGTAGAGAAGCGTATTGGTGCGGCAGACTTACAGTTAGCCAGAAAGCAACAGAAAGATATTGCGTATTTTACTCGCGGAGAAATTCAAGAGGACGTAAACGAATCCTACATCGAACAATGGGCAAGCCGAAACAATCAAACTAATGACAGCTTCCTTAATTGGGTAAAAACAATACTCAAAACGGACAATTTCTTAACTTTTTATAAATACTTCAGGAACCCGTCACCATCTAGTGAACTAATTAATGACAGGATAGAACCACAATTGCACCGTGTTTTTTACTCTGATGATTCCTACTTCAAATATGTTGTTAATGGTGATACAGTAGAAACGCCAGAAAACCTAAATACTGAAGATTTTGATTCCATGATATTTGAATCTCTTCTTTTTACTCACAATGATGTAGTTTTTGAGGATTTAAGGGATATAAACACACCTTTTAGATCAAAAGTATCTATTAACGATATTGTGGCTCTTGAATCGGTTAATTCAATAATAAAACGAATAGCATTCAAGTCTTCAATTGTTGTTACTGGAGAAGATGGTAGTCTACAGTCAAAAGAAGGGTTTCTATATGCAGATGAAAAGGACTACATTTTTTATGATGAAAAGTATGAGCCTATAATCATAGAGCCTCACGACTTAGGGGAGTGTCCTGCTGATTATATTGCGCAAAAACCCTTTTCAGATAAAGATATTGTTAGAAAATCAATTTTTTCACACGTAAAGCCAGACCTTGAAGAGTTTTGTTTTTTACGCACACTTCAAAGGATGGCTGATGCTAACGGCACAATCCCAATTGTTACAAAGCTAGGCGTAAAGGAAAAGAGTAAATCTAATGAGGATCGAAAGGGATCAACAAGCAATGATCCTAATCTATCTAATTTAGTCGCGGGTCAATCTGCTGGTGTTAAGTCAGAAATAAGCAATAAGGGAGACTCAATACTACAACCGGGAAGCACATATACCGTACCAATGATCAAGAAAGATGATGGTACGTTGGACATGGACGCCGTTAAAAACTTCTTAAACTTCTTCTACATGCCAACTGAGGCATTGGAGTTTCTAGCTAAAAGAATTGACACGTTATCACATAAGATAATCATTTCTATTCTTGGAGAGATGAACCAGAACATGCAGCGAAAGAATGAACTTGACGTTAGGAGTGGGTTCGTTTCTTCTGAAGATAAATTACGCATGTACTCTTCTCAAATGAGTAGAATCAGAGAGCGGTCCGACTTCAAAATGTTGGCACTAGAGTTCGGTCGAGAAAGGGTTTCTAATGAGGCGTTTTTTGGTTCTGACTTCTTTCTTGAATCGCAAAATGATTTGTATGTCTTATTTAAAGATGCTCCAAACGCGATTGAAAGAAAAAATATCATTTTACGTTTGGCTAGAAATAGAAATAAATTCAACAAAGACAGATCTAAAAAGGAGGTTATAAGTTATCATATATTACCTTTTGTATCAGATAAAGATTTTGAAACAGCAAAAGAAGCCAATCAAGTTTCTGAACGAAATTTCCAGCTACAGACTAGGTTCAATTATTGGATCGGACTGTTTGAAGCAGAGTATGGTGAAATGTTGACGTTCTGGGAGTCTTTAAACGGCACCCAGAGTGAGAAAATAATGCTTATTAACCGATTGTTAACCGATATAATAAATCGTGAGACACAAGACTTAAATATGATCCAATCTGACGGGTCGCAAAATCAAAATAATGAGTAATAAAAAAGAGCAGTACACAGTTAAATTACAGGTTTTTCGAGGTCAAAAACTAAAAAAGGAGGATGGAACAATGGCTACGGAAAATCAATCTGTATCATTACAGTATGGAACTTTGGAGTGGAAAAACTACCTTATCAATGCGCCGAGAAATTTCGGAGTAGTTGAAGTAGTTGACGTTCATACAGCTAAAGATGTATACGAAGATGTTGAGATTAAAGGTAAAGCAACCAAGATTCGAAACATTGAATACACTAAGGTTGATGCTCCAAAATTCATTATAAATGAGGTTAAGGAAGCGTTTAAGCCTAAATCGTCAAAGTCTACTGAAACTGATGACCAGAAACGAATTAAAGAACTAGAAGCTCGTTTGCTTGCATTAGAATCTGGGGCAACAAGTACCGATAAAAAGGCAGTAAATACTGAACTTGAAGTTGCTAAGAGCGAATACATTGAATTGTTTGGAAAAAAACCTCACCATTCTAAAAGTTTAGAGATAATCAAAACAGAAATAGAAAACAAAAAGAAAGAAAATGCAGGGGCTTAAGATTGACGAATTAGAAGAAGGGACAATTTACAGATGTCTGTTATCTAAAAAACTAACACTTGTTATATTTCAGGAGGGATATTTAAAAAGTGGAGAAGGTGAGAATGAGACTCAAGAAGAGGTAATAAAAAAACTAGGCAAAATTGCTGTTGTTCTTGACAACGGAGACGTTAAATACTTTGTAAATGAATTGTATGACGGCCAATTAAATCCTGTTCAGAAACTATAATTGTAGATTTGAACAATAATTAACAATACAAACAAAACATAAAAGACTATGGATTTTGAATTGCAAGAGGATTTCGTGAAAGAACACGGATTTAACGAAGATCAAACAAGCGCACTAAAAGCGCACGTTTCATCACACATTGCTGAGTTACAACAGCAGTGGGATGGTAAAGCAAACGAAAACGCAGAAGGTATTTTAAATGGTGCTTTATCACTAATAGCTAAACAGACGGGTGTAAACCGGAACGATGGCGAGAAAGCTGGCGAATATATACCAAGAGCTTGGGAGAATTTTTCTCAGGATAAGACACAAGAAATTGACCGTTTAAAGTCAGAATACAATCAAAAACTACAAGACTTTAACGGCGATACTGCAAGTAAAGCTGAGTTAGAAAAGGCTAGATTAGAGCTTGATGAAGCTAAACAGAAGTATGCAGATTATGACTCTTTAAAGGAGACAGCGGAGAAGTATAACCCGTTAGCCGAAAAGTACGAACAAATGAACGTTGAGGTGTGTTTTTCTAATGTTAAGCCATCCTTCCCTGACACCGTTAACCAATACGAGGCTAATTTTAAGTGGAATGAATTTAAAAATGAGATTCAGCAAAACTATAACATCAAACTTGTAGATGGTGTTGCAAAGGCTATTGATAAGGAAAATGAATATAAAGTATTTGACCTTAAAGACCTTGTTAGTAAAAATGATGAAATTTTAGAACTATCAAAAGGAAGGCAGCAGTCAGGTATTAACCATAGACAAGGAGAAACCGTAAAAATAGAAGGCGTACCATTTGATGTGCCAAAAGATGCTGACTCAAAAACAAGAACTAAATTAATTCAGGAACATTTAGCTAAAGAAGGAATTAGCACAATGCACAAGGACTACTCTGCTAAGTTCGCTGAATTGAATCAAAAAATACTTACACAAAAGACTGTGTAACGAATAACAAACAAAAATCAATGGCAAAGGACTGCCAAATTATTAACTTTTAAATTTTTAACAAAATGGCTTTTTTAGATGCTACATTGTTGAATGACTACCAAGCAAGAGCAGCCCTGAACGAGAAGCGTTTCGTTCCTCACGGGGTCATTGATCTGGTAAAAGATTCAACACCACTCGTTAAATTCATTCCTTCAGACGCTAAAGAAAGATTAAAAACAGTGTCAGGAATGCGTAACGTAGACATTCCCGTAATTAAAGACCAACAGGTGCAGGTAGTAACCACACCAGGGTTTAATTTTATTCCAGACAACCTAACGGAGTCTGACAAGTACAACTTCACCGTGTACGATGTGTTTAGTGGCTTTCGTCATTATCCTGCGCACTATGAGAACAACATGGTTGGAGCCATGGAGGACTTTGAGGCTAAAATGGATAATGTACTAAACGAAATGGCTAATACAATTGAAGGTATAGCACTTTCCGTGATGGACACTAGACGAACTCAACTATTAGACTATGAGACTCAAATCTCTCAAGGTTCACTAGGAGGTACTTATACTTTTGATGGGGTAGGAGATACTTTAAACGTAAACAAAGCGGCTCAACAAGAGACTATCTTCAGTGATCTTTCTGAATTGATGAGCGCTAACAAGTTGCCGGGTCAGTATTCAATTGTAACTTCTCCTGCGGGATTAGCCGTACAGAAGAAAGAGGCATTGTTATATGGGTCAAGTAATGACAAAAATATCGCAGCGCTTGGGATGATTCCGGCTTCTGATATGCACACCTCCCATAACATTTCACCGAATACAGATGTGTTTACTGGATACTGGGTACGTAAAGGTGATATCGGTATTTACGAAAATCATCCGTACGATTTCCGAACTAATACTACGGTTAACGGTAAAACTTGGTCTGTAACAGATGTAGAAATGCCAATGGTACGAATGCGTTTGAATGTTTATACTAATCAATTTGCAACAAATGCAGAATCTTTAGTTCAAACAGGCACGGACAGTAACCTAACCATGACAAAAGGTGAGGAAATTGCAATGTGGGCACGTTTTTACGTTGTGTATTCTTATAACTCTGACTTGACAACACGTCCGCAGGGTATTGTTAAACTTCGAGGTCTTACCTCTTAAAATTGATTTAAAATGAAATCACACGAAGTAATTCTAAAGACAGGCAAACGAAATCAAGTTGCGGAATCTGAAATGATCGGAATAAAAGGAGAGCTTTCTTCTGCTGTTGCCGATACTGAGATTGTAACTACATCTATTGAATATAAAACAGGGTTGATCATTGTGGAAGATTCCACTAATAATGATTCGGCTTTGTTTAATGTATACAACGATGGAGGCACGGGTACGTCTGCAAAGGTTAGCGGTGGAACTGTTTTTACTGCAACCAAAGACACTGCTGCATCAATTAATGTGTTTTATGACGCAACGGCCGAAGCAATCCAAATTCAGAACTTGACTGGTGGGGCTATTGACTTAACAGCAAAAGCGTTGGTATAATGATTTTGACATTCGCAGAAGACTTTTCTACGGACATCGTTTTAGATGGACAACTAACTGCGCTACCTGATAGCGGCATGTACCTCAATAGCGGGGTGCATCCGTCTATCACGGTTGAGAATCTTATCAGTTTTCTACCAGACTTAGATATTTTGTTTGATGATTGGGATAACTCAATCACATACGGGAAATGGGATACTGGGAAAAAAAGGATAGATATTGTAACTTACAATGGCGATCTATATCAGTCATTAAGTGACGGGAATCAAGGTAATCAACCGGATGTTAGTTCAGAATATTGGCTATTGACGAGCCGTGAGAGTTTGCGAATCAAATCATTTTATCATAAGTCTAAAGACAATGCGATTGCAAGTATAAATTTAACAAAACGACTTGTAGATAGTCAATACTTATACAATCTCGTAGAGTTAAATGAAAACCCAACAACAACAGCGCTACCAAATGATTACTGCGGGTGGGTGTTTGAACCGAGAGGATCAGACTACGTTAAAATCCGTATTAATCAGGTCGCGTTACAAGCTAAGACGGCAACGCCTCAGAGCTTATATGTGATTAACCAAGGACGTTTAGTTACGACTTTAACATTAAACCCTAACTCGGAAGGGAGACTCGAATTTGAAGATTTGGGTTATGAATTCTACGGCAAAGGTAAATGGCGATTCGTTATTGAATCGCAAGAAGTATTAACTAATGGCTCTTACGTAGATCCTTTGTTGTTTGATGGGTTCGTTTCATATACAACTGTCGGTATAGGTGGTACACCTCAAGAAGCTACGTATTCGGATGGGTTCAGCAACAATGGTTTAAATTTTAACATTTCTGTTTCATTTGATTCTACTGTATACCTCAATAACAACCTAAAAGATATTGCGAACTATGTTCGCGCATCATGGGAGCTAGACGTTTTGAGTTTGTTTCTATCAAATTCATACAATCAGAGTAGTAGACAGCAAAGAGTCCAATTTGACAGACAGAGCCTTATAGCTGAAACAAAAGATACTAAAAGCGCATCCACCTATATGAAATGGAAAAAGGAGAGAGACCGAGTTATAAAACAACTATCAAAGACCTTTGACCGTGAAATAGATGATAATGAATACGAAATAGAATCAAGTTCATTCTAAAGAAATGGGAATAATTACTAGAAATAATCCAGTTGGTATTGATGCGAAAATAGCCGCTCATCAAAGTTCTATGTTTACGCAGTTGAACTTGAGCGGATTCGCAAAGAATATTGACTGGGACTCTTACGATAGAGTCTACGGCAACCCAACTGAAGACGGGCGTATTATTCCTGAACACTTTACAGGGGGTAAGAAATATAAAGACGTATTATTTAATAGTAAACGACTTATGACTTCTTTCTACTGGCTTGATGACGATATGCCAATTGATCCATCTAGTGGATTAATAAAGGCTAATGTTTCTATGATTGTTCAAGCTCAGATAGGCAAAATGTATAGCGACGACACGCAACGGTATGATGAAAACTTAAGGATGGTGTTTGCAGAAAACTCTAAAAACTTTTACGGTTATGATTCTTTTAGATTAAACTCTATCAAAAAAGGAATAGACACAGTATACAAAGAGTTTTATAGAGATGAAATCACAACAACTGACATGAGCGACTATCATGTATTTAGACTTGACTACACGGTTGCGTACGAACCGAGAAATTGTGCGAATTAAATTACAAACAAATAAAATTAAATAAAATGGCAAATGAAATTTGTACATGTCTAGGAGAGGGTGGGAACACTGCTTGGACATCTTGTCAATCCCTATTCGGAGA
>Ga0224499_10000369_pt1 | contig 11277 bp, 10 predicted proteins | sample SF_Jul11_sed_USG_3_FD_168125 | JGI IMG/M metagenome (GOLD analysis project Ga0224499, IMG submission 168125) | Sediment microbial communities from San Francisco Bay, California, United States - SF_Jul11_sed_USGS_24 | ecosystem: Environmental > Aquatic > Marine > Sediment | place: USA... | reverse complement strand
CAAGGACCGGGAGCAGGCGATGCGCCTCGCCGAGCAGACGGCCCGCCTGGCCGCGCAGGAAACCGCCGCCAAGGCCGCCGCCGAGTCCAGGGCCTGGAGCGCCGACCGCCGGGCGCTCGTCGCCGACATGGAGCGGACCCTGAAGGCCTCGGCCAAGGCCGACCTGGAAGCGATGACCGGCCTTGCCGCCGACCCGGACGCCGACCTGGAGGCTACGCCTGGCCCCGACCTGGAGGCGATGGCCGACCTCGCCCTCGCCCTGGCCGCCCCCCTGGCTCCGCCGGAGGCTTCGCCGAGGCGAGCGCCGCCGGGCACCGAGGCCCCCGGCGCAGCGCCAAGGCCTGCAACGCCAGAGCCCCTTGGCGCCGCCGGCCGAGCCGGAGGCGTCCCTGAACCGCCGGCAGCGCCGCACGCTCGAGCGGCTGCGGCGGAAGGAGAAGCGGCGGGAGGGGGTGGGGTGAGGGTGGATCGTGGCGCCGGTGGCGCCGCGTAAGCCGCCCGAACGGTGAAACCTGGGAGGCGGGTGCTGGGTGACGTCCGGGGTGCGGGCGCGGACGACAGGAAAGCCCGAGCTACGGAGACACCATGCAGTCCACCCCGCGCCTCCGAAACCTCCAGCCCACCGTACTTCGCCTTCCAGCGATAAAATGACTGCTCCGAGATCCCGTGCCGCCGGGTGATCTCCTTGACCGTCCCCCCGCCTCCTGCTCGCGCAGGATCCCGATGATCTGCTCCTCCGTAAAGCGCCGCTTCATTCCCAAGCCCTCCTCCTAAGAAGGACTCTCATGCCTCATGACCCGGATTCGGGGGAACAGGTCAGGTCGCCCGGGTAGGCGCGGTGTGTAGCGCGATGCGCGCATCCACCCTCCGCAGCGGCAGCGCCGCTGCTGCGGAGGACGGGTCGGGCAAGAGCCGCAACGCCACCCAAATCCTGAGTCGGGCTGCCCCGATACGCCCCACCCGCAAGGGCCGGGCGATTTTGGCCGCCAGCCGCGTTGCGCGCCCGCTCTCGGCGCCGCTCTTCACGCGCCTCGGCGGCCTCGGTCATCGGCAAGGCCTCGAGCTGAGCCTTATCGATCCTGTAGATCCGAGGACGCTTCCGGCGCGGGTCCTCGTCCTGCGCGATGCTCGGCAGCCCGCGCGCCGGCATGTCCTTGAGCATGCGCTGGACGGTTCGCTCGGAAAGCTGGGTGGCCGAGGCGATCGTCCAGACCGAGGGCCGCACGCTCTGCCCGTCGTCGTTGCCCGACAGCGCCAGCTTGAACATGACCAGCTTTTCGGTCGAGCTGGCGAAGATCCGATCCTCGACCATGACCGCGACGCGGAAGCTCATGGCGCACCCCGCGGGACTGCGGCGCGGACCACGGAACATGTGCATGACGGGAACCGACGGCGAACCGACTTCCCGGATTTTTCACGGATTGGGCTGCCGGTTGCTGCTCTGTTCTGCCGATAATTACCGATTACGCCGCGAGGACGTTTCGGAGAACTCAGCGAAAAAATCAGGAAACCCGGGGGATTTTTGGAGCGGGCGATGAGATTCGAACTCACGACTTCAACCTTGGCAAGGTTGCGCTCTACCCCTGAGCTACGCCCGCGTCCTGAACTCTGGACTGTGGGCAGATAGTACGTTTCGGGCCGCATTGCAAGGACGGAGTGGGCGCGCGCGGGTCGCTTGCGGGCCGGCGGGCCGGCGGTTAAGGTCGCCGGCCATGAACAGCGACGACACCCCCGCGGTCCTGGCCGACGGATCGCCCCCAGCCGCGCCCGACGACCTCTTCGCGCGGCTGGCGGCCCTGGACATCGAGGTGCGTACGGTCGCGCACCCGCCGGTCTTCACCGTGGAGGAGGCCAAGGCGCTGCGCGGCGAGCTGCCCGGCGCCCACATCAAGAACCTGTTCCTGCGCAACAAGAAGGGGGCCATGTGGCTGGTGACTTGCCTGGAGGATCGGCAGATCGACCTGAAGAAGCTGGCCGGGATGCTGGGCGCGGGTCGGTTCTCCTTCGGCAGCGCCGAGCGCCTCATGACGCATCTCGGCGTCCTGCCAGGTGCCGTCACCCCCTTTGCCGCGATCAACGACAAGACGGACGCCGTCCAGGTGGTGCTGGACAAGGCGATGCTGGAGCGAAGCCCGGTCAACTGCCACCCCCTCGTCAACGACATGACGACGGCGCTCGCGGCCGCCGATCTGGTCCGCTTCCTGGAGGCCGTAGGCCACGCGCCGGAGCTCCTCGACCTGGACGCCCTGTAGAGACCCGGCGGCCCCGGGCTGACTTGACCGAAGGCTTGCCTCGGGCCGGCGAAACCGCCATGTATGGACAGGAGACACCGGGCCGACAGGGCCGTAGACGCCAGGACAGATTCGAAAAAGGACACGCCTTCCATGGAACCCATCATCGGCGCGGACGGCGGCGGGTCGCCGCCCGCGGACGTGATAAAGGACTCCAACACCGACCGCTTCGCACAGGACGTCATCGAGGCGTCGCTGAGCGCGCCGGTGATCGTCGACTTCTGGGCGCCCTGGTGCGGCCCCTGCAAGCAGCTCACGCCGTTGCTGGAGAAGACGGTCACGGCCGCGCGCGGCGCGGTCCGCCTGGTCAAGATCAACATCGACGAGAACCAGGACCTGGCGGCCCAGATGCGGGTTCAGTCGATTCCGACGGTCTACGCCTTCTACCAGGGGCGCCCGGTCGATGCGTTTCAGGGTGCGCTGCCGGAAAGCCAGATCAAGACTTTCATCGATCGCCTGACCCAAACCGCCGGGACGGCGACGGGCGCCAATCCGATCGACCAGGCGCTCGAGGAGGCCGAGGCCGCGCTGGAGACCGGCGAGACCGGGGCGGCCTCCGCGCTGTTCGGCCAAGTGCTGCAGCACGAGGCGCAGAACATCCGGGCCCTCGCGGGCACGCTCCGCTGCCTGCTCGCCACCGGCGACCACGCCGGCGCCAGGCGGACCTTCGACGGCCTGCCCGAGGACCTGCGCAAGGACCCGGCCTTCGCGCCGGTCGCCACGGCGCTGGAGCTCGCCGAGGCCGGCGCGGGCGCCGGCGAGATCCCCGATCTGGAGGCCCAGGTGGCGCAGAATGGCGACGACCACCAGGCTCGTTTCGATCTCGCCATGGCGCTCTACGCCGCCGACAAGTCCGAGGCGGCGGCGGACGAGCTGCTGGAGATCATCCGCCGGGACCGGAGCTGGAACGACGAAGGCGCGCGCAAGCAGCTGGTCAAGTTCTTCGAGGCCTGGGGCGCCACGAACCCCTTGACCCTCCAAGCCCGCCGGCGGCTGTCGTCCCTGCTGTTCTCATGACCAGGTCCATCTTCGATCCGGCCTTCGACGACCTGCCCAAGGCCCTGCCGGTATTTCCCCTCGAGGGGGCCCTGTTGCTGCCCGGCGGGCGGCTGCCGCTCCGGATCTTCGAGGAGCGCTACCTCAACATGGTTCAGGATGTCCTGGCCGGAGACCGGCTGATCGGCATGGCCCAGCCCTGCGAGGAGACCGAGGAGCAGGGCAGCGCCAGGATATACCGGACCGGCTGCGCGGGGCGCATCACGGCCTTCAACGAGACCGACGAGGGGCATTTCCTGATCACTCTGTCCGGCCTGATCCGCTTCACCGTGGAGCGCGAGCTGCCGGTGCTCCGGGGCTATCGGCGTGTCGTGCCGGATTTCGGGCGCTTTCGCGGCGACCTGGACGAGGACGGCAGCTGGATCGACCGGGCCGGCCTGCTCGACGCGCTGAACGGCTATTTCGAGTCGAACGGCATAGAGGGCGACTGGGACGCCATCGAGGAGGCTGCGGACGAGCAACTCGTGACCTCGCTGGCCATGATCTGTCCCTTCGAGCCGCCGGAAAAGCACGCGCTCCCGGAACCAGTGACCTTGCCCGAGCGCGCCGCAACCATGACGACGATCCTGCAGATGTCGGCCCACGATCGGGACGGCGCCGCGCCGCGGCATTGACCGCCCGCGCGGCCGAATATGGGAAGAAGAGGCGTTATGACAGGTGGAAAATCGGGGGTCGACCCCAAGCTTCTCGAGATCCTGGTCTGCCCGGTCACCAAGGCGCCGCTCGAATACGACGCCGAGGCCCAGGAGCTGATCAGCCGCCAGGCGGGGCTCGCCTACCCGATTCGCGACGGCATCCCGATCATGCTGGCCGACGAAGCCCGGCCCCTGGAAGATTGAGCGCCCGGCCATGACGAGCGAAGACAGCTTCGCCGCCGATCCAGGCGGCACCCGGCACTGGCCGACGGAAATCCGCTACCTGGCGGGCGAGAAGCGCCTCGAGGTCGCGTTCGACACCGGCGAGCGGTTCTCCTATCCCGCGGAATTCCTGCGGGTCGAGAGCCCCTCCGCCGAGGTCCAGGGCCACGGGCCGGGCCAAAAGCAACTCGTGACCGGCCGGCGCCACGTCGGCATCATGGAGATCGAGCCGGTCGGCAACTACGCGGTCAAGATCAAGTTCGACGACCTGCACGACACCGGGCTCTACTCCTGGAGCTATCTCTACCATCTGGGTGAGCGCCAGGAGAAGATCTGGGCGGCCTACCTGGCCGGGCTGGAGACCCGCGGCCTGTCGCGGGACCCCGCCGGCCCCGGCTGAGTGGGCGCCGCGGGTTCGCGCCAAGGCATGGTTCTTGTCGCATCCGAGTTAGACAGGGCCGCGCTCTCTGGCACAGTATTCTCTCCGAGGCCGGTCCGGAGAGGAGCCCCCCATGCCGCGCGCTAGCGAGCCGTCCCAGAAACCCCCCGTCGCGGCGCTGATCGATACCGAGCCGCACATCGACATGGTGGCGCTGCGCGCCTATCGGCTGGAGCGCGTGCGCGAGCAACTCAGGCAGCGCGACTACGCCGGGGCCGTGCTCTACGACCCGATCAACATCCGCTACGCGACGGGCAGCCGCAACATGTCGGTCTGGACCATGCACAACGCCGTGCGCTACTGCTTCGTCGCCACCGAGGGGCCGGTCGTGGTGTTCGACTTCCACAACTGCGAGCACCTCTCCGCCGGCCTGGAGACCGTCGACGAGGTGCGGCCCGCCGTCGCCTGGTACTACTTCGGCGCCGGACCGCGTTTCGAGGAGCGCGCCAAGACCTGGGCCGCCGAGATCGCCGACCTGGTGACGGCCCACGGCGGCGGCAACCGGCGCCTGGCGCTGGACCACTGCGAGCCGGAGGGCGCCGCGGCGCTGGCGGACCTCGGGGTCGAGCTCCGGAACGGCCAGGAGGTCCTGGAGATCGCCCGCGCCATCAAGTCGCCGGAGGAGCTGGCCTGCATGGAGGCCTCGATCGCGGTCTGCGAAACCGCCATGGCGCGCATGCGCGAGGCGCTCGAGCCCGGCATGACCGAGAACGAGCTCTGGGCGATCCTCAACCACGTCAACGCGGCCATGGGCGGCGAGTGGATCGAGACCCGGCTGCTCGCCTCGGGCGTGCGCACCAACCCCTGGTTCCAGGAATCGAGCGACCGCATCATCCGGCCGGGCGAGATGGTTTCCTTCGACACCGACATGATAGGGCCCTATGGCTACTGCGCGGACATCTCGCGCAGCTACTTCTGCGGCCCGGGCCGGCCGTCGGACGAGCAGCGCCGGCTCTACCGCCTGGCCTGGGAGCAGATCCACTTCAACATGGACCTGCTGAAGCCGGGCCTGAGCTTCCGCGAGCTGGCGGAAAAGGCCTGGAAGATGCCCGAGAGCTGCCGGCCCAACCGCTATTCCGTGGTGATCCACGGCGTCGGCCTGTGCGACGAATACCCGGCCTGCGTCTACCAGGAGGATTTCGAGACCAGCGGCTACGACGGCCGTCTGGAGGCCGGCATGACGGTCTGCGTCGAGAGCTTCATCGGCGAAGCGGGCGGCCGCGAAGGTGTCAAGCTGGAGCAGCAGGTACTGATCACCGAGACCGGCGTCGAGCTCCTGTCCACCTTCCCCTTCGAGGAGGCGCTGCTGGGCCGCGAGGTCTAAAGCGCCTCGCCGCGGATCAGGCGCGGCAGATCGCCGAGCAGGCCCATGGCGTGGCCCATGAAGAGGCGCTTCAAAGGCGGCAGGCGGTCGACCGCGGCGAGGCCCAGGTCGCGGGCCAGGCGCAGCGGCGCCAGGTCGTTGGAGAACAGGCGGTTGAGGCCGTCGGTCGCCGCGATCAGCATCAGGGTGTCGAGCCGGCGCCAGCGCTCGTAGCGCGCCAGCACGCCCGCCTCGCCGAGGTCGAGCCCGAGCCGCCGGGCGTCGACGACGGCCTCGGCCAGGGCCGCCACGTCGCGCAGGCCGAGATTGAGGCCCTGGCCGGCGATCGGGTGAATGGCGTGCGCCGCATCGCCGATCAGCGCCAGGCGCCGGTCGACGTAGCGCTCGGCGTGCAGCAGCGACAGCGGATAGCTCCAGCGCCCGCCGATCGCCTCGAGCCGGCCCAGGCTGTCGCCGAAGCGCCGCGCGATCTCGGCCGCGAAGTCCTGCGGCCCGAGCGCCATCATGGCCGGTGCCAGGTCACGGCGCTCGGTCCAGACGATCGACGAGCGGTGGGTGCCGTCCTCGGCGTCGGTCATCGGCAGCATGGCGAAGGGGCCCGCGGGCAGGAAATGCTCGTGCGCCACGCCCTGGTGCGGCCGCTCGTGAGCTACGGTGCAGACGATGCCCGCTTGCGGGTAGCTCCACGCCGTCGTCCTTATGCCGGCCGCCTCGCGCAGGGGCGAGGTGCGGCCCTCGGCCGCGACCGCCAGGCGCGCGCGCAGGCGCCGGCCGTCGCCGAGCCGGGCCTCGACCCAGGAGGGCCCGCGCTCCAGATCGATCACCTGTTGCGGCGCCAGGAGCCGCAGGTGGCCGCGCCGGGCCGCCTCGGCGTGCAGCGCGCGGCGGACCGCGCGGTTCTCGACGATGCAGCCGAGCGGCGCGTCGTCCACGTCCCGATGGTCGTAGTGCAGGAACAGGGAGGATGCGCCGGCCCCGATGCGGCCGTCGGTGACGCGGATGTCCAGGATGGGCTGGGCCGAGGGCGCCATGGCGTCCCACAGCCCGGCGCCCGAGAGCGCCTGCTGCGAGCCGCGGGCGATCGCCGAGGCGCGGCCGTCGAAGGCCGCGTCTTGGACCGTGGCCGGGTCCGCGCGGTCGACCACGACCACCTCGACCCCCGCGCCGGCCAGGGTCAGGCCCAGGGTCAGCCCGACCATGCCGCCGCCGACGATCAGCACCTCGCAGTCGGCCGCTTTCGAAGTCTGCATTGCCATGAATCCAGCATCGCCCCTGCCCGACCGCTTGTCCAGACGCGCGAATGCCTCTCTTTGTGCACAAAAAATAATCAATGAATCTTGAGTGATTAATACATGGGCAAACCAAGTGTTCAAGTCTGTATCGTCTATTGCAAAGGCCCTTGCTTTTCCCGGCTTTTCCGCCACGCGCCGCGTCTGGCACGGATCTTGATAGTTGGGCCGCAGTGGGCCACGCGGATCGCGGTGGTCGAGGGTTCAGCTCCGTGGGAGGTTAAGGATGCGGGTATTGACAAGATTTCTGACCCCGGTCGCGCTGGCCGGGCTCGGCGGCCTGGCGCTGAGCGCGCCGGCCCATGCCGAGGTTTCGGCCGAGGCCCAGTTTGTGTTCAACAGCTTTTCGTTCCTGGTGCACGGCTTCCTGGTCATGTTCATGGCCGCCGGCTTCGCCATGCTGGAAGCCGGCCTGGTGCGCACCAAGAACACGGCGACGATCTGCCTCAAGAACATCGTGCTCTATTCGCTGGCCGGCATTCTCTTCTACCTGATCGGCTACAGCCTGATGTACGTCGACGTGCCCGAGGGCGGCTTCTACGGTACCTTCAGCCTTCTCTACAACCCGAGCGAGGCCGAGCTCGCCCTGATCAACGCCGAGGAGGCGACGCCGGAGATGGTCGCCGCGGTCACCGAGGGCGGCTATTCCAGCATGTCCGACTGGTTCTTCCAGATGGTCTTCGTGGCCACCGCGGCCTCGATCGTCTCGGGCACCCTGGCCGAGCGCATCAAGGTCTGGCCCTTCATGATCTTCGTGGTGATCCTGACCGGCGTGCTCTATCCGATCCAGGGCTCGTGGATCTGGGGCGGCGGGTGGCTCGCCAAGATGGACTTCTCGGACTTCGCCGGCTCGACCGTGGTGCATTCGGTGGGCGGCTGGGCGGCCTTGACCGGCGCGATCATCCTGGGCGCGCGCAAGGGCAAGTACGGTCCGGACGGGCGGGTCAACCCCATGCCGGGCGCCAACCTGCCGCTGGCCACGCTGGGCACCTTCATCCTCTGGTTCGGCTGGTTCGGCTTCAACGGCGGCTCCCAGCTCGCCCTCGGCTCGGCGCTCGACGTCGCGGCCATGGCGATCGTCTACGTCAACACCAACCTGGCCGCGGCCGCGGGCGTCGTCGCCGCCATGGCGCTGACCCAGATCATCTACAAGAAGATCGACCTGACCATGGCCTTGAACGGCGCGATCGGCGGCCTGGTCGCGATCACCGCCGGGCCCGACCTGCAGAACCACCTGCTGGCGATAGTCGTGGGCGGGATCGGCGGCGGCCTCGTGGTCTTCGCGGTGCCGCTCCTGGACAAGCTCAAGATCGACGACGTGGTGGGCGCGATCTCGGCCCATCTCGTGGCCGGCATCTGGGGCACGCTGGCCGTCGGCATCTTCGGCAGCGGCGACTTCCTGGTCCAGCTGACCGGCGTGGCCGCGGTGGGCGCCTTCATGGCGGTCACCAGCACCTTCTTCTGGCTGGTGCTCAAGATCACCGTCGGGCTTCGGGTCGACGAGGAATCCGAGGCGCTGGGCCTCGACATGGCCGAGCTCGGCATGGAGGCCTATCCGGAGTTCGGCACCGGCTCGCAGAGCATCTGACCCTTCCTGCTTCGGCACCCCGAAGCATCTCGGCCCGGGCGGCATCGCCGTCCGGGCCTTTTTTTCGCCGAATTCTGCTGTCTCTGTCCAGGTCCGGAGCCGTGCCGCCGTCTTGCCCGCAATTCCGGCATTCGCTAGACTCGCCCATGTCTTGTACCGGCATATCCCTGCCCGCATGCGCCCTTGTGGCCGTCCTCGACAGCTTTCGTTGACCCAGCCAAGTCCGGACCCGTGACCGACCACCCAGATCTGCAGGCCTACTATCCCTTCTCGCGCCTCGGCCGGCTGCTCGACGGGCTGGCGCCCGGCCGCTCGCCGGCCGACGACGGCGCGCCGATCCTGCTGTCGATCGGCGAGCCGCAGCACCAGCCGCCCAAATTCGTCGCCGAGGAGATCGCGCGCCACGCCGCGGGCTGGTCGCGCTATCCGCCGGCGCGCGGCACCGAGGCCTATCGGGAGGCCGCGACCGCCTGGCTCCTGCGGCGTTACGGGCTGCCGCCCAGCGCGGCGGCGACGGGCGGCATGCTCGACCCGGCACGGGCCCTGCTGCCCCTGCCCGGGACGCGCGAGGGCCTGTTCTTCGCCGCCCTCGCCACCATCCCGAGGTCCAGCAACGGCCAGCGGCCGGTGGTCTTGATTCCCAACCCCTTCTATCACGTCTATGCCGGCGCCGCGCTTGCGGCGGGGGCCGAGCCGGTGTTCGTGCGGGCGACGCGCGAGACCGGGTTCCTGCCCGACTTCGCCGCGCTCGACCCGGCGCTCCTGGAGCGTACCGCCTATTGCACGCTGTGCTCGCCGTCCAATCCCCAGGGCGCGGCAGCCAGCCTGGAGCAGCTCCAGGAGCTAATCACCCTGGCCCGGCGCCACGATTTCGTGGTCGCGTTCGACGAGTGCTATGCGGAGCTCTACAACGACCGGCCGCCGACCGGCGCCGTGGAGGCGGCCGCGGCCCTCGACGGCTCGCTGGACCGGATGCTGGTGTTCCACTCGCTGTCCAAGCGCTCGTCCGCGCCGGGCCTGCGCTGCGGCTTCGCGGTCGGCGAGCCCGGCCTGGTCGACGCCCTGGGCGGCGTCCTGCAGGTCGGCGGTGCGGGCGTGCCGCTGCCGACCCTGGCCGCCGGTACCCGGCTGTGGCAGGAGCAGGATCACGTCGAGCGGAACCGCGCGCACTACCGTGCCAATTTCGCCGTGGCCGAGCGGGTGCTCGGCAATCGTTTCGGCTTCCGCAAGCCGGACGGCGGCTTCTTTCTCTGGCTCGAGGTCGGCGACGGCGAAGCGGCGGCGGTCGAGCTCTGGCGCAGCGCCGGCATTAAGGTCCTGCCCGGCGCCTACATGTGCGCGGAAGACGAGGGGGGCGAAAATCCCGGCAATGCCTATATAAGGGTAGCGCTGGTCTATGACCGCGATGTAACGGAAGCGGCACTCGGGCGCATCGGCGAAGTCTTGTGATGGTGGTTAGGGCCTCATGGCGATACGGAACGGCACGGTGACCCGCGACCTGCCAGGCAGACAGGCGGACCTGCCGGGCGGCGGCGGTATGGCGCGGCGCGGTCTCGTCGTGCTGGCCGGGCTGGCGCTGGTCGGCCTGGCGGTCGCGTTGCTCCTGGCCTGCCTCGGTTACCATCCGGGTGACCCGTCGTGGAACACGGCGACCGGCGGCGCCGCCAAGAACCTGCTGGGCCGGCCCGGCGCCGCGGCCGCCGATCTGGCATTGCAGAACCTGGGCCTTGCCGCCTTGCTGCTGCCGCTGCCGCTGATGGGCTGGGGCTGGCGTCTGCTGCGCGACGGGCGCCTGTCCGGTTGGTGGCTGCGGCTGCTGTTGCTGCCGATCGCGATGCTGTCCGCCGCCGTCGCCCTCGCGCCGCTCGTCCGGCCGGCCGTGTGGCCGGTCGCAACCGGACTCGGCGGCGCCCTCGGCGAGCTGCTGCTCGGCCGGGCCGCCGCGCTCGGTCTCGAGCGGGGTCCGGTGGTGGCCGGTGCCGCCCTGCTCGGCGCGCTGACCTTCCTCTATATCCTGGCCGTGACGCGCAGCGAGTGGAACGCGGTCGGACGCGGCTTCTCCCGGGTTTTCGGCGCCGTCCGGCGGCGGGCCGCCGAACCGGCTTCGGCGGAAGACGAACTGGCGCCACAAGCCCCGAAACGGCGCAAGACCAAGTCCGGGGATCGACGCGAGCCGAGCCTCGACGGACACAAGGTTGATCAGCCGGGCAAGGCGCCGGTCCTGGTCGCCGACAAGGCGCGCACGGCCCAGGGCAAGCGCGGCCGCGAGGCGGCCCAGGGGCGCCTCGACCTGGGGGCCACCGGGGACTACGAACTGCCGACCCTCGACCTCCTGGCCGCGCCGAAGAGCTCGCGCCGCGAGAGCGAGCTGAACCGGGACGCCCTGGAAAAGAACGCGCGGCTGCTCGAATCCGTGCTCCAGGATTTCGGTGT